>Ga0310697_10002714_pt1 | contig 18493 bp, 16 predicted proteins | sample 172DNAGHGlowgp2_FD_203883 | JGI IMG/M metagenome (GOLD analysis project Ga0310697, IMG submission 203883) | Sheep rumen microbial communities from Palmerston North, Manawatu-Wanganui, New Zealand - 1728 DNA GHGlow gp2 (v2) (version 2) | ecosystem: Host-associated > Mammals > Digestive system >... | reverse complement strand
GCTGGCCTGTGCCATCAAGAGTGTCTATGCCTCGGTCTACTATCGCGACTCGAAGGCTTATATGACGGCCACGCAGAACGTGATTGACCAGGAGAAGATGGCCGTCATCCTGCAGGAGGTGGTGGGCCATCGCTATGGCGACCTCTACTATCCCACCTTCTCGGGTGTGTTGCGGTCGCTCAACTACTATCCCATTGGCGACGAGACGGCCGAGGAGGGTATCGCCTCGCTGGCACTGGGACTGGGAAAATATATCGTAGACGGCGGACAGACACTGCGCGTCTCGCCCTATCATCCGCATCAGGTGCTGCAGACCAGCGAGATGGAGACGGCACTGCGCGACACGCAGACACGCTTCTATGCCCTGGATATGAGCCATGTGGGCGACGACTTCAAGGTCGATGACGGCTTCAACATCAAGAACCTGCGTGTGAAGCAGGCCGATGCCGACGGTTCGCTGAACTATATCGCCTCTACCTACGACCCTGTGGACCAGATTATCCGCGACGGCATCTACGAGGGCGGGCGCAAGATCATCTCCTTCTGCGGTGTGCTCCAGCAGGGCGTCTTCCCTTTGCCTGAGATTCTGCAACTCAGCCAGAAGTATGGTTCCGAGGAGATGCGCCGTCCTGTGGAGATCGAGTTTGCCTGCAACCTGAACAGTGGCGAGGGGCAAGAGGTGAGGGGTGAGTTCTATCTGTTGCAGATGCGGCCTATCGTCGACTCGAAGCAGGTGCTCGACGAAGACCTGCAGAAGATTCCCGACGAGCAGTGCCTGCTGCGTTCCTACAACTCACTGGGCCATGGCATATCCGAGGATGTGGTCGATGTGGTTTATGTAAAGATGGACGAGAACTTCACTGCCTCGAACAATCCCGCCATAGCCTGCGAGATAGAACGCATTAACCGTCAGTTCCTTGATGAGGACAAGAACTATATCCTCATAGGACCGGGCCGATGGGGTTCCAGCGACTACTGGCTGGGCATACCGGTGAAGTGGCCGCATATCTCGGCAGCGCGTGTCATTGTAGAGGCTGGTCTGAAGAACTATCATGTAGACCCCTCGCAGGGCACCCATTTCTTCCAGAACCTTACTTCGTTTGGCGTGGGCTATTTCACCATCAATACCTATGTGGGCGATGGCGTGCTGCAAAAAGAAATCCTCGACGCCATGCCTGCCGTCCAGGAAACCCAGTATGTGCGCCATGTGCGCTTCGAGCATCCTCTCAAGGTGATGATGGACGGCAAGAAGCAGACGGGTGTGGTGCTATTGCCTTCAGACGAAGAGTAAGCGTTTACTGCCCGCCGAGGCGTGAGAAATACTCAATGATGTCTTCCCACGTCTTGAACGTGTCGGAACCGAACTCCAGGAGGGTGGCCATGGTGTCGCCCTCCTTTTTTCTGCTGATGAGATAGTCGCCGTAGAGCAGGTCGCGGCGCGGCGTATAGATGGTATGTCGCCAGGCCGGTACGCTGATGTGCTCCTCCAGCCATTGTTTCCGACCCTTGTTTGCCGGCCCCTCATCCTCACATACAAAGAACACCTGATAGTTCTCAATCAGCAGGCGCACGGCCTTCTGGCTGCTGCTGGCCGGCTTGTCATAGGCATCCGTGAGTGTCTCAACACCTATATATATAATAGGACGCTGGCGTTTCTCCTGCTGGTCGTCAATCCATCGGATCACGGGCACCACGGCGTGCATGAACGAATGGTCGTCCATGCGGTGACCGCCATGGAAGTGCGTGGCCAGCGGATAGTGCTCGCTGAACATGCCGAAGGTGTCTACCACGTCGTCGTTGTCGCCGAAAAGACCATAGACACGGCTGCGCTCCTCGTCGTCGATGCCTTGGAACCGCTGTTCTGACACCTGACGGTATTCCTTCACCAAGGCTTTGTCTACATAGAACTGCTGCACGCCATCCTTCCTGGGGTTCTGAAAGGTCTGCGTGCCTGTCATGCCGTGCTGCTGCATGGTGTCGGCAATGCATAGCGCCGGGTTGATGCAGATGCGGTCGAAGCCACGCAGTTGCTCCGTATACATGCCGCCCATCGAGGTGCCCAGGATGAGGCTAGGCTGTTCTTTGGCGCAGAGGTCGCTGAGCAGCGCCTGTGCCTCAGCAGGGTGTATGGGCAGGTCGGGTGCCACGATGCGGGCGTTGGGCAATACGGTGCGCAGTCGGCTCACGGTGCCGCTCTGTCCGCTGCTGCCGAAGCCGTGCACATACATCACTGTCTTCCCGTTCATCAGGTCGGGAAACTGTTTTACATAGGGGTTCTCCATGTCTCTTTTCGTTGTTTCGTCGGCTAAGTTACGAATTTTTTATCATATTCTCTCTTCTTTTTGCAACTTTTTGCCTGTAGGATGCGTCAAAAGGATAAAAACAAACAAAACATGAAAAGAACAATGAAAACAAACAGACTGTTTCTGAGTATGCTGGCCGTTGGGCTGCTGCTCACATCGTGTGTGAATGTAAACTTTGAAAAGGTGGCTGCCAGCGATACGAGGGTGGAGAAGGAATACAAGATGGATGCCTTCACAAAACTCCACGTGTCGACAGTGGCACATGTGAAGTATGTGCAGAGCACCGAAGGCGACTATCGTGTGGTGATGTCGTGCCCCGACAACTATGTGGATCTCTTTGAGTTCAAGGTGGATGGCGATATGCTGAATGTGAAATTCACAAAGACTGCAACGAATATTGAGTCGGGCAAGGTAGACATCCTGGTATATTCGCCCACGATGAGCGAGATAACGAATGCCGGGGTGTGCACCGTGGTCGTCGACAGTCTGAAGGGAAGCACCCTGAAGGTGGAGAATGCGGGCGTAGGCGCCTTGAAGTTAAAGGGACTGGATGTGGAGCGCATGGCAGTGCGCTGCTCTGGTGCCGGCGGCATCGACCTCGACGGCACGGCACCAGTGCTTAGTCTGGAGTGTAGCGGCGTGGGCAGTATCAATGCCGCCAACCTGAAGGCGCGCCGTGTGAAAGGCTCAGTGAGTGGCGTGGGTGGTATAGAGTGCTATGCTTCCGACTCGCTGAAAGCCAGCGTCAGTGGTGTCGGCTCGCTGAAATATGCCGGTAATCCGCAGGTCAAGAACCTGCATCGCACTGGAGTCGGGCAGATAGCAGAGATGTGAAAAAGTTACAGAATTGGTTGATATATGTCAATAATATGTCGATTTTACACGAAAAGACGCCATAAAGTTTGTAAATGAAAGCAAGCCTGCTTATCTTTGCAACGTGTTTTTCATAGTATTAGATTTAAGGTTAACAAAGGTTGGGTCACGGCGGTGACCCTTTTTTGTGCCAGAATGTCAAGAAAAACAGACATTTCCTTTGTTTATTTCCCGACTTTTTCGTAACTTTGCGGTCTACGAGTGCGAAGTTACAGACATGAAACACGTTTAATGTTTAGTATTCTATGAAAAAGACAATGCTGTTGCTGCTTACGGCGGCGTTCTGTATACAAGGCATGGCTCAGGAACTGACAAACCCCGTCATTCCAGGCTTCCATCCCGACCCCAGCATCTGCAGGGTCGACAGCGACTATTATCTGGTCACCTCCTCGTTCCAGTATTTCCCTGGCGTACCCATTTTCCATTCCCGCAACCTCACCGACTGGCAGCAGGTGGGCAATGTGCTCAACCGGCAGTCGCAACTGCCCCTGGCCGAAGCCACGGCATGGCAGGGCATCTATGCGCCCACCATCCGCTATTATCGGGGCACCTATTATATGATTACCACCAATGTGGGCAGTGGCGACCGCCAGGTGCCCGGCCGTCTGTCGAGCGACAACTTCATGGTCACGGCCCAGCATCCGGAAGGACCTTGGAGCGACCCTATATGGCTCAGTCAGGGCGGCATCGACCCCTCGCTCTATTTCGAGCGTGGCAAGTGCTATATGGTGAGCAATCCCGACAATACCATCACCCTTTGCGAAATAGATCCTGCCACAGGCCGCCAACTCAATCCCAGCCAAGCCATCTGGAAAGGCACGGGCGGTCGCTATCCGGAGGCCCCCCATATCTATAAAAAAGACGCCTACTATTATCTGCTCATCTCCGAGGGCGGCACCGAACTGGCCCACAGCATCACCATAGCGCGCAGCCGCAATATCTATGGCCCCTATGAGGCCAATCCCCAGAATCCCATTCTCACCCATTGCTCGCGTGCCGGACAGGACAGCATCATTCAGGGCACGGGCCATGGCGACCTGGTGAAGGATGTGAACGGTCAGTGGTGGCTTGTTTTTCTGGCCTATCGTAATTACAACGGCGCCTATCATCATCTGGGCCGCGAGACCTTCATCGCACCAGTGAAATGGGACAGCGACGGATGGCCCGTGGTCAACAACCGTCAGCCCATCGCCTTGAATCCGCCGGCACCCAAAGCCCGCCGCACAGAGTTCGACAGTCCGTTAGGCCCGGAATGGGTCTATCTGCAGAACCCGGACTCCACGGCCTATTGGCTGCACGACGGGCAGTTGCGCCTCTATGGCTCCATTCACGAACTCATGACCAACCGTCAGCCCACCTTTGCGGGCATCCGGCAAGAGGCCGCCGCCTTTACCATGGACACGAAGATTGCGTCGTATGATTTCGACGACGGCGACGAGGCCGGCCTCAGCGTCTATCAGATGCACAACGGCAACATACAGTGCTGTCTGAACAACTACTACGGCATGTATCGCATCAAGTTGCGCCTCAACCTGAAGAATGTGAGGGCCCTGCTGGTGGACCGTGTCATCAACCCCGACACCGAGGGCATCTGGCTGCGCGTGGGCAGCGACGGCAAGCAATACACCTTCTCCTATTCCACCGATGGCAAGAAGTATCATCGCCTTGAGGCCATCGACTGTTCGCTCATGTCTACTGAGACCGTAGGCGGCTTTACCGGCGTGGTGCTGGGCCTCTATGCCTATATGGGCAGCACGAAATATCAGATGGGGCGCTCGTATGCCGACTTTGAGTATCTGAACTACGAAGAGAAATAAACACCTATAGAAACAGTATCAACAAAAACCGAAATGATTATGAAGAAGTATTTAGCAGAAGCCGTGGGCACCATGGTGCTCGTGTTAATGGGATGCGGCGTGGCCGTGAGCCTTCATTGCAGTTCCGACTGCTCAACAGTGTCTAATGCAGCCAGCGTCATCGGCACCGCACTGGCCTTCGGTCTGGCCGTCGTGGCCATGGCCTATACCATCGGTGGCATCTCCGGTTGCCACATCAACCCCGCCATCACGCTGGGATGCCTGCTCACAGGCCGCATCAGCGGCAAGGATGCCTGTGGCTATATTGTGGCCCAGGTCATCGGGGCCTTCATCGGTTCGCTCATCCTTTATATTCTCACCCGCAATGTGGCAGGGCTCGACGGTGCGGGTGCCAACGACCTGCAGAAGGGCGTCACCGTGCTGGGCGGTCTCATAGCCGAGATTGTGTTCACCTGCGTCTTCGTGTTGGTGGTGCTGGGTGCTACCTCGAAGACCAACGGTGCCACCAACAATTTTGCAGGTCTGGCCATCGGCCTGTCGCTGGTGCTGGTACACCTGGTGTGCATCCGCTATACGGGCACCTCGGTCAATCCCGCCCGCAGCCTGGCGCCGGCTGTGTTCCAGCAAGGCACCGCGCTCACCCATCTGTGGATCTTCATCGTAGGTCCCTTTGTAGGAGCCGCCCTTGCTGCCGGCATCTGGAAGATCATTGCGCCGAAGGGCAAGTAAGTCCCCCGTGTCTGTACATATTTACAGGAGGACGTATCAAAAAACAAAAATCTTCAAAAATCATTCAAAAATGAGCCATTCGATCGCCATTTTTGCTAGATTTTTGAAGATTTTTTTTAGATTAAAGAGGGCTGATGTCTATATTTGACACAGCCCTGTTCATGTCAGGCCTATTCGCCGTCGCCACCATCGTCATCGCCGTCGGACTTCTTATTGCCCAGCAGGTCGTCAATATCCTTCAGCGTAGCCTGCTTGCGCAGCGAGCCAGAGTCAAGCGGATACGATTTCTTCCTGTTGGGCAGGAAGCGCAGATGCAGGCGCTTCACATTGTCTGCCGTGTACTTCTCTTCTGACACAGCCCCTTCGCTCTCTGCGCTCAGGTAGAAAGTGCCCAGGTCGCCCAGCCTCACGCATTTCGAGTCCTTCACCAGTTCCACCAGACAGTCGCAGGCCTTTGCCAGCACGCCTATGATGATAGAACGGTCAAAGGGACTGCCGTGGTCGGCGATGTGCTTGGCAAACTGCTCGGTGCTGAGTGTCTCGGTGTGCACCACGCGTCCGTAAAACTTGCCGTAGGCTTTCGACTCCATGTTGTTGTTCTGATACTTTCTTGTAATAACTCTTGCCATCGTTCTAATGTGTTTTAAATGGTTAATAAATAAAATTAATTAAGGTGTCATCCCATGTTGTTAATCGCGATTGTTTGGTTTTGACGATGCAAAGATACAACATTCTGCAAGCGAAAACAAGTTTTCATAGGCGAGAACACAGGCGAGAAAATTCAGAATGCCCGATAGCAAAGGGCAAAGACGGCATGATACAGACACCAACAAGAGAGTATGTCAAAAAACAAAAATCTTCAATTTGTTGCATTTATTTTTTGTTATGGTTCTGTGCTGCATTTTATTTGCATATTTCAGTTTTTATGTTTATCTTTGCACCCGATAATTTACCTACTTAATTTTTTAGTGACCATGAAAACAATAGAGAACCTTGATTTTAAGGATGTGGGGCGCCATTGCCCCGTGTGTTTCAACCAGCAGTGCCCATCGTGCGGGCAGTGCCTCCGCTATGTTGCCGGTCAGCAGGCCGGCGACGATGATGTCGTGCACCTGTGCGTGCTGCCCAAAGCCCTGAAGGGCGACCGCTGCGGGCTGTTTGCCCCGATTGAGAAGCAGGAGGTGGCCTATGGCTTCGGTAAGAGTTATGAGAACGTGCTTAAACGTGACTACACCTCTATTAGGAAAGAATTGACGGCCTACTTTGGTTGTCTCCGTTCTTATTATTGGTATCTGAATGGTCAGCGGCCGCTGATGCCTGAGCACCGGAAGCATATCGAAAACGTTTTTCGGGCTCATGGCTATGAGAACCATGTGCGATATGACAGGACAGATGCCGTCTTTGTGCTTGACAGCGTGTCTTATTAAAAACGTTCTACTGCGGGTAGAACGGTGTTCTACACGGAGTAGAACGGTGTTCTACCCGCAGTAGAACATTTTCAAGGATGTGCCATCCGATGTGTCGGCCCAGGCTTATTTAGGTGTGCCAGCCTTGTCTTTTTGTCAACTTTATGTTGCATTTTGTCGGTTGACAGAAAAGGGGAGGCGCTGGCAACCATAAAATGCTGTGAAAAAACGGAAATAATTGGGAGGAAAGCATGGGATTTTGTGATTTATTTCGTAATTTTGCGGTCAGAATGAAAATTCATGCTTATTTTAATTTATAATCAATTATGGTAAACTACAAGGATTTAGGTCTCGTGAATACCCGCGAGATGTTTAAGAGAGCAGTAGCAGGTGGCTATGCCATTCCCGCTTTCAACTTCAACACCATGGAGCAGATGCAGGCCATCGTACAGGCTGCCGTGGAGACAAAGTCACCCGTTATCATGCAGGTATCGAAGGGTGCCCGCAACTATGCCAACGCTACTATTCTGCGCTATATGGCCGAGGGTGCCGTGGCTTACGCCAAGGAACTGGGCTGCGAGCATCCCGAAATCGTGCTGCACCTGGACCACGGTGACAGTTTCGAACTCTGTAAGGACTGCATCAACATGGGCTTCTCTTCAGTGATGTACGACGGTTCTTCACTCCCCTATGAGGAGAATATCAAGATTTCTCGTCAGGTGGTAGAGTATGCTCACCAGTATGATGTTACCGTTGAGTGCGAACTCGGTGTTCTCGCTGGTGTTGAGGATGAGGTCAGCGCTGCTGAGTCTCACTACACCAAGCCTGAGGAGGTCATCGACTTCGCTACCCGCACGGGCTGCGACTCACTGGCCATCTCTATCGGTACCAGCCACGGTGCTTACAAGTTCACTCCCGAGCAGTGCACACGTGACCCGAAGACTGGCAAACTCGTTCCTCCCCCATTGGCTTTCGACGTGCTGCATGAGATTGAGAAGAAACTGCCCGGATTCCCCATCGTGCTCCACGGCTCTTCTTCAGTGCCTCAGGACGAGGTAGACACAATCAATAAGTTCGGTGGCAACCTGCCTGACGCAGTAGGTATCCCCGAGGAGCAGTTGCGTGAGGCTTCGAAGAGCGCCGTCTGCAAGATCAACATCGACTCTGACTCTCGTCTGGCTATGACCGCTGCTATCCGCAAGCACCTGGCTGAGCATCCTGGAGACTTCGATCCTCGCCAGTATCTGAAGCCCGCCCGCGAGAACATGAAGAAGATGTACATCCACAAGATTGTGAATGTGCTCGGCTCTGACGGCAAACTGGCTCAGTAATCAGAAATTGCTCAATAAAAAAAGGATTCCAACTGGAATCCTTTTTTTGTGGTTATAGGTTATAGGTTATAGGTTATAGATAACCTCTACAACTCCAGCGCCTTGCCGCGATAGAACTTGATGAGGGCCTGCTGGTAGAGCCGTTCGTAGCGGGCCTGCGTCAGGTCGCTCTCGGTCTTCAGGTAGTTGTTCTTGGCCTCGTTGAACTCGGTGATGGTGGCCTTGCCGTTCTCGTACTTGGCCTGCATCAGGCGGAAGGCGTCGCTGCTGCTCTTGCGGGCCTGGAGGCTGCTCGTCAGTTTCTGGTCGGCAGCCACGGCGTTGTAGTACACCTGCTGAATCTCCTTGTAGAGCGCTTTCTTTGAGTTGTCGAGTTGCAACTGCTGGTTGCTGAGGTCGAGGCGTGCCGAGCGGATGCTGTTGCGCGTCTGGAAGCGGTTGAAGATGGGTATGCTGAGGTTGAATCCCAGATACTGGCTGAAGTTGTTCTCCAACTGCTTGCCAAAGCCGTCGGCCTTGAAGCCCGAGGTCTTGTAGTAGTTGCTGCCCAGACCGGCACTGAAACTAAGGGTGGGGTAGTAGCCGGCGCGGGCCACCTCGATGTTGCGCTCGGCGGCTGCCACACGCAGGTGCTGCGCCTGAATCTCCGGCTTGATGGCCAGGGCATCGGCAAAGATGGCCTCCGGGCTGCTGGGCGTCTCTGGATGATTTAGATTCTCTATATGGTCTATATTATCGAGGTTTGGTCTGGCCACGGTAAAACCTTCGGGTGAGGGCAGTTCCAGCAGTTGCGACAGCGCGAGCAGCGACAGACGCACATTGTTTTCGGCCTGTGTGGCCGTGAGGCGGCTCTGGGCCAGCGTGGCCTGTTGCTGCGACACCTCGGCCTCGCTGGTCTTGCCTGCCTGTAGCATGGCCTGCAGACGCTCTGCCTGTGCCGAGTCGATGCTGATTTGGCGGTGGGCCACATCGCAAATCTCCATGTCGTAGAGAATCTGCACATAGGCCTGTGCCACCTGCATGCGGATGTCGTTCTTGGCTTTCTCCAGGTCTTGTGTGGCTGCCTCAAGGTTGAGCCGGCTCATCTTGATCTGGTTGGGAATCTGGAAACCCGTGAAGAGGGGTATGCTGGTGCCCAGCGAGAACGAGGTAGACGAGGTGTTGGTGTTGGTATAGGTGTTCTGCGCCGTGAGTCCGCGACCGAACGAGAAGTTCTGGCCGGCAGAGGCGCTGAGGTCTGGCAGACGCGAGTTGCGGGCTGTGGACACCTGCAGTTCCTGTTGGCGGCACTGGTTTTCATACTGCTTGACCGCAATGTTGTGCTCCACGGCATAGTCGCAGCACTGACTGAGCGTCCAGGACTGCTGCGCGCTTAAAGGTGAAAAGGTGAAGAGGTGAAAAAGTGAAACACTCATCACCAAACCTTTTCCCTTAAAAAACATAGTTATCTTATTCATAATCATTTTCACCTTTTCACTTTTTCACTTTTTCACCTTTCATCGTCATTTGCGATGATTTCCGGGCCGCGCACCTTCTGGTCGGCGGTGAGGCCCTGCTTGATCTCGATGTTCACGCCGTCGCTCAGGCCCGTGACCACGGCCTTGCGCTCATAGGTCTTCTGCTTGCCCTCGCCCTTGACGAGATAGACAAAGGTGCTGTCGCCAACGAACTCGATGGCACTCTCGGGCACGGCCAGGGCCTGTGTGGCCTGGGCCAGCACAATCTCGGCATTGGCACTATAGCCGGAACGGATATGGCCGTCGGCAGAGACCATGACGGCCGCCTTGATCTCAAACTGGTTGGCACCGTTGCTCTCGGTGGCCTTGGGTGAGATATACTCCAGCGTGGCCTCAAACTGAAGGTCCTGCAGGGCACCGATGGTAATCTTCATGGGCACACCGATGCTCAGTTGGCCCACCTCGGTCTCGTCGATGTTGCCGCGGAAGATGAGGTCCTGCATGTTGGCCACGGTGGCGATGGTGGTACCGTCGTTGAAGGTGTTGGAGTTGATGACCGAGTTGCCCACCTTTACCGGCACATCGAGGATGATGCCGCTGATGGTAGAGCGGATAAGGGTGCTGGAGGCAGAGGCGTTGGCTTTCGACACACCGTCGCGAACCACCTGCAGGGCATCGACGGCGGCCGCCTTCTCTTCCTGTGCCTGTTGCAGTTGCTGGCGGCTCTTCTCATATTCCTCGTCGCTCACCAGTTTCTGGTCGTGCAGGTTCTGGACGCGGGCATAGTCGGTCTCTACCTGCCGCAGGTTGATGTCGGCCAGGCGCACACGGCTCTCAGCGCTCGACAGTTGTCCCATGTCGGGAATCACTTTTACGCGGGCAATGACCTCGCCCTGCTGTACGCGGTCGCCGGGCTCTTTCATCAGTTCGGCAATGATGCCGCTTATTTGCGGCTTGATGTTCACCTCGTTGCGGGGTTCAATCTTTCCCGTGATGATGGTGGTCTTCTTGAGGTCGGTCTTCTCGGGCGTGAATTCCGAGTAGACAATCTCCTTGGGCTGGCTCTTCTGCCAGAGGAACACGAAGGTTCCAAAGAAAATCAGCGCGATGATCGCAGCGATAATCAGTTTGATGTACTTTTTCATATCTATATTATTATTTTACCTTTTCACTTTTTCACCTTTTACTCGTCTCTCATGGCATCTACGGGCTTGATGCTCATGGCGCGGGCGGCGGGGGCCAAGCCTGCCAGCACACCCATGACGGCGATGGCCAGGGCAGCGCTGATGGCTGTCCAGAAACCTACCTGGAAGTGGGCGCTGATGATGCCGTCCTCGGTGTTGGCCAGTTCCAGCATCTGCAGGATAAGCACGGCGAAGAGGATGCCGCTCATGCCTGCCACCATGGTGAGCACAATGCTTTCGGATATGATCTGTGAGAGGACCATGCGGGGTGTGGCGCCGATGGCCCGGCGTATGCCAATCTCTATGGTACGCTCGCGCACGGTGACCATCATGATGTTGCTCACGCCAATGGCACCGGCCAGGAGTGTGCCCAGTCCTACGAGCCAGATAAGGAAGTTGACACCGCGGAACAGTGAGTCGATCATCTGAAACAGCACTTCGGTGTTGAAGAACATGATGCCCTGCTCGTCGGTGGGGTCAACAAGGTGAGCCCTGCCAATGGTTTCGCGGAGGCGTGGGGCCAGGGTGCTCATCACCACACCGGGACGGCCCGTCACCGCAATCATGTCTACATGGTTGCCACGGTTGTAGGTCTGCTGCATCAGGGTGATGGGCAACAGCATGGTGGTGCCCGACTCGCCGCCGAACGAGATGCCTTCGGAGGAGTTGTAGTCTACGCCTACGATCTGGTAATAGACCGAGTCGACGCGGATGAACTTGCCGCAAGGATCGCCGCCGCCAGGAAACAGTTCCTTGTAGGTTTTCTTCTGAATGACGCACACCTTGCGCTTCTGGGCAATATCCATCTCGTTGAGATAGCGGCCGTAGAGCAGTTTGGGGGCGTTGATCCTCTGATAGTCGGGCAGCACGCCGTTGATGCCGACGGTGGACTTGCGTTCGCCGTAGTAGGCTGTGCCGCCGTTGCTGAACAGCATGGGTGAGATGACGTCCAGTTCGGGGATGCGGTGGCGCAGACGCTCCACATCTTTATATTCCATCGACCACATGCGCCCTTTGCGGAAGCCTTTGTGGGCTTTCGATGTTGGCTGTGCCCACACCATGGCCGAGTTGGTGGCAAAACCGTCGAAGTTGGCATTCAGCAGTTCCTTCAAGCCCTGTCCGCCACCAATGAGTGCCACAAGCATGAACACGCCCCAGAATACACCGAAGCCGGTGAGGAACGAGCGCGACTTGTTGCGGGTCAGCGTGTCGAGTATTTCGTGATAGTTGTCTAAGTCAAATTTCATGGGTCTTATGGGTCTTATGGGTCTTATAGGTCCTATGGGTCTTATGGGTCCTATAGGTCTTATGGGTCCTATGATTCTTTAGTCTGCTCTTAGTGCCTCAATGGGCCTGATGCGCGAGGCCTTGAAGGCGGGAACTAGGCCGGCGATGGTGCCGGCAATGATCATGACCATCGTGGCCTCGAAGCATACGTCGAGCCCCACTGTCGGGTCAACGAACATCGTGGCCTTGAACAGGCCGGCATCTACTTTCGTGTGTCCCAGCGTGGCATTCATGTATTCGTTGGCAGCGATGCCCAGTATCATGCCCACATAGCCGAAGATGGTGGTGATGATGATGCTCTCGGTGATGATGAGTTTCAGGATGCTCCACGGCTTGGCACCGATGGCCTTACGGATGCCGAACTCATGGGTGCGCTCCTTCACGGTGATGAGCATGATGTTGCTCACGCCCACAATGCCGCTGAGCAGGGTGAAGAGTCCTACTATCCACAGGGCGGTGCGGATGATGCCGATGCCCATCTCCATCTGCATGTTCTGCGTATAGCGGTTCCAGAGCCAGATGGCACTCTCGTCTTCAGGATGCGCCTGATGATGGGCGTTGATGCGCTGACGGTATTCCTTCTCGAAGGCTTCGTTGGCGGCTTCGGTCTCCAGTCCGTGGAAGGTGAACTCAATGCGCCCGGCATCGTCGTCGCTTGAGCCGAAGATGCTCTTGATGGCGGTGTACGACGAGAAGATGTCGGCCCGTCCGTTCTCTTGTTCCTTGTAGATGCCTACAATCTTGAAGGCGAAGTTGCCCACTTTGACATATTGTCCCATGTGGGCACCCAGTTCGTCGACCTGCTTGTTGCTGAGCACCAGCACCTTGCGTTTCTCGCGGATATCAATGTCGTTGATGAACCGTCCCTGCAACATATCCACCTTGTCTATCTTGATATGATTGGGATAGACACCGGCAATCTGGCTGCTGAGATACTGCTGGCCGTTGCTGATGGTGCCTGTGGTGCGATACTGTGCGCCAACCTCGTCGATGACCTGCTTGAACTCTTGGTCGGTGATGTCGATGTCGCCCTGCTTCAGGCGGATGTCGCGGTTCTCTTTCAGACCTTGGTAGGGCATGGAGGTCTCGCCACCGAACACCACCATCGAACTGGAAAGGAAACGGTTGCTTTGTGTCAACTGGGCATTGATGAGGCCGTTGCCGGCACCCAGCAGCACAATGAGCATGAAGATGCCCCATGCCACGGCGAAGCCGGTCAGTCCCGTGCGCAGTTTATTGCGCTGCGCCGTCTGCCATATTTCATTCAATAACTCCATCCTTTATTCTTATGATTCTATTGGTCTTTTCTGCCACACCAGGGTCGTGGGTTACGATGACCTGCGTGATATGTTCCTGTGCGTTCAGGTCCTTGAGCAGTTGCATCACCTCAACGGAGGTCTTTGAGTCGAGGGCACCGGTGGGCTCGTCGGCCAGAATGATCTGCGGCTTGGTGATGAGGGCGCGTGCAATGGCCACACGCTGCTTCTGACCGCCGGAGAGTTCATTGGGATAGTGGGTGGCCCAGTCTTTCAGTCCCAGACGCTCCAGATATTCAAGAGCAAGGGTGTGCCGCTTTTTGCGCGACACACCCTGATAGAAGAGCGGCAACTCCACATTTTCCACAGCAGTCTTGAAATTAATGAGATTGAACGACTGGAAGATAAATCCAATCATCCGGTTACGATACTCGGCAGCCTTGCGTTCTGAAAGATTCCAGATGCGCACTCCGTTGAGGGTGTAGAGTCCTGAGTCGTAGTTGTCCAGAATGCCCAGAATATTGAGCAAGGTGGACTTGCCTGAGCCAGAGGCTCCCATGATGGAGACAAACTCGCCTGCCTCGATGTCGAGGTTGATGCCTTTCAGTACATGCAGAGGCTGGGCGCCGAAGTAAGTCTTGTTGACGTTTTCTAAGTGAATCACGTTTATTTTCGATTTGATGGTTTGCTATTTGTCCATTAGACGCAAAGCGTGCTAAGTTTGTTGCGTGCCATGCAAAACTTTAACATCTTCTAACGTTGACAACCTGGTCGCAATAGTCGACCACCGCTGCACGGTGGGTGACGAAGATGACGGTGCGCTGCTGTCCTTGCAGAATGTTTTCAAGAACCTTGCGCTCTGTTTCAGCGTCAAGGGCACTGGTGGCTTCGTCTAAAAGTAGAATGCTGCCCGGACGAAGCAAAGCACGGGCAATGGATATGCGCTGGGCCTGTCCCTCAGAGAGTCCGCCTCCCTGCTCGGAGAAACAGGTGTCGAGACCGTTGGGAAGGGCTTCCACGAAGTCGGCACAGGCCATTCGCAGGGCATGGTGCATCTCTTCGTCGGTGGCCTTTGGGTTGCCCAGTAGCAAGTTCTCGCGCAGCGTGCCGCTGAGCAAGGTGTTGCCTTGAGGCACATAGACAAAGTTGCAGCGGTGGAGGGGGGTGAGAGCCTCATAGGACCCATAGGACTCATGAGACCCATAAGACCTATAAGACTCATGGGACCCATAAATCATGATTTTTCCTTCCTGAGGTTTCACCAGAGCCAGCAGCAGACGGATGAGGGTGGTTTTGCCAGAGCCAGTCTCGCCCATGATGGCGGTGCAGGAGCCGGGCTTGAAGTCGATGCTGAAATTGCTCATGATGGGCTGGGCTGAGGTGTCATAACTGAATGACACTTGCTCAAAGCGAATGCCGCAAGGACCGGGCAGCGGTTGTGATGGGCCCTGCTGCTCCTCGGGCGTCTCTTCCAGTTCCATGAGACGCTCGGCGGCAGTAAACACGCTGACGAATGTAGGCACCAGACGGGCCAGGTCGCGTGCAGGTCCCTGTATGCGGTTGACCAATTGCAGGAAAGCCGTCATGCCACCGAAGGTGAGCGTGCCGGCATGGAGGCGTAGGGCACCCCATAGGAAGGCGATAAGGAATCCTATTGAGAATCCGATGTTCAGGAAGAAATTGCTGCCCACGGAGAACACCGTGCGGCGGCGCACCCAGTTGCGCAGCGTCTGCTGTGTCTTGTCCAGTCGCGACAGCATCTGCTGGTCGGCCTCCATGGTCTTCACCAGGGTGCGCTGCTGCATGGTCTCGGTCAGCAGGCTCTGAATAAGGCTGTCGGTGTCGCGTACCTTGCGATTATACTTGCGCATGTAAGCCACGTAGATGCGGCTTACTGAGATGAATATCGGCAGAATGGCTACCGTGGTGATGGCCAGCCATGTGTCCATCTGAAGCAGATAGATGAAGGCACCCACAAACATGGTGATGGTGCTGATGGTGGAGGGAAGTGTCTCTGTAAGAAAGGTAACGATGGTCTTTACATCCTGTTCCAGACGGTTGATGATGTCGCCGCTGTGCATGGCCTCGCGACCCCGCCATTCCGACCGCAGCAGGCGTGCGAGAAGGCGCTGCTGCATGCGGTTCTGTGCCTTTACGCCAAGAATGTTCTTGATCCATACACGTGAGATGCCCACGGCAAACTCGCCCAGGATAAGAGCCGCCATGATGCCTACTGCCAGATAAAGCGAGCCCTCGCGGGCACCGGAAGCAATGTCGATGGCACGTTGCATGGCCCATACCGACGACAGGCCCAAGACGACGCCCAGCAGTCCGACGGCAGCATTCAGCGTTGCCTGCAAGCGATTGCCTTGCAGGGCCGCCCACAACCAGCGCGTGATGTCTCTCACCGAATAGTTGTTGTCGGGCAGTTGGAGCAACTCTTTAATCTTCAATCTTCCGGCTTAACTTTTCAATTTTTCACCTTTTCACCTTTTCACCTCCTCAACTATCTCACATCCGCTCCCCACATCAGTTTCTCCCTGAGCGTTGAAAAGTAACGGGTGCCGCTGCGTTTCACAATCTTCACTCTGTATGGTGCACGTGTCAGACGGAGTGTGGTGCCCTCGGGCAATTTTCCACTGCGACCGTCGATGGCCACAAGGAAGGTATGGCTGCGACTGCGCACGGTGAGTTCGACCTGTGCTGAGTCGGGAAACACGATGGGGCGCACGTTGAGTGAATGCGGAGCCACCGCTGTCATCACGTTGACACCGGTGCGCGGCACAATGACGGGGCCGCCATTGGACATAGAATAGGCTGTGGAACCCGTGGGGGTCGATATGATGAGGCCGTCGGCCTGATAGGTGGTGAGATACTCGCCGTTGATGCTGGTACGTATGGAAATCATCGATGCCGAGTCGCGTTTTAGGATGGCCACATCGTTCAGTGCGCACTCATAGCCGTTGAGGGGCTCGCCGTTGGTCTCAACCCGTATGAGCGACCGGTCTTCCACCGAATAGTCGTCGCGATAGAGGGCATCAACGCATGTTTCTACATCGTCAACGCTCACATCGGCCAGGAAGCCGAGGCGCCCCATGTTGATGCCCACGATGGGCGTTTGCTTCTCTCTGACCATGCTGGCTGTCTTGAGCAAAGTGCCGTCGCCACCCATGGAGATGGCAAAATCGGCATCCACCTCGGCGAAGGAGTCGAACTCGACAAAGTCGGGCGAATCGGTAAACTCAGAGAAGGCCGACCTCAGAAAATCGTAGTATTCCTTTTCTATGAATATCTGTGCCCCGTGGCTACGCAGGCTGTTGAGCAGCACGCGTATGGCCGCGGACTTATGTTGCTGGTAAACATTGCCAAAGAGGGCAAAACGAAGTGATGCCATATACCTTATTTGTTATTATGGCTGCAAAGGTAGTGCAAACCGAGTAAAAAAACAAATATTTTTGGATTTGTTTCGTTTTTTCTTCGTATCTTTGCGGCATCAGAGATAAATAAAAGAAAGTATGGCAAAAGTTTATGTTTTCCTTGCTGACGGCTTCGAGGATGTCGAGGCCCTGATACCCGTCGATGTGCTGCGTCGCGGGGGTGTTGAGGTGGTGACGGTCAGCGTCACAGGTGAATCACAGGTGGTGGAGACGGCCCACAGAGTGCAGGTGGTGGCCGACGCGATGTTTGAAGACTGCGACTTCAGCGATGCCGACCTGCTCTTTTTGCCGGGCGGTATGCCGGGAGCCAGCAACCTGAACAGCCACGAGGGCGTGCGTCGTGCACTGATGGCGCAGCATCAGGCTGGCCGCAGGGTCGCTGCTATTTGCGCTGCCCCGCTGGTGCTGGGCGGACTGGGTATCCTGCGCGGCAAGCGTGCCACCTGCTATCCCGGCTTCGAACAGACACTTGAGGGTGCCACTTATACGGGCGACCTCTGCACCGTCGACGGTAACGTTACCACCGGCGAGGGTCCTGCCGCAGCCTTCCCCTTTGCCTATGAGTTGCTCCGTCAGTTGACGAATGAGGAAACGGCTCGGCAGATTGCCACTGGCATGCGATTCGTTCATTTGATGGAAGGCTGACATGGACTATGTAATCATTGTGGCAGGCGGCAAGGGGCTGCGCATGGGTGGCGATATTCCCAAACAGTTCCTTCCGATAGGCGGAAAGCCTGTGTTGATGCGGACGATCGAACGGTTCCGCGAATACTCGGCTGACCTGCAGATTATCCTTGTGCTGCCCAAGGCACAGCAAGACTACTGGCGTGGATTGTGCAAGGAGTGCGACTTCAAGGTGGACTACCTGCTGGCCGATGGCGGCGAGACACGCTTCCACTCAGTGCAGAACGGTCTGGCCTTGGTGCCCGATGAAGCGCAGGGCGTGGTGGGCGTGCACGACGGTGTGCGTCCGTTTGTGAGTATTGAGGTAATAAGAAACTGCTACGAGACGGCCCGCACGAAGAAAGCCGTTATCCCTGTGACACCTGTTGTCGAGACACTGCGTCATCTGCCTTCGCAGAAAAACGTACTGCGCAGCGACTATGGTCTGGTGCAGACACCCCAGACCTTCGACATCCAGTTGCTAAAGGCGGCCAACCGTCAGCCCTATCAGGAGAATTTTACCGACGACGCCTCGGTGGTGGAGGCTTACGGACACGAAGTGTCAATCGTTGAAGGTAATCGTGAGAATATCAAGATTACCACACCTTTCGACCTCAAAATAGCAGAGACACTCATCTGAATGAACATACTCTATCAGGACATCAAATATCTGCCGGGCGTAGGCCCGAACAGGCAGAAGTTGCTCAAACAGGAGTTGGGCATCGAGACATTTGGCGACCTGCTGGAGTA
>Ga0310697_10002711_pt1 | contig 18503 bp, 14 predicted proteins | sample 172DNAGHGlowgp2_FD_203883 | JGI IMG/M metagenome (GOLD analysis project Ga0310697, IMG submission 203883) | Sheep rumen microbial communities from Palmerston North, Manawatu-Wanganui, New Zealand - 1728 DNA GHGlow gp2 (v2) (version 2) | ecosystem: Host-associated > Mammals > Digestive system >... | reverse complement strand
AGCTTGTGCAGGACCTCGGTCATCGTGCGGCCGAGGAAGGCGGACACGATGGCGGGCGGCGCCTCGTTGGCGCCCAGGCGGTGGGCGTTGGTCGCGCTGGCGATGGAAGCCTTCAGCAGGCCGTTGTGCTTCTGCACGGCCGCCAGGACATTCACGAAGAAGGTGATGAACTGGAGGTTACCCTTGGCATCCTTGCCCGGGGCGAGCAGTTGCGCACCCTTGTCCGTGCCAAGCGACCAGTTGTTGTGCTTGCCGGAACCGTTCACCCCGTCGAAGGGCTTCTCGTGCAGCAGCACCACGAAGCCGTGCTTGCGGGCGATGCGTCCCATCAGGTTCATCACGATCTGGTTCTGGTCGTTGGCGAGGTTGGTCTCGCCGTAGATCGGGGCCAGTTCGAACTGGTTGGGCGCCACCTCGTTGTGGCGGGTCTTGAGGGGGATGCCCAGCCGGTGGCCGGCCACCTCGAGGTCACGCATGAAGGCGGCCACACGGGGCGGGATGGATCCGAAATAGTGGTCGTCCAGCTGCTGGTTCTTGGAGGAATTGTGGCCGAACAGGGTCCGTCCGGTGATCATCAGGTCCGTGCGGGCCGAGTAGAGCGACTCGTCCACGAGGAAGTACTCCTGCTCCCAGCCCAGGTAGGAAAAGACCTTGGTCACACCCGGATCGAAAAACTTGCAGATCGGCACGGCGGCGTCGCTGACCGCCTTGAGGGCCTTCTTGAGCGGCGTCTTGTAGTCCAGGGCCTCGCCCGTATAGGAAATGAAAACCGTCGGGATGCAGAGGGTGTCGTCCAGGATGAAGACCGGGGAGGTCGGATCCCAGGCCGTGTAGCCGCGCGCCTCGAAGGTGGCGCGGATGCCGCCGCTGGGGAAGGACGAGGCGTCCGGCTCCTGCTGGGCGAGCATCTTGCCGTCGAAGGTCTCGATCACGCCGCCTTTGCCGTCGTAATCGATCAGCGAGTCGTGTTTCTCGGCCGTACCTTCGGTCAGCGGCTGGAACCAATGCGTGACGTGGGTCACGCCGTGCTCCATGGCCCATTCCTTCATGCCACGGGCCACGCCGTCCGCCGTCTTGCGGTCGAGGGCATGCCCGCCCTCGATGCAGTCGAGCAAGGCATGCAAGCTCCCCGCATCCAGATACTTGCACATCTTCTTGCGGTCGAACACCAGTTCGCCGAAATACTCGGAAGTCTTCCCTGCCGGGATTTCTGCCGGAACCGACTTCTTCTCGAAGGATTCCTTCACCAGATCGAATCTGTCCATACTGTTACACTTTATATTGTTAAACTAACCGTTCCCAACAAAAGAGGCTGATCCCCTCGGACCAGCCTCAATATATCAATTAACGTTTCTGGCACACGGCCGGTTATACGCACACAGAAACACCCGGGACCTGCTGGGCCTGGGACTGCTGGTTCTGCTGCTGGTTATAAACGTTGTATGCCATTTGTTTCAACAAATTTCCGGTGCAATTTACATACTTTTTTCGGGAATTCAAATTTTGATCTCGTTTTTTTGGTACATTTGTCCTATGAATCAATTTGGACTGATCCGCGCAGCGGCCGCGATGCCGCGCGTGCACCTTGCCGACCCGGCGGCGAATGCCCGGGAGATCCTCGACCTGTGCCGGCAGCTGGCCGCACAGCACCCCTCCGTCATCGCATTCCCTGAACTCAGCATCACCGGATATACCTGCGCCGACCTGTTCGGGCAGAACCGCCTGCTGGACAGCGCCGAAGCCGCCGTAAAGGAAATCGTCGCCCGGAGCGCGGACATAGAACCGATGATTGTACTTGGCACTCCCCTGCGCCACGCCGGCCGCCTGTTCAACTGCGCCGTGGCCATCCGCCGCGGCCGCATCCTAGGCATCGTGCCCAAGACCTACCTCGCCGGCAACAACGAGTTCTACGAACCGCGCTGGTTCGCTTCCGCCCGGGTCCTGCCCGAGGCGGGCGTGCGCATCCGTTTTGCCGGACAGGAAGAGATCCTGCTCGGCACCCGGCAGCTCTTCCGCATCGGCGACACCCTGGCCGCCATCGAGATCTGCCAGGACCTCTGGGTCCCCATTCCCCCGAGCTCACAGGCCGCCCTGGCCGGCGCCCAGCTGCTCGTCAACCTGTCCGCCAGCAACGATTACCTTTTCAAACACGAATACCGCAAGAGCCTGGTCAGCGCCACGGCATCGCGGCTCTATGCCGCCTACATCTACTGCTCCTGCGCCGAGGGCGAATCCACCACGGACCTTGTCTGGGCGGGGGCCTCGATGATCTGCGAGAACGGCAGCATCCTCGCCGAAGCTGAGCGCTTTGCACGCGGCAGCCGTTTCATCTCCGCCGACATTGACATCGAGCGCCTGGAGACGCTGCGCGCAGGAGAGCACTCCTTCGGCTTCGAGGGCCCTGCCACGCAATATATCATCCAGGAAGCCGGCCCCTGTGCCCCGACCGACTTCGAAACGCAGTTGCTGCGCCACGTAGAGCCGCATCCCTTTGTCCCGCAGGGCGATCCGGAAGCCCTCGGTGTCCGTTGCCGTGAAATTCTCGCCGCCCAGGTGGCCGGCCTGACCACGCGGCTGGAACATATCCATTGCAGCAAGGCCGTAATCGGGGTATCAGGAGGACTGGATTCGACACTCGCCCTGCTCGTGACTACCCTGGCCTTCGACACGCTGGGCATCCCCCGGAGCGGAATCATCGGCGTCACGATGCCGGGCTTCGGCACGACGCACCGCACCCACGACAACTCCGTGGACCTGATGCACGAGCTGGGCGTCACGGCCCGCGAGATCTCCATCGTCCCAGCCGTCCGCCAGCACTTCGCCGACATCGGCCAGGACGAGGCCAACCACGACCTCACCTACGAGAACAGCCAGGCCCGCGAACGCACGCAGATCCTCATGGACATCGCCGGCAAGGAAGGCGGCATCGTCGTAGGCACGGGTGACCTTTCGGAGCTCGCCCTCGGCTGGTGCACCTACAACGGCGATCACATGTCCATGTACGGCGTAAACGGGAGCGTGCCCAAGACGCTGGTCCGTACCCTGGTGCGATGGGCCGCCGACAACAAATTCGGCGCCTCGGGCGACATCCACAAGACCCTGCTCGACATCGTGGACACCCCCATCAGCCCCGAACTCCTGCCCGCTGACAAGGACGGCAAGATCGCCCAGAAGACCGAAGACAGCGTGGGCCCTTACGAGTTGCACGACTTCTTCCTCTACCATTTCTTCCGCTCCGGGGCAGATCCCGACAAACTCCTGTTCCTCGCCCGCAAGGCTTTCGCAGGCACCTACGACGATGCGACGATCCGCAAGTGGCTGGAGACCTTCCTGCGGCGCTTCTTCCGCCAGCAGTTCAAGCGGAGCTGCCTGCCGGACGGGCCCAAGGTCGGCTCCGTGTCCCTGTCTCCCCGCGGCGACTGGCGGATGCCTTCCGACCTGGAGACTGTCTGGACCCTGAGCGAATAAGCCATGTTCGAGAAGTTCGTATCCACCCTCAACGGCATCGTCTGGAGTCCGGTCCTGGTCGTGCTCCTGGTCGGAGCGGGACTCTATCTGTCCTACCGCACGGGCTTTGTCCAGGTGCGCCGCTTCGGCCTGCTCGTCCGCTCGCTCTTCGCGAGGAAGGCGCCTGGAGCGAAAGGCTCCGCCCCCAGGAAGGGGATTTCTTCTTTTGAAGCCTTCTGCGTGGCCCTGTCGGGCCGGGTGGGAACGGGCAATATCGTCGGCGTGGCGACGGCCATCGCGCTCGGCGGCCCTGGCTCCGTCTTCTGGATGTGGATCATCGCCTTTTTCGGCGCCTCCACGGCCTTCGTCGAGTCCACGCTGGCCCAGATGTACAAGTTCCACCACCGCTCCACCTTCCGGGGCGGTCCCTACAGCTACATCGAGCACGGCCTGAACGCCAAATGGCTCGGCATCGCCTTCGCCGTCGTGACCATCATCGCCAACGGCGCCCTGCTGCCGACCGTCCAGGCCAACGGCGTGTCGTCCGCCCTCGGCAACGCCTTCGGCGTCTCCCCGCTCGCCTCGGGCCTCGGGCTCGCCGCCCTGCTCGCGCTCGTGATCATCGGCGGCGTGAGGGGCATCGCCCGCGTGGCTTCGGTCGTGACCCCGTTCATGGCCCTCGCCTACATCCTCCTCTCGCTGGTCATCATCGGCCTGCACCTCGACCGGGTGCCCGCCGTCCTCAGCTCCATCGTGACCAACGCCTTCGGGATACAGCCCGTGGCGGGCGGCATCCTCGGCTCCACCATCATGATGGGTGTCAAGCGCGGCATCTTCTCCAACGAGGCCGGCCAGGGCGGCGGCGCCATCGTTTCGGCGTCGGCGGATGTGCCGCACCCCGCCAGGCAGGGCTTCGCGCAGGCCTTCTCCGTCTATGTGGACACCCTGCTGGTCTGTACGGCCACGGCCCTGATGATCCTCTGCTCCGGGACCTACAACATCCTGGACGCCAAGACGGGAGAGATGCTCGTCGCCGGCGCGCCCGAGCTGGGCGGGAATTACGTCGGATACACCCAGGCCGCCGTGGACTCCGTCCTGCACGGGGTCGGCAGCCAGTTCGTGGGCGTCGTGCTGGTCTTCTTCGTCTTCACGACCATCATGGCCTACTACTTCTATGTCGAGTCCGGCATCGTTTACCTCTTCCACCGCAGCCCTCATGCCACCCGGCGCTGGGAAAACATCACGATCTGGTGTTTCCGTATCCTTCTGCTGGCCGCCACCGTGTTCGGCGCCTTGAAGGAGGCGGACCTGATCTGGCAGCTGGGCGACATCGGCGTAGGCCTGATGGCCTGGATCAACGTCGTGGCCCTGCTGCTCCTCTGCCCCAAGGCCATCGCCGCCCTGCGCGACTATGAACGCCGGCTCAAGGCCGGCGAAAAGGATCCCGTCTTCCATCCTTCCGAATTCGGGATCGACTCCAGTTCCTGGGAGGAAGAAAAACCCCTGAACCCATGACCAAACCCTACCTGCACCAAGTCAAATACTACGAATGCGACCGGATGGGCGTGACCCATCACTCCAACTATATCCGTTTCATGGAAGAAGCCCGCATCGACTGGATGGACCAGCTCGGCTACGGCTTCGAGCGGATGGAGGCCGAAGGGATCGTCTCCCCCGTCGTCGCCATCAGCTGCAACTACAAGCGCACCACCACCTTCAAGGACCTAATCGAGGTCCAGGTCAAGGTCGGCGAGATGAGCGAGCTCAAGATCAGTTTCACCTACACCATGAAGGTGGACGGCAAGCTGGTCTGCACGGCGACGAGTACGCACTGCTTCCTCGACGCCGGCCGCCCGGTCGTGCTGAAGGACCGCTTCCCGCAGCTCTATGCGGCGATCCAGGAGAACCTGGAATAAGGGCGCTCCGTATCAACGGAATACGAAACGACCTTCGGAGAAATGTCCGAAGGTCGTTTCGTAAATATTTGAGCGTCAGGCGCTGATTATTTCAGCAGGCCGAGGATGCTGCTGACCTGGGAGAGGGTCTCGGTGACACCGGGAGCATTGTTGCTCACGGCGCTCACGGCACCGGTCATCGCAGCCTTCAGGGCGGCGTTCTTGAGGCTCGAAGTATCGAGTCCGTTGAGGGTCTTCAGGCCGCTGATCACATTGGCGACGTTGGAGTTGTTGATCTTGTTGGCAGAACCCTTGATCAGACCGTTGGTGAAGGACTCCAGGAAGGAGGTGCTGGCGGAAGAGACGGTCTTGGCGCCACGGATGACCTGGCCGAGGTTGATGAGGTTGGTGATGCTGCCCAGGTCGATCTTGCCGGCGGAGGAGAGGGCTTCGGTAGCGAGGTCCGTGATGGCGGCACCCGTGTTGGAACCGGCCGTCAGGGCGTTGGTCGCCACGCTCTTGAGGATCGAGCAGGAGGAGAGCAGGGCGATGACTGCCACCGCGGCTGCAAGGTGTTTGAGAATCTTCATAAGATAAACAAATTAGATGATTTTAGTGTTTCTGATATGCAAATATAAAAAAAATCCTTTTCCGTTCTACGATTCGCCCTCAAAGAAGAAGGAATCCGGCAGCGGCCGGCAGTTGTACTGCGAGGCCATGGACTCTCCGTAGGCGCCGGCCGAGCGGATGGCGACGAAGTCGCCCCGGCGGCACCGGTCGATCGCCATCTCCTTGACGAACACGTCCGAGCTCTCGCACACAGGCCCCACGACGTCGTAGACCTCCTCCGGCTCATCCGAAGTCAGGTTCTCCACGCGGTGGTAGGCGCGGTACATCGCCGGGCGGACCAGCTCGGTCATGCTCCCGTCGATGATGGCGAACTGCTTGCGCGTGCCCTGCTTGACGTAGAGCACCCGGGCGATCAGCGACCCGCAGGGGGCCACGATGCTCCGGCCCAGCTCGAAATGCACCGGAGTGCCGGCCGGCAGCCGGAGGTGCTTGCGGAAGACCTCGAAATACGCTCCGAAATCCGCGACCGGCAGGTGGTTGGGATGCTGGTAGTTGATCCCCAGGCCGCCGCCCACGTTGATGTCCCCGACCGGCCGCCCGCCGCGCTGCAAGCGCGTGACCAGGGCATTGATCCGGTTGCAGAGCGCCGTGAAGTCCATCATGTCCAGGATCTGCGACCCGATGTGGAAATGGAGCCCGCAATACTGCACGTGCGGCAGGCGCTGCGCCAGGTCCAGCACATCGTCCATCTGCTCGTAATTGATGCCGAACTTGTTCTCCGCGAGGCCGGTGGTGATGCCGGCATGCGTGTGCGCCCCGATATCCGGGTTGATGCGCAGGCTCACCGGGGCCACGCAGCCCATCTCCCCCGCCAGTTCGTCGATGATCTCCAGCTCGGCCGCGGATTCGACGTTGAAGCGGGCGATGCCGGCCTCCAGGGCGAAGCGGATCTCCGCATCGCTCTTGCCCACGCCGGCATAGACGATGCTCTCCGCGGGAAAGCCCGCCTCCAGCGCGGCGCGGATCTCGCCGCCGCTCACGCAGTCGGCCCCGAACCCTCGGGAAGCGATCTCCGCGAGGATGCGCGGATTGCTGTTGGCCTTGACCGCATAGTGCATCCGGAACGCGGGATTGCGGTCCAGCTGCGCCTGGACCGCGTCCAGCGTGCGGCGCAGCAGCGGCAGGTCATAATAATAGAACGGTGTCCGCAGGCCGCGGAAGCGGTCCACCGGGAAATCGCCCTTCAGCATTACTCAAACAGGCATTTGCTCAAGGAGCGCAGGGCGCGCGCCTTGTCCTCTCCCCGGACCAGGAAGGAGATGTTGTAGTTGCTGCCGCCGTAGGAGATCATCCGCACGGGGATGTCCTTCATCGCCTCCATCGCGCGGGACTCGAACCCGACGTTCTCCCAGTCCATGTCGCCCACCACGCAGATGATGCACATGTCCAGGTCCACGCCGACGGTGCCGTACTTCTTGAGGTCGTGCACGATCTCGCCCAGGTAGCGCGTGTTGTCGATGGACATCGACACGCCGACCTCCGAGGTGCAGACCATGTCGATCGAGGTCTGGTAGCTCTCGAAGATCTCGAACACCTTGCGCAGGAATCCGTGCGCGAGGAGCATCCGGGACGACTTGATGCGGATGGCCGTGATGTTGTCCTTGGCCGCGATGGCCTTGATCGTACCGTTCTCGGGCACGTTGTCGATCAGGGTGCCGGGGGCCTCGGGCTGCATCGTGTTGAGCAGCAGCACCGGGATGCCGGCGAACTTGGCCGGCTGGATGCAGGTCGGGTGCAGGATCTTGGCCCCGAAGTAACCCAGCTCGGCCGCCTCCTCGAAGTGGAGGTGGCGTACGGCGGAGGTGTGGTCCACGATGCGGGGGTCGTTGTTGTGCATGCCGTCGATGTCGGTCCAGATCTGGATCTCCTCGGCGCCCACGGCCGCACCGACCAGCGAGGCCGTGTAGTCCGAGCCGCCGCGCTGCAGGTTGTCAATCTCGTCGTGGGTGTTGCGGCAGATGAAACCCTGCGTGATGTAGAGCGGCGCCTTGGCGTGGCTGGCCAGCAGGGCCGTCAGCTTCTCGCGGATATAATCCGCGTCCGGCTCGCCGTTCGCATCGATCTTCATGAATTCCAGTGCCGGCAGCAGCTCGGCCGCAATCCCCTTCTCGTGCAGGTACAGGGTCATCAGCTTCGTGGAAAGGAGCTCGCCCTGCCCGATGACGATCTTGGACTCCACCTGGGTGAAGAGCTGCTTGGCGAAGGTCCGGAGATAGTCGAACACGCCGTCGGCGTACTGCTGCGCCGCCTCGCGCGCCTCGGCGGTCGCGAAGAGCTCGTCGATGACGCCGCGGTATTTGGCGGCCAGGCGGTCGATGGTCTCCCGCGCGCCCTCGGCATTGCGGTTGAAGAGGTAGTCGGAGATCTCCACGAGGGAGTTGGTCGTGCCCGACATCGCGGACAGTACCACGATGTTGCGACCCCCGCGGCTGATGAGCTCCGCGACATGTTTGATGCGCTTGGCAGAACCAACGGAAGTCCCGCCGAATTTCATCACTTTCATAACCTTACAATAATCTATCTGAACTAACGGTTAATATTTTTCGAGCAAAGGCTGCAGGATGGCGGTCAACTGGTCGTTCTCGATCAGGAAGCCGTCGTGGCCGAACTCCGAGCGGATCTCGCGGTAGGCCGCGTGTTTCAGCGCGGCAACGGTGGCGCGGCCGTGGCTGGGCGGGAAGAGGACGTCGCTCTCGATGCTGATCATCATGCAGTTGGCCTGGATGCGCGAGAGCGCAGCCTCCACGCCGCCGCGCCCGCGGCCGACGTTCATGCTGTCCAGCGCATAGGTCAGGTACCAGTAGCTGTAGGCGTCGAAATCGCGCCGGAGCAGCTTCTGCCCCTGGTAGCGCTGGTAGGAGGCCGCCCGGTCGGCGAACAGAGTGTCCTCGTCCGGCTCGGCCTGCGTGAGGTTGTAGCCGGCGTAGGTCCGGTAGGAGATCAGGGCGATGGAGCGCGCGCAGGCCAGGCCGGCGCTGCCGCCGGTCAGGTCCGCGGCGGCGCGGAAGGTCGGGTCCGCCTCCAGCGCCATGCGCTGGGACTCGTTGAAGGCGGTCATGAAAGGGTTGACGCGCGTGGCCGTGGCGAGGAACACCACGTCACGCACGACCTCCGGCTCCATGATCACCCACTCCAGGGCCTGGAACCCGCCGATCGAAGGGCCCAGCATCATGTCGATGCGCTCGATCCCGAGGTGCTTGCGCACCAGGATCTCGGCGGCGACGATGTCGCGCACCGTCGTGCGCGGAAAGTCGAAGAAGTACGGCCGCCCCGTCGCCGGGTTGACGGACGCCGGGCCCGTGGCTCCGTAGGGAGAGCAGAGCATCGCGGCGCACACGATGAAATACTTGTCCGGATCGAAGGTCTTGCCCTTCCCCACGAGCTGCGGCCACCAGTCCTCCGGATTGGCATTGCCCGTCAGGGCATGGCAGATCCAGACCACGGTCTCCCCGGGACGGTAGGGCCGGTCGGAGGTATAATACACCATCTCCAGGTGGTCCAGACGACCACCTGCCTCAAACTCGAAAGGTCTATCAATGACAAGTTTATTGTACTTCATCTCTACTGATTCTTCGGGTGATCCCGTTCAAATTCCGCCATCCTTTCCTCCAGCACGGGATAGAGCTCCTCGCGCATGCGGCTCGTGCAGCCGCGCACGCCCTGGCGCAGGCTGCCCGTCGTGGACAGGGAGATGCAGCTCACGCCGTAGTACATCAGCTCCACGACCAGCCGGTCCCCGCTCAGGCCGTCGTAGCCGAGCGTGAAGAAGAAGCCGTCCCCCACCTCGCGCGTCACGTCCCGGTCGTAGACGACCGTGAATCCGTGCCGGCAGAAGATCTCCTTCATCCGGCGGGCCCGGCGTTCGTACTCGCGCGTGTCCGCCACGAAATCGATCTTCCCCTCGCAGGAGAGGCGCAGCATCTCGGCATAGCCGTACTGCGTCGAAGCGGTGCAGCCGCTCGTGATCATGTACAGGATCGAGGCGGTCAGCGTGACGCCGAACACGCCGGCGTCCTGGTAGCGCTCCGCAAGGGCCGGATACTGCTTCTCGTACAGGCGGTCGGAGATGCAGCAGAGTGCCATCCGCTGCCCGGCGTAGCTGAAGATCTTGGACGAGGAGAGCATCAGGATGTAGTTGTCGGTGTAGCGGGCCACGGTGGGCACGTAGGGCGGCTGGTAGGGATGGCCCAGGTCCCGCCGGTAATCCATACAGAAATAGGCCAGGTCCTCCATCACGACGGCGTCGTACTTCGTCGCCAGCTCGCCGATCACCTGCAGTTCCTCCTCCTCCAGGCAGATCCACGCGGGATTGTTGGGGTTGGAATAGATGATGGCCGCGATGTCGCCGGCGGCGAGCTCGGCTTCGAGCTTGTCGCGAAGCCGCGCGGCGCCGCGCCAGGCGTAGATGTCAAACTCGCGCCAGCCGATCCCGAGCACGCGCAGCTGCGACTTCTGGATCGGGAAACCCGGGTCGATGAAGAGCACCTTGTCCTTGCCGGGGAGGCGCTGCGTGCAGGCGATGAACGCGCCGAACGAGGCGGCCACGGAGCCGGTCGTCGGCACGCAGCTGCGCGGGCTCACGGACACGTCGATGAAGGCGCGGATGAACTCCGACGCGGCCTCCTTCAACTCCGGTACGCCGGCCGCGGGCGGGTACTGCGACCCTACACCCCGGTCCAGCGCACGCTTCTCGGCCTCCACGCCATAGCGGTTGGCAGGCAGGCCCGGGGACCCCTGGTCCATCCGGACGAAAGGAATCCCCGTCTTCTGCTCGAGGTATTGCGCCGCCAGCAGGATCTCCCCGATCGTGGCGGTGGACAGGTCCGCGATGCTGTTCTCGCGGCAGGCTTCGGCGACCAGCGCCTCACTGAAAATCTTCATTCCCTAAATCTTGTGGCACCATCCGTGCGTATCCTCCAGTTCGCCGAACTGGATCCCGGTGATCTGCTTGTAAAGCTTCGTGCAGACCGGCCCGACCGCGCCGTCCGGCTCGTAGCGGAAGGAGCGGGTGACCAGCGGCTCGCGGAGCACCGGCTTGATGTCGATGTGCGACATCGGAGTGATAACAACAGCCGTGCCGCAACCGCCTGCTTCCGAGAATTCCGCCAGCTCGTCGAGCGGGATGGGGCGCTTCTCGACCGTCATGCCGAAATCGGCCGCCACTTCCTGCAGCGTCAGGTTCGTGATGGAAGGCAGAACGGAGTCGGAAAGGGGCGTTACATATTTGTTTCCTTCCTTGATACCGAAGAAATTGGAAGAACCGAACTCATCCACGAACTCGCGGGTCGCGGAATTGAGGTACAGCAGCTCGGCATAGCCCTGTTCATGGGCGATCTTGTACGGCACGAAGGTGCCTGCGTAGTTGGCGCTGAGCTTGTAGCTGCCCGTCCCCTTGGGGGCGGCCCGGTCGAAGTCTCCCGGGATCACGGCCGCGGCCGAGCGCAGGTGGGCGCCGTAGTACGAGCCCGCCGGCGCGCACATGACGGCGAGGATCACCTCCGGGTACGGGACCAGCTGCATCTGCGGATGCGGCGCGAAGAGCAGCGGGCGCAGGTACATCGAAGCCTGGTGGCCGTAGGGCGGCAGGAACTCGAGGTTGTTCTTGACACAGAGCTCGCACATCTTGATGAACATCTCCTCCGACGGCTCCGGAAGGCCCAGGAAACGGGCGGAACGGGCCATGCGGGCGGCGTTCTTGTCCGGACGGAAGATCGCGATCCCGCCATCCTTCTGGCGGAAGGCCTTCAGGCCCTCGAAACAGGAGATCGCATAGTGGAGGCCCTGCATGAACGGGTCGATGGTGAAGGAGAAGGTCTCGGTCAGTTCGATGTCCGACCAGGCTCCGTCACGGTAGTGCGCCAGGACGACGGTCCGGGTGCGGTAAGCATCAAAGCCCAAAGAATCCCAATCGATTTGTGCCATAAATAAATCTTATATTTCCCGGTTATACAATGTGCGCGGCGACCCAGTCCCCCACCTCAGAGGTGGAAAAAGCCTTGCCTAAAGGGGCCAGATCCTCGGTAACAATATTGTTTTCTATGCTGAGTGCAACCGCTTTGCGGATTGCGGCCCCTTCCTCCATCAGTCCGAAGGCATATTCGAACATCATGGCGGCGGAAAGGATGGCCGCGAGGGGGTTGGCGATGTTCTTGCCGGCCGCCTGCGGGTAGGATCCGTGGATCGGCTCGTACACGCCGGTCTTCTCGCCGATGGAGGCGGAGGCCAGCAGGCCCATCGAGCCGGACACCACGCTCGCCTCGTCGGTGAGGATGTCCCCGAAGGTATTTTCGGTCACGATCACGTCGAACCACTTGGGCCCGGTGATGAGCTTCATCGCGGCGTTGTCCACGAACATGTAGTCCGTCGTGACCTCCGGATACTGCGGGGCCATCTCCTGGGCGACCTGCCGCCAGAGACGGGAGGATTCCAGGACGTTGGCCTTGTCCACCACGGTAAGGTGCTTGCGGCGGCGCATGGCGAACTCGAAGGCCTGCCGGAGGATGCGCTCGATCTCGTAGCGGTGGTAGATGTTGGTGTCGTAGGCGGTATCGCCGCCGTCCAGGCGGCCCTTCTCGCCGAAATACATGCCTCCGGTCAGCTCGCGGATGCACAGGAAATCCGCCCCGTCCACCAGCTCCTCCTTGAGGGGCGACTTGTGCACGAGGGATTTGAAGGTCTCCACCGGACGCAGGTTGGCGAACAGGCCGAGTTTCTTGCGCATGGCCAGCAGGCCCTGCTCCGGACGCACCTTTGCGGTGGGATCGTTGTCGTACTTGGGATCGCCGACGGCGCCGAACAGCACGGCGTCGCACTCCAGGCAGGTCTGGTAGGTCACCTCCGGGAAGGCGTCGCCGAAACGGTCGATGGCGCATGCGCCCGCATACGCGAAATGGTAGGACACCTCGTGTCCGAACTTGCGGCAGACGGCGTCCACGGACTTGACCGCCTGGCCGACGACCTCGGGGCCGATGCCGTCCCCGGGCAGAAGGGCAATATTCAGTTTCATTTCAGTTGATTCAGATCCATGTTTTCGATGATGTTGAGCATCTTGACCGTGGCCTTGATGGCGGCCTCGGTCTGGTCGGAGTCGATGCCACGCGTCTTGAACTCGTAGTCTCCGTCCTTCCAGGAGATGCTGGCGGACACGAGGGCGTCGGTCTTGCCGCCCGGCGGGATCGTGACCTGGTAGTCGGTCAGCACGGGGTGGGACTTGCCGAGCTTCTCGTAGATGATCCAGAGGGCCTTCATGAACGCGTCGTACTGCCCGTCGCCGGGCGAGGCGGCTTCGTATTCCTGGCCATGGATATTGACCTTGACCACGGCGACCGGACGCATCCCGCGGGCCAGCTGCAGGGAGTAGTTGACGATGTGGATGTTGTCCTGGGCGGCACTGTGGGCCGTCTTGAGCACATCCGCGATGATGAACGGAAGGTCCTCGGCGGCCAGCGCCTCCTTCTTGTCGCCCAGCTCCACGACGCGCTGCGTGACCAGCCTGACCTGTTCGGGGGTGAGGCGGATGCCCAGCTTGTCGAGGTTCTTGACGATGTTGGCCTTGCCGCTCATCTTGCCCAGGGCATAGCTGCGCGTGCGGCCGAAGCGCTGTGGGAGCAACGGATTCGCATAGAGGTCGGCCTTGTTGTCCCCGTCGGCATGCACGCCGCTGCTCTGCGTGAAGACGTTCTCCCCCACCACGGGTTCGTTGCCCGGGATGCGGATGCCGGAGATGCTCTCCACGTACTTGCAGACATGCGTCAGCTTGGACTCGTCCACGCCGAGCGGGCAGCCCAGCTGGTCGCGGAGCGCGGCCACGACCCCCGCCACGGGGGCGTTGCCGCTGCGTTCGCCCAGGCCGTTGACGGTCACATGGACGCCGCTGATGCCGGCGCGCACGGCCGCCAGCGTGTTGGCCACGGCCAGGCCGTAGTCGTTGTGGGCGTGGAAGTCGAACGCCATCTCGGGGAAACGCTCCCGCATCTGCGCGACGAACGCCTCCACCTGCCAGGGGTTCAGCACCCCGAGGGTGTCGGGCAGCATCACGTGGCGCAGGGGCTGGGAGCGCAGCCGCTCCAGCAGCCCGAACACGTACTCCGGCGAGTCGGCCATGCCGTTGGACCAGTCCTCGAGGTAGAGATTGACCGACAGGCCCCGCTCCGCGGCATGGGCGATCACGCGGATGATCGCTTCGGCATGCTGCTCCGGGGTCTTCTTCAGCTGCTTCTCGAGATGGCGCAGGGACCCTTTGGCCAGGATGTTGACCACCCGGCCGCCGGCGTCGGCGATCCAGTCTACGGACACCCCGTCGTCGACGAAGCCCAGGGCTTCGACCCGGTCGAGGCAGCCCACGGACGCGGCCCAAGCGCAGATGCGCCGGAACGCTTCGCTCTCCCCCTTGGACACGCGCGCGGAAGCCACTTCGACACGGTCGACCCGCAGCTCCTCGAGCAGGAGCTGCGCGATCGCCAGCTTCTCGTCCGCGTTGAACGAGACGCCGGCGGTCTGTTCGCCGTCGCGGAGTGTCGTATCGAGGATGACGACCTTATTTGCGTGCTCTTTCAAAGGCTTCAATCTTATCCTTCTGCTCAAGAAGATAGTCTATATCATCTAAAGCATGGTTTAAACAATATTTCTTGTACGCGTTGAGTTCGAACCGCTCGCTGCGCCCCGTGGCGAGGTTGGTCACGGTCTGCGCCGGCACGTCCACGCGCACCTTCATGGCCGGATCGGCCTGGATGCTGGCGAAGAGCTCGGACAGGAACGCCTCGGACACCACGACCGGCAACACGAAGTTGTTGAGTTCGTTGTTCTTGTGGATGTCGGCGAAGAAGCTGGAGATCACCACGCGGAAGCCCGCACCGGCGATGGCCCAGGCCGCGTGCTCCCGGCTCGATCCGGAGCCGAAATTCTTGCCGGCCACCAGGATGCAGCCGCCGTAGCGCGGGTCGTTCAGGACGAAACCGGGCTTGGGATTCCCCTCGGCGTCGTAGCGCCAGTCACGGAACAGGTTGTCCCCGAAGAACTTCTCGTCGCGGGTCGTGGCCTTGAGGAAACGGGCCGGGATGATCTGGTCCGTGTCCACGTTCTCCAGCGGAAGGGGCACGCAGGTGCTCTCTATGATGTCGAATTTCTGTTTCATAAAAGGGTACGTGGATCGGTGACGACACCCGTCACGGCTGCGGCGGCCGCGGTGAGCGGACTGGCGAGCAGCGTGCGGGAACCCGGGCCCTGACGGCCCTCGAAATTGCGGTTGCTGGTCGAGACGGCATACTTCCCGGCGGGGATCTTGTCGTCGTTCATCGCCAGGCAGGCCGAGCAGCCGGGCTGCCGGACCTCGAAGCCGGCCTCGGCGAGCACGCGGTCCAGGCCTTCGGCCTCGACCTGGCGCTTCACGGCCCAGGATCCCGGCACGAGCCAGGCGGTCACGCCCGACGCCTTGCGGCGTCCGCGCACCAGCGAAGCGAAGGCGCGGAAGTCCTCGATGCGCCCGTTGGTGCAGGCGCCGAGGAAGACGTAGTCGACAGGATGTCCGAGCAATTTCTGCCCGACAGCAAATCCCATGTAGTCAAGCGCTTTCTTCGCAGCATCTGCAGGGATGCTTCCGCCGACCGGCATCCCCATCCCGGGGTTGGTCCCGTAGGTGATCATCGGCTGGATGTCGGCCGCGTCGAAGACGACTTCGCGGTCGAAGACGGCGTCGTCGCCGCTGCGCAGCGTGCGCCAGCGCTCCACCGCTTCGTCCCAGGCCGCGCCCTTCGGCGCATATTCACGCCCCTTCAGGTAGGCGAAGGTCGTCTCGTCCGGAGCCACGAATCCGCCGCGCGCCCCCATCTCGATGGAGAGGTTGCAGAGCGTCAGGCGGCCCTCCATCGAGAGCGCGCGCACGGCGCTGCCGCGGTACTCCACGAAATAGCCTGTGGCGCCGCTCGTCGTGAGCTTGCTCATCAGGTAGAGCGCCATGTCCTTGGCGGTCACGCCGGGACCCAACTGCCCCTCGATGCGGATGCTCATCGACCTGGGCTTCTGCTGCAGGATGCACTGGGACGCCAGCACCATCTCCACCTCGCTCGTGCCGATGCCGAAGGCGACGGCGCCCACCGCCCCGTGCGTGGACGTGTGCGAATCGCCGCACACGATGGTCATGCCGGGCAGCGAGAGCCCCTTCTCCGGCCCCACGACGTGGATGATCCCGTTGTCGGGGCTCATCATGCCGTAGTGCGTCAGCCCGAATTCGGCGGCGTTGCGCGCCAGCGCATCCACCTGGGCCTTGGACACGGGATCTTCGATCGGCTTGTCCTGGTCGTGGGTCGGGGTGTTGTGGTCCGGCATGCAGAAGATCTGCTGCGGACGCAGGCACCGGATGCCCCGGGCGCGCAGGCCGTCGAAGGCCTGCGGGCTCGTGACCTCGTGGCAGTAGAGCCGGTCTATGTAGAGCTGGGTCGGGCCGTCCTCGATGAGCGAGACCACGTGTGCGTCCCAGATCTTGTCAAAAAGCGTATTCATCAGCTCTTGAATTTGTTGATACAGTCAATGTAGGCCTCCACGGACCCGGTCACGATGTCGGTATTGGCGCCGAAACCGTAGTACACATGGCCGTCGTGCTCCACCTGCATGTGGACCTTGGCCACGTCGTCGGAGCCCTTGGTGATGTTCTGGATCGTGAATTCCTTGATCGTCATCGTGCGCTTGATGATGGACTTGAGGGCGTTGATGGCGGCGTCCACCGGGCCGTTGCCGTGGGCCGCGCCTTCGAATTTCTCGCCGGCGATGTCCAGGCCGATGCTCGCGACCGGCCGCAGGCCCTTGCCGCTCGTCACTTGGAGGTAGTCCAGCTTGATGTGCGCCACCTCGGCGCGCTCGGCGCCGGCCAGCACCAGCAGGTCGTCGTCGGTCACCTGCTTCTTCTTGTCCGCCAGCTTGAGGAATTCCTGGTAGAAGGCGTCCAGCTTCTCGTCGGAGAGCTTGATGCCCAGGGTCTCCAGGCGGAAACGCAGGGCGGCGTGGCCGCTGCGGGCCGTCAGCACGATGTTGTTGTCGTCCAGGCCGATATCCTTGGGATTGATGATCTCGTAGGTGCTGACCTCCTTGAGCACGCCGTCCTGGTGGATGCCGGACGAGTGCGCGAAGGCGTTGCGGCCCACGATGGCCTTGTTGGCCTGCACGGGCATGTTCATCAGGCTCGACACCATCCGGCTGACCGGATAGATGCGCGGCGTGTTGATGTTGCAGGTCAGGGGGATGTCGGAGTGGCTCTTGAGGATCATGGCGATCTCCTCGAGCGCGGTGTTGCCGGCGCGCTCCCCCACGCCGTTGATCGTCACCTCGCACTGGCGCGCCCCGGCCAGCAGGCCGCTGATGGTGTTGGCCGTGGCCATGCCGAGGTCGTTGTGGCAGTGCGTGGAGAGGATGGCCCGGTCGATGCCGTCCACGTGCTCCACCAGGTAGCGGATCTTGGCGGCATACTCCTCCGGCAGGCAGTAGCCCGTGGTGTCGGGGATGTTGACCACCGTGGCGCCGGCCTTGATCACGGCCTCGACCACCTGCGCAAGGTAGGCGTTGTCCGTGCGTCCGGCATCCTCGGCGTAGAACTCCACGTCCTCGACGAACTGCTTGGCGTACCCCACGGCCCGGACGGCCCGCTCCAGGATCTCCTCGCGCGTGGAGTTGAACTTGTAGCGGATGTGCGAGTCGGAAGTGCCGATGCCGGTGTGGATGCGCTTGTGCTTGGCGTACTTCAGCGCATCCACGGCCACGTCGATGTCTTTCTGCACCGCCCGCGTGAGGGCGCAGACCGTCGGCCAGGTCACGGCCTTGGAGATCTCCACGACCGAGTTGTAGTCGCCGGGGCTCGAGACCGGGAAACCGGCCTCGATCACGTCCACGCCGAGCTCCTCCAGCGCCTTGGCCACCTGGATCTTCTCCACGGTGTTGAGCTGGCAGCCGGGCACCTGCTCGCCGTCGCGCAGGGTGGTGTCGAAAAAGTATATCCGGTTGCTGTCCATCACGGATTATTTATTCTCGGGACGGAGTTCACGGACGGCTGCGCCGGTGCGCCAGAGCTCGCTCTCGCGCATGGCCTTCAGCTCCTTCTCCAGGCCTTCGCGGTAGTCGGGCTTGGAATTGGCGTCGATCGAGCGTTGGGCTTCGTTGCCGCAGGCCACCTCGTTGTAGAGCTTCTCGAACACCGGTTTGGTGGCGTCGTGGAAGGGACCCATCCAGTCGAGGGCGCCGCGCTGGGCGGTGGTGGAGCAGTTGGCGTACATCCAGTCCATGCCCTTCTCGGCGAAGAGCGGCATCAGCGACTGGGTCAGCTCCTCGACGGTCTCGTTGAAGGCCTCGGAGGGGCTGTGGCCGTGCTCGCGCAGCACTTCGTACTGGGCGGACAGGATGCCCTGGATGGCGCCCATCAGGGTGCCACGCTCGCCGGTGAGGTCGGAATAGACCTCGCGCTTGAAGTCGGTCTCGAAGAGGTAGCCCGAGCCGATGGCGATGCCGAGGGCGAGGGTGCGCTCGAGGGCGCGGCCCGTGGCGTCCTGG
>Ga0310697_10002707_pt1 | contig 18512 bp, 16 predicted proteins | sample 172DNAGHGlowgp2_FD_203883 | JGI IMG/M metagenome (GOLD analysis project Ga0310697, IMG submission 203883) | Sheep rumen microbial communities from Palmerston North, Manawatu-Wanganui, New Zealand - 1728 DNA GHGlow gp2 (v2) (version 2) | ecosystem: Host-associated > Mammals > Digestive system >... | reverse complement strand
AACCTGGAGGAACGGGAACACCCAGCAGGTTCATCTCGGCAAGGTTTGCACCCTTACCACCCAGTTCCTCACGCATCTTTGCATTACCTTCGGCCTTACCATTACCGAAGAGGTAAACTCTTTTTTGGCTCATAAACTTTACTTTTTCTATTGTGTTAAATAATAAATAGTCTTTCTATTTCGAAGTTATGTCTGCAAAGATACAAATAATTTCGAAAACCTGCAAGGATTTTGCATTTTTTATAAGAAGAAAAGAATTAACCCTGGTCTTTGGAGCAAATCAACATAAGGTCATCTCCAACACTTCTGTGGTGCCTTCTGAAACGGCTACTCGCTGATCTGTACGCAATCCGACAGCCCATACAATAGTGCCTTGTGCATCTGTAACAACCAACTGGCGGCGTTTTTCGAATAAGGTCATCTTGAGGTCGGTCATCATGTCGCTCAGCAATTTGCTGCCTTTCATGCCAAAAGGAACCATGCGGTCACCCTCTTCCACCCTTCTGACTATCAGCGGAAAATGTACTTGTGCAGCATCAATGGTAGCCACATCAGGATTCTTAGAGATATAGGCCGCACATTTGCGCACCTTAAAGGAGTCATTATTACCTATTATATATGTCCCCTCTTCAGGAATCACCATCTTTTTCATCGATTTCAGCGAGGGTTCTACGATGAGACGCTGACGATCGACCAGAAGGTCGTAGCCTGTTGGCGACGTAAAGATGCTACCCGTATCAGCGGTCATCACTTGTTCTAACTGACTTCCGTTGAAACCGTAGTTTTTGAGCCATTCAAAGACAAAATATTCGCTCGAACTATATTTTGTTAACTCATTTAATTCCAGAATATTACTGTTCTTATATTGATTTACAACTGCATCCAACACTTTTTGGGCCTCCTGCAAATGAACGGAGGTTCGCTGAATGTTCTCAGAAACAGCCGGATTGAGTTCGCGAAGCATTGGAAGAATCTGCAAGCGGATTTTGTTGCGCACCACATCTGCCTCGAGATTCGTGCTATCTGTGACATAGTCCTGACCTTTTGCTGCCAAATAAGATTCTATCTCTTCTCTTGACAGGCACAACAGTGGACGCAGAATAAACCCATTACAAGGGCGGATGCCGCATAATCCACGCAAACCCGTACCCCTGACTAGATTCAGTAATACTGTCTCCACCGAGTCGTCGCGATGGTGGGCCACGCAAACGCCAGTAGCGCCAACATCCGTACGCAACTGTTCAAACCACTTGTATCGCAACTCCCGGGCAGCCATTTCGATACTCACCTTGTGCAGTTGTGCATAGGTCTGTGTATCAAAATGTACGCGATGCAGTTCAATGCCCAACCTCTGACATAGCGAAACACAAAATGCCTCGTCACGATCGGACTCAGCACCACGAAGATGGAAATTACAATGAGCAGCATGAATGCGATAACCCGCCTCATGGAGCATCAGCAACAAGGCTACGCTATCAGCTCCACCACTTAAAGCAACAAGATATAATTCATTAATATCAAGCAGCTTATGATTCCTAATGAATTCATGTACCTTACTCCACATAGAGCACCAACCCCTTCAGGTATTCACCCTCAGGATGATAGATATTGACAGGATGATCGGCAGGCTGGTGCAACTGGTGTAGGATACGTACTTTGCGTTTCGCCAACGCTGCTGCCGTAAATACTGCATTACGGAAATGGTCCTTTGTAACGACTTGAGAGCAAGAGAATGTAAAGAGGATACCACCTCGTTCGATTTTCTCGAAAGCCTTTTGATTCAGGCGTGTATAGCCCTTCAGTGCATTATGCAATGCTCCACGATGCTTGGCAAAGGCAGGAGGATCTAGAATAATCAGATTATAATTCGAAACTGCTTGGTCCAAATATTTAAATGCATCTTCACAGAAAGCCTCATGTCGAGGATCATCAGGGAAATTGAGAGCCACATTCTCTTTAGTCAACTCAATGGCTTTTGCAGAGCTATCCACGCTATGAACCAGTTCGGCACCGCCACGCATGGCATAGAACGAGAAACCACCCGTATAGCAGAACATATTCAGCACCCGCTTACCCTTGGCAAACTTCTCCAGCAACGAACGATTCTCGCGCTGGTCGACAAAGAAGCCTGTCTTCTGGCCTTTCAGCCAGTCTACGCGGAACTTCAAGCCATTTTCTGTAGCAATGTTATCATCCGAACCTCCCACCAAAAAACCATTCTTCAACACCTCATTGGTGTCGAAGTGTGGCGTTGCAATCATGTCGTCGGCAGTCATAAAGGGAAGCGTAGTCTCACTCTTATAATAAATATGAGAAATGCGCGATTCCATCACAGAAACCAATGCATGGGCAATAGCCTTACGACACAAATGCATGCCTATGGAATGTGCCTGCATAACTGCCGTCTGCCCATAAACGTCAATTATCAGTCCTGGCAGGTGGTCGCCCTCACCATGTACCAGACGGTAGGTATTGTTCTGCATGTTGTCAGCAATACCAATGGCCTGGCGCATCTGGAGTGCAGAGCGCAAACGGGAACACCAAAATTCGTCGTCGACAGTAACATCAGAGAACGAAAGTACTCGGACGGCGATGGAACCTTCCTGATAGTGTCCGACAGCGATAAAATCGCCTGAATGGGATAACACACGTACTACGTCGCCCTCAGAGACGCCCTCATCGATGGCAGCAATAGCACCCGAAAACACCCAAGGATGAAACCTTTTAAGACTCTCGTCCTTCCCCCGTTTAAGCCTGATTACTTTGTACATCGTCTATCACTTTTATCAGTTCGTAATCTCCTGTTCGTTCAAGTCGCATCAGTTCTTCATAAAGCATGATGCACGACCACGCATCAGTTGAAGCATATAGTTTTTGCTTGTCGTTCAGCACATCAGCCTCCCAATTCGTCAGCTGTTCACGTTTCGAAATTCGCTGAGCGAAGAAGTTGGCATAGAGTTTCTGCAAGCTCAGGTCCTCGACACCTATTTCACGTACATGATCCTGCAGGTCAACAAAAAATCCTGCATTGAAATCGCCCAATTTATGAAGAGAATTCAGATCGTCGCGCAACGAGAGCCCAATCTTCGGCACCGTCGTATCCTCTAACAACTGCTTCACCGATGGTGACAACCCCAACTGATTCAGGCGAAACAGGAAACAGACATCGTATGAAGACACCTGCAATAGGGCCACCTGATGCATTTGTCCTTTCTTAAATGACGGACGAGTCTCGGTGTCAACACCCAAAATAGGCTGAGACAGCAGATAGCTTACCGCTTTCATTGCGTCGCGCTCCGTCAGAACCACCACAATGCGTCCCTCGAAAAGTGCACGAGGAAGCTGGGCTATTTTCGTTTTATCATATTTACTATATATCGTTTTCATCATTTGGGGTGCAAAGGTACGAATAAGTGAGCAAAAATCCAAATAAAAATAAAAAAACTGCCATTTTATGATGACATCTAAGAATTTCTTTGTAATTTTGCATTTTGTAATCATTAATAGAGAAATATGGCGAAGAAAAAATCCAGCAAAGCCTCGGAGAAAAAGGCCTCGTCCTTTGCAGAGGCATTAGGCTTTAGAAATATATTCCATAACGAACGAATCAACTTTGTATTAGGCTTCTTGCTCCTTTTTGTTGCAGGCTACCTGATATGGGCTTTCGTATCGTATTTCGTTACCGGTTCTGCCGACCAGAGTCTGATTGAGACTCCCAAAGCCGGCGAGATACTGAACGAACACCATGAGTTCCAAAATGCCTGTGGAAGTTTAGGCGCTTATGCATCATGGTTTTTTATCAAGCGATGTTTCGGACTTGCGGCATTCATGATTCCTACATTCCTGCTGCTATTAGCCGTAAACATGATGCGAGCCTATAAGGTCAACCTGTTGAAGTGGTTTATGTGCCTGGCAATCATTATGATATGGGCATCTGTCACCTTGGCGAAATTTCTGGCTCCATTTTTTGACGAAGCCTGCTATAATCCAGGTGGAGACCACGGATTGGCCATCTGTCAACAGATTGAGGGACTCATCGGCACACCAGGTCTGACGGCTATCTTAGCATTAACAGCTATTGCGTTCCTGGTATACCTGAGCATGGAAACCGTCATCATTCTCCGTAAGATTCTCAATCCCATGCACTATCTGAAGAAGATTCCGATGACCATCAACATCGGCGGAGGCGATGGTGACACAAACCCAGCAAGCGGCATTGTAGAAGACCCCACAGTGTTTGACAATCCTGAGGCTCAAACGGTTGAGTTTGACAATATTGAATCAACCAGCGTTTCAGGACAGACTGATTATGCGGAGAAAACTGATAATACCGAGGAAATCGTTGTTAATGACACTGACGACATAGAGATAACCGTTGAAACGGGAGAAGGAGAAGAAACGGCTGACAGCAAGACGCTGTCAGAAAACTACGGCGACCTTTCGACGCCCTACGATCCCAAGCGCGACTTAGAGAACTACCACTATCCCACCCTTGACTTGTTAGCTAAATACGAAACTGACGGCAAGCAATTTGCATCGAACGAAGAGATTTATGCGAACAAAGACCGCATCGTCGAAGTGTTGCGGAATTTTGGTGTGGAGATTAGCAGCATTAAGGCTACGGTAGGTCCTACCATCACGCTGTACGAGATAACCCCTGCCCCTGGCGTCCGTATTTCCAGAATCCGCAATTTGGAAGATGATATTGCCCTGAGTCTCTCGGCTTTGGGTATCCGTATCATCGCCCCGATTCCCGGCAAGGGAACCATCGGTATTGAAGTTCCTAATGCCAAGCCCACCACCGTTTCAATGGAGTCAGTGCTGAATTCGAAGAAATTCCAGGAAACCACCATGGAATTACCTTGTGCTCTGGGTAAGACCATTACCAACGAGGTGTTTATGTTCGACTTGGCCAAGGCTCCTCACCTGCTTGTGGCTGGTGCCACCGGACAAGGTAAGTCGGTAGGTTTGAACGCCATTATCACCTCGTTGTTATACAAGAAACATCCCGCTGAATTGAAGATTGTCCTTGTCGACCCGAAGAAGGTCGAGTTTAGTGTCTATGCTTCTATTGAGAAACACTTCCTGGCGAAGATTCCCGATGACGATTCAGAACCCATCATCACCGATGTTACGAAGGTCATTCACACGCTGAACTCGTTGTGTAAGGAGATGGATACGCGCTACGACCTGCTGAAGATGGCTCAGGCCCGTAATATCAAGGAATACAATAAGAAATTCATCGACCGCCAGCTGAATCCGGAGCACGGTCACAAGTACATGCCCTATATCGTGGTGGTTATCGACGAGTTTGGTGATTTGATTATGACTGCCGGCAAGGAAGTCGAATTGCCCATTGCACGTATTGCCCAGCTGGCCCGTGCCGTAGGTATCCACATGATTATTGCTACCCAGCGTCCTACCACGAACATCATCACGGGTACCATCAAGGCCAATTTCCCAAGTCGTATTGCCTTCCGCGTGGGAGCCATGATTGACTCACGAACCATTCTGGACCGTCCTGGTGCCCAGCAATTGATAGGCCGAGGCGATATGCTCTACCTGAACGGCGGCGAACCTGTTCGTGTACAGTGTGCCTTCGTCGATACGCCTGAAGTGGAACGCATCAACAAATTCATATCCGATCAGCAGGGATACCTCAGCGCCTTCGAATTGCCCGAGCCTGACACTGCAGACGATGGTGATGGCGGAGAGAGTCGTGACGTTGACATGCAACACCTTGACCCCATGTTCGAGGATGCAGCCCGTCTTATAGTCCGCGAGCAAAGCGGAAGCACAAGTCTGATTCAGCGTAAGTTTGCCATCGGCTATAACCGTGCAGGACGCCTGATGGACCAGTTGGAAAAGGCAGGTATTGTTGGAGCCGCCCATGGCTCGAAACCCCGCGAGGTATTGATCACAGACGAAAACAGTTTAGAGAATTTATTATCATTATGGAGATAAGCGGCCTTTCGGCCTAATTAACTAAATAAAAAATAAGAAATAAACAGAATACAATAACAATATGCGTGTAACTTCATTTTTTATTTTATATTTTATATTTAGCTTTACCTATGGACAAAGCGCAAAAGAAGTGTTGGACAAGGCAGCAGCAGCCGTTTCCAACAAGACCGGAATCACGGCTTCGTTTACCCTTAAGGGTGGCCAGATGAACGACAAAGGTTCTATCAGCATCAAAGGGAAAAAGTTTCATATCACCACACCTGATGTGGTCATCTGGTTCGATGGCAAGACACAATGGTCATATGTTAGGAAGAACGACGAGGTAAACGTCTCGAATCCCAATGAGTCGCAGTTGCAGGCGTTGAATCCCTATAATTTTATATATATGTATAAGAAGGGCTATAGCAGTACGCTGACCAAGAAAGGCAGCAACTACGAAGTGCATCTGACTGCCACAGACACCAAGAGGTCGGTCAAGGAGATGTATATCACTATCCACCCCAAAACATATATTCCATCGGAAATCCGCATCAAGCACGCAAGAGGTTGGAACACCATTGAGGTCAGCAACGTTAAGAAGGCTAATCTTTCTGATGGAATCTTCCATTTTGATTCCAAGAACTACCCAACGGCAGAAGTAATCGACCTCCGATGAACAAGATACGACTTTTCTTTCTGTTGCGCAAGAACACCAAGCTCAGCGAGAAGCGCAACCCCATGTTTGAGGCCAACCAGTACGGTAAGTTGTTTGGCTATATCATGGCCAGCATATTAGCCATTGAGTTCATTGCCCTTGGCACCTTCCTCGGCTGGTTGGCGGCAAAGGAAGACATCCCCCAGTTGTTGTTCTACATCATGCCATTCCTGCTGATAGTCGACTTCGGCATGCGATTCATGACGCAACAGACCCCGCTGATGTTGGTCAAGCCTTACCTGCTGACCCCCATCAGCAAGTATACAGCTATCGAATGTTTCCTCGTCAGGCAGGTGCTCGATGCCGGCAATCTGTTCTGGATGGTCATCTTCCTGCCATACGTTTTCATCGTGTGGTGTGGCGGAGTGACGTTCTGGACAGCCATTGGTATGCTCCTGCTATTACACTTTATGGTAGTTGTCAATAGCCAGTGGTATCTGCTGGTTCGCACGCTCGTCAATCAAAGCATGTTCTGGCGGGCACTCCCGGCAGCGTTCTATGCACTCCTGATAGTTCCCTTCATCGCACTGCCTGACGATCTCCTTGACAAATATACCGATTTCATCGGAGATTGTTTCGAACAAATGAACTCTCTATGGTGGCTATTCCTGATATTTGCCGTCCTGTTTGTCGTGCTGTTTGCCATCAACCGCTATTTGCAGATGCATCTCGTCTACGACGAAATCTCGTCGAAAGAGAAAGCCAAGCTCAAACATGTATCACAATTTACCGCTCTCGACCGCTTCGGACAGATTGGCGAATACCTGAAGTTGGAACTGAAGAGCGTCATGCGCAACAAGGCTATCCGCACCCGCTTCCTGCAGGCGGTCATACTGCCTACCATGTTTTCTCTGGCCATTGCTTTCCTCGACATCTACCGGAGCTCGTTCGAGCGCAACTTTTTCTGCCTTTATGCCTTTATCTTCTTCGGTGCAGCCAATCTTGTGAAGATTATGTGTCCCGAGGGCAACTACATCGACCTGCTGATGGTGCACAAGGAGAATATTCTGACCTTGCTACGTGCCAAATACTATTTCTACTGTGCCGTATTGCTGTTACCCTTGATTATCACACTTGTTCCCGTATTTACCGGTAAGTTCTCTATACTCATGATATTGGCTTACATGCTCACGGCTACAGGTCCCGTCTATTTCATGCTGTTCCAACTGGCTGTATGGAACAAGCAGACATTGCCGCTCAACGATAAGATTACGGGCAAGAACCAGATGGAAAACAAGTGGCAGGGTATTGCCTCTATGGTGGCTATGTTTGCTCCCGTCATTCTGGTATTGGTATTACAGGCAGCCTTTGACGAGATAGTAGCCTACATCACCCTTATCGTCATCGGTGCTGCTTTCACACTTACCGAGAGCTGGTGGTTACGCAACATCTACCGCCGCATGATGACGCGCCGCTATCAGAACCTCGAAGGATTCCACTCAACGAGGTAAGATTGCAGAGGTAAGAGAAATGAAAACCGTTCTCCTACAGGTAGGAAAGACTACCAATAAGCACTTCATAGCCGGCATCAACGACTATGTAGAGCGTATTGGCCACTATATGCCTTTCGAGGTTGTCACCATCCCAGAGCTGAAGAATACCAAGAATCTGACAGAGGAACAGCAGAAACAGGCCGAGGGAGAGCTCATCCTCAAACAGCTACAGTCTTCCGACACCGTCGTTCTTCTCGATGAACACGGTCGCGAATACCGCAGCGTTGAGTTTGCCCGTTGGTTGGAGCAGAAGCAGCAAACCGCCCGTCGTCTCATTTTTATTATCGGAGGTCCCTACGGCTTCTCGAAGGACGTTTATGCACGTGCCAACGAACAACTGTCGCTTTCCAAGATGACGTTTTCGCACCAGATGATCCGCCTCACCTTCACCGAACAGATTTACCGTGCCTGCACAATCATCAAAGGAGAGCCCTACCATCACGAATGACAGCAGGGCTCCACTTACCTCTTACTTCTTTCCTCTTATTTCTTCTCCGGAATCTGCTTCAGCACGTCAAGCAGATGATCCCACACCATCTGTACGGTGGGAATGTGCAGACGCTCATCCGGTGTGTGCACAAAGCGCAGCGTAGGACCAAACGACACCATATCGAGGTTCGGATAACGCTCTGAGAACAGACCGCACTCCAGTCCGGCATGGATACCACGCATGATGGGTTCCTTGCCAAACAGCTTCACATACGATTCCTTGACGATGCGCTGCAAGTCGCTGTGCGAACGCATCTTCCAGGCAGGATAGCCATCAGAGTGCTTCACCTCGGCACCAGCCAGACGGAAGCAGGCACCAATAGTGGCACACATATTGTCGAGATTCGACATCACATTGCTTCGCTGCGACGACAAAATGTCGATGGAATCGTCAGTAGTCTTAATGCTGGCGATATTGCTGCTGGTTTCCACCATGCCGTTCAGAGCTGGATCCTGGCAGATGGCATAGATGCCGTTATCCACAGCCTGCAGGGCAAAGATGAAGTTGCGCGCTACCCCACTCTCAATGACAGGCTCAGGATCTGTGCTCTCCATCGTCCACACCATCTGGGTGTCAGTCACGCAGAACTCCTCTTCCACGTTGGAAGCAAAGATGTTCCAATCGGCCTTGACATTCTCCTTGACATCGTTGGGAACGGCAATCACAAACATACCGTCACGGGGAATGGCATTGTGCAGCTTGCCGCTGTTGAACTGAGCCAGACGAACGCCCTCATACTTGTTGATGGTCTGATACAGGAAACGGCCCAACAGTTTGATGGCATTGGCACGCTGCTTGTTGATGTCGTCGCCAGAATGGCCACCTACCAAGCCCTTTACCTGAGCACGCAGGAAGAACAGCCCGGCAGGAGCATCGACCTTCTTCATAGTAAACTTGGCCGTTGTATTGCGTCCTCCGGCACACGAAATGAAGATCTCGCCCTCGTCCTCCGAGTCGAGGTTGATGAGGTAGTCACCCGTCATGAAACCGGCCTTCATGCCTTCAGCACCCGTCAGACCTGTCTCTTCGTCACGCGTAAAGACACACTCAATAGGACCGTGCTCGACATCGTCCGACGCCAGCAGTGCCAATTCCATGGCACAGCCGATACCATCGTCAGCACCCAGCGTTGTTCCTTCAGCTGTCAGCCACTCGCCATCGATATAAGTCTTGATGGGGTCGTTGTCAAAATCTATCTCATAATCCACCAACTTATCGCACACCATATCCATGTGGCTCTGCAGAATCACCGTCTTGCGATTCTCCATGCCTGGTGTGGCTCCCTTGCGGATGATGACATTACCCGTTTCGTCGACTTTCGTATCCAGTCCGTGGTTCTCACCCCACTCTTTCAGATACGCAATCATCTTCTCTTCGCGCTTCGAAGGACGCGGAATTTGGTTAATCTTCGCAAATTGCTCGAAGACAACAGCTGGTTTTAACTCACTTTTACTCATAATTAATAATTATTTTGTTGTTTCATATCTCTTGTTTAATCTTTATTTTGTACCTTTGCAGGCGAATTTGCACGCAAAGATAATCATTTATGACGAAAATACTGCTATCAAGTGCGTTAATAATTGCTATCGGCATGGCTTTTTTGCTTGTGAAAGTGCTTTTTCGCAAGAATGGCACCTTCTCGTCGCAGCATATCCACGACAGTAAGGCCATGCGCGATCGAGGCATCCATTGTGTCATCGACCAGGACCGCGAGATGCGCACCAAGAGCAGATTCGCCGTCGATGAGAAGTCAAAATAACAAAACTCGAAATATCGGAATAACAAAAAATAAAAAAACAGAAAAAAACAATGAACAAGTACATGATGATGGCCGCAGGTGCTGTATTGGCACTGGCCTCTTGCAACAACGCAAGTCCCAAAATGGATGAACAACCTGCAGCCGCAGACAACGGTGCTACTGGTGGTGTGAAGATTGCCTACGTCGAGGTTGACTCGCTGATGACACAGTATGAATTCTGCAAGGAGTTCACGCTGACTCTTCAGAAGAAGAGCAACAATGCCCGCAATACGCTCAACCAGAAAGGTCAGCAGTTGCAGAATGCCGCTGCCAACTTCCAGCAGAAGTTGCAGAACAACGGCTTCACCTCTCGTGAGCAGGCTGAAAGCCAGCAGGCTGCCATCCAGCGCCAGCAGCAGAGTCTGCAGGAGTTGCAGGCTCGTCTGGAGAACGAGTTGGCTACCGAGACTCAGAAGTACAACGAGGCTTTGCGCGACTCACTGATGAACTTCCTCAACGCTTACAACAAGGACAAGAACTTTGACCTCATCCTGACCAAGCAGGGCGACAACATTCTCTATGCTGCCAAGCGTTTCGATATCACCAACGATGTCATCAACGGTCTGAACAAGCGCTACAAGAAGGCTCCCGCCAAGAAAGAAGAAGCCAAGAAGGAAGAAAAGAAGTAAGAGGTCAGATGTAAGATGTGAGGAATGGACATCCAGAAGATTCTGACAAAACTCCGCATCACTGAACTCAACGAGATGCAGCAACACGCCGCCGAAGCCATCACTGGCACCGACGGTGATGTTGTTTTGTTGTCACCTACCGGCACGGGCAAGACATTGGCTTATCTCCTACCCCTCGTCCAACTCGTCGATGCCTCACGGGATAGTGTGCAGGCACTGGTCATCACACCAGGCCGTGAGTTGGCTCTGCAATCGCAGCAAGTGCTGCAAAGCATGGGTAGCGGCATACGCTCCACAGCCTGCTACGGCGGACGTGCAGCAATGGACGAGCACCGTGTCATCAAGGATGTCCGACCACAGATTGTCTTTGGCACCCCAGGACGTCTGAACGACCACCTCGATAAAGAGAACATCTCGCGTTACGACATCCGCTACCTCATCATCGACGAATTCGACAAATGCCTCGAGATGGGTTTCCAGGCCGAGATGCAGAAACTCATCAAGAGCCTCCCGGGACTCCAGCGTCGCATCCTGCTATCGGCTACCAATGCCGAGCAGATTCCGCAGTTTGTCAATATGGCCCGAAAAGGCACACTGATTGATTTCCTGCCCGACGACGAGCAAACCTCCGAACGCGTGACACTCTATGAAGTCCATAGTCCGCAGAAAGACAAGCTCGATACGCTGCGCCAGCTGCTGCTGAGCATGGGCAACGAGAGCAGCATCGTCTTCCTGAACTACCGCGAATCCGTCGAGCGTGTCAATAGTTATCTGGTCGAACAGGGATTCACCACCAGCTGCTTTCACGGCGGATTGGAACAACGCCAGCGCGAGGACCAGCTCTACCGGTTCAGCAACGGATCGGCCAACGTCCTTGTGGCTACCGATTTAGCTTCGCGTGGTCTCGACATTCCCAATATCCAGAACATCATCCACTACCACCTGCCCGAGAGTCAGGAGGGTTATATCCACCGCGTAGGTCGTACGGCACGCTGGGATGCCACAGGTCGCACCTTCTTCATCCTCAACAGCCAGGAACACATCCCCGACTATGTCGAAGGCAATATCGAGGACTTCGACTCACCACTCACCACTCACCACTCACCACTCGCCCCCAAGATGGCAACCCTCTACATCGGCAAAGGCAAAAAAGATAAGCTGTCGAAGGGCGACATCGTCGGATTCTTGTGCAAAAAGGGTGAACTGACTGCTGACGAGATAGGACGCATCGACGTAAAAGAACGCTATACCTACGTTGCCGTCAAACGCGAGAAATTGCAGCAGGTGCTTCGGCTGACACAAGGCGAAAAAATCAAGGGTATTAAAACCGTCATTGAAGAAGTGCGATAATGTTCAATGCTCAACAATTCACAAAATTGCCACTCCGACTTGACAAAAAGCAATCAAAACGGCATATTTTGCTTAATTATTGCTCAAATATTTGGTCAATTGAAATAAAAAGTGTAACTTCGCGCCACATTTCAGAGAAAACATTTTAAACTTTTAAATAAACAATCAAAATGAAGAAGTACAACTTTAACGCCGGTCCTTCGATGCTTCCCCGCGAGGTCATCGAGAAAACCGCTCAACAGTGTCTTGATTTCAACGGCTCAGGTCTCTCTCTGATGGAGATCAGCCACCGTGCAAAGGACTTCCAGCCCGTCGTCGACGAGGCTGTAGCGCTCGTCAAGGAGCTCCTCGACATTCCCGAGGGCTATTCCGTGATTTTCCTCGGTGGTGGTGCAAGCCTTGAGTTCTGCATGATTCCCTACAACTTCCTGATCAAGAAGGCTGCCTACCTGAACACGGGTGTCTGGGCAAAGAAGGCCATGAAGGAAGCAAAGCTTTTCGGTGAGGTCGTCGAGGTGGCTTCTTCAGCTGATGCCAACTACACCTTCATTCCCAAGGACTGGACGGTTCCTGCTGATGCCGACTATCTGCACATCACTACCAACAACACCATCTATGGTACTGAGATTCGCAAAGACCTCGACGTCAATGTTCCTCTGATTGCCGATATGTCGTCAGACATCTTCTCTCGTCCCATCGACGTCAAGAAGTACGATGCCATCTACGCTGGTGCTCAGAAGAACCTGGCTATGGCCGGTGTCACCATCGTCATCGTGAAGGACGAGAAGCTGGGCCGTGCTCCCCGCGAGATTCCTACCATGCTCGACTATCGCACCCACGTCGACAAGGGAAGTATGTTCAATACTCCTCCTGTAGTGCCCATCTACTCAGCTCTTGAGACCCTCCGCTGGATCAAGCGCAATGGTGGTGTCGAGGCTATGGATAAGCTGGCTCATCAGCGTGCCGACATCGTTTATGGCGAAATCGACCGCAACAAGATGTTCCAGGGTACTGCCAAAGCCGAGGACCGTTCGCTGATGAACCTCTGCTTCGTCATGGCTCCTGAGTATCAGGAACTCGAGAAGGACTTCCTCGACTTCGCTGTCAGCAAGGGTATGGTTGGCGTAAAGGGCCATCGTTCTGTAGGTGGTTTCCGCGCTTCTTGCTACAACGCTCAGACCATCGAGGGCTGCAACGCACTCGTAGCATGCATGAAGGAATTTGAGGCACAGCACTAGACAATTAAGAATTAAGAGTTAAGAATTAAGAAAATATGAAGATTCTTGTAGCTACAGAAAAACCTTTTGCAAGTGCTGCAGTAGAAGGCATTCGCAAGGAAGTAGAGGCAGCCGGCAACGAACTGGTGCTGCTCGAGAAATATACTGAGATAGCTCAGCTGTTGGACGCAGTGAAGGATGCCGACGCACTCATTATCCGTTCGGATAAGGTCGATGCCGAGGTGCTCGACGCTGCCAAGCAGTTGAAGATTGTGGTGCGCGCTGGTGCTGGTTACGACAACATCGACCTCGCAGCAGCCACTGCCCACAACGTAGTCGCCGAGAACACTCCCGGACAGAATGCCAATGCCGTAGCCGAACTCGTATTCGGTCTGCTCGTCATGGCCGTTCGTGGATTCTACAATGGCAAGAGCGGTTCCGAACTGCTCGGCAAGAAGCTGGGTATCCTAGCTTTCGGTAATGTGGGCCGCAACGTGGCTCGCATCGCCAAGGGCTTCGGCATGGACGTTTATGCCTACGACGCTTTCTGCCCCGCAGAGGTCATCGAGAAGGCTGGTGTGCACGCCGTAGCTAATCAGGACGCCCTGTTCGAGACCTGCGACGTCGTGTCACTCCACATCCCCGCTACTCCTGAGACCAAGCAGAGCATCAACTATGCGCTCGTTGGTAAGATGAAGAAGGGCGGCATTCTGGTGAACACAGCCCGCAAGGAAGTCATCGACGAGGCCGGACTCATCAAGCTCATGGCAGAGCGCGAGGACCTGAAGTTCGTTACCGACATCATGCCCGATGCCAACGACGAGTTCCTGAAGTTCGAAGGTCGCTACTTCTCTACTCCTAAGAAGATGGGCGCTCAGACCGCCGAGGCCAACATCAACGCTGGTATCGCTGCCGCCAAGCAGATCAACGCCTTCTTCAAGGACGGCGACACCAAGTTCCAGGTGAACAAGTAATCACACACTCTATAAAAAAATGAATTCCCTCGCCACATTGGCGGGGGATTCTTTTTTTGCTGTCTTGCGGGGGGTCTTTTTTTGCTATCTTGCAATGTATTTCTTTCCGTCTTGGATGTAGATGCCTCTGCGCGGCGTTGTCATCCGCTGGCCCTGCAGGTTGTAAATGGCACCGTCATTGGTGGTTTTGTTGAATAATAAGGTTCTGATTCCTGTTTTAGGCATCGACTCTGATGTTACTTCACAGCCCCACCCTTTCGATACTTTCCCCGATTCCTCTGTTCCGTCCTTTTTGAGTAAAGAGACTTTGATAAGCTTTGCTGTAAGAGAAGGCTTCTCCTCCAGTGCCTGAAGGGTGATGCGATAAACGTTTGAACCAACCTTCGCTGCATCGAAGGTTGCTTCCGACGTTTTCGAACCGGCGGCAAGCGGTATGTAATCCTCTTTGTAACTGCTACCCGTCTTGTCGCCGTAAATCTTAAACTGCAACTTGCCAGCATAGTCGTCGTCCATTTCCAGACGCACACCCGTATATTCACTCAGTTTTAATGCGGCAGTGCTATTCCAGTCGCCATAGAGAAACAACTCGCCCCATTGCGAATCGTAGGTTACGGAATATACCGTCTGAAAGTCATCGGTGGTGGGATACTTAAAGCCGTCAGTGCTGCCGTAGTAGGCCTTGATAAGCGTCTGGGCAAGGTCTGCCTGATGGAAGGCGGGCAACGAGCGTGCTTCGCCGTCCGACAGTCCCATCCAGTAGAAGGTGCCAATACCGTTCTCCTTGGTCTGCTTCACCATATAGTCCATCGCGTACAGGGCTACCTTCTTGTCCGTAGCGTAATAATCGATCGTTGAAGGCCATGTGGTAAATGTGGCATATTCTCCTATAATCACAGGCGCCCTGTTCAGCAGATTCTCCTTGATATTCTTGATCAGGATGTCGACTTCATTTTTAGCATTGCTTTCATTTTTCCAGTTAGGATAGCTGTGCACCTGGAAAATGATATGACTGCTTTGTTCAGGCAGTTCAAGCGCTTTCATCGCGTTAGCCGTATTGCTGGCAGAGTAAGTGTTGACAATCAGGTTGCGGTCCTTGTTGTTTCCTCCCGTATTACGAACGGTAGTGACGAAACTCTTGGCATAGCTGTTGATGGCCTTATAGCCGTCGTTACTACCGGGCTCGTTCCAATGGTTATTGTCGTCCAGCATCTCGTTGTAGGCCTCGAAGAGCAGCTTCTGGTCGTAGTCCTTGAACTTCTCGGCTATCTGCTTCCACAGATATTCGTAGTTCGCCTTGACATTATTGTAGGTCGTCGTGCTGGCATGCAGCCATTGTTTACCGTCGCCGGTATCGTGATGCACGTTAATGATACAGTACATACCGTTGTCTATCACATAGTCAACCACTTCTTTCACACGATTCATCCATGCATCCTTCACCTTACCGTCCTTGTCCATTTCCTGATACCAGGTCACTGGCACACGGATAGCGCCAAAACCAGCCTCCTTCATCATCTTCAGGAGTTCGGGCTTCGTCACGGGCTGTCCCCAGCACGTTTCATGCTGTTCTGTGGTGGTCCAGGTTTTCGACGCATCTGCAGCATCCAGCGTGTTACCCAGGTTCCAGCCCACGCCCATGTTCTTGACAGCGTCTTTGGCCGTTTCAAAACTGGCAGCATGAATCGATGTGCATACCATCGCGCTGCATACCAAAAGTAGAATTTTCTTCATACTCGTTCAGTTAATAATAATTGTAAATAATAGTTTTCGCCTGCGAAGGTACGAATAAGTGAGCAAAATGCAAAATAATTCGCGATTTATTTTCATTTGTTTTATTATTGTCCCGCAGAAATGACAGATTGCAACGCCACACTCTGCGGGAGATGAACCGCTGTTTTCGGAATTACCAGACCCGCTGTTCCGGAACCGCTCTGCTGCACGCTGCCCTGTCCGGCATTGTTCAGATACTGGCTGTTCAGTGTGCTGATGCCAGCCGAACCGCCGCGGAGCCAAAATCCTGTTTTTGCCATTTTTCAGTTCAATTTAAAATTTTGTGATACATTTGTTTCCGTTTTACCCAATTCCTGGGATTATGGGTGTCAGGATGGGATTTGACTGGGAGTTGAACCGGAGCTCCATAGGATTCTGCTCGAAGCCACTTCCTCATCATCGACGGTGCAAAGTTAAGGGTAAATTTCGTCAGATGCAATAGTTGCTCCCACCTTTCGATTTTTTGAAATTTTGGGAACAAATGGAAAAATGTTATTTTTGTTAATTGTTAATTCCGAGGGGTTTCCTGCGGTGCGCGCGTTTATTATTAATATATAAAATTTTATTATTAAATATATTATTTTTTAAAGAAGTACACCCCCACGTAAGTCCCCCACGAACTACCCCAAATTAACAATTAACAAAAGTAACAAAATGCACAAAACTGCAAACGGCTGTAAACAACCGTTAACAAATGTATATTATTTGTCTCTAAAGGAAATTTGTTAGTATGTCCTGCAAATCCACATTTCCAGGAATTTGTCAGCAACGCTATAGACCTTTGTACGATCCGCATTTGTGTATGTCAGAAGCTGTTTTTCCAGCAGGGTACTAATGGCATATTGCACAGAACTTGGGGATTTTAGCGCATGCTGCTTCACAAAGGCGACAGAGGTAACACCGCTGGCTTTGCCTTCTTTGGCAATGGCAATCAACGATTCTTTTTGCTGGTAATTGAGTTGGTTCATCACCGAGGCAAATGAACGGCCTTTCTCCTCCAGGATGTCACCAAGTATCTTATAAATGTCGGATTCATCTATGGACTTATCGGGGTCTATATAGGCGAAAGCGTTGTGGAGCACATTGTGAACGTAATAGGTATGTCCTTCGAAAAGGTTGTAAGCAAGAGCTGCAGCTTCGGGCTTAATAGTTCGGTTGGCATTTGTGAACTGTTCTTCAGCGAAACCTGTATAGACTTCCTTGGCGATGCTGTCCAGATAAATCTGCTCTGCGCTGTTGTAGAAGGGTTGGGCTGCAGAGTTGAACATATTTTCAAGGACATGCCGATTACTGCCGGCGTAGATGAACAGGCAGTTGTTCATTTTCTGAATATGGGTGCGAAGCAAGGCCTCAACGTTTTTCTCAGGATAATTCGCAATCTGCTGGAATTCATCAATGGCGAAGATACAAGGCTTGTCGGCCTGCTCCAAATAGCGGAAAATCTCTTCCAGCGTTAACTCCGGAGCGTGGATATCGCCCAGTTTGATATTGAAAGTCGGAGTATTGGATACCGGGTCATAGCCGAAACTCCCCGCCAAGGAATGAAGTCCCGCCAGAAATTTGTCAAGCACATTCTTTCCTTTGGGGACCAGTACAGAGTAGATCTCCTTACTAAGGAACAACACAAGCTCATGTAGACTGGTTGTTGCGTAGATATCCGAATAGAATGTATAGTAGTTGTCCTTGACAGACGGATGCTCGAAAACATGGCGTATCAATTGCGTCTTGCCCATTCTTCGGGGCGAGGTGAGCAAAATGTGTGCCCTGTTTCCAAGTGTACGTATGATCCACTGTGTTTCTTTCTCCCTGTCGCAAAAATAGGGCTCAGGGATGATGCCGGTGATATAGAACGGATTCTCCATAATACTGCTTTTGGGTGCAAAAGTAAGCAAAAAAAATCAATTATACAAATTCTATAATAGAAATTCTATAAAAAACAAAGGATAAATGAGTGTGTGCACGGTGCCCCCTGTGCACACAGGTGATGTATCATAGTGACTATGATACATGATTTGTTTTGCATTTTGCAAAATAATTGCCAAGGTCCTGTTCCTTGGTGTGCATCGCTTGACGTTGTGGATGTCAGTACCATAGTTCATCGTTGCTGATAATTTCGAATTGCTTTACGTTTAT
>Ga0310697_10002706_pt1 | contig 18513 bp, 14 predicted proteins | sample 172DNAGHGlowgp2_FD_203883 | JGI IMG/M metagenome (GOLD analysis project Ga0310697, IMG submission 203883) | Sheep rumen microbial communities from Palmerston North, Manawatu-Wanganui, New Zealand - 1728 DNA GHGlow gp2 (v2) (version 2) | ecosystem: Host-associated > Mammals > Digestive system >... | reverse complement strand
TCATCTATCGCACATAAAAGGTCATACATAAGTTCAGTATCTATCATTGAACTTTCGTCTATGATGACAAGTTTATGCGGGAGCCTTCTGTCCTTTCCGTAATAGATATACTGTTCTTCCCCGTCTTCATCAAGGGAATACATCTTCCTTAAAGCCTTATGTATCGTATTGGCAGGAAAATGTGTCTTTTCTTCAAGCCTTCTTGCTGCTTTTCCAGTAGGTGCGACAAGGAGTATCGCATCACTTCCCTCATGGTATCTCTGGTAGCACTTTATAACCTGATCTATCACGCTTGTCTTGCCTGTGCCAGCACCGCCAGTAACGATGCAGGGAGCGGAACCTACAAGGCAGTTAAGGACTTCTGCCTGTTCATCCGCAACATAAGTCCTGTCTATACTGTCAAGGTAATCCTTTATCTCACTTCTTGTAAGTATAGGATATGCGGAATCCCTTCGGTTTATTATGTCCCTTTTGATATAATCTTCCTTCTTCTTTATCTCTTCATCATAGACCTTTCCGTTTTCTATGCGGAATATCCCAGACTGCACAAGACAGATACTTTTTATATCATTGTCAAGCCTTCCGTATGAACCAGAATCCTCAATCTCTTCAAACCATCTGAAGAACTCTTCAACGGAATATTCTATCCTTCGGTTCTTCCTTGCATTTCTCACTATCTTCCTTACGATAGTTTCAAGCCTTTCCTTGTCTACGATGTCGTTCTTTACAGCCTTATGCAACTGATCTGCCTTGTCAAACGAATAGATGCCGTAATAATCACCTTCCGCACACCTCTTCGCATCAAGCCAACCATAACCGAGACTTTTTATCTCCCTGTGGTGCTTCAGTGTTTCGGTATATCTGCCAATATCAACCTTATGCTTTGTAAGTATCTTGATATTCCTGTCCGTAAGTTCAAGAAGATAATCCTCTGCCACTATGCTCGTCTTCTGCTTTCCCTTTTCATCGGTGTATTTATTATAGGAAAGGTCAAGATTAAGTATCATTCCACCGAAAAGGCGGGGAAAATTGCCTACAACAGTCCTGTTCTTCCCGTCTTTTCCAGTTACAGCGATAGCCTTGCCCTTATCACCGATAAGTTTTTTGACGATATAATAGTTATCTTCCTGAAACATTGCTGATATACCTCTTTGCTTTGACTGTAATCCTATTATATCATAAAGGAATTATTTTGTCTTGTATATATTCCAATCTATCATTATTTTTTGATAAATTTTATCTTTTTTTGTCCGTTTTTGTCTTGTTATATCCGTTTTTTATCCTATTCTACCCAGTTGCCACCAGACAAAAAAAGAGAGAGCATGGCATAACCATGCTCCCTCAGAGATAAAAGAATAGAAAGATAGCACACATCATTATATAGGGGACAGATTTCTCCATCCCCCTGTATTAAAAAGAGAGAAAAAAGTAATCAATAAGCCTTATTCCTCTTCATCGGGGATTTCCATTTCAAGCCGTTTTACGCTTGCTTCCGCTTTATGTATCTCCGTTATGGCATCCTGTATCTTTGAATATGTCTTCGCATTCACATCAAAGTCCTCTGGATTTTTAAGGGCAACGGCATATATCTGTATATCCTTTATCTTGTCTGCGATATACAGTAAATATTCCCATTTCATATCCTCGATTTCTTTTCCAGTCATTTATAAACCACCTCACCATTGATCCGTTCCCAGACCTCAATGAGTTCCTTTCTTTTTGGGAGAAGTACCTCCCTTATCGCCCTGTCCTCACTTTCGGACATTCTGTAACTTCTTCCTTCTTCAAAAAGGAATCTTCTGTCTTCCGTGAAGAACACCCTTGCTGCTTTCTTTTCCTTGAATTTATCTTTTTCCGTTACAAAGATATGGATATGACTGTCCATATCCTTATCTTCTGCCTTTTCTGGCATCCAAGCCGTGAATTTCGGCTTTTCCATACTGAATAACTTTCTCATTACATCTGTTTCAGTGCTTGCGACAGGGATATCTCATTATATCCGTCATATAATAGGTTACATCAGCATACTTTTCTTCTTCAAGCACATCATACCTTACCTCGCCTTCCGCATTTACCGATGCAATGCCTATTATGTGTCTGTCCTTTATCATTCTGTCCGTGCTTTCAATGGCAAGAAGGACTATATCCTCTGCTTTTATGCCCCAGCCCCTTACCATCGGTTCCATTTCCCTGCGGTCTTCTTCTGGCTCACAGAAATAGATAACATCTTCTGTCCCAGACCTCGCCAGAACACCGCATATCTTCCGAGCCATTACTCCTGCCCCGTCTGCTGTGTATCATCACTCGGCTTGCCCTGTGGAACATCATCTTCCGTGCTTTCAGGCTCCTTATCTACTTCAGTATCAGCCCTCTGCATTGTATTCCCATCATCATCAGAGATTTCAGAAGGAAAAAGCCTTTCCTTTACATCGGGAGGAAGTTCCCTTTCATCCTTGATTTCTGGATGGGCTTCAAGATATTCGTCCATAGTTATCACGGGCTTTTCAACAGGCAGATATTCTCCCTCACCGAGACCGTCAATATTCACAAGATCTTCAAGGGAAGATACAAGTCCTTCCGCACCTTCCATAGTGTAGATGAACCTTTCATACTTCTTTGAAAGTTTGTTGAATGTGGTAACGACAAGTGCCCCGTCCTTATAGGAGATAGCCTGTCCAAGTGCAGTATCCTCATACACCCATTTTTCATCAATGTTTTTGAGCACATCACCCAAGAACACGGAATCATTTATACCATAATGCACATCTACATCACCATAAGGATTAAGATGTATGTCATCGGCAAAATATTCGTTGAACTTTTCGTTCTGTTTATATTCACTGCTGGTATATTCTTTATTCAGGTCTTCATATGCATCAATGGGTCTGTATTTATAATTTTCAAATGTTGACCTTCTCTGTCCAGAAAGTTTTGAATAATAAAACTCCTTGACCTTCCTCTGTCTTATATCAGTGACGATGGTCTGTGTGCTTTCACCGTTTCCATCTTCTGCAGTGGTTACTGTTTCGGGTTCAAATATCACTATCAGCCTTTCGGTAGTGGTCTGCACCACAAACCTGTCCTTGTCCACACGGGCATATTCAAACATTTCACAGGTAATGGCTGGCACTCCGCTCACACCCGAATCAATGGTCTCATAAGCCTTGCACCAGTCCTTGTCATTATCGTAAAGGATAGTGTAATATGAATCCCCGCTGTAAAGGGTTCTTCTGTTATCAAGCATTACGGAACCTTTTGTCCCAGTGATGCCGTAATCATTCTTTTCGTATCTGTGTACCTTTACATTGGTATCAAATACATATCCCTTATCTCCCGCATGGGTAAAACTGCTTTTATGTTTCGCCATTTCAGCGACAGTTTCTTCCCAAGTAGCCTCTTCTTCATTGAACCACTGCGTATCTTCTATTATGGGTTCCGAAAGGAAGGTTGAGACAAATTCCTGATAGCCATCCTGCGTCCAGTAATCATCTGGATTTTCCGTTCTTATACCCTCGTTTCCAGATTTCATCGTATCAAGGGTTTTAAGGACTGCCATATAGAGTGCTTCCGTTCTCTTATAACCGCCCCTGTAATCGTTCTGTCTTATTTCTTTTGTAGCGACATCCACTGTTTCTGTCGTCTGTGCCGTACCACCAGTCTTTTTCTGACAGCCAGCAGTAAAAAGCATTGATATCGCAAGAATGGTGGCAAGACCACCCCTTATCATCTTTCTTCTTATCATTTTAGCTCCATTTCTAAAAAGGAAAATCTAAAAAAAGATAAATCACCGCCTGCCTGCACGAAGACAGACGGTGATACAGATACAAATCCCTGTCAGGAAATCATTAACCGATGATGCCTACACCATTCGGTCCGAGAATAGTCTTTAAGGTAATCATAACAACACCAGCGAGTGCCATGATGATGCCCTTTGTCTTTGCTTCGGGCTGCTGTTGCATGAATGACATAACGATCTCATATACGCCATAGATGACAAGGGCAACACCCACATATCTTGTGATGGAAAGAAGGATACCCAGAACCTTTCCCATAAGACTGTCAGCATCGGGATCCTTTGAAGCGGCAACTGTTACATCTTCGCCAAATGCGAGTGCCTGCCCTACGAAGAGGTTGAGCATTACTACCATTGATAAAATCTTTGCAAAAACCTTGTTATTTCTCTTAACTGTAAGTTCCATAATGAATAATTCTCCTTTTTAATAAAAAAATATTTTTTCAGGCATTTTCGTGCGCATGCCTATTTCTTGCCCGAAGAACAGTTCAGAACCCTGTTCATTTCTGTTTTCTTCGGTATATACTTAGGCTGTACACCCGTTTGGATAACTTCCGTACAGTCAGGTATTCGGTATTCCTTTCCGAACTCCTTTTCAAGTTCGTCAATATCATACACGAAGTCAGTCCTGTTAGGATAAACCTTCGGTCTTACCGCATCCCTTCCTACCGTGCGGAGGAACTGTATGAAAGTCATTCCGAAAGGTTTTATGAAACCGACAACGAGTACGAGTGCCATAGGTATGATGGCAAGTTCAAGTATCTTCGTGAAATAATAGGTTATTCCAGCAAGGGCAAGACCGAGTGCGATAAATCCAGCCTCCCTTAATGAAAAGTTTCCTATGTCTTTTGCCTTATAACTTCTTATATCCTGATTTATCTTAATTTCCATAAAGCAAATCCTCTCTTTTATCTCTGTAATCAATGTGTGACAGTGATTAAAATTTTAAACATATTTTTACGAAAGTGCCTCTTTTGTTGCCTGTTTTATCACGGTGAGCAGACCGAGATATGCAAAAGGCACTACAAGGAATGTAAGCATACCCTTTATCGCATCAAAAACCCCGTTTGATGCAGTTATGGTGATCGGATTTATCTTCACTATAAGGTAAGGAACGACCATAAACGATGCCCCGTATATGATATGGGCTATGATACCCTTGAACCACCTTATGGCATTGCTCCTCTGACCCTGATATACATCCGTTACCGCAACGGGAGTTATTGAAACCCTCCATAACAGTTCCACTTTATACAGTATGCACTTGTAAATGAGCACAAGCCTTATAAGGAAGCATACGACAAGAATCAAAAGGAACGGAATGAACATGATGACATACTGCAACAGACCGCTTATTTCACCAAGTATGCCGTCTTTTATGTCATCATAAGACTCAGCTCCATAAAAATCCTCAATGGCTTTAGTATCCATTTTGTCCTGCAATGAAGTCATTATCCCGTTATTCCAAGTGAGCATTGCAGACATTATCCTTGATGCATACAGAAGGATTATTATTGCAATGACAAGTTTGAAGAAAGGAGCAAACATTGATTTAAGTGTCAGGTCTCTTCCTTCAAGTGCCCATTTCTCATTTATCTCTATAAGGAAATAAACAAGCGTAAGTCCTATCGCAAAAAGAACGAAATACTGCCAGATGATATTTACTATATCCATTACATTCTGTGAATTATCTATCTGCAGATTACTCGCATTAACAGTCAGTGTATCAGCAACACTGTTAAGCATCGCATCTATCAGACTTCCAAAAAACTTCTTCATATTCTTTTACTCCATGAATTTATTCTTATACTTCTTATAATCACTTGCCGTACCAAGTCTGGCATTTCCGTGTTCCTTACCTACCCTTGAAAGCCTTCTCTGCTCTTCATCAAACCACAGGAAAACAAGTATAAGGGCAATTATCGCAAAGAAGATGAAAAATGCTTTCATGAACAGATCTCCATTAAAAGGAGAAACGGAAAACGGGATATTGTCCTTTATTATCCAGTTCATGGAAGATGCAGTAATATCTTCCTTATTCTTCACCTGAAAAGCATAATATGAGTTTGCTTTAAGACCAGCGAATATCCCGACTGCACAGCATATGATGAACCTTATCATAAGCCTCGGCAGGAGTTTCGTCTGCTGTTCCTTCGGCTTACGGAAGTTCGCTTTGGGGATTACCGCCTTGTTCGTGTAACTCCTTACCCTTCTCTGTCTTTCATAAACTTTATCCTCTTCACCAGCGACAGTCTTTTCAATATCCTGTCCAGCAATCCTCATCACGCCTTTTCTGGTAACTTCAACACTTATGTTCTTAAAGATGTCGCCATCCGATTCATCTTCTTCTGGAATATCATTTATCCCATTGGGAAGTTCAAGGCTTGCCTCTGCCCTGTCCACTCCGTTCATGAAGTCAAGGAATGATGTGGCATTACCAAGTTCCGATGAGGAAATGCTTTCACCCTTCTTAAACATCTTCGGATTGAAGACACCATCACGGTTACTGTCATCCCCATCTTCTTCCGCTTCAGCCTGTGATAAAGGTATCGTAAAGGCAGGGGGTTCTTCCACTTTCTCAACCCCTCCGCTCGGAAGATCGTTGTCATCATTTGCAAACATCTGGAAGAAACTGTTTATGTCATCAGAACTGCCATATCCGTCTTGGGAAATCCCTTCTTCCGTTACACCGCTCTCCTTCTCTTGTATATCAGAGACAGAGGGTGAGGGGATATGTTTTTCTTCTTCCCCATCTTCATCTTTGTCTTCTTTATAGGTTTCCCGTATGGTCTGTTTAAGCCTTTCATAAAAAGCCTCATTATCGGAAGGACTGTTCTGTTCATTTACAGGCTCTTTTTCCTGTGCGGATGATGGAACATCATTCAGGAATGAATTAAAGAAATCACTGCCAACAATGTTTTCTTCCGAAGGGCTTTCTGAAATGCTTTCTGCTTCTTTTTCAGCATTTCCGCTTTCTTTTCCCGTATCTTCCGTGGGTGGAGTATAGAACTCAAAATCTTCCCCACTGCTGCTTTCCGTTCCCTGTGAAGAACTTCCGTCAAAATCAGACATGAAAGAAAAGACATCACCTATTCCTTCCATATCTTCATTTTCTGTTTCTTCATTTTCATCAGCAGGGATCACAGGTTCAGATACGCTTTCAACGCCGTTATTTTCTTCGTCAGAAGCCTCTTCACGAGCCTCTTCATCGGATTCCCCGCCATCAAGCCCGTTTTCCTTAAACCACTCGGACATATCGGGAAATCCGTCAGAAACATCTGCCCCGCCTGTATCATCTGCTTTTTCTTCTTTTACGGCAACTTCGGGATCCTCATCTTCATCATCACCGAAATTACTGTTAAGGAAGTCATCAAAGCCCGCCATATAATTTTTCTCCTTATCTTCTGCTCTTTTATAAGTCTGTCCGTTAAGGAAAGGAAGGTCTTTGAAGTATTCAGCAGCAATGATGTCCTGACAGGCTTCAAGTTCTTCTTCTGCCATAGCCATAAAACTGTCTAAATCAAACATATCTTCCTCTTTTTCTTTTATCTCTTATCTCTGTCAGTCTGTTTTGACCATATTGTATGCAGTCTGGACGAAATTATCAGGTGTCCATTCAGGAATATCAAGCGATACCCTCTTTATCACATAGATCACCATTTTATATGTGGTGGTCTTATCTATCTCAAGTGCGGAATAAAGTGTTTCAGCCCATTTCTTTCCGTTCTCTTCCTGCATATAATCAATATTGAAGGTATTATCCTTATAGGTCATACGCCAGTTCCCTATCACTACTTCTGATTTGAGAACATAATCAAAGAAGAACATAAAGCCGAGATTTCCGCTTTCCGTAAAGGATTTTGCGGGATTATCCGATACCACCTGTGTGGGAGTTATGACCATTGTCTTTGAGATGACACCCATATCGTTTATATGGAGAGGGAATTTCTTTTCCTCTGCCATAAATGAATAGACTATCTTTGAGTTCGCATAATACTCATAACTCTGCGGGGAACATACAGTAGGAGGGGCTATGCTCTCCACATCTGCATCTATCCCTTTGACATCCACATATTCCTTCGTAATGCCATACACCTTCCTTATGGAAAGACCGAACATTCTGCTGTCCTCTTCCTCAACGAGCCTTGATACTTTTGACATATCAAAGCCGTTAAGGATAAGGTGTATTAAAAGGACTTTTGTATCGTCATCCGCTTTTTTATATTTTGTGCTGAATATAGACATTTTTAGTACCTCTTTCCATATCTGTATATCTCTACACAAAAGTGTGGCACGGATTAAAATTTCACCACTTACTGAAATACTCTTTCCATACTTTATCAGCGGAAATATATTTTACTCCAGACATATTATCGAACCACAGTTCCCTCCACGGTCCATACTGGTAAAGCCTTACGGGATGTGCAGTATAGAAACCTTCCCTTTCGGTAGCGGTATCGTAATTCTGCGTATCGTCCTGTCCGTCATCACCACCCAACTGTTTTGCACCAGTCTTTGTGATGTAATCGGCATTACAGTCATCAACTGTACTGTCATCAGCATATATGACATCGTTCCAGAGGGAGATTATGATAGGTTCACCGCCCTTTATGAACATTCCGTTATTAAGGGTAATGTCATTTTCGGGAGTGCCGATATATACCGCATATCTGTCCTCCGTATAAGGCTTTATGTAAGCCTTTGAGAGATACTTGCTGAACTCTTTCTGGCTGTTATATATTGTCTCTATATGGCTTATATAAGGTAATGTGACTGGACTGTCAGAGCCTTTTCCTTTGTGATAGATTATATCACCGGGGGCAAGGTTTGCGAGTGCAGTACAGGTGTTTACCTTTCCGCTTCCGAAAATGTAGTTATTGACCGCAAATTCATTTACATAGTGGTAGGTCGTTTCTCCCACTCCCGTAATGGTCTCTTTCTTTTCATAATCGGCAATTCCGTGACTTCCATTCATACGGAAAGCCATATCATACATTGAAATAGCGAAATCCCTGTCGTCTCCCGCCGTGCTCGCATAGAAACGATATACGGAACCGAGCTTGTCCGTATCCACTGTCTCATCGGAATTAAGGACTATGTTATCTTCATTCTTGACATCTACCTTGCTCGCAAAAGTAATAGCGGAAAGATAATAGTTCTTGTAAGCATCCGCATTGGTTCCTTTATCAAGGAAATGTCCTTTTCCTACCTGAAACAGTGCAGACCTTATGATATCCTTCCTTATATCGCTCGTGGAAGATGAACATACGGCATTTACTATCTTCTCCACATCTTCATCAGTCAGTGGCATATCAAGGGCATAGGAATGTATGTCAAGGTCTTCATCGGGATTTGTAGCCCTGAAGGACTTCTTGAAATCTCCCTGTGTAGCCCAAGCGAATATGGTTTTTATCTGCGAACCTATTTCTTTAAGGAAACTTACAGTTTCTTCCGATTTGTCATCGTAGATTTCCTGCCAGCTCGTACCACCGCTGTAATCAACAGGAACGGATCCTATCTCAAACGGAATGTCAAATCCATAATATTCATACCAGTCGCCAGCAGTCTTCATTGCGGCAAGTGTCATATTATCGCTTGTCCAGCCCTTGTAATTCTTCCAAGCATTATCATCACTCACACCGAGAGGGAAGACATTAGCAGCTTTAAGGATATTGCAGTCAACATCAAATATATCCCTCATAAACGAAAAGGAGTTTGATGTCTTTAATCCAAATCCAGTAGTTCCACCGCCATCACCGAGGCTCTTGCCTTCCTTGTTATCCCATATGTCAGTGCTCTTGCTATCATCTCCGTAATCCACGGTCTTGAAACTCTTCGTATCTATCTCGTTAAGGTCAAGATCGGCAGTGGATTTAAGGTTTCTTCCTTTCGTGGAAATGAAAGAACCTTGAACATCAACCTTCGGATAATATGCAACCTCATCATTTGTTCCATTCGCATTGTTCGTCTGTGGCGAAACAAACTCATAGAAAGTCATATTTTCAAGTTCGGCATCGGAAAGGTCTTCATATCTTCCCTTTATGGTATTATATCCGTAAACTGCGGGAGCATCCTTTGTTGCGGGGTTCTGCTGTTCTGCGGCAAATGTACCGCCAATGGCAAGCTGTTCGTTTGTCATTGAATAAACAATACCTGTCGCATGGATATGAAGATGCCCGCTGCAATATTCAACGGGATGTCCCACACAATGTCTCTCGTAAACTGTCTTTACTGGTGCGGCACATACCACATAAGGCTTTATCCAGAGAACCATACTGTAAAGATAGTTCCCGTCACAGTCCACGATATCGGCAGTATCATAAAACCACACTATATCGCTTGCGGTAATGTCCCTTCCGTAATACTGCTTAAATCCAGCATAGGAATCCCTGCTTATATAAGTATTCTCTTCTTTTAAGGAATAGACATCTGGATCCCTTCCTGTTTCATAACTGCTTATCTGTGTATTGGCAAGACCGATAAGGTTCTTATTTGAAATATAGGTATCAGCAAGTTCATTGAGACAAGTTTCAAATGTCCTCTTGTCTCCATCCTTGTAGTAGATGTTGTTATAGACAAGCGAACTGTCATCTGCGAAGAAATCAACCCTGTCTCCTTCTCCTGCGGGGGCTTCCCATACTTTATTGCCACTCTCTGTATTCCTTACATAAGAGTAGGTATCGCTTGTTGCATTATAGGTAAGTCCCTGATATACATAACGGGAATGGTTACTGTTATATACATGCCTTCCGTCATCATATAACTGATAGTTCCACGGATACTGTAAGTTCTTTACGGACTGAAAACCGAAAGCCATATTCCTTGTTCCGTAGTAGGGAGGAACATAATAAACTCCGTTTGTCCTCCAGAGATATGAAATCTGCTGATAGCCCGAAAGGACATTTCCGTTCTTATCTATATATTTCCCATCAGTCTCATTCCAAGTATCAAGCCTTGTACCACCTTTTACAAGGTAACTGTAATCATACTGACCCATGCCCTCTTCACACTTGACACCATCTTGGGCGACATTGTTGAATACAGGCGAACCATCAACTACATGGAAGTAGGGGGCATCACCGTAATAATATGTTCCGCTTCCATCTTTGGCACGATATCTCTTTGCATTATATGTCACGGAGTAGGGATTATATGTCACGAACTTATAACCTCTTCCTTCACCATCACCCCACCATCCGTATGTACCGCCATTCGTGCTCTTATGTACATAAGCGGTGTTGTTGGGTGTCCCGTCAGCATTATACATCATGCTAAGGCTGTTGCTTTCATATGTTGTGGCATCCAGTTCTTTAAGGACATCTATCGTTCCCCTTGAAGAAGGCACGGATATGATGCTCGGATTTACACCACCGAGGGAAGTTATAGCAGAGTTTGTATAAGCCACGAAATGCTCGTTCTTTGAATTATAGAAATAATTCACCAGTTTTGCGAAATTGGAGGAACCGCTTTCATTATACTTATAAAACTTTCCGCTTGAAGAAGACATATCGGGAGTTATATTCCCTATCTCGTCCCAGCCGTTCCTTCCGTCATCACTCTCATACCAACAGTTCTTTATGGCATTCATCCCGTCAAAACTGTACTGCCCTTCGTTCTTGCCAGCCATGCTCTCAACCTTTGCGAAAGTCGTGCTGTTAGCACCCATTCCGTTCCAGATGCAGGCTTTATCGGGTTCAACCATGTTTTTAAGGTTTACTTCCGTTTCAATGGGAGCGGTCTTTGCAACATTCGTTGAACCGCCATCCACACAGTAAAGTTCATCATTGCACATAACCCCAGCCCTTACCTTGTTATTTTCCCAATAAAGGATAAAATAACTCGTTTCGGGATTAGGGCATATTCCAGAGTTAAGAAGTGCCGAATTGGATGCATTGCCGAGGTTTATCGTTCCCGTTCCATCGGCGTTGACCATCTTTATATAACTGTCCTTTTCATCATCACTTACGACTTTCATATATTCCACATCAAAGTCAAGATAATTCCTGTGTGATGAATCAAAGAGCACGGATGCATATTTCTCTACTGTCTGATATGAGCAGTAGTTATTCTTTATGTCATAGTTCGCACCGAAGAAGTTCGCTATCTTCTTAAAGAAGTTCTTAAAGCCTTCCACCTTGTCTTTCCAGTTAAGACCAGCAGGGGAAAGCCCCATTATGCCAGCGAACTCTTCATCGGTATAACCAGCCCCACCCGTAAGGCTTGTGTCATACATTATGTCGGTCATGGCGATTATATCCTTGATATTGCTCGTATGCCCGTCATCTACACCGACTTTCCTTCCGTTTTCACCGTCTGTTATAACGGAGAAATTATTTATGTTACATACTATTTCCGAATCAAAATAGTCTTCAAAATCACTTTCACCGACTTTCTGATCGAGTGTCCAGTCTTCTTTTGAAAATCCCTCTGCCTCTTCTATCTTATAGAAAGGATTAAGGTAGATGCTCGCATGGTCTGATTTCTGTTTGAAGACCATATCATCAAAATCATTAAGGTAGTTCTGCAGGGTCTTGTACTTCGGTCCGTAGTTGAACTTATTTCCCTTGCCGTCTTCATTCCTTGCATCCGCATACAGACCATCTATCTCATAAAGACCTTTCAGCCATTCGTTCTCTTTATCCTTAAGGTCTTTATATAACTGATATGCAACTGTCTGTTCGGGGATCTCGGGTTCAAGAGCCTTTCCTATCGGATCGGAAAGGAGTGCCTGAACAAAACTTACAACGATGATGCCTATAACCCCGAATGCAAGGACAAGGGCAAGTGCTGGTGCACCGACTGTACATATCCCTTTCAATATGAGAACAGCCTTTTTGTAGATAAAGGCTTTAAGCTGATTCCTTGCTGTATTGAGTTTTGTCATCAGCCTGTTGAACCTTGATGACTGGAACTTCTGATAAAACTTTGAACGGGCAATCATCTTGTTCCTTCTCTCGTCCCATTCTTCCTGTTTCTTATTCTTCTTCGCCGCTTTTTCAAGGGTCTTCTGGTCTTTGACCGCCTTCTTCTGTTTTTCCTTTTCGGTCTGTGCCCTCTTTTTCAGACGGTTCTTGCCCTCTTTTGCCGCATTTCTTATCTCGGCTCTTGCAAACAGTTCATCATTCTTCATACGGATGTATTTGACTGTCTGCTTTCCATAGCCCGTGGTTGACCTCATAAGACGGAGATCACCCCTCATCTGCTGAAATTCTTCATTTTCACCACCGCCAGTCATTCCAGAGAACATACGGAATCCTATTCCAGAAAGAAGGGAAGTAAGATTTGAAAAGTCAGGTCGCAGCCCATTATCAAAAAGTCCTTTTTTGTCAAGTTTAAGGACAAAATCCATACTCTGCTTTGAGATGCCGAGTTTTGCGAAATCCTTCTCATTAAGGAGTTTTATGACTGCGGAATTAAATCCTCCGTTGGCATTGAGTATGTTAAGACCGCCAGTTTCAAAAATAAGTTTCTTTAACTGTTCCTGTGTAAGCCCAAGCCTTGTAAGATCGGTCTTTTTAAGGGTCTTTAAATATTCGTGTACGGAAGAAAATCCTTTAAACTCAACATCCCTTGCTATCTTGTCACGCATAGAAGCAGATATTCCGAGCAGGGCAAGTCCTTCACTGTCAAGTGTCTTAAATTCCGCAAGGCTTATCCTGTCAAGTGCGAACCGCTTTACCATCTCGTATTTGATAGTGATAAGGTCGCCCATTGAAAACAGTGCTTTTTCTCCGAGGGTAAGGCTCTTTATCGCTTCAACCTTCTTCGCATCAAGCCCATATTTTTTCAGCTCGCTCTCATTAAGCCCTATAAGGAACTCATTGATGTTCTTTCCCTGTTCCTTTGCGGCAGAAAGCAGTTTATCCCTCATCGCAGTGGTAAGACCGAGGTTTGAAAGTTCCTTGTCGTTCATGGAAAGAAGCCTTACATTATCAAGACCGAAATCCCTTGTAAGGCACTCACCCGTTACCAGACCATTCTTTATAAGGTCTTTTTCCTTATCGGTTATCTCTATATTCTTTTTGATTTCCTTTAACTTTTCGATATCCGCATCATCGGGGTGATGTGCTATATGTTCGTCTATGGCTTTTACGATGCTTTCCCTGTCCCTTATGGTAAGGTCTGCCATCTTCAGTCCATCATTCTCATGCTTTTTTACGGAATCACGGAGAGATGTAACGGCATCACCGATACCTTCCGTACCATACTTCTTCTCAATGATGTCAAGACCGTCAAGCATCTCCTGCCTTGTCTTTGAGTTTTTAAGGAAATCAATATCATCCTTGTCGGCTTCAAGGCTTTCAAGCCTCTTCGTCACGAGATACAGGGCATTGGTCTCTTCGTTTGTATACAGATCGCCCGAATGTCTTATCTTATCAATGCCGTAAAGGGCTTCTCTTGTGCTTATGTCAATGCCATCAAGGACAGATATGTTTTCCGTGCTTAACACATAATCCTTTGTATATGTATATGCGAGCATTGACGAGTTCACTTCATTAAGGAGATTACTGTACCCTCCGTATGCGGTTATGACCTCATCAACATCCCTGCTCATCTTATCGGCATTATCCGTGGTAATGACAAATTCCTGTTTGTATGCACAGTTAAGGACTGCTTCCGCATTTTTCTTTATAAGTTCAGGGTCAAATATAGGATTTATGCCAGATTCATTGACCTTAACCTTATCCAGTTCCTTTCCCCTGTATGTACCGTTACGAAGTATCTCCTGTGCATCTGACATCCTCTGCTGGTATCTTTCAAGCATCGCATCACGGAGTTCGCCTTCTGGAAGGACTTTACCACCTATCATAACGGTGTCACCGCCTATGACATATACCCTCTGTGTGTTCGAGATAGACTCCTGTGTCCTTCCGAATACAGAATTCCCCTCTTTATCAAGGGCATTTGTGAAAGCATGCCTGTCAGCATTACCTTCCTTGTCAATGGTTTTTGCGACATCTCTCGCTTCCCATGCCTTATCTATCGCTTTTCCGAGATAGTCAAGATGCTGTGTTATAGTGGAACCATATTCCCTTTTGGAAACTTCTTCAACCCTGTCCCTCTGCTCAAAATCATAAATATAACTGTAATTGCTTTCGTCCTTAAAACCGATACCAGTCTGCTTTGTGAAGTCCTGCATAAGTGTCTCGTTTTCGGAACTTTTCTTAACCTCGATCAGATATTTTTCACCATATGATGCAATCGTGCTTGTTACCGCAAGCCCGTGGTCTGATGCCCACGACAAAAAGGTATCCCTTTGTCTCACATCATCAAAGGCACACCTTTCATAGTTATTCTTATCATACTGGGCATCATATTCGCCATTCTTTGAGGTCTTGTCACCATGAAGTATCTCAAAGAGTTCATCTACTTTTTTACTTTCCCGCTTGGAAACAAGGTTAAGGTTGTTCCTCTCTCTTTCGTTAAGGGCTGCAACCGCAATTCCAAGCCAGCCGAGTTCTGACATAATCCCATCCTTTCCCGCTTATACATCAAGGAAATCATCATTGTTTATAAACTCATCATTGCCTATCACACTATCATTTTCATCATATTCTTCTTCATCGGCAAAATCACGGAGAAAATCATCCATCTTCTTCCCCGCTTCTTCAAGTTCCTCATACTCAACTTCTTCCATATGGACTTCTTCTATACCGAAATAAAAATTATTGGGGGAATAAAGAAGGGTTATGTTCTTAGTGTCCCCATTTTCATTTTCAAGTGAAAGGAAAGTAGGCTTGAAGAGGGAAATGATATAAGCGAGTTCATTCCCCGGTTCTCCTATCACAGCCTCTGTCTTCACAAGATCTATGACAAGAGCCATATCACTTACTTTTCCGTTAAGGTTCTTGTTTGAATTGTTTTTAAGGCTGCGGAGCCACAGTCTTTTTATGTTCTTCGCTGTTTCGGCTTCTATATGCATATCAAGATACACGATGCCATCGGTGAAAAAAACTTCACATCTGCACTCCGTCAGGTTAAGGCTGTCTACTACCATTTCATTTCTTTTAGTCTCATTGACATAAAGATACTGCCTTAATGTAACGACTGCATTACAGTTTTTCAGCCTGTCAAGGCACATCTGGAAAGCCTCTCTCTGTGTATCATTTGTCATATCCATTACTTTCTGCATATTTTCTCCTTACTGCGGGATAAGGTCTATGAACTGTTCGTCCTGAACCACCCCGTATATCTTCCCTTCTATCTCGACAAGCCCTCTGTCGTTGAAATCATATTCCTTCGTTTCCCTGTTGAAAAGGACATAATCGGACAAACCATATATATTCAGCCCTACTGGATATATCTCCTCTTCCGCATTTATCCTTTTACCGAAGTTTGCAGGTATCCTTGTACCGCTGTGTACATCGGTCTTTATGTTTATACCTTCCACACTCATATCCGTATTGTAGAGTGAGAAATTAAGTTCATTATCCCTTCCTATACGGATACTGCAGGCAAACATTACCCCGTTTATCCCAAAGACATGATTCGTTCCGTAAAACACCCTCACATCTTCTCCATCGTCAATAACAAGGAGAGTGGGCACGGTCACAAGGCTTTCAGCCCATTCCGTAAGGAATATGAGCAGTTTTGCCTTTCCGTAAGGGTCTTTTATGGATATTTCCGCTTCCGCATACCACATGGTCTCACGGAACTTCCTTGTAAGCGTTTCCTTCCTTTCGGTATCTTCCGCAAGGTTTTCAGTCGGCACATATCCTTTCTTCTTGTTCCTGTCCTCATACATAAGGTCTATGCCTTCTGCAAGGATATCGGATATGTTCCAAACACTTACCGCTTTCTTTACGAAACCATAATATACAGGTGTCCTTCTGTCTGCATCAAGGAGTTCCTTTACCTTTCTGACATCTTCCTTCGGCACAAGGATATTGTATTTTTCCCCCTGTATATGAAAGAGCCGATAATCCTTAAACGAGTTTATGAATTTCTTCAGGTGGTAGTCGCCAGTTCCTCTGCTCTTTCTGTTTTCTTCCGAAAGATCGACAGATACAAGAAAGAGATAAAGTTCCTCGGTGCAGTTTTCAATGAAGTTTTCAAATGCCACCCTGTTCGGTGTTCCAAATCTGTCACAGTAAACATCTTTTGCGGAAAGGCTTATCTCTTTTTCGCTTTTATATGCCGAATATAAATTATCTTCCATTACATTTCAGGTCTGGTCTCATCAAACGGCTTTGACTTTGACACGACATTTGCCATCATTTCTTCAATGATAAGGCTTTTGACATAAGGTATGGAGTATATCTTCATATCGTTGATGAGAAATGCCACCTTATAGGCATTTTCGGGAACCATAGGTATGCCATAGTTCTCACAGGTCATATAAACCTTGTTCATTCTCGACATCTTCTTGGGATTTACGCCTTTTAATTTCGCAATCGCATGATAACGGGAAACTTTAAGGCATCTCCTTATCTTCTTCACGAACTCAACTTCATCATCCTTTTTGGAGTATATGAGTTTTGCGTAATTGGTCTCTTCAAGCAGTTCCTCAACCGCACAGAGCACTATATCTTCCCAAGAGAGCGTTCCCTGTAAATGTTCGGGTGGGGGATATTCCCTGCCGTGCTTGTAAAGTTCATTATAAAGAAATGCGAACATCTCTTCCGTTTTAGCATCAGCCATCACTCACCCTCCTTTACCATACTGTCGTATTTTTCCTTATCTTTAAGATACTGTCTGAATATCTCTGCCGCTTCCTCATTCGTCTTTCCGAGGCAGAATGAATTAAGTGAGGTAAAGAAAGGTTCGTCCTTTATGAATTTATCCATTTCAGGCTTTGTCATGTCAAGTTTCAGTACCGTTTCAGCCATGTCTTTTATCTCCTTTGTGAATTACCGAGGGCAAAACTGCCTCCACTCTCATTATATCACACAGGGCAGATTATGTCTTGTATATATTCCAATCCATCAGAATATTTTCAAAAATATTTTATACATCTATTATCTCTTCGTCATCTTCGTATTCAGGTTCGGGTTCAGGTGCGGTTTCGGTTTTTTCCTCTTCCTTCTGTCTGGAAAGTTCCTCTCTTATTCCAGCAAGTATGTCCTTTTTTCCAGTATCCGAATTATCCGAAGTTACCTTCCTTGCCTTTACATCATTCGGATTCGTGCTCATAAGTTTGTAGAGTGAAGATGTAGAAGGAAGTTTATAGTCAAAAGGTATCATTATCGTATTGTTATAGATAAGTCCCATACCAGTGGGTTTATCCTTTATGAAATCAATAAGTGAATCGGATGTATGGTAAAGTGCCTGCAAATGTTGCCTTCCGACAGGTGACTGGTTAAGGAAGATGAAAAATCCAGTATTGTTGAACATTGCAGTTCCCTGCTGGTTGCGGAGAAGATCTGCGACATCCTGCGTGATACCAGTCATAATACCGCCATACTTACGAACCCTCTTGAAATATGTCATAATGGTAGTCGCTGAACTCTCTGTCTGGAAGAAAAGATGGAACTCATCAAGGTATACCCATATAGCCTTATTGGTCATCATCTTTTCATTCTCTTCCCTGTTCCTTACTATCCTCGACCATATGGAAGAAAGGCATACCTTCATCGCCATTTCCTTCATCTTTTCGGGAAGGTTGAGAAGGTTATAGACCACAAGTCTTCCCCTTATCTCAACATTCGTAGGATATGAGAAAATCTTATATGCGCCCGTACAGTAAGGCTCCATAGCACTTGCTATCTTATTCGCTTCTG
>Ga0310697_10002705_pt1 | contig 18519 bp, 10 predicted proteins | sample 172DNAGHGlowgp2_FD_203883 | JGI IMG/M metagenome (GOLD analysis project Ga0310697, IMG submission 203883) | Sheep rumen microbial communities from Palmerston North, Manawatu-Wanganui, New Zealand - 1728 DNA GHGlow gp2 (v2) (version 2) | ecosystem: Host-associated > Mammals > Digestive system >... | reverse complement strand
GTAGGAGCTTTCTTTTAATAACAAAGCATAATAAACCAGAGAGTTATACTCCGTAGGAGTTTTCTTTCGTTTGATTTTTAGAACTGCCCTTAAGGAATCACATGTTCAAAGCATTCCCAAAGGCTCCTCCATCCATGCCTCCATCGACGGCCACTACCTCACCGTGGTTTTCACCGAGAACCTCGGCAGTGTGGCCGTTGAGATTACCACGGCCTCTGGAACTACAGTAGAAAACTACTGGGCCTTCACTCCCAATGGTATGCAAACCTACTTATCCCTCACCGGGGACTACGTCGTCACCTTCACCCTGGCCAACGGCGACGAATATTATGGCGAGTTTACGGTGACGGACTAAAAAACACCGTGTTATGAAAAAGACATTACTATCTGCATTATTTTTCTGCCTCTTAGTTAAGGTTTGGGGGCAGCCTCAAATCATCAATCCGACTTTTCCAAGTTCAGTTGGTTTGTTTGACTTGCTTGAAATCTCGTTCGAAATGGGATCCACTTACAGCAACCCCTACGATCCAAATGTCATTGACATAGTTGCTATGTTCATCGCGCCAGACAACACCACCTACAAAGTCAACGCTTTTTATTACGAAGGATACAGTTTTTATAAACAAGATGGTTATGAACACGCTGTTGTTGACACGTCGACAAACAATGGTTTAAGCTGGAAAGTCAGATTCACGCCAACACAAACGGGGACATGGCGGTTTAGAATTAAAGCCAACGATGCATTTGGATCAACGACGATGCCGAACACGGAAATAAGAAACTATACTTTTACGTGTACGGCTGTAAACAATGCCAATGGATTCATTTCTAAAGCCAATTCAAGATACTTGAAAAGAGACATTGTAAAAAATGGCCAAAGGCAATTCCATTCGTTTTTCCCCATAGGTCCCAATATTGCATGGTATAGTTGTGTACCTTACGATGATTACAGCCATCCGACGGGAATTTATTATTATCAAAGATACATTGATTCACTTTCAAACCAACCTTCCTCATTAACGCCTGGACAATTGAAGTCAATAAAATAAAGAAAGAAAAACTTGCCATAAACAAAAAATAGTATTTTTGCAGAAAATAAATTATTAACCAACAAAATTAAAGCATCATGAAAAAACATTTATCACTGTTAATGGTTCTCGCCCTGGCGGCAGCCACGGGTTTCGCACAAATCGCAGAAGACACCATCTACCAACCTACCCACGTCGTTGCAAGAAGGATTGATGACGCAGGACAAACCACAAACGAAATCACGTTTGACTATTCCTACGACAACGCCGGCCGACTTTCATTTTACGAATGTCCCGACTACCAACTGACGAGATCCTTATCATACTCCAACAACTTCCTCATGCAGGAAAACATACTCCACAACGCCGGCGAACACCCCTTATACGAAACAGTCAACTACACGTATGAGAACGGGCTGCTCACTTCCATGTCCCAGCTGGTGAGTAATATGGGTACCAGCCAATACTGGATCTTCAGCTACTATGACGATGGAAAGCTGAAAAGGAAAGACCATAAAGACGAAGTTGACGACGACTATCACGAACATTGGATGTATGAATATGGAGAAGATGGCAAAACCGTAGTTGAATCTTACTGGACTTCATGGCTGAACCAAGGCATGTTGCTCAGGAAGAAAAGCACTTCACAATTTGACGAAAGCTACAACTTGGTTTCAAAACATGACATAAGCTACGACACCGAAGGCAACACCACCAACGAAAGCCTGACCACCTATACATACACCCCTACCGGTAACATCGCCAAGGAGACCACCCAGAAGCCCACCGAGGGAGAATGGGGCAATTCGTCCATAGTCACATACGAATACGATGACCAAGACCACCTCACTACAAAGCTCAACGGCACTTGGAACCAAGAGTCGGGCGAATGGAACTTCACACGAAAAACCACATTCGACCTCAATGAGGAGGAAGGCCTTTACACCGTCTCTTTCTATAAAAAGCAGAACGGCAATTGGGTGTGGGACGTGTTTAACAACCAAACCATTTTGTTTGGAAACAACCTAAAAAACCAACAAAAGTTTCTGATTTACATGGTTTACGCACCCTTCCAAGAACCTGCTAACATCAACCAGTTCGAGTTCACACTTGCGCAAACCGAAGTGCCGACATACGAAGATGTTGAAGACAACAAGTTCGAAGCTTGCCACGTTCACCCCAACCCCACCAGCGGCCTCGTCACCATCACGGGCAAAGACCTGCGCCAAGCCGAAGTGTTCAATGCACTCGGGCAGCGCGTGGCCACCGCCACGGGCGAGGGCGAGACGCTGCAAGTGGACATCGCCAAGCTGCCCGCCGGCGTCTACTTCGTCAACGTCACCGACAAGGACGGGCGGAAATGCGTACGCAAGGTGGTGAAGGAATAACGACCCATACTCGAACACGGATTCCACGGATGGCCACGGAATGCTTTTTCAGTGAAAATTCGGGCAATCCGTGTTCTTTTACAGCATGATATGGCTTTTGAGTGGATTTTTTTCCACAAAAAAGCCATTTTTTGTTGGTTTTCAAGAAAAAATCACTACTTTTGGCGGTTAAAATCATCTTTTGAAAACTTTTGTGACATGAGAAAATACGCTAAACTTTTACTGACAGCCCTGCTGTTCGCCATGATGCCCATGAGGCAAATCGCTCAACAACCCTACCGCACGTTTGCCGACGATGGCATCACCGTCAACTTTTTCAACATCGATGTCGTCGACTTCAGGCTCTACCTGCTCTACAATCTCGAACGCGACGACCGCTTCACCATCATTCCCGAGGAAGAGGCCGGACGGTTTGTGATCTGCCCAAGCGACAACCGCTTCAGCGGCCACTTCGCCGACGCTTTCGACACGTTCTACAACAACACGCTTGCCGACTTCAACCTGCTGACCAAGGACGAACGTTTCCAGCTCGTCCCGCAATGGAAGGCCAGCGTTGCGCCAGCCTCCTTCACGTCAATCACGTTGGACATCGCCCTGCGCCCCTCGACCCGCGAGAACAACCACTGCGTCGACTCCAACCCATTCTGCACCTCCGACGTCATCACCTTCGACGCCGCCAGCACCAGCCAAACCGCCGACCAACTTGAGCTGCCCGGCACCTTCGACGACGGCTGCATCGGCTCGTCGTACAACCCCTCGTGGTATCACATGAGAATCAACACGGGTGGACGGTTCATCATCCACATGGAAGGCCACGACCCCAACAACGGCACCAACCGAGATGTCGACTTCTGCATTTGGGGACCCTTCGACGACCCCACCTCGCCCTGCGTGGCCCAACTCACCAGCTCGAAAATCATCGACTGCTGCTATTCGGCCAGCTACGAAGAGGACATCTACATGGGTTATCCCGATGCCCAACATGAACACAGCCATGGCACCATCACCGAGCACACCCCCGTCAGCGGCGAGTACTACATCCTGATGATCACCAACTTCTCGCAACAGCCTTGCACCATTTCGTTCACCAAGACCGAAAACTCAGACCCTGGCACGACCGACTGCGGCATCCTGCCTGGCATCGCTGCCAACGACGGTCCCTACTGCGTGGGCGACGCCATCAGCCTGACCGTGACCACGCAAGCCGGTGCCACCTACGCCTGGACCGGCCCCAACGGCTTCAACTCGACCGAACAGAACCCCATCATCACCAACTGCACCTACGCCATGAGTGGCGAATACGTCTGCGTCACCACCGTCGACAACCAAACCACCACGGGCACTACCGAAGTCGTGGTTTATCCAGAACCCGTTGCCTCGTTCAACTACACCGCCGTTTGCGAAGGCACGGAGACACCTTTTGTCAGCACGGCCAACACCGACCCGGCAGGCTACGAACTGTCGAGTTTCCATTGGGACTTTAGCGACGGCAGCACCGCCGAAGGAGCCTCGGCCACCCACACCTTCGCCTCGGCAGGCACCTATAATGTGACACACACCGTCAGCACCGGCAACGGACAATGCGTCGACGAAGTGACGCAAGAAGTGGTGGTTTATGCCATCCCCGCCATCACCACAACGGCCAATCCCGCCAACGTCGACTACGGCGGCGTGGCCACCATCACGGCCAACGTGGAACCTGAAGGCAACTACACCTTCCTTTGGGAACCCACCAACATGGTGACCAACCCCAACAGCCAAACCACGCAAACCGTCGGCCTCATCGAGACGCAGGTTTACACCTGCACCGTCACCAGCAACCCTGGCGGCTGCACCAGCACGAAGCAAATCACCGTGGTGATGGGCGGTTCCAACATGACTGCCACTGCATCGGTCGACGAAAGCGAGATCTGCCAAGGCACGTCGACCACCCTCCATGCCCACCCCATCAACGGTACGCAAAACTACACCTACAACTGGTCGCCAGCCAACCTGCTCAGCAACGCCACCTCACAAAACCCCGTGGCCACGCCACCCGTAGGCACCACTACTTTCAGCTGCACCGTGAGCGACGGCATCGTCGAGCAAAACGTCAGCGTCGACGTGACCGTTTATCCCAACGTTGAGAAAGACATCGAAGCCTCCATGTGCGAAAACGGCAGCTACGACTTTTACGGCCGAACCCTCACCGCCCCCGGTCTTTACCACCACACGCTGCAAACCACGCACGGCTGCGACAGCGTCCTCAACCTCACGTTGGGCACATACGAAGTGGAAAGCAGCGAGTTTACCGTGACCGACGAAGAAAACTGCGACGAGTATTTCTGGGATCCCAAAGGCCACGAAGTGGTCTACACCGACCATGAAAGCACCACCTACACCACCTCAGGCGTCTATCACCGCACCTTCCTGAACCGCTTGGGTTGCGACAGCTTGGTGACGATGAACGTCGACTTCGACTACACCCCCGACCCGACCCCACTCTACCCCGTCGACCCTGAAAACACGACGCCACACTGGGTGGTTTCGTCGACCGAATTCCAAATCAACACCTACGACTTCGAGTTCTGGGACAGCAACCCGGAATGTTATTGGGATACGGTCAGTTGGGAGTTTGAAAGCGAGGTTCCGTGGATGCTCGAACCCTACGACGACAAAGCCAAGAAATGCAAGATTTACGTCCTCAACCATGTGGAAGACACCGTTTGGCTGAGAGCCACGGCCTACAACCGCTGCAACCTTGACCCAGGCGTCTCGCGCCGCTATTGGTTCGTTTGCTCGTTCTACGGCATCGACGACAACCCCGCCATAGGTTCGTTTGACGTGCTTCCCAACCCCAACAACGGCCAAATGACGCTCAACTTTGAGAACTTCAACGGGAAGGTCAACATGAAGGTTTACGACATGCGTGGCAACCTCATTGACGACTTCGACGCCGACGGAGCCAACACGTTGCAATACAACATGAGCCAACACGCCAACGGCGTTTACTTCTTCGTGGCCACCTGCAAAGACGGCGTAATCTCGAAGAAGGTGGTTGTCAGCCAATAAACCCCAAAAAAATCTTTGCCATGAAAAAACTGCTTTGTTTCATTACCTTGGTCATAGCCATGCCTTGGATTACCCTTGGGCAGGACTTCACCATCATCGAATCCGACGGGCATCACGTAAGCCTGCGGTTCGAGCTGAACGAATTCGCCATCGACACCGTCAGCTGTGGAGGCGAACTGATGCACACCATCACGACGAAAGGCATCACCGTGCCCAACGAATACGGCGAGCCGAACCTGCCCACCTTCAACCGCTTCATCGCCATTCCGCAAGGTGCAACGGCAACAATTGAAGTGAGGCCATCGCGGTCCGAACGCATCAACGGCATCAACATTGCCCCTTCCATGGGCAGCCAATGCGAGCACGAAGCGGAACGGCCTTTCCACAAAGAGCCGAAACTCTACGGCAGCGATGCCCTCTATCCCACCGAAGCCGTGGTGATGGCCAAGCCGCAAAAGCTGCGTGGCGTCGACGTGGTGCACCTCGGCATCAGCCCTGTGCAGTTCAACCCCGCGAGGCGCGAAATCACCGTCAACCGCCAATTCGACATCGAAATCCGCTTTGAAGGCGGCAATGGGCAATTTGGCGACGACCGCCTGCGTTCGCCCTATTGGGACCCCATCCTCAAAAATGTCATCTTGAACCACAACACCCTGCAACCCATTGACTATCACGCAAGAAGGCAACAATGGCTGGAAAGTCGCCCCACGGGCTGCGAATACCTCATCCTCACCCCCGACAACGAAGCGTTCATCGACGCCGCGCAAGAGCTGGCCAACTATCGCACACGCCAAGGCATCATCACCAAGGTGATGAACATCGCGGAGACTGGAGCCACCACACCAGGTACGCTTAGGTTTTGGATCAGAAACATCTACCAGACGTGGGACATCCCGCCTACAGCTGTGTGCCTTCTGGGCGACCAAGGCGACAACATGCAGCAATACATTCCCGCCTTCCGCACCCAGCACCCCAAAGACGGCTTCATCTCGTCAGACAACCCCTACGCCGACATCGACGACGACGCGCTGCCCGACATCTGCTTCTCGCGCCTCGTGGCACAAAGCGCCGAGGAACTGCCCGTGTTCATCAGCAAGGTGATGGAATACGAATACACCAACCCCTGCATGAACCCCTATTACTACCAACACCCCCTGACGGCATCGGCATGGCAGACCACGCTGTGGTTTCAAATCACCAGCTCGACCGTCTACGGCTATCTGAGCCAACACGGCAAAACGCCCACCCGCCTCAGCGAAATCTACGGCGGCGAGCTGAGCGACCAATGGTCGAGTGCCAACGGCACCAGCACGGTCGTCAACTATTTTGGCCCTTCCGGCGTGGGCTACATACCCGCTTCGCCTTCCGAATTGGGCGGCTGGACGGGCGGCAACGCCGACCACGTCATCCGCGCCTTCAACCAAGGTGCCTATCTCGTCCAGCACCGCGACCACGGATGGACTACGAAATGGTATCAACCAGAGATTTACACATCAGATTTTGGCAACATCAACAACATCGGGAAAATGCCATTCCTGATTTCTGTCAACTGCAAGACGGGACAATTCGACCACACATCGAACTGCTTTACCGAAGCGTTGCTACGCATGACCCGCGATGGGCAAAACGCCGGCATCGTGGGAGCCATCGCCCCTTCGGGACAGACCTATTCCTTCGCCAACGACATCTTCCTTTGGGGCATTTGGGACCACTTCGACCCCAACTTCCTCCCCGACTATGGTTCGTCGACAGACCACATCAGCGAGTGGATGCCTGCCTTTGCCATGATAGCAGGCAAATACTATTTGGAAGCCGAAACCTTCCCCAACACCAACCCGACCATGCGGGCCACCACCTACAACACCTTCCACGCGCATTGCGACCCGTTCTTGAGGATGTACACCGATATGCCGCAAACCATCGAGGCCACCTTCGACCCCACTTTCACCATCTATTCGCCTTTCCATTTCACCGTTCCCGAAGGCATTGAAGTGGCCCTCAGCACCTATTATGGCGGCCAAACCCACCTCTTGGCCACCGCCACCGGCACAGGTCAAGAGCAGACCTTCGTCGTGAACAGCTACATCCCCACGGGAAGAGTGAAACTCACCATGACTGGACAAAACCACTTGCGCCGCGAAGAAACCATTGTCGTTTCGGCCATCAACGGACCTTTCGTCGTCACCGACAGCATCGCCATCAACCAAGGCGCACTGCAACTGCCCTACGGCGCATCGGCCACCATAGACCTTAACGTGAAAAACATAGGAACGCAAGCCAGCAACGCCGGAAACGCCCAACTGTCGACAACTTCGGAGCACATGCAAGTCACCCAAGCCCAGACCTCGTTCACCGCCCTCGCCCCCAACGAGGCCCAGCTCATCGGAGATGCCTTCCACATCACCCTAAGCGACGACCTGCCCGACTGGGCCGAAGTGCCTTTCAGCATCACGACACAATTCAACGGCCAAAGCCTTAACCGCGACTTCAACCTGAAAGTCATGGCACCGCATTTTGCCACTGAGTTGGTCGGCATTAGCGACCCATTGGGCAACGGCAACGGGCGTTTGGACCCAGGCGAATTTGCCACGCTCACCTTCAGCACCAAAAACATCGGACACCTTGTCGCCGAAAACGTGACGTTCACCTTGTCAAACGACGAAGGCTACATCCGCTGCATCACGCCTGAAGTCACACTGCACGACGTGGGCATCTACCATGAGAACGACATCTCGTTCGACATCTTCGTCGAGTTCATCGCTGGCGAGTCGACATCCATGCACATTGACCTCATTAACCGCACTCGCAACCTCGTGGAAACAAACAGCTACAACCTCCCCATAGGCTTCACCATCGAGGATTTTGAAAGCCACGAGTTGGACCCCGTTAACTGGACCAACGACCCCGACCATCCTTGGGTCTTTGTCACCAACCTACCGTATCAAGGCACATATTGCATCAAGTCGGGCTTGATTGACCACAACCAAAAGTCGGAAATCAACTTAACCTACACATCGAACGCCGATGGCAAGATAGCCTTCTACCGCAAGGTGTCGACAGAAGTCAACTACGACTTCCTGTATTTCCGCATCGACGGCACGACGAAGGAACGATGGTCGGGCGATTTGCCCCAGTGGTACTACTGCGACTACCCCGTGAGAGCGGGAACACACCAGTACACTTGGAGCTACGAAAAAGACCACTCCGTGTCGAACAACGACGACTGCGCCTACATCGACTACATTGCCCTGCCGCCCTTCTTGGACCAAACCGCCGAGCAGCCCGAAATCCCCTTGACCATCCACCCCAACCCCGCCACCGACGTGGTTAGGATCGACATCGAGCGAGAGGGCGACTACGTGGTGAACGTCTACGACGGCAAAGGCAAGCTGCTCATGAGCAAGCGGAACCAAAACACACTGTCGTTCAACGGCATGGCAGCCGGGATGTACCACATTGAGGTGGTGCAGAACGGGCAACGCTGGAGCCGGAAGATGATTAAGATGTGATAAAGTTTGATGGGAAAGGGAATTGCAAATCGCCATACTCGGCACCAGCAGTCCGCCGTGGCGGGGCGACAAACCAGCACCGCCCATCAATTCTAACCTATAAAAAAGCGGCTTCAACCGCTTTTTTTTGTTTTTTTTCGGCCAATGGCTTGTTTATTCCATTTTTATTGTATATTTGTCGGTTCATAAATCAATAATTCACCAGCCTATGAAAAACTTTACTAGGACTCTCTTGGTCGCCTTGGTCATGCTAATCATGCCTTCGATACATTTTGCCCAGACCATTCCGACCACAACTCAGCCCACCGTTGAGTTCGACATTACCGACATCGCCAACTTCGACGAGCGCGTTTTCTTCCTCCACAACCTGATGAACGACAGCCGCTTCGACGTCATCACAAGCGAGCGTGACGGCCTCTTCATCGTCAGCGCCAACGAAGCCTTCGAGGGGCTTAACCTCCAAGAAAGCTTCGCCGACTTCAGGGAACAAAACGCCAACGCCTTCGCAAGGATGGACAAGGTGCAAGCCGCCGAAACCGCCTGCGAATACAAAGGTGCCATGCCCAACGATTTTGTCAACTCGTTGATAATGGATGTCTACGAACGTTCGAGAGACAATGCCACCTGCGCCAACGCCGACCCGTTCTGCACCGACAACGGCATGTATCAGTTCCCAGCCAGCACGAATGCCCCCTCTGGCGAGGCAGGGCCTGACTACGACTGCCTGTATACCCAACCCAACCCCGCATGGTATTATATGCAAATTGATAACCCAGGGAATATCGACATCTACATGTACAGTACGCCGAGCGTGGATATCGACTTCTGCTGCTGGGGACCTTTTGCCACCATCACCAACCCTTCGCCTTGCGGTAGCCTGACTAGCGACAAAGTGGTGAGCTGCAGCTATTCAGCATCACCCACTGAGCACTGCCTGATTCCTGCCACCGCACAAACGGGCGACTATTTCATCTTGGTCATCACCAACTACTCCAACCAAACCTGCAACATCAACTTCAGCAAGCAGAGCGGCACCGGCACCACCAACTGCGGCATCCTGCCCCCATTGGTCGACAACAGCGGTCCGTACTGCGTGGGCGAGACCATCAACCTGACCGCCAACGGACAGGCTGGCGCAAGCTACAGCTGGAGCGGCCCCGGCGGATTCAGCTCGACGCAACAGAACCCCACACGTCCCAACTGCACTTTGAACATGGCCGGCACCTACACCTGCACCATTGCCGTAGGCTCAGCCACCAATAGCGCCACCACCGAAGTGGTCATCTACCCTATGCCTACCGCCAACTTCACCTTCACCACCGTTTGTGCAGGCAGCCCCACACAATTCACCAGCACCTCGACCACCAACCCCGCCGGACAAACCATACAGAACTACCAATGGAACTTCGGCGACGGCCAAACCGGCTCGGGCGCCAACCCATCGCACACCTACAACGCCCCCGGCTCCTACCCCGTGACGCTCACCGTGTCGTGCGGCGGACACTGCACCTCAACAAAGACGCAAAACGTGACCGTCAACGCACTGCCCACGGCCAACTTCACCTACACCACCGTTTGCGCAGGCAACCCCACCCAATTCACCAGCACCTCGCAAGGACAAATCCAAAGCTACAACTGGAACTTTGGCGACGGCCAAACCGGCTCGGGCGCCAACCCATCGCACACCTACAATGCCCCCGGCACCTACCCCGTGACCCTCACCGTGCAAGGCGCAGGCGGCTGCTCCGACCAAATCGTGCAACAAGTGACCGTGAACGCACAACCCACGGCCAATTTCACCTTCAACACGGTGTGTAGAGGCAACCCCACCCAATTCACCAGCACCGCCACCGCGCCGCAAGGCACGCAGATACAAACCTACAACTGGAACTTCGGCGACGGCCAAACCGGCACGGGACAAACCGTTACCCACACCTACGCCCAACCCGGCGAATACACCGTGACGCACACCGTAGGCACATCGCACGGCGCATGCACCGACCAAAAGGTGCAATTGGTACCCGTGTATGCCCAGCCTTCGCCCACCATCACCTCCAACCCGCCCGTTGTGGGCTACGGAGGCACGGCCACCCTCACCGCCAACGCAGGCGCACAAGGCTCGTTCAACTTCCATTGGGAACCTGCCAACATGGTGGTGAATCCCAACAACCAAACCACGCAAACCGTGCCGCTCTACGCCGACCAAGTGTTCACCGTGACCGTCACCAACCCGCAAGGCGGCTGCGAAGCCGAAACACAAGTCACCGTCCCGATGGACGGCTCGGGCATGTCGGCCACAGCCACCGCCGATGCCTACGAGCTTTGCGAAGGCGAGTCGACCACGCTGCACGTCATGCCGCTCAACGGCTCGGGCAACTACACCTACACTTGGACGCCGGCCAACTCGCTGAACAACGCCAACACACAGAACCCCGTGGCCACACCGCCCGTGGGCACCACCACCTACAGCTGCCACGTTTCGGACGGCGTCACCAACATCGACGTGTCGGTCAACATTCTCGTCCACCCCAACGAGTTGGAAGAAATCGAGCACACCATTTGCGACAACGACACCTACGACTTCTACGGCCAGCAAGTGAGCGAGCCTAACATCTACGAATACCAAACCCAAACCGAATTCGGATGCCAAAAGATCATCCGCCTGAACCTGAGCAACTGGCCCACCTACGAAACCCCCATCAGCGACCGTTTCTGCGATGGCGACACCTACCAATTCTATGGCCAAAACATCACCGACGCCGGCGTGTATTATCACACCTTGGAATCGTCTCACGGCTGCGACAGCGTTCTCCGCTTGAACCTCACCAAAGACCCGGTTTATGAATTCGAAATCCATGAGTCGACCTGCGAAGGTGGTCCTGGCTACTACTTCGATGGCGATTACCTGCAACCCAGCCCGACACCCTACACCTACGTGTATGAAACCGCAAGAGGCTGCGACAGCATCATCATCCTCCACGTCGACGAGTCGGAATATAACTCGAAGAACTACAATGTGTCGGTCTGCGCCACCGAATACACTTGGGCCTCGAACGGACAAACCTACTACGAGACCGGCGTCTACTACGATACGCTACAATACCCCAACACCTGCGACAGCACCTTGGTGCTCAACCTTGAGCTGCGCCCGAGCTACGACATCGACGAGGTGGCCACGAGCTGCGACACCTACCGTTGGAAGAACGACAACTACAACGTGGACATGACCTTCGAGGAAAGCACCACCTACACGCATCACTACACCAACCAATACGGCTGCCCGAGCGAGGTGACGCTCTACCTGACCATCAACGACCACGACGAAACCATCCTTCCCGTGGCCGAACGCTGCGACGAATACTTCTGGGATCCCGAAGGACATGAAATCATCTACACCGACCACGAAGACCCCGTCTACACCATGTCGGGCACCTACCACAGGACCTACAAGAACATCGCCGACTGCGACAGCTTGGTGACGATGCCTGTCCAATTCCAATACACCCCCGACCCCACCCCAATCTATCCCATCGACTTGCAGAACGAAGCCCCCCACTGGGTCGTCACGGCCACCGAGTTCCAAATCTACACCTACGACTTCACCTTCTGGGACAACAACCCCAACTGCCGCTGGGATTCCATCAGCTGGGAATTTGAAACGCCCGGCGTCAACTGGTTCCTCGAAATCGACTCCACGTCGCAACCCGTTGGAAAGAACTGCCGTATGTATGTCCTCAACTACCTGACCGACACCGTTTGGCTGAAAGCCACCGCCTACAACCGTTGCAAACCCGACGGAGTGAGCCGCCACTACTGGTTCGTATGCTCGTTCTACGGCGTCGAAGACAACCCGACAGTAAGCCTCGACGACTTCACCGTAGTGCCCAACCCCAACAACGGACAGATGACGTTCAACTTCGAGCACCTCACCGGCAAGGTCGACATCAAGGTGTATGACATGAAAGGCAACTTGATCGACAAGCTGGAGACCTTCAACGGCGTTGGACCCAACTCAATGCAATACGACATGAAGCGAAAGGCCGAAGGCATCTACTTCTTCGTGGCCACCGCCAAAGAAGGCACGGTGGCCCGAAAGGTCGTCATCACAAGATAAGACAGCCCAATACGACACCACCAAAAGCCGAAGCACCCCAGTGTTTCGGTTTTTGGTATAAAATAACGTTTGACTTATATTCCAATTGTTAGATTTCGACCGAGAAGTGCACCTAATTAATAATAACCCCACATTGTCATGAATAAAAAGAACACATTCCTTTTCATCTGCACTTTTCTTCTCGCGTTGCCGATGATAGCGCAAGAAGTCACCACACAAGGCAAGGAGTTTTGGCTCTCGTATATGGGCAACGGGTTTAAGGACAACGGTTTCCAGAGCTACGTCCAAACCCAAGTCCTGGTCAGCGCGAAACGTAGCTGTAGCGGCACCATCAGCAACCCGTCGACGGGTTGGTCGAAAAACTTCAGCGTCGAAGCCAACGACATCACTTCAATCGACATCCCTTTGGCGCAAGGTTACAACGAGACATCAGACTATGAGGTGGTCACCCAGAAAGGATTGCAAATCGTCACGACCGACACGGTTTCGGTGTATTGCACCAACGTGGCTTCCAACTCGTTTGACGCCACCTACGTGCTGCCCGTACATGCTTTAGGCGACGACTACATCATACAAACCTACGACCAATCGGCGGCGGTACAGTACTTCTCCGACCTCACCACCTACCTCACCAGCGCTTTCCTCATTGTGGCCGTCGAAGACAGCACTATCGTCGACATCACGCCACAAGTGAAAACGTTGTCGGGAACGGCAGCCGGCATAGAAACCAGCATCACGCTACAGGCAGGCGAGACCTACCAGGTGCGCTCTCACACAGGCAGCGGCAGCCGCGACCTCACAGGTAGCCGCGTGACCACCCGCGACTGCAAGCCCATCGCCGTCTTCAACGGCAATACCTTGACCACCATCCCCGACGTCGACAACGGCTACGACCATATCTTTGAGCAAGCCATGCCCGTGCGCTCGTGGGGAAGGAAATTCGTGGTCACCGCATCGACATCACGCCGTCGCGACTTGGTGAAAATCGTCTCAGCGGCCAACGACAACGTCATCACGCGAAACGGCCAAACCATAGCCACCCTGCAAGAATACGGCACACACAGCTTCTACCTCAACTCATCCGAGAAGTCGTGCTACATTGAAAGCACATCGCCCGTCGCCATCTACCTCTACAACACCACTTCGAGCGACGACGACAAAGCCATCGGCGACCCCTCCATGCTCTGGATTGCGCCCATCGAGCAACGGCTCAACGAAATCACTTTTGCCACCTTCTCGGGCGACGAATACCACAACTCATCCATCGACGACCACTACGTCAACATCATCGTGGCTTCCGACGACATCGACAAGGTGTACTTCGACCATACACTGATTCCCTCACAATCGTTCAACACCGTCAACGGCAACGCCGACTACAGCTTCGTCAGCAAGTCGATCAGCCACAGCGCGCATCACATCAGCTGCACAGGAGGCTTCAACGCGCAGGTGTACGGCTTTGGCGTGGCAAGAGGCTACGCCTACCTGGTAGGCTCAAAAGCCGCCGACCTTTCCACCACCCTCATCGTCGACGAAAAGATTGTGACGCCCAACGACACCCTCGGCAACTGCCACTTCGACCCCATCACCTTCGAGGCCGAAATCAACTTCGCCGACCACACCCTCCTTTGGGACTTTGGCGACGGCACCACCAGCACCGACAACCCCGTTGTCCATACCTACAGCGAAGAAGCCATCTATCCCGTAACGCTTACCGTCACCACGCAGGAAATGCCCTGCCAAGGCTCGGCCTCCACCGCTTCGACGATTTACATCGACACGCACCAAACGCCCGACGAATACCACAGCGAGCAAGTATGCCAAGGGCAACGCTACACCGGACACGGCTTCAACGACATCCTCATCACCGCCGACACCCTGCTGAGCCGCGAGGAAATATTGCCCTACAGCCCCGACTGCAGCGGCACAATCAACGTGGCCATCACCTGCCTGCCCGCGCAAGACACCTTCCTCGTCGCGCAGAGATGCGACTCGCTGGTATGGCTCGGCAAGACCTACACGCTTACGGGCAAATACAGCGACACCATCGCCAACGACAACGGTTGCAACATCGTTGCCCACTTGGACCTCAACATCGACTACAGCCCCTCGCCCACACCCATCTACCCCGTCGACGCCGACAACACGAACCCACACTGGGTGATCAGCCCCATCGAATTCCAAATCAACACCTACGACTTCGAGTTGTGGGACAACAACCCACTCTGCCACTGGGACACCGTCACCTGGGAGATTGACCGAGATGTGAACTGGATCCTCGAACCCTACGGCGAGAGCGGGAGGAGATGCAAAATCTACGTGGCCGAACACGTTGAAGACACCGTTTGGCTGCAAGCCAGCGTTACCAACTTCTGCATAGAAGGCGAGACCTATACGCGACGCTACTGGCTTGTCAGCTCGTTTTATGGCATCGAAGAAGACGAGGCTGGGACAGACTCAGGGCTTTTCGTCGACGTGGTGCCCAACCCCAACCAAGGCGAAATGTCCATCTGCTTCGGCGACATGAGAGGTCCCGTCACGGCCAAAATTTACGACATGCAAGGCAGGCAAATCGACCAATTTGAGATGGAAGCCACCCCAAAAAGCACTCATTCATACGCAATTAAAGGCAGTCCAAACGGGATTTATCTCTTTGTTTTCAACCAAAACGGGCATATTTTTACCCAAAAAGTCGTAATAACCAACTAATTACACCAAAAACAAGAAAATATTTCAAAAAAAAGCACCTTTTTCGGTGCATTTGAAATAAATCATTATATTTGCAAGTTCTAAAATAGGACGCAAAACCTCAACATAGCAATCATAACTATGAAGAAGCACTTTTTAACGACAGTCTTGGCACTTACAGGTTTGCTGATGCTCAGCTCCTGCCTGAAAGACGACCCTGCGAACAACTCAACCATCTACTATGCGTATCAGCAGATTCCCAACATCAACGACTACATGCCTCAATCCCTATTGATGGCGATGGGCGAAAACAGCCTTTACTATGGCGACGAGCCGCCCAAGATTGAAGGAGTTTACACGACGGACAACACCAACGTGACGCTTGTGCAGCTGATTCCCGAAAGCCATTGGATCATGAACGAAGGTGTCATTCCGGGATACAGACACCTCAACTTCTTTGAGCAGCACATGGGAATCGCCCAATTGGACTACCTCTATTACAACTATACCGGTGGCTCGACCACCATCACCCAAATCGAGCGTTCAAACAACGACAGCACGTATATCCTTTCGAAACCGAAATTCAACGAGTTCATCGCCGACACGCTGGCCCCGATTTATTTCAAGAACGAAGGAGTGAGTCCCGAAGTTTTCAAGAACATCTACATCATTGGCCACGACCCCTACTTCACCGTCTATTACTACGACGTCATCCACACCAACATATTCCACCCTCTGAAAGCCAACATCATAACGGGTAAGATTGACAAGGAATACGTTGTGGAGACCGACACCGTGGCTGGCACGACAGACACCATCGTCCGTCCCGTCATCAAGAACTTCAAGTGGGGCATCCAAATCATGAAATACTACGAGGGCGGAACCATCCTCGACATGATCCTCAATCCCACCGTCGGCCAACAAACCCTTGGCAAGCCAGGCGACGTCATCATCATCGAAAACCCAACCGACGTACACTACGGAGAATACCAAGAATAACCAACCTCAAATTCCCGAAAGATGAAAAAATCAATCGCCATACTTTCCCTGATTCTCGTCATGATGGGCACCGATGCCATGGCCCAATTCCGCAAGCCCCTGCAATCGGCGACCAACAAGAACGGCTATTCCGAAGCCCGCTACAACATCGGCATCACGGGCGGCCTGACCTCGACCTATTGGGCACACTTCGGCGGGACCAAGACCCCATACCAAGCCCCATTCAATTTCGGCCTGACCGGTGGACTAATCGTCGAACGCATGTTCAACGCCAACTCGTCGCTGAGCATCGAAGGCTACTTCGCCATGCGCAACACCGAGGTACACTACGACGTGATCAACTTCCCCGTGGCTCTCAATGTCAACAAGGACTACTATCGTCAATACAACGCTGACTATCAAGAAGTCAACGTACAGATTCCGCTGACCTATTATCTCGGCCAATCCAATAGCAAGTTGCGTCCCTACATCTATGTGGCCCCGCGATTCTCGCTTCCCCTGTCGGGAAAGATGGCCTACAAGAAAGTGGAAATCCTCAACTACGGCACCGACGAACAACAATACGACGAAGACCATGCCACGATGGACACCGTCAGCATGAGTGGCCAAAACGGCCGCCTCTGGAACGCTGGCTTAGTGTTGGGCGTGGGCTTGCGCTACAAGATCAATATCGGCAACTACTACCTGCTGACCAAGCTGGACCTCTCGGGCCATGCCGCCGTCATCAACTCGTTCAGCCCCGATGAAATCAGCGGCGAGGCGGAACACGTCATAGGAGCCGGCTACATCGACCCCTATCTGCTGGGTATGCGCTTCAACACCGACGCGACGCTGAAGCTCACCATCATGTTCCCGCTGAAGAAGCAACTGAAAGGTGCCTGCATGAAGTGGGGCGAATATGATTGATGATTTGATTGATGATTTTTGTTTGTTGAAATTAAAGATTTAAAGTTGTGATTTAAGGAATTAAAAGAGCGGCTGGCCTTAGTGGTCAGCCGCTCCGCGTTTACAAGGTATGAAAAAGAGATTTACTTTCTCGTAAGACGGGCAGAGCTTGAAAAAGTTACAGTCCGTAGGCGTTTTTCACGTCGTCGAGGCTGATGCCCAACAGCTTCATCTTCTTCACCACTTCGGGCAGCTCCTTCTCCAGGAACTCCTCGCGCATTTGGCGGAGCACAATGTCCTTGGCTTCGGGTGCGATGAAGTAGCCGATGCCGCGCTTGTTGTAGATGATGCCCGCGTTGGTCATGGTCTCGTAGGAGCGCATGATGGTGTTGGGGTTCACGCCGAGCTGGATGCCGTAGTCGCGCACCGAGGGGATACGGTCGTCGGCCTTCAGGTCGCCGCGCAGGATTTGTTCATAGAGCTGCGAACAAATCTGCAAGTATATGGGTTTGTGTGCGTTAAATTCCATGGTTTAGTATTTTTGCGTTTTGAGTTTGAAGAAGAGTCCAACATAAAGTGCGATAGCGAGCAGGCTCCTGAAAATGATCCCCAATAACATGGCATGGGTAGTGTAGTCGGTCAACGATTCCAAGTCCATCGAAGCCGTGTTGACTTCATGCTGCCAAGGATAGATGCCTCTCGAAAGGAAAAACGATTGCATCAACATTGTAATCACATACGAAATGCCAATCATACACGCCAAGGTCTTGGCGGTTTTGTGCGTCTTGAAGAGCAAATTGCCGAACATAAAGATACCCACGGTGAAAATGATACGCATGATGTGGCTGAACAGATAG
>Ga0310697_10002704_pt1 | contig 18521 bp, 18 predicted proteins | sample 172DNAGHGlowgp2_FD_203883 | JGI IMG/M metagenome (GOLD analysis project Ga0310697, IMG submission 203883) | Sheep rumen microbial communities from Palmerston North, Manawatu-Wanganui, New Zealand - 1728 DNA GHGlow gp2 (v2) (version 2) | ecosystem: Host-associated > Mammals > Digestive system >... | reverse complement strand
GTACTTCCTTGCGACCTTTATCGCGCATTCGTTTGCCTCAGCGCCGCTGTTTCCGAAGAAGACCTTGTCGTATCCGGCCGTTTCGCAGAGCCTCCCTGCGAATTCAGCCTGTACAGCCGTATAATAGTAATTCGAGTTATGCTGGAGAGTTCTCACCTGAGCGCACACCGCGTCAGCCCACTTCTCGTCACAATAGCCGAGGCTGTTGGTACCGATACCGCTTCCGAAGTCGATATACTCCCTGCCGTCCTCGTCCCTGCAGCGTCTTCCGGCGCCCTGCTCCATAACGAGCGGATACCTTCCGTAGGACTGTATAACGTGTTCATTGAATTTTTTTATGGTGTTTTCACTGCTCATATGTATCTCTCCTTAAAAACATACTTCACAGATACCGTTACATTATATATTATAGCGCTGTTCAGTATGTAAAATCAATAATCATCAAATGACTTCGGGTAAATTTTTTGTATACAAGTAAACAAATTTTAATAATTGCCGCGGCTATTATGTGAATTGTGTACCAATCCCCTCATTGGAAAGTATCTCGATGAGGATAGAATGCGGCACTCTGCCGTCGATGATAACGGTCTTGTTCACTCCGCGTCTTACAGCCTCAACGCAGCAGTCTATTTTAGGTATCATACCGCCTGAGATGATGCCCTGCATCTTCAGATACGGCACCTCGCTGACATTTACAGCCGGAATGAGAGTGGACGGATCGTCCTTGTCGCGGAGAAGTCCTGCAATATCGGTCATAAGAATGAGATTCTCAGCGCCGAGCTCCGCAGCGATGCGTGCAGCGGCTGTATCAGCGTTGATGTTATAGGTGTTGCCTTCCTTGTCTGTCGCAACAGTAGCGATAACAGGGATATTGCCGTTGCTGATAGCATCGAGGATCGGCTTTGTGTTGACCTCTGTTATCTCGCCTACCCAGCCGAGATCCTGACCGTCCTCTGTGGTCTTCTTCTCGGCAACGAGCATTTCGCCGTCGATACCGCAAAGACCTACAGCGCTGCCCTTGTGCTGAGCGAGGAGCTGTACGAGCTCCTTGTTCACCTTGCCGGAGAGCACCATTTTTACGACGTCAACAGTAGCATCGTCCGTATAGCGCAGACCGTTGATGAATCTGCTCTCGATGTTGAGCTTCCTGAGCATATCGCTTATCTCGGGACCGCCGCCGTGTACGAGAACTACCTTTATGCCGACGAGCGAGAGAAGGACGATGTCAGTCATTACCGCGTCCTTGAGCTCCTTGTTAGTCATTGCATTTCCGCCGTATTTGATAACGACTATCTTGTTGCTGTACTTCTGTATATACGGGAGCGCATCGATAAGTATCTGCGATTTATCCTGATTTGAGATCTTTTCCATTTCATATTCTCCTTGTCCATATGGTGGCGATGTCCTGAATGACCGCTCAGCTACGGTAATCGCCGTTTATCTTGACATAGTCATAGGTGAGGTCACAGCCCCAGCAGACTGCTGTTCCGGGACCCTCGCCGAGGGATACGATTATCTGTATCTCGTCCTCACTGAGCACCTTCTTGGCAACGTCCTCGTCGAAGGCTGTAACGCAGCCCTTGCGTCCGAGAGCGATGCTGCCGCTCTTTGAAGACATATCAATATCAACATTGCTGATGTCGAATTCAGCATCGGAATAGCCGACTGCACAGTAGATGCGTCCGGCATTTGCGTCCTCGCCGAATATCATCGACTTCAGCAGGCTCGAGCATACAACGGACTTCGCAACAGTCTCGGCGGTCTTCTCGTCAGCTGCACCTGTAACAGCACACTCGATGAGCTTGGTTGCGCCCTCGCCGTCCTTTGCCATCATACGTGCGAGGTTGAGAAGGATATTGTAGAGCGCATTAGAGAATACGCCGAAATCCTCATTCTCAGTGGTTATCTTCTCGTTTCCGGCTGTACCGGAAGCCATTACGCAGACCATATCATTCGTGGAAGTGTCGCCGTCTACGCTCGCACGGTTGAGAGTGACCTTTACGTTGTCGCTGAGAGCGCGCTGGAGCATCTCCGCGGAGATGTCCGCATCAGTCGTGATGAATGTGAGAGTCGTAGCCATATTCGGGTGTATCATACCGCTGCCCTTGAGCATAGCGCCCATAACGCAGGTCTTTCCGCCGAGCTCGAACTCAACAGCGACCTCCTTGGGCATAGTATCCGTAGTCATTATCGCCTCGAGAGCGCTCTTGTTGCCGCCGTAGCTGAGACCTTCAACGAGAGGCTTGATACCGCTTGCGATGGGCTCGATGGGGAGCACCTGACCGATAACACCGGTCGAAGCGACGATGATGTCCTTCTCGTCGAGACCGAGAGCTTCAGCCGCGAGCTGACACATCTTCGTTGCCTTCTCGTAGCCGTCGGGATTGCAGGTGTTGGCGTTGACGGAGTTCACGATAACAGCTCTTGCCTTTCCGTCAGCGAGGTGCTCCTTCGTTACGAGGATAGGAGCTCCCTTTACCTTGTTCGTTGTATATACTGCCGCAGCCGTGCATTCGGTGTCAGCGACTATCATAGCGAGGTCATTCTTCTTCTTTGCAGTAGGGACAGCGTTGTTTGCCGCAGCATTTGCCTCTGCCATCTCTCCGAGCGGCTTGTGAGCAAGTCCGCACTGAACGCCGTTGGCCTTGAATCCTCTCGGTGCGCATACACCGCCGTATACGAATTTAACGTTTCCTATTTTTTTAAGGTCCATGACTTTTTCCTCCTTATGTATCTATTCTTATAAGCTCGCGGAGCGCCTTGTTGCGGTAATTGAGATCATCCCTCACCGTGAATCCCTGAGATTCCCAGAAGGCGTTGCCGGCTTCGTTGTACTTGAACACCAGAAGTGCGACCTTGCTGATATTCTCCCTCTTCATTGCCTCAAGGCAGGTATCGAGCAGCTTCGTTGCAAGCCCTTTTCGCCTGCACGATCCGCGCACCGCCATATGATGTATGAAGCCGCGTCTGCCGTCGTGACCGCCGAGGATAACACCCTCGACATCGTCTCCCTCGACTGCGACGAACACTGTTTCGGGGTTCCGTCTCAGAAATCGCCCGATGCCCTCACGTGAGTCATCAACGTCGTTGAAGCCCATATTCCTGCACGACATCCACAGCGCATATACGCCGTCGTAATCGTCGATAGTCATCTTGCGTATTTCCATTGCGAGCCCCCCTTTTATCAGACTTGCTTATTCTCAGACAAGCCCTGTCGTCTCGTCGATGCCCATCATTATGTTCAGGCACTGTACAGCTGCGCCGCTCGCACCCTTTCCGAGGTTGTCGAGGCGTGCGCAGAGGAGTATCTGCTCGTCGCTTCCGAATACGAACACCTGAAGCTTGTTCTGTCCGCTGAGAGTATTCGATGCGAGGAAGAAGCTCTTCTGCTCGTCCGCGGACATGAGCGGCATCACCTCAACGAGCTTTGCGCCTGCGTAATGCTTTGCGTACATCTCGTGTATCTCCGCCGGCGTGAAAGCCCTCGGGAGAGTTCTTGTCTGTATCGGTACGCTCACTACCATTCCGCTGTAGTAATCGCACACCATAGGATTGAACATCGGCTTGTAGGTCAGACCCGATACAGCCTGCATCTCGGGGAGGTGCTTGTGTGCCTGAGAGAGTGCATACTGACGGGGACTGCCATACTCATACGGCTTATCATCGCCCTCATATACGGCGATAGCCTTCTTGCCTGCTCCGCTGTAGCCGGAGGTCGCATATGCGAACACCGGATAATCAGCCAGTATGACTCCGTTCGCAACGAGCGGATATACTATCGAATTGAAGCCGCTTGCGTAGCAGCCGGGAACAGCAACTCTGTTCGAGGTCTGTATCTTTTCGCGGTGAGCAGCCGAGAGCTCAGGGAATCCGTAAGCCCAGTCGGGATTTGTTCTGTGAGCTGTCGAAGCATCTATGATACGCACATGGTCATTGTCCTTGTCTATGAACGATACAGCCTCGCGCGAAGCATCGTCCGGCAGGCAGAGGAACACGTAATCGGCGCTGTTGATGAGACGTGCGCGCTCAGCCGGGTCCTTTCTGAGCTCCTCGCTTATCCTGATGAGCTCAATATCGTTCCTTCCCTCGAACCTTTCGAGTATCTTCAGTCCGGTCGTACCCTCCTGACCGTCTATATAAACCTTGACTGCCATATCAGTTTCCTCCTGTTTCTTCTTCAAAGAGCGATCTGCCCGTTTCCGCGGCTGTAACGTTTCCGCCGCATTCCGGACAGTAGCGCTCGGTGTCTATCATCGCCCAGCTTTTCCAGCTGTAGCCGCATTTTTTGCAGGTATGCTCCCTCTCGACGGGCGGCGGACCGTAAACGCACTGCACGATGTCCTCAAACGGCTCATATGCGCCCTCGCCGTTTTTTGTGCCGCAGTAACGGCAGTAGGAGTCATCATCTATGACAGCGTGACAGTTTCCGCATCTGCCCTCATATCCTGCCGGACGCCTGCCGAACATATCCCTCAGCTTTTTCATATGTCGTCCTCCTCGGTGACACCGCGGCGCTTGTTCAGCTTCCGCTCGTACTTTTCACGCTTCGGGTCGAGCTGACCGGATTCGTCCTCCACGAGCGAGTGCCACACGCTGACAGTGAGCGTAACAATGACAATCAAAGCGAACCATAGGATATGCACCCATGCAGGAGCAGCTATCCACAGTCCCATAACGACCTCGCCGGCAACCCACAGCATTCCCATAAGGAGCGTCAGACCGAAGGTGAATACAATATCCTTTTTCTTCATAACTTAGCCGAGCTCCGCGAGTCTCTTTTCCGCGAGAGCTATCTGCTTTGTTACCTCCTCGGGAGAGGGACCGCCCTCGGACTTCCTCTCGCGGACGCAGGTATCAAGGCTTATGGCTTCGTATACGTCCTCGGCGAAGAGGTCTGTCATCGCCTTGTAATCGTCAAGCGGCAGAGTTTCGAGCGTTACGCCCTTTTCTATGCACTGTGCGACGAGCGTGCCTGTTATCTTGTAGGCATCGCGGAAGGGCATACCCTTCTTTACGAGGTAATCCGCACAGTCGGTAGCATTTATGAATCCGCGCGCAGCGGCATTTCTCATATTTTCCTTGAGCACGCGCATAGTTGCGAGCATGGGAGTGAATGTCTTCACGCAGAGCTTGACATTGTCCACAGCGTCGAAGATGGCTTCCTTGTCCTCCTGCATATCCTTGTTGTATGCGAGGGGGAGTCCCTTCATCATCGTGAGAAGAGTAACGAGGTCGCCGTTGACTCTGCCTGTTTTGCCGCGGATAAGCTCCGTAACATCGGGGTTTTTCTTCTGCGGCATTATCGAGCTTCCGGTAGCGAAAGCGTCATCGAGCTCGATGAATTTGAATTCCCAGCTGCACCAGAGGATTATCTCCTCGGAGAAGCGTGAGAGATGAGTCATAAGGAGCGAGAGCGCACAGCAGAGCTCGATGCAGTAGTCGCGGTCGGAAACTCCGTCAAGGCTGTTCGGCATAGGAGCCGTAAAACCGAGAAGATCGGAGGTCTGCTGACGGTTCGTCCTGTAGGTCGTACCTGCGAGGGCGCCGCTTCCGAGCGGACAGTAGTTCATACGTGCTGCTGCGTCCTGAAGGCGCTCAATATCGCGCATAAGCATCCACACATAAGCCATAAGGTGATGTGCGAGAGTGATGGGCTGAGCACGCTGGAGGTGGGTATATCCGGGCATTATCGTCTCGGTATGCTCCTTTGCGAGCCTGATGAGAGTCTCTGCGAGCTCGCGCACCATAGCCTGAATATCGGCTATCTCGTCGCGGAGGTAGAGACGCAGGTCAACTGCGACCTGATCGTTTCTCGAGCGCGAGGTGTGGAGCCTCTTTCCGACATCGCCGAGTCTCTTTGTGAGCTCCGCCTCAACGAACATATGGATGTCCTCGGCGTTGGGGTCGAGCTCAAGTGCGCCGGAGTCGATGTCCGCAAGTATGCCTTTGAGTCCCTCGATGAGAGTAAGGCTGTCTTCCTTTGTGATTATGCCGCAGTCGCCAAGCATGGTAGCGTGGGCGATGCTGCCCTGTATATCGTGGCGGTACATACGTCCGTCAAAGGCAATGGAAGAATTGAAGGCGTTCACGCCTGCGTCGACCTGCTTTGAAAATCTTCCTGCCCACATCATATCTGCCATATTCATTCTCCTTATTGTACTTGCTCCGCCATTCCGCGACCCTATACTTACATAAGGTAAACAGCAACTGCGGCTATCGCAGCAAGCAGTATCCCGAGCGGAACAAAGCTTTTCTCGAATATCCTCAGCTCATGCATACCCTTTGTAGCGCTTCTCCCTTTTCTGCAGCTGTAAACTACAGGTATCTGGTAAGGACGGAAATTATCAATGTAATATTTTGTGTAAATGTGCTTTTCGGTTTTTGTGCCGTCAGGTGTCTCAAATGTGATGACGGCACTGTAGTATTTCCGGAGATACGGCTTCTTTTCGCCGACATCAGCCATTACTTCGGCTGCGTCAGGCATACGGAGAACTTCCTTCGCCTTGCTCCTGAACATAAAATAGGTGCATATAAATACTGCATATCCTATGACCGCGGCTGTAACGACCGCATAGCAAACTATCGTCATAAGCTTCCCCCCAAAAACTGTACACGATATGCGTACCCAACGTCAATAGTGCTTCTTCTCTTTTATATTGCGGTATTCCTCAAAGAGCTCAAGACATTCCGCACGGTCGAGCTCCTCGGATATATCCTCGGGCGACTCGTAGAATTCCTTGTCGCGGAAGCCTATACTGTCGGTATCGGCGATATTGCAGCCGTAGTATACCTTACTGATGTTCGCCCACATAATTGCGCCTGCACACATCGGGCAGGGCTCAGCGGTCGTGTAGAGCTCACAGCCTGAAAGGTCGAACGTGCCGAGCTCCTTGCAGGCATTTCGTATTGCCATTACCTCGCCGTGACAGGTCGGGTCATGCTGCCTGACGACCTCATTGTGTCCGCGTCCGACGACCTCGCCGTCCCTGACGATAACGCAGCCGAAAGGTCCGCCGTCGCCTGCACGGATCCCCTTCTGCGCCTCACCTATGGCGAGCTTCATAAATTTATCCATACCGCACCTGCCTTCCGCGATTCTGAATTTCTGTGAATTATAAACAGGCAGGAGGTCGTCCCCTGCCTGTATTTTTTATTCCGGTATAACGCAGCTGTACTTTATGTCTTCGCCTTCACCGTTGTGTATGATGAGATATGTGGTCCTGCTCTGCAGAGGGAGAAGCTGATTGATAAGAGCCTGCGCATTCAGCGCACCCATCTTCTCCTCGTCGGACATATTGTCCCAGTCGATAACGCCTTCCCACTTGCAGCAGATATAGCAAGTAACGTACTGTCCCAAGTGGCTGTTTCTGAGACCGGCGTATTTGGAGTATGTGTACGGCTTTACATTTTCAGACTCCAATTCGACATCTTCATCAGCAAGAACGGGTCCGAATGCTCCCTGAAGAGGAGTTATAGCGTAAGTCTGATCGTAGTAGTCAACCTCGCTGTCGTCGTCAGAGCCGTGAGGAGGAGTCTCGTGATAGGATTCGATAAAGCAGTATCTGTCGTGTATCTTGTAGATATACGGGTGCTTTATCTTGCCGTTCACAGCCTCTTCGGAAGCAGAGTCCTCATACCAGCACATTACCTCAGCCATTTTCTCAAAATCGCCTTCTGTGTCGAGGTCGACAAAACGTGTCACCTTATTGCTGTCAGCGTACCAGAATCTCACCTGTACATCTTCCTTGGCATACTCGCCCTCTAATCTGTAGCGGTAGAGACCCCAGAGGTCGCCGTCCTCGTCCTTGGCTCCCCATACAGAAGAGACTGTATTGGAGCTTATCTTCTCGCCGTCCTTTGTAATGGAGATAGAATCGAGCTCATCGAGGTCGGGAGCATTGTAGTTGACACCGATCGTTATGATAGTGGCTTTATCGCTTTCGTCAGAGTCTATGCCTGCCTCCTGCGGAGTGCCGACGTAATAATCGAGCAGGCTGACTTCGATGCCGTCAAGGAATTCCATATCCTTGTCGATTATCTTCTGCAATTCCTCCTGTGAGAGCGTAGGCTCCTCGGTCTCGGGCTCAGTCTCAGCCTCAGTTTCTGCCTCGGTCGCCGCTTCGGCAGTTGTCGGCTGGTCGGGCTTTGATACGGATGCGTCGTCCTTGTCCGCACCGCAGCTTACGAATGAAGCTGCGACGCAGAGAAGTGAAAGAACTGATATTATCTTTTTCATTTTATTCTCCAATTCCACCTTGTATTGTTTCTTTTTACTTGTTGTTTCTCTTCTGATCGAGCTTAGCCTTCACCTTTATCGGGAGACCGAAGAGGTTGATGAAGCCTGCTGCGTCAGCCTGATTGTAAACCTCGTCCTCATCGAATGTAGCAACTTCCTCATCATAGAGAGTGTAGGGAGATGTTACGCCGGCATTGATGATGTTGCCCTTGTAGAGCTTGAGCTTAACGTCGCCTGTTACGTTCTTCTGAGTCTCGGTAACGAATGCGCTGAGAGCCTCGCGGAGAGGTGTGAACCACTGACCGTTGTATACGATGTCAGCGAACTTTATGCCGAGGTACTGCTTGATGCGTGCAGTTTCCTTATCGAGTGTGATAGTCTCGAGAACTTCGTGAGCGTGGTAGAGGATAGCGCCGCCGGGAGTCTCGTAAACGCCTCTGGACTTCATACCAACGAGACGGTTCTCAACGAGGTCAGCAAGACCTATACCGTTCTCGCCGCCGAGCTTGTTGAGTGCAGAAACCATCTCAACGCCGTTCAGAGTCTTGCCGTCGAGCTGTGTGGGAACGCCCTTCTCGAAGTGGATAGTGATGTATGTGGGCTTGTCGGGAGCGTCGATAGGAGATACGCCCATTTCGAGGAAGCCCTTCTTCTCGTACTGCGGCTCGTTTGCCGGATCCTCAAGATCGAGGCCCTCGTGGCTGAGGTGCCAGATGTTCTTGTCCTTGGAGTAGTTTGTCTCACGGCTTATCTTGAGCGGGATATTGTGAGCCTCAGCGTAGTCGATCTCCTGGTCACGGGACTTGATGTCCCATTCTCTCCAGGGAGCGATGATAGTCATATCAGGAGCGAAAGCCTTGATAGCGAGCTCGAATCTCACCTGATCGTTGCCCTTGCCTGTGCAGCCGTGGCAGATAGCGTCAGCGCCCTCAGCAAGTGCGATCTCAGCGATGCGCTTTGCGATGATGGGACGAGCGAATGAAGTACCAAGCATATATCTGTTCTCGTAGATAGCGCCAGCCTGAACTGTGGGATAAACGTAATCCTGGATGAATTCCTCCTTGAGGTCAGCGATGATGAGCTTTGAAGCACCTGTCTTGATAGCCTTCTCCTCAAGTCCGTCGAGCTCTGTGCCCTGTCCTACGTCGCCGGAAACAGCGATAATCTCAGGGTCATTGTAGTTTTCCTTGAGCCACGGGATGATGATAGATGTGTCGAGACCGCCTGAATAAGCGAGAACTACCTTTTTTACTTCTTTTTTAGCCATTGTAATTACCTCCTGAAATTCAAAACGCCGAGCCGGCGTGAATGATCGTGATAATACTATTATACACCGCTGTGTCCTGTTGTCAACCCTTTTTGAATAAATATTCATTTTGTTTCCGAATATTCTTGAATTTATAAATATTTATTCACTATATCCATCAAATACCGCATATATATACAAGAAAAGGGACAGCTTTGTGTCTGTCCCCCTGAATAATTCATTCTGTTTCTTTGTTTCGGCGTATCAGTCCGTACACAAACACTCCTGCGCAGGCTATCGCCGTTCCTGCGAGGTAGCTCCACAGGTCCTCGGCTGCGAAGCTCGTTCCGATAAGGACACGAAGAAAGTGGTTCTCGATACCGAATCTGTCAGCAAATCCCCACTTTTGCAGGAATTCGACCGCAAATGCGAACGCGAGAAGTATGAGATTCACGATATAATGGTTGTTCTTGCCGCCGAGCACCGCCTGCACAAGGCAGTAGAGCACCCACATCACAATAATGTCGCCGCCGTAATTCCGGATAAAATTGCCGCGCTGAGTAAGCGCGATGACGACCTCAACACCGACGAGCAGCACGAATAAAACAATATAAGGTATACGCTTCTTCATTCGTTCACCAGCCCTTCAAGGTCGGGAAAAATGCCGAGACTGCGCCGCAGAATACCGTTCATACAGGCGATAGCCGTTCCGTAATTCGTGAACGGAACTCCTGCTGCCTCTGCGATATTTTTCCTGTGGAGCATTTCCCTCTCGTTGAGCATACAGCCTCCGCAGTGGATAACGAGGGCATACTCCGAGAGCTCCTCCGGGAAGTCGCGTCCGCTCGAAAGCTCGATATTCAGACTCTTTCCCGTGTATTTCTTCAGCAGAGCCGGGAGCTTCACGCTGCCGATGTCGCCGCACTGACGATGATGAGTGCAGCCCTCCGATATGAGGACAGTGTCGCCGTCGCGGAGGTCACGAATCTTTGCCGCGCCCTTCACAGCCGTACCGAGGAAGCCCTTGTACCGCGCCATAAGTATGGAAAACGAGGTCAGCGGAACCTCCTCCGGCACTATCTTATCCACGAGCCCGAATACCTGACTGTCCGTGACCACCATTTTCGGCTTTGCTGCGAGAGCCGCAAGAGCTCCGGCGAGCTGTCCCTCCTTCGCAAATACGGGAACAGCGTCCGCATCGAGAATATCGCGCAGAGTCTGCACCTGCGGAAGTATCATCCTACCCTTCGGCGCAGAGCCGTCGATAGGCGTAACGAGTACGATAACGTCACCGGCTTCGATAAGGTCGCCGATGATGCGGCGCTCGTTCGCGGAATTTTTCGCAAGTCTGCCTATCATTTCCTTCAGCTCGGTGATATTCTGCTTTTTTGCCGCACTTACCGATATTTCGTTGTCCGCAAGCACTTTTCCTCCGCCGAGGTCAGACTTGTTATGTACGATGATATACGGGAGATCCCTCTCGCGGAAGAGCGAAAGAAGCTCGTTGTCACATTCGCTCAGTCCGGCACTTCCGTCCACGACAAGCACCGCAATATTGGTCTTTGCGAGTATCTGGCGTGTCTTCTTCACACGCAGCCCGCCGAGCTCGCCCTCGTCATCAAATCCGGGCGTGTCGATGATCTCGACAGGTCCGAGCGGAAGGAGCTCCATAGCTTTGTAAACGGGGTCGGTCGTAGTTCCCTTCACGTCCGAGACGACTGCGAGCTCCTGACCGGTAACAGCATTGACAAGGCTCGATTTTCCGGCATTTCTCCTGCCGAAGAAGCCGATGTGTATCCTCTCGCCGGAGGGAGTATCGTTAAGGCTCATAGATATACCTCCTATAGTTAGAGCTCCCGTGACCGGGAGCTCCTTTGCTCTGTTTTCCGCTATAAACGGATATTTTCCACTAAGCTGCGCCCTTATCAGAATTCGAGCTGGTCGATGACGCTTCTGAGAGCTCTTGCGCTCTCACGGAGCTTCTCCTCCTCGTCCTCTGTGAGCTTGGGGAATACCTCTCTGCCGATACCGTTGCTTCCGATAACGCAGGGAAGGCTCAGACAGACGTCGCTGATACCGTATCTGTCGGGAACGAGCGATGAAACTGTCATAATGTTGTTCGTATCGCGGAGGATAGAATCGCATATCTTGTTTACGGTCATCGCGATAGCGTAGAATGTAGCGCCCTTTCTCTTGATGACCTCGCCGCCGGCTTTTCTGACTTCCTCGATTATCTCGTCCTCGTCGATGTCGGCGTGATTCTGGTCAGCGCAGTATTCCTCCATAGGGATACCTGCGATATTGGTGAGGGACCACGGGATAAACGAAGAATCGCCGTGCTCGCCGAAAACGTAAGCGTGAACGCTGTTCGGGCTGAGACCGACGTGGTCGGCGATGCTCGAACGCAGACGCGATGTATCGAGAGCCGTACCCGAACCGATGACCTGATAGGGTGTGAGGTCCGTGCACTTTAAGATAGTGTATGTGAGAACGTCAACAGGGTTGCTGACAACAACGTATATCGCATCGGGAGCAAAGCGTGCTACCTGCGGCATTACGTCCTTGATGATGTTCACGTTCGCCTGCGCAAGGTCGAGACGTGTCTGACCCGGCTTTCTTGCAAGACCGAGAGTTACAACTACTATATCAGAATTTGCAGCGTCCTCGTATGTGCCGTCCTTTATCTCGACGTTGTGACCGAATGATACGCCCTGACGAATGTCCATAGCCTCGCCCTTGGCCTTTTCCTTGTTTATGTCAATGAGGACAATATCGGTACAAGTACCTGCAACAGCGAGGGTATACGCGACTGTTGCGCCGACGTTTCCTGCACCGAGTATGGTTATTTTTGTTCCGCCCTTATTATCTCCCATAATTATTACCTCCAGTTTTACCGCACAATGCGGTATGGTATATTATCATTATAGCATACATACAGAAAATATCAAGCCGTATCGTTAAAAATCCCGATAAAATCGTAAAAACAGACAAAAAAGCCAGACTTTTGACAATCTTTTGTCAACATAGCTGTGTAGTTGAGGCCGTCATTCTGCGGAGTTCTATTGACAAGCGCCTGCCTTTCCCCTATAATCAATATATGATGATATGAACTGCGGGAGTGATGATATGGAAGAGTTTTCCTTAAAATACAGCGTTTTTCTTGATGGATTCGGCCGAGGGAGAAAAATGGTGCTTTCGACTTCCGAAAACGGCAGGGTCTCATCGAGAATGATGAGCGTTGTCAGGATAAACGGCGGCTTCTTCTTCCAGACCGACACCGGGCTGAGAAAATACCGCCAGCTCTCAGCCAACAAGTACGCTGCACTGTGCATCGACAATATCCAGATAGAGGGAATATGCGAAGAGCTCGGACACCCACTCGGCAATGCCGCGTTCTGCGAGGTGTTCCGTGAATGCTTCTGCGGCTCATACGACGCATATACCTCGCTCGAGAATGAACGCCTTTTCGTGCTGGAGCCGCTGTTTGCCGAGCGCTGGATATACTCCGCAGGAGTGCCGTATATAGAGAAGTTCGACATTGAAAACAAGCAGTACAGCTGTGAAAAATATACCGGCAGATGACCCGGCAGTGAAAGTGGTGTGGTCTGTGGGCAGCAGGATAAGCGACTCGATAACAACACGCTTCAACAAGCAGATATGGACAAAATTCCGCCGCGGAGTGCGCGATTACGAGCTCATACTCCCCGGCGACCGAATTGCCGTATGCATTTCCGGCGGCAAGGATTCGATGCTTATGGCACAGTGCATCGCCCGTCTCAGGCGCAACAACGAGATACCCTTCGAGGCGGAATACGTGATAATGGACCCCGGTTACACGCCCGATAACCTGAAGCGCATAATCGATAACGCCGAGCTGCTCGGGATACCGGCAAAGGTCTATTCTACGCGGATATTCGAGTCTGCCGAGAAGGAGGACAAGCATCCCTGCTTCCTCTGTGCGAGGCTGCGGCGCGGCTGGCTGTACAAGAAGGCACAGGAGCTCGGCTGCAACAAGATAGCCCTCGGACACCATTTCGATGACGTGATAGAGACGATACTTATGGGTATGCTCTACGGCTCGCAGATGCAGACGATGATGCCGAAGCTGAAAAGCGAGAACTACGAGGGCGTCGAGCTGATACGTCCGCTGTATCTTGTCCGTGAATCCGACATTATCGCGTGGCGCGACTTCAACAGCCTCGAATTCATACGATGTGCGTGCAAGGTTACCGAAAAGAAGGGCGAGGACGGCTCGAAACGCGCGGAGATAAAGAAACTCATCGCGCAGCTGAAGCAGACAAATCCGGCAGTAGAGATGAACATTTTCCGAAGCCCCGAGAACGTGAACCTGCGCACTCTCATCTCATACCACAGCGGAGATGAATACCACCATTTCCTCGATGATTTCCACGAATGAACAATGCCCGGAGGTACCTTCCCTCCGGGCATTTCTGCTGTATAAGAGCTGTTTAGCGGTATAGTGCAGCGGCTGCTTCAGCGAGCTTGCGGAGCTCGTCTATCTTCTCGTTGCCGCCGCTGATCTGCTTGGCGGTCTTTATGATATATTCAAAGGAAGAATCGCCCTTGTAGTCCGAATCCTTGAGCAGCATGGCAAATTCTGCCGCCGCGCCTGCGAGCATTATCCCCTGCGTGGGCTCGGGGTCGTATTTTTCCATACCGTAGAGGTTCGAGGAATAATTCTCCTCATCCGTGCCGATGTCCTTATACGCCACCGAGAGCTTGATAAGCTCGCTCCTTCCGCCTGACGAAGCAGGCTCGGAGGTGTGCTCCTCTGCGAATTCAAGGGGAATATCGTGATATGTCCCATTAACGGTACCGCTCTTTTCGTTGAGCCCGACCTCGTAAAGCACCGTCACGCTGTGACCTGCCCCGACCTCGCCTGCGTCCCTGGAATCATCGTAGAAATCCTCTGCTTCCATAAGCCTGTTGTCGTAGCCGACAAGCCGGTAGCTGCTCACTGTGGCAGGATTGAACTCGACCTGAATCTTCACGTCCTTGGCAATGGTGAAAAGCGTTCCGCCCATTTCCTCGACGAGGACGCGCTTAGCCTCGTCTACGGAATCTATATAGCTGTAGTTGCCGTTGCCGTTGTCGGCAAGAGCCTCCATTTTGTTGTCCTTGATATTGCCCGTGCCGAAGCCGAGCACCGAAAGGTAAACGCCGCCCTCGCGCTTCTCCTCGATGAGAGCAGTCAGCTCCTCCTCGGAACATTTGCCGATGTTGAGGTCGCCGTCTGTCGCGAGGATTATGCGGTTGTTCCCGCCCTCGATGAAGTATTCCTCAGCGAGCCTGTATGCGTTCTCGATACCGCCCTCGCCGTTCGTTCCGCCGGAAGCCATAATAGAATTGAGCTTCGAGATGACCTCGTCCTTATCGTCTCCGCTCGCGCCTTCGAGCAGCACCTCGCTTGAGCCGGCATAGGTCACGATAGAGATGCGGTCCCTCTCCGTGAGCTGGTCCGCAAGCAGAGAAAACGCCTGCTGTACGAGAGGGAGCTTGTTATACGCGCCCATCGAGCCCGACGAATCTATCAGGAAAACAAGGTTGGACGGCGGCAGCTCGTCCTCGGGGATACGCTTACCCTGTATCCCTATCATCATAAGCTTCGTTTCAGGATTCCACGGACAGTCGGTCAGCTCGACGTATTCGCCGAATACCTTGCCCTCTTCGGGGTCAGCGTACTTGTAATCGAAATAGTTGATGTACTCCTCGACGCGGACAGAATCGGGGTCGACCTTCTTGTGCCCGCTGAGCATACGGCGCGCGTTTGTATAGGAAGCGGTGTCGACATCTGCGGAGAATGTTGAAAGCGGCTCAGTCTTCGGGTCCTTGAAGCCGGATTCGACAACAGCCTTGTATTCCTCATTGCCAGGGAAAGAGTCGGTGTTGTGCGATCCGGCAGCCTCAGTCTCATCGCTGTAGGTGCGGTGCTCGGCAGGAGGCTGATAATTCCCGCTGGTGAGATCGTCTGCTCCGCAGCCGGTGAATGCCGCCGCGATAAGCGGAAGTGTCAGTGTCAGCGCTGCTATCCTTGATGTGTTATTACCCATATTTTTCACTCCTTTGTACTCCCCTGCAAAGCGTTCGGAGGGGAGCTGTATCATCTGCTTATATTATACCGGAAGTGCCTGTGTATTGCAATAACAGAGAATTGTCAGTTCCGGAACAAAATACGCCGGAAATGTTACTATCCCGGAAAAATATTACAGAATTCTGACATATGCGAGCTCCGTTTGCACATTTTTAGTCAGTATAGCAAAAAAGTACACAAATTAAACAGGATTAATCATTGATTTCTTCACGGTTTTGCGGTATAATCCATAATAGGGAAATATGTTCGCAAATATCAATATCTGGAGGGATAGCAATGAACACTAAGATAAGGCGCCTCACAGCCGCTCTCACCGGTATCATCACGCTGCTCGGCGGAGCTTCGGCGGCTGTTCCGGCAAAAACTGCAATGACGGCTTCTGCGGCAGGAAAGCTCCTCGCATTTCCGGGAGCTGTCGGCGGCGGTAAATACGCCACGGGCGGACGCGGCGGACAGGTCTACCACGTAACGAACCTCAACGACAGCGGCACAGGCTCGTTCCGCGATGCGGTCAGCAAATCGAACCGTATCGTCGTTTTCGACGTCGGCGGAACTATTGAACTCAAGAGTGCAGTCTCGGCTATGGGCAACATCACTATCGCCGGACAGACCGCTCCCGGCGGCGGCGGTATCACGCTGAAAAACTACAAAATGGCTTTCGGCGGCGACAATATCATCTGCCGCTATCTCAGCTCGCGTCCCGGTCCGTATAATGCGACGAGCTCCGGAAACGACGCTTGGGGCGGCTCAAAGGGCGCAAACTGTATCGTCGACCACTGCTCGGTAGGCTGGGCTTCGGACGAACAATGGGGTCTCTACTCCAATAACAGCAACTATACCGTGCAGTATTCCGTCATCGGTCCGGCTAACTCCTGGGGCGGACACGACAAGGGCATACACGGCTTCGGAATAATGATGGGTAACAGCAATCTCAGCTTCGACCACAACCTCATCATACACAACGTTTCGCGCAATTTCCGCGGAAAGATACCCGGCACAGGCGTTGCCGACTTCACCAACAACATCATCTACGACTGGGGCTATCAGACAGCTTACGGAACTATCGGTCACGTAAACTACGTCAATAACACCCTCAAAGCCGGAAATTCCACGACCGGCGGCTATCACTGGATAGACGTTGACAGCAGCACAAAGCCCGAGAATTTCAAGGTCTACTGCGCCGGGAACCGTCTCATCAACAAGGACGGCTCACTCCACGGCATAACCTATAACAACTGGGACGGCATCACGGTCAAGAGCGGTCTCGGCATAACAAAGGACGGTCTGAAGAGCAATTCCCCGTTTGCGATAAACCTCGACGGCGAGAATATCTCAACAACTGTCGGCTGTGAGAGCGCCGAAGCTTCATACGAGCACGTTATCAGCTTCGCCGGAAACGGCATCTCACCCGACAAGAGAACGGCTATCGACCGTCAGTGCGCCGAGGAGACAAAGAACGGAACAGGTCAGTGCTCCGGCACAGCGGCATACAACGGCTCAGTCACCGACCTCAACAAGTACAATATCAAATGCGGCGTGACCTATTCCTACCCTGCCGGTATCACATCGAAGGAGATAACCGATACCGATAACGACGGTATGGCTGATGACTGGGAGACAGCACGCGGTCTCGACCCGTCTGACCCGACAGATTACGCCGGCGATTACTGCGGTCAGGGCTATATGAACATCGAATACTACATCAACGACCTCACCGTGAACTCCTTCCCCGAGGGAGTCGTGAAGCTCTCGCCCGAGAGCTCCGGACCCGTACAGCCGCCTGTTCCGGCAGTTTCAGCGTTTGAGAAGATATACGCCGACACCTTCGCCGAGCAGGAGGGTATCCGCGTCGAGGAGTTCAGCACGAACAACACGAACAACACGAACATCGCCTTCATCGAAAACGGCGACTGGGCTATGTACCGCAAGGTCGATTTCGGAGACGGAGCAAGGTCGTTCCGCGGCTATATGAGCGGAAATCCTTGCACTGTTGAGCTCTACCTCGACAGTATGAACGGCGAACCTGCCGCCAAGATAAGCTATCCCGGCACAAACGGCTTCTCGGATTACCACGATTTTGAAACGAACATTTCAGAGATAAGCGGTATCCACAACCTGTATCTGAAATTCACAGGCGGCGAGGGCTATCTCACAAACGTGAAGAGCTTCGTGTTCGGCGCGGATAAGATACCGCTGAGCGGCGACCTCTTCAAGGACGTTCAGGTCACTGAACAGGCTCTCCCCGATTCGTGGAATATCGGCAGAAATGCAAACACCGGCTCGCTCATTTTCGGCGACCGCGATTTCACGATTGAACAGATACAGTCAAACCTCGTCGGCTCTGAGATACTTATGACAGCGTGCAGTGCAAAGGGTACGACCGGCGATACAGCGACCTTCACAGCCGGAGCTGATATGACTCTCCACATCGCGCTCGACAGCCGTGTCGAAAAAGCTCCCGACTGGCTCGCGGACTACACGCATATGAGGACGATGCTCAGTGCCTCGACCGGTATTGATTTCGCCATTTATGATAAGCACATCAGCAAGGGCGAGACCGTCACTCTCGGAAGCAACGGTCAGACCTATCTGTGCGTGAACTTCTTCGCTCTCGCGACCCCCGACAACATCGAGCCGGAGCCGCTCATCGGCGATATAAACACCGACGGCGAGGTCGGAGTCGCTGACCTTGTAAAGCTCAGCGCTCACCTGCTCGGCAAGGCTCCCCTCTCCGAAGCGGAAGCTGCTCTTGCCGACCTCACGCCCGACGGTGCGGTAGACACCTTCGACCTCATCACACTCAGAAAGATAGTCACACAGCAATAATGCACAAAGTCCCCGTGCATAACTGCGGTGCTTATATAGGAGTTTTATACGCATTTATCGGTGGAAACCTTTCTGAAGAAAGGTTCCGCCAACAGCGGCGG
>Ga0310697_10002703_pt1 | contig 18523 bp, 15 predicted proteins | sample 172DNAGHGlowgp2_FD_203883 | JGI IMG/M metagenome (GOLD analysis project Ga0310697, IMG submission 203883) | Sheep rumen microbial communities from Palmerston North, Manawatu-Wanganui, New Zealand - 1728 DNA GHGlow gp2 (v2) (version 2) | ecosystem: Host-associated > Mammals > Digestive system >... | reverse complement strand
CGGTTCACTCCCGTTTTTGCCATAATTGTACCATCTACGTGTAAACCATGTCCTTGCACAATCTGTAAACTATGTTACTACACTAAACACGTCCCCGACGCCCCGGCAGCAGCACCCGAGGCAAGCCACCATGTCCGGCGAATCCGCAGCATTTCCTTGTAGGGCGCGCCGACCCGGCGCGCCAGCAGCAGCACGGAAGACAGGAACCCACGTTCGGCGAATCCGCAGCCGTCCCATTGTAGGGAAAGGGCTTGCCCTTTCCGCGCAGCACACGGCCGGACACGGGAAAACCCCGGGCGAATGCGCTTCACGCTCGCGGATTCGCCCAAGCTTGGCGGGTATCGGGGCATTCCCTGCCGGAAGGGGCAAGCCCCTTCCCTACGGGATGCGCTTGCGAATTCGCCCAAAGTTAACGGAAAACGGGAGTGTTGTTGCGCGGCGCGCCGGGGTCGGCGCGCCCTACAACGCAGATGATGCGTCCTACGGGTGGCTACGGATTCGCCCAACATGGTGCTTCGGTTCAGTGCTGCTGCGCGGAACGCCGGGGACGGCGTTCCCTACCGGGTGTGTGCGGATTTGCCGAAGGCAGAAGCAAGCCATTGCCGCTGCTGCGGGGGCGTCGGGACGCCGCCCCCTACAAGGCCGCTGCGGGTTCGTCCTTTCCTTCCCCCAGCGGGGGAAGGTGGCATCCGCCGATCCCCCGCGAGGCGGATGACGGAAGAGGGAGAACCTGACCACTAGCAGACGGTAAAATCGTTCGCAAATCCCCACGGCTGCGGTCATTCCCACATCGCAATCCCGCCACGTTCTCCCTCTCCGGCCGCCCTTGTGGGCGGCACCCTCCCCCGCCGGGGGAGGGAATGGGTGGGGCGCCTTGGACGACCGCAAAAGCCCGACGAATTCGCAACACTCCTTTGTAGGGCGCGCCGACCCCAGCGCGCCGCGCAGCAGCACCGAAGGTGAGCCGCCACGTCCGGCGAATTCGCAGCTGCCCTTTCCTTCCCCCAGCGGGGGAAGGTGGCATCCGCCGATCCCCCGCGAGGCGGATGACGGAAGAGGGAGAACGTGACCGCCAGCAGACGGTAAATCGTTCGCACACCCCCACGTCTGCGATCATTTCCACATTGCGGTCCCGTCACGTTCTCCCTCTCCGGTCGCCCTTGTGGGCGACACCCTCCCCCGCCGGGGGAGGGACCGGGAGAGGGCGAACCGCAAAAACACGCTTTACAAATCCGCTCCGCCCCGATATAATACCACCAGTAATCAAATCCGACGGGAGGCGAGGGTATGCCGCGCAGCTTTTCCGAGACCATGAGCGCCCTGCGGCGGGAGCGGGGGCTGAGCCAGCGGACGGTGGCGGCGGAGCTGCACATCAGCCAGGCCCTGCTGAGCCACTACGAAAACGGGGCGCGGGAGCCGGGGCTGGGCTTTGTCTGCCGCGCCTGCCGCTACTATGGCGTCTCGGCGGACTATCTGCTGGGACTGCGCGAGGCCGACGGCCAGGGCGCGGCGCGCCAGGCGCTGCGCCAGACCCTGAACGAGTTGGAAGCCGTGACGGCCCGGATCAAAGAGGCACTGGAGGGAAGCGACACATGAGCGCACAGGACCACATCCGCAATTTTTCCATCATCGCCCACATCGACCATGGCAAGTCCACCCTCTCCGACCGGCTGATCGAGCTGTGCAAGGCCGTGCCGGAGCGGGAGATGGAGGACCAGATCCTGGACAACATGGAGCTGGAGCGGGAGCGGGGGATCACCATCAAGGCCCGGGCCGTGCGCCTGGACTACACGGCCCAAAACGGGGAGACCTACGCCCTGAACCTGATCGACACGCCGGGCCATGTGGACTTTAACTATGAGGTCAGCCGCTCCCTGGCCGCCTGTGAGGGGGCGGTGCTGGTGGTGGACGCGGCCCAGGGGGTGGAGGCCCAGACCCTGGCCAACACCTATCTGGCCCTGGAGAGCGACCTGGAGATCCTGCCCGTCATCAACAAAATCGACTTGCCCGCCGCCGACCCGGCCAAGGTGAAGCAGGAGGTGGAGGACATCATCGGCCTGCCCTGCGACGCCGCCCCGGAAATCAGCGCCAAGATGGGCCTGAACATTGCGTCCGTGCTGGAGGACATCGTGGCAAACGTCCCCGCCCCCAAGGGCGACCCGGACGCGCCGCTCCGCGCCCTGGTCTTCGACAGCCAGTACGACCCCTATCTGGGCGTGGTGGTCTACGTCCGCGTCATGGAGGGCACGCTCTCCGTGGGGCAGGACGTGCGCATGATGGCCTCCGGCGGGAACTACAAGGTGCTGGAGTGCGGCTATCTGCGCCCCCGTGGGGTGGAGAACACCCGCTGCCTCCGGGCCGGAGAGGTGGGCTGCTTCACCGCCAGCATCAAGAACGTGAAGGACACCCGCGTGGGCGACACCGTCACCGGGACAGCCAATCCCGCCGCCGCGCCGCTGCCCGGCTACCGCCCGGCCCGGCCCATGGTCTACTGCGGCATCTACACCGAGGACGGCAGCCGCTTTGGGGACCTGCGGGACGCGCTGGAGAAATTGCAGCTCAACGACGCCAGCCTGGTCTTCGAGCCGGAGACCAGCGTGGCCCTGGGCTTCGGCTTCCGCTGCGGCTTCCTGGGGATGCTGCACATGGAGATCATCCAGGAGCGGCTGGAGCGGGAATTCAACCTGGACCTGATCACCACCCTCCCCAGCGTCATCTATGAGATCACCCGCACCGACGGCAGCGTGGCGCGCATCGACAACCCCCACGACTACCCGGACCCGGCGCTGATCCGGGAGGCCCAGGAGCCCTTCGTCCGGGCCAGCATCCTCTCGCCCCCAGACTACATCGGCAACATCATGCCCATCTGCCAGGACCGGCGGGGGGAGTTCAAGGATATGCAGTACCTGGACAAGAACCTGGTGGAGCTGCACTACAATATGCCCCTGAACGAGATCGTCTACGACTTCTTCGACACCCTGAAAGCCCGGACCAAGGGCTACGCCTCCCTGGACTACGAGTTCCTGGAGTACCGCGCCAGCGCCCTGGTGAAGGTGGACATCCTCCTGAACGGCGAGCAGGTGGACGCCCTGAGCTTCATCGTCCACAAGGACAAGGCCTACGCCCGGGCCCGGAAGATCTGCGAAAAGCTCAAGGACAACATCCCCCGCCAGCTCTTCGAGATCCCGGTCCAGGCCGCCATCGGCGGGAAGATCATCGCCCGGGAGACCGTCAAGGCCCTGCGCAAGGACGTGCTGGCCAAGTGCTACGGCGGCGACATCACCCGGAAGAAGAAGCTCCTGGAAAAGCAGAAGGAGGGCAAAAAGCGGATGCGCAGCCTGGGCAGCGTGCAAATGCCCACGGAGGCCTTTCTGGCGGTGCTCAAGATCGACGACGAGAGCTGAAACAGCCCGGCAACATACGACGAGCCGCGCCCCGCGGACGTCCCGGATTGGGACTTTGCGCGGGGCGCGGTTTTGGAATGAAGGGGGGAGCATCCCTTTTGGGCTGCTGCGGGACAGCGAAAGGGGCAAGATTCTTCCCTGAAAGGAAGCGGCTGCGAATGCGCATTCACCCCGTAGGGCGCACCGACCCCGGCGCGCCGCGCAGCGACACCCCCCGTTTTCCGCAACTTCGGGCGAATTCGCAAGCGTATAACGCATTCGCCCGGGATTTCCCATGTCGGGCCGGATGCTGCACGGAAAGGGCAAGCCCTTTCCCTACAATGAGATGCTGCGGATTCGCCCTAGGTTTATGGGAATCTCGCTGGTGCTGCCGGAACGTCGAGGACGACGTTCCCTACATTGAGATGCTGCGAATTCGCCGGACGTGGTGCTTGTCTCTGGTGCTGCTGCGCGGCGCACCGGGTCGGCGCGCCCTACATTGAGATGCTGCGAATTCGCCGGACGTGGTGGCTTGTCTTTGGCGCTGCTGCGCGGCGCGCCGGGTCGGCGCGCCCTACATTGAGATGCTGCGAATTCGCCGGACGTGGTGCTTGTCTTTGGTGCTGCTGCCGGGGCGTCGGGACGCCGCCCCCTACAATGAAACGGCTGCGAATTCGCCGGATGTGGTGCATGACGTTTAGCGCCTGCTGCGGAACCGGCCACGGGCTGGACGACGTTCCCTACAAAGCGCTGTTTTCCTGTGTCGATGGGGATGGTGAAGCAGACGGGACGAAAAAAACCACGACGGCGCCTGTAGGGGCCGGCGTCCCGACGGCCCGCAGCACACGGCAATGGCTTGATTACACCTGCGGCGAATCCGCAACCGCTAGGTAGGGAACGCCGTCCCCGGCGTTCCGTGCAGCAGCACGGAACCGAAGCGGCCCGTCGGGCGAATCCGAACCACCCACGTTGTAGGGCGCGCCGACCCCGGCGCGCCGCGCAGCAAGGCCCCCGTTTCACGCAACTTTGGGCGACTTCGCAATCGCCTCCCCCGTAGGGAAGGGGCTTGCCCCTTCCGGCAGGGAACACTCCGATCTCCGCCAACCCCGGGCTAATCCGCAAACGTATATCGTATTCGCCCGGGGTTTTCCCGTGTCGAACCATGTGCTGCGCGGAAAGGGCAAGCCCTTTCCCTGCAATGAGACGGCTGTGGTTTCGCCCTAAGTTTATGGGAATCCCGCTGTTGCTGCCGGAACGTCGAGGACGACGTTCCCTACCATGAAATGCTGCGAATTCGCCGAACGTGGTGCTTGTCTTTGGCGCTGCTGCCGGGGCGTCGGGACGCCGCCCCCTACATTGAGATGCTGCTAATTCGCCGGACGTGGTGCTTGTCTCTGGTGCTGCTGCGCGGCGCGCCGGGTCGGCGCGCCCTACCATGAAATGCTGCGAATTCGCCGAACGTGGTGCTTGTCTCTGGTGCTGCTGCCGGGGCGTCGGGACGCCGCCCCCTACATTGAGATGCTGCGCATTCGCCCGGAATATCCCATGTCGGGCCGGGTGCTGCGCGGAAAGGGCAAGCCCTTTCCCTACAATACAGGGATTGGGCTTGCCCTTCCGATTCTTTTCGACTCCGATTATGTCAAAAAGGGCGCGCTGCTTTTGGCAACGCGCCCCTTTTTTCTCCCTCCCCCGGTGGGGGGAGGGGCAGGGAAATCGTTCAGGCGTACAGTCTGTACAGGAAGGTCACGGCATGGGCCCGGGTGCAGGCCATGTTCGGGGAGAAGGTGGTGGCGCTGGTGCCCACGGTGACGCCCTTGTCCACGGCCCACAGCACGGCGTCGTAGTAGTAGGCGTCCGCCTCCACGTCGGTGAAGGGGTTCTCCACGTCCACCGGCTCGGCCTGTTCGGCGCGGTAGATGAAGACCACCATCTGCGCACGGGTGACGGCGACGTGGGGGCTGAATTCGCCCTCGGCGGTGCCGACGGTGATGCCCTGCTCGGTGGCCCAGAGGACGGCCTGATAGCATTCGTCGCTCTCGCTCACGTCGGTGTAGGGGTTGGCGATGGTGGATTCGGGCTTCCCTGCGGCTCTCCACAGGAAGGTGATCAGCTCGCCGCGGCTGCTGATGTCCTCGGGGGCGAAGATGTGCTCGTCCTTGCCCTGGGCCACGCCGTCCCCGGCGGCCCAGTACACGGAATCATGATACCAGGCGTCCTCCGCCACGTCGTCGAAGTGCAGCGGCTCCGTGCCTTCGGCCTGGAACACGGCGCTGACGGTGACGGCGGCGGCGGGCATGACGAAGCTGTTGTCCTCGGCCACTTCCACGGCCTTGCCGTCGGCGTCGGTGACGGTCAGCTCGGCCAGCTCATAGCCCTCGTCCGGGTTGACGGTCAGCTTGACGGTGTTGCCCGCTTTGCAGAAGGAGTAGTTGGCGCTGACGCTGCCGTGTTCGCTCTGCTCCACGGTGACGGGATACATGGGGGCGCTGCTCCGGCGGCTCAGGGTGATCTCCTGGGCCTCGGAATCGGTGCTGCCCACGGCGTTGGTGGCGGTGACCACCACGCGGTAGGTGCTGCCGGTGCTCAGGTCGCTGACGGTGTAGCGGGTCTGCGTGCCAGCGTCGAAGCTGCCGATGAAGCGCACGGTCTCGCCGTCCACTTCGTACACGTTGAGGGTGTAGCCGGTGATGTCGGAGCCGTTGGCCTCGAAGGAGTAGCTGGCGGTCAGCGCGGTCTGGCCGTTGGACAGGCTCAGGCTCACATAGCCGGGCTTGCCGATGATGCTGTAGCCGGCCGTGCCGCTGCTGCCGGCGTAGTTGCCGACGCCGGTGGCGGTGACGGTGTAGCTGCCGGGCAGGATGCTCTCGGCGGGCGCAAAGGCCAGGCTGTAGTCCGTGCCCTCGGTCAGCGGGGTCTCGCCGTCCTTGACGGTGACGGCGGGCTTCTGCTCCGCGCCGTTCTCGGTCAGCACGGTCTTGTCCAGGGTGACGGTGAAGGTGGTGGCCTTGGGCGCGATGGAGAAGGTGGCGGTGTCGGCGGCCAGCGTGTAGTTGGCGGGATTGGCGTTGCCGCCGGTGACGCTGGCAATGCTGGCGGTGGCGGTGTAGTCCGTGCCCGCGTTGGTCTGCGCGCCGCTGACGCCGAGGCTCAGGGTCTCACCGTTGACGCCCTCGGCGCTGGCGGTGGGGGCCTGGGCCGCGCCGGTGTAGGTCAGGGCGGTGTCGGCCCAGGTGACGGCGACGGCCTTGGGGCTGACGGTGTAGTCGAAGTTCTTCTCGGCGGTGATGTCCTTGTAGGCGCCCTCCTGGGTGACGGTGAGCACCACGGTCACGGTGGCGGTCCCGGCGTTGTTCACCTTGTCGGCGTCCTTGACGCTCAGGGCGGCCTGGATGCTGTTGTTCTCCGGGTCGGTCAGGGTGACGGTGCGCGGCAGGCTGACGGCCTCGGCGTTGGTCTGGCCGTACTCCACATCGGCCACACTGACCCCGGCGAAGCCCGGATCGGTGTCCAGGGTGCGGGCGGTCAGGTTCAGGGTGGCGGTGACGTTGTTCCAGTTCTTGCTGGAGATGGTCAGAGTCACGCTGCCGGTGGCGTTGTCGGCGGCCTCGGCGGTGGTATAGGTGATGCTCTTGCCGTTTGCGGCCACGGCGGCGGCGGTGGCCAGGCTGCCGTCCGGGGTGGCGGCGGTGATCTTCGCGTTCTTGAAGCTGGCGGGCAGATTCAGCTCACTGAGCTGGAAGCTCTTGTCCGCGATGCCCTTGGCCGGGACGATGGCGGAGGCGCTCAGGGCCGCGCCGCTGTAGTCGGCCTTGGTGATGGACCAGGCCTGGCTGGCGCTGCCGTCGGCGGGCAGGGCGTAGTTGGCGTTGTCGATGGCGGTGACCTGGGCGGTGTAGCTGCCCACGTCGGTGGCGGTGTTTCCGGTGTAGCTCAGGTTGGCGCTGTCGCTGCCCAGCAGGCCGGTGACGGTGGCCTCGACGCTCTGCTCGCTGCCGGTGTAGGGCAGGGCCGTGGCGGCGGGCCAGGTCAGGCCGATGGTGACGGGCAGGATGTTGAACTCCTTCGTCACGGCCTCAAAGGTGTATTCGCTGCTGGCCACGGGGCTGACGGTGACGCTGCCCTTGCCCGCGTTGACGTTCTCACCGTAGGTCACGGTGTAGTCGGTGTTCTCGGTCAGGGCCGGGTCGGTGTTGACCGTGACGGCGGGGGTGATCTGCGCGCCGGTGTAGGTCTGGTCGGCGATGTCGCCCACCGTGACGGTGGCGGCGTCCTTACCCAGGGTGGCGGGGAAGGTCTTGCTGGCAGTGTAGCTGCCGTCAGCCTGGCGGGTGAAGGTGTAGCCGGGATAGGTGACGGTGCAGTTCTCGGCAAAGGCCGCGCCCTCGGCGGGCTTCACGGTGATGGTGAGGGTGTAGACGGTCTCCGCCGCGAACTTGCCGCCGCTCAGCGCCGGGCTCCAGCTGTGGGTGACCACAGTGTTCTCGGCTTCCAGCGCGGTGGCGTCGGTGGCGTTCTTCGCCGGAGTCGTCACGGTGCCGGTCAGGGTGACGGCGGAGATGGGAATGGCGACGGTGGTTTTGATGCTCTCATGCGCCGGGAGCGGCAGGGAATTGTTGCCCGTGTTGTCGGTCACGGCGAAATTCTCCGCGCTGTCCGAGGCAAGGATGAAGGTGGCGATGCCGCCAGCGGCGCGGGCCGCGTCGGTCAGATTGAAGTAGACCACCATATCCTGGCTGGCTTCGGAGACGACCATGCTGGAGCTGGCGGCGCTGATGGAGAAGGCGGTGCTGTCCACGCCCTTGACTTTCAGGGACGCGCAGGGCGTGATCACGGGGGTGCCCAGCAGCATACCGGCGGGCAGATCCACGCCGTACTTGAGGGTAACCTCGTTGAAGTCCGCGTCATAGCTGGTCTCGGAATAGCTGCCCTTGGTCGTGTCCACCGCGACCAGGGCCGGGTCGTACAGCAGGTTCAGGGTATACGCGCCCATGGCGTATTTTTTCTCGGCGGAGAAGTTCAGCGCAACGGTGAACGCGCCGTCCGCGTCCGGTTCGGTGGCGGACAGACTCAGCGTCGGGCCGCTCACCCAGTCCTCAGCGCTGGCGGAAAAGGCCATGAAGCCCGCCAGCATCACAACAGTCAGTACAAGCGCCAATACTCGTTTCATAGATGATGTGCCTCCTTCAGAATGTGCGCGTATGCGCCGCATATTGCAGAATCCACAGCGCGTCCGTGGCGTTGACAGCCGCGTCCTGCGTGACGTTGGCTGCCAGCAGTTCCTTGCCGGACAGCTCTCTGCTGTGCGCCGCATATTGCAGGACCCAGAGCGCGTCCGTGGCGTTGACGGCCTTGTTGTCGTCCACGTCGCCCAGCATGTAGGCCTGATAGAGCTTGAAGCTCAGGACCTTCTTCACGCCCTCGGCGTTGGCCAGCTTGACGATGACGGTGCCCGACTCGCTCTTGGGATAGACGGTGAAGGCGACCTTGCCGTCCACCGTGGTCTGCTGGTCGATGTACTCGATGTTCTGCTCGGTGGGGACATCGTCCTCATTCAGGCCCAGCACCAGGTTGAAGCCCTCGGGTACTTCCAGCTCGAACCAGACTTTGACGCCGCCGGGATAGAACTGGACCGCGCCGCCGTCGATCTCCGCTTCCTCTGCGGCGATTCCGCTGTCGGTCGCGCCGTCCTGCGTGGCCAGCAGCACCTTGACCGGGATGTCGGCGTAGTCGGACTCCAGCACCAGGTCATAGATGCCCGCCTCCTTCGGGGGATCGGCAGCCAGAACGGTGACGCTCAGCAGCAGCATGAGCGCCAGAAGCGCGCTGCCGATGCGCAGCAGTTTCTTCATGTGTTCTCCTCCTTTGTCCTCTTGATTTTCATCGTTTATCGACATAATTGACAAGGATCCTTGCCAACTGTGCCCTGCTGGCGGGGCTGCGGGGACTCAGCGTGGTCTTGCTGGTGCCCGTGATCAGCCCATGGTAGACGCCCCAGTACATGGCGGGCCTGGCCCAGTCCGCGATGGAGCCGCTGTCGGTATAGGCGTCCTCATAAAAGGCCGTGAACAGCGCCTCCGCGCCGCTCTGGCCGCCGTCCATGGCGAAGAGGACCTTCATGGCCTCCTGCCGGGTGATGGCCGCGCCGGGGTCGAAGATCGTGTCGCTCCTGCCCTGGACATAGCCCTGGGCATGGCCCCAGGCAATGGCAAAGCGGAATTCCGCCGGCAGCATCCCCACATCCTCAAAGGCTGTCACGCCTTTGCTGACGGGAGATCCGGCCAGACGGTAGAGCACCGTCAGGAACTGGGCGCGGGTCACGGGCTTGTCCGGGCCGAAGCTCCCGTCCGCGTAGCCGCGAAACAGGCCCAGTTCGGCAGCCCGGCGGATGCTGTCCTCGCCCCAGTGCCCCGCGATGTCCGGGAAGTCCGGCGCGCTTTGCGGCTCCTGCGTGGGGCTGACGGGCGGCTCGGTGGTTTCCGGGGGTTCGGTCTCCTGCGGCGGCTGCGTGGTCTCCGGGGACTCGGACTCCTGCGGCGGCTCGGTGGTCTCCGGCGGCTCGCTGGTCTCCGGCTGCGCGCCGAAGGGGCCCGGTCCCAGCACCGTCAGGGGCAGGGGCGCGCCGTCAAAGTCGCCCACCGTGAGCTCGCGGAGCGTGAACTCCGTCCCGTCCAGCTCCCGCAGCGCCGTGAAGTGCAGCACCGCGATGACGCCGTCCTTGTGCAGCAGCGACGCCCGGATCCCCGTCACGATCGCCCCTGTGGGCGCGGCGGGGTTGGTGACGGACAGCATCTCCTGCAGCACCGGGCCCTCGTCGATCCCGGTACACTGCACCGCGTCGGCGGGGAAGTCCAGCTGCACGTCGATGAGGCAGCAGCCCGGATTGCCGCGCAGCTCCAGCGTCAGGTCAAAGCTGTCCCCCGCCCCGGGGGCGGTCTCCGGCCCGGTGACGCGCACTTCCGTGTCCGCCGCCAGCGCGGGCAGCGCCAGAGCCAGGAGCAGCGCCGCAAGCAAAAGCGGCACAAGCCAGTTTCTTCGCATTTGCATTCCTCCCTTGTCCCGCAGCCCGTCGGCAGCGGAACGGTAGATATGATAAAGTATAGCATTTCTGACAGGGGATTGCAATCATGAATATTTGCAAATCACCGGGAAAAACTGCATTTCTTTCCGCTTCCGCCCCGGAAAGCGGGAAAAAGGCCCGGAATGCGGACATACCGCCCCGGCGGGGGCGGTATGGAATGCCTGCGGGCGTTTCAGCGGCTGCGGAAGCCCATCATCAGCTTGCAGGTGGCGGCGGGATAGAGCGCGGTGATGCGCTGGGGGCCGGGGACCTGGAAGACCACGTTCCCGTCGGCCTCCACCTCCTTGACCACCGCGCCGAAGCGGATCTTGCTGCTCTGACCCAGGGCGTTGTGGGTGGTGACCACCAGCTCGCAGTAGATCTTCCCGTCCTGCCCCTCCTCATAGTTCTCCAGCGGGCCGAAGCTGAGGGTCTTGCCCGCCAGCGTGGGGGCGCGGCGCAGATAGTCGCTGAGGGCGGTGTGGATGTCGTCTTTCTTGTTACGGAACATGGGGTTGGGCACGGGGGTGTTGAAGGGGCTGATGCCCGCGCCTCTGGAAAAGGGGTTCACGCCCGCCCCCTGGGGGAAGGGCACAGCCGCGCCCTGGGGAAAGGAGGCAACCCCGCCCTGGGGCCGCGTCAGACGGCTGCCGCAGCGGGAGCAGAAGTTCGCGGTATCCTCCACCTGATTGCCGCACTGAGAGCAAAACATGATCGGTTCCTCTCTTTCGTTGGTGTGTCCGCCCGGCGCGCCGCGCCGGTATGTCATTTCAGCGTACAGTATAGCACCTCAAACGCGAAACATCAAGCCCTTCGGGGGAATGAGGGCGCGGGAAAAAATCGCGGGAGCGGGCGGGGGGATGGGGAAAATGGGGGAAAACCGGAGCGTGCGGAGCCAAAAAACAGCTTTTCGTACGATCTGAACGGCATCCTGAAGGTATCGGCGGTCCTTCTTTCCACCGGTATGGAAAAAGGCATTGAGATCGATATGACAAAGGGCGGCGAGAAGGCGCGGGATCTGAGCGGGTGGAAGGAGGCCGAAGGCGCAAAGACCTGGCGTGCGGTGATCCGAACTGCGGAGCGGCTTCTCTCCAGGCCGCAGGCCCTGCCTGAGGCGCTCCGCGGCAGCCTGCGTGAAGCGACGGACGAGCTGAAAAAGGCGCTCATCCATGGAAACAGAGAGGACGCGGAGGCCGAAGGCGACACACTCCGGGAGCTTCTGCGGATCGCAAAGGGAGGCGGCGTATGACAGAGGATGTTCAACGCAGCTATGCGCTGCTGGGGCTCGATCCCGGTGCCGCACCGGATGAGATCAAAAAAGCTTATTTTCGCCTGGTGAGAGTCCATCCGCCGGAGAAGGACCCGGAGGAATTTCAGGAGATACGGCGGGCGTACGAGATGCTGAAGGACGGGCCGCCGGTTGTCGAGGAGGAGCGCTTCTCTGCGCCGGAGGACCCGAACGTGCTGTACCTGTTGGAGCAGGCACGTCGGAGATCCGAGCGGAAAGAGTACAGGGCTGCCGCGGACTGCGTTGCGGATGCGCTGACCTTTGCCCCGGATCACCCGTTTCTCCTTCTGCTTCTCGCAAGGCTGCAAATCAGGGCGGGCAATCCGCGAAAGGCCGCCAACACCGCGAAGAAGCTTCAGAAGTGCGCACCCGACTTCAGCGAGGCCTATGCCCTTGCCGCGAATGGCTACTATGCGTCCGGCTGGTATAAAAAGGCGTTCCCGGAATACAAAAAGGCATACGAGCTGGGGTACAGAGACTTCGATTTTCTCACCGACTATGCGGATGCGGCAGACGACAATGGCGCGTGCGAATTGGCGGCGATGCTGCGCCGGGAGCTTCTGAAGAACACAAAATGGGACCAATCCAACATAGATTCCGCGCTCTATCTCTATCGTTCGGAGGCTGAACACTGCAAGGACGAATCCGCAGTGCTTGCCTTTTTGGAAGAATACGGGCAGTTTCTGAGCGCCAACCGGCGGCTTTTGCGTGGGCAGAGCGTCGAGCTTGCCGCCCCTCTCATGTTCTTCGCTGTGGAAAAACCGCAGCTTCTGGGTTTCCCTTCCGTATATTCCAAAATAGATACCCTCGCGGAAAGCCTGGAGCGCATCGTGCGCGACATGGAACCGGACTTCGTTGAGAATGTGCGGATCTTTATGCTCTTTACTTCCCTGAGAATGGATCCCGACTTTTCAGACAGCGACTGGCCGCTGCTTGCCCAGGTGGTCTTAAACCCGAATGAGGACGGACGGATGACGCGCTATGGCCTTCTGGATACGCTCCTGTGCCTTCTGAAGGAGCGGGAGCAGAGCCTTGCGCAGCTCGAGGCGATTCGGAGCCAGTATCCGTTCTTTTATCAGCACATCAAAGAATACTGCGGCGTTTTCTACCGTGACAAGGCAGAGGAACAGTTTGAAAAACTCAAGAGAGAGCACGCGCGTCTGTCTGAACAGTATGCGGGCGGGCAGTTTTACAAGCGATATCCTGAAGAGAAGACGCTTCCGCGCGGCGTGTTGGCCTACAGCGATTCCAAACCCTTTGTCCGGGAGACGAAAAAGCCCGGTCGGAACGACCCGTGCCCCTGTGGGTCGGGGCTCAAATTCAAACGCTGCTGCCTGGGAAAGGGGATTTACGACTGAGACAACAGCGCACAAATCCAAAGGAGTCGGGCAGATACGCTGCGCATAGGGCGAAGGGAATGATTTGCGGCATAGCCCGCTTCCTGAACCGCGTTCCCAGGCAGGGCATGGTCGTGCGCCGGAAGTCGGTCCTGACCATGCTTGCTTCTTTGCGCTTTCTGCTTGCCTCTCTCTGTCCTGCGAAGGATACCATGTGCATATGCCTTTTGTCCGGGCCGGTCCTGATTGCCTGGACCATGACAGTGTGACCTGTCCCGCCCCGTCCCCTCCGTATATTTCCGCCGCTTCCCGGAAATACTGCCCTCGATGAAATCCGGCGCACATATCCCCTCCGCCTGCGGGCGGGGGATGTGTGCGCCTTGCTGTTTGGAGGGGGAGATATGCAGGGAAAGGTCGAGATCAGCTGCGTCAACACCAAGAATCTCCCGCGCCTGAGCGGAGAGGAGACCGACGCGCTGCTGCGCCGGGCGCGAAACGGCGACGCGGCGGCCCGGGAGGAACTGATCCAGGGCAATCTGCGGCTGGTGCTGTCCGTCATTCAGAAATTTCTGGGCCGGGGCGAGAGCGCCGACGACCTGTTCCAGGTGGGCTGCGTGGGCCTCATCAAGAGCATCGACAACTTTGACCCCGATCTGGGCGTGCGCTTTTCCACCTACGGTGTGCCCATGATCGCCGGGGAGCTGCGGCGCTATCTGCGGGACAACAGCGCCATGCGGGTGTCGCGGAGCCTGCGGGACACGGCCTATCGGGCCTTGCAGGCCAAGGAGCAGCTGATGGCGGAGCACGGGCGGGAGCCGGATGTGGACGAAATCGCGGCGGCGCTGGGGCTGCCCCGGAGCGAGATCGTCTTCGCCCTGGACGCCATCAGCGACCCGGTGAGCCTCTACGAGCCGGTGTACACCGACGCGGGGGAGAACGCCACGGTGATGGACCAGGTGGGGGACCCTCGCTGCACGGACGAGCACTGGCTGCTGCGGATGAGCCTGTCCGATGCGTTCAACAAGCTCAGCCCCCGGGAGCGGCGCATTCTCTCCCTGCGCTTTTTTGACGGGCGCACCCAGATGGAGGTGGCCGGGGAGATCGGCATCTCTCAGGCCCAGGTCTCCCGGCTGGAGAAGGGGGCGGTGGAGCGCATCCGGCGGCAGATCAGCTCCTGAGCCGTGTCCCGGACAGAACCGTTTTCTCCGCAGCGGCAGAGATCGCGCCAGGCAGCCCGTCCCCGGCAAGCGACGGCCCGTCTGCGTCCGCCGCGCTGCCTGACCCCCTTTCCGCGTCCGCCTCGGCGCACGCGTTCGGGCAGGGATGCGCAGAAAGCGCTTCTAGTTTCGACGCCTCTCGCATAGGATAGCCTCGGAGGTGAGGGGAGGATGCGTTTTGAGGAACTGCGGTGCAGGGAGATCATCAACATCAGCACGGGCCACCGCCTGGGCTATGTCAGCGACGCGGAGCTGGACCTGGTCAACGGCTGTGTCCGGGCCCTGATCGTGCCGGGTCCGGCGCGCTTTTTCGGGCTCTTTGGCCGGGAGCCGGATTTCCTGATCCCCATCGACTGCGTGAAAAAGATGGGGCAGGATATCCTGTTGGTGGAGGTCAACGGCGGCTACAAGCGGAGCAAGCGGAACCGCACCGCCTATTTCTGAGCCGGCCCGTTTTATGCCAAATCGCCGGGTGGTTTCCCGCCTCCGCCGGGCCAAAACAAAAAACTCTGCGGTTTTTGGCCCGGATCGCAAAGAAAACGCTTGACAAGCGGGGAAATCTTTTGTATAATCAGAAAGCTGTTTGGCAGAAACGGCGGTGTAGCTCAGTTGGCCAGAGCATTCGGTTCATACCCGAAGTGTCATTGGTTCAAATCCAATCACCGCTACCACCTTTCTCAGAACACCCTTCGGGGTGTTCTGAGATATGCGGCGCGTTGGTCAAGCGGCTAAGACACCGCCCTTTCACGGCGGTAACACGGGTTCGATTCCCGTACGCGTCACCACATGGAGGCTTAGCTCAGCTGGTTAGAGCGCACGCCTCACACGCGTGAGGTCGACAGTTCGAGTCTGTCAGTCTCCACCAACGCCCCGGAATGTCCGGGGCGTTACTTTTTTGCTTGAGATAGGGAAAACCTCTTGATTTTCAAGGGGTTTCTGTTCCTTTTCGCCCAACTTTCAGAAAGACAAAGACGGACATAATTGGATAGCTCAGGACGCCTTTTGATGGCAGTTTGATGTCAGATTGCTGTCAGCCCCGGTACGGCGCAGAATGTGCTTTCTTGTCACACACAACATGAGAATCTCGTCATAAACAACGCCAATAGCGTTGTATACTCCGAATAGCCCGTTATCAGAACGGCCCTCCGACGGTATACTTCTATCCGTCAAGTCATATACGAATGGGAGTGATGACGTGGATGCGCGGCTGATCGGGAGACGGGTTCAGACGCTGCGGCGGGCGCGGGGCTTGACGCAGGAGCAGCTTTCTCAGATGGTGGAGCTGTCGCCGAATTACCTGAGCAACATTGAAACGGGCCTGAAGACGCCGAAGCTGGAAACCCTGGTCCGGCTGATGAACGCGCTGCAATGTGACGCCAACGCACTCTTGGCGGACGTGGTAGACACGACGGTTTCTCAGGAAAGCGGGCAGTTTTCCGGCGCCCTGGCGGAACTGCGGCCCGAAGACCAGCGCCGAATCCGAAAGGTGTTGGAAGTCCTCATCCAGGACGCGAAAGACGCACAGTAAGCGCTTTCCCCCTTATGCGACAGGCATAGGGGGATTTTTTGCTGTTCCCCTCTGTTTCGACAGCATTCGCCTCTCCCGCTCTGCTATGATAACAACGCAAGTAGCATAATAGCAATCTCATAGCGTTGTACCCGTGTACACCCCACGGGACGCAAGAAGGGAGAGGAAACATGGAAAGAGGAAACCGCCTTGTACGGGCGAAAAACAGGACGGCCCGGCGCAGTACGCTGATGGATCTGCTCCGGGCACGGCATCATCGGCTATGTATCATTCTACTGAGAGAGCAAATGCGTCTGCTTCACCGTCGGGGCGCGGCCTTGTCGTCTCCCAAACTGGTGGCGCTGGCAGAACGGGTCTCGCAGCATTCGGTCATCCTGGCGGGAATGGCCCGGCAGACGAGACTTCCGCGAAAACATCCTGTGCGTTCCGCCTGAGAGAGCGCTCCAACCGGCAAATCCCGCCCTTGACATCCGCCCGGAATGTGCTATTATATATATAAAGGCGTTGCCGAAAAGCGGCCCCACCCGCGAGTTTTTCTAAGAGGTCTTAGAAGCCGTCACTTGGCAGAGTGGCGGCTTCTGCTCTTCACAGTGATCGTGATCGTGTATCCGAAGATATGAAACGTCAGTGTGATCGGCATACCAACACCCCCTTTCGGGTGGTGTGGCGAGACCGCCTTTTTTCACTTTGGCAACGCCTACCCTTGCGGGCTTTTTTATTCTACAAGATTTGACAGGGCTTGTCAAATAAAAAATATGAAAAAGAAGGGTGTAACAATGGGTGTATTTGAATTTTTCATTGTTCCTGAAGCCGTTTTCACCGCCGGGCTTATTCTTTTTCTCCTGCTGCGCATTGGCGGCGAAACGATTCAAAAGTCCTCAGTGGACTTCCAAATCGGCAAATTTGACAAGGAATTTTTCGCCAGTTTGTCCGACGATGGGCGGAAGCGGGTCAGCCGAATCGTTTTATTCGGCACGATCGCGATCACGATTGCGACTTGCCTTGTCTCTTATGCTTTTATGAAAATCTTCTCCTGTACAACAGTTTCTTTGATCGCTTGCATCTTCATCCAAATCGCGGCGCTGTTTTTCACTGGAATCCCCTTTTATCGCAGGATACAAAGCGTTGAGTGAGTCAACAGGGCGCCCCCTTCACTCCCGCACCACCGCTTTCACATTCTTCTCAAACTTGCTCCTTGGCCCCATGACCTCCCGCCCGCAGCCCAGGCACCGGAGCCGGAAGTCCGCCCCGACGCGCAGCACCAGCCAGTCTTTGCTGCCGCAGGGGTGGGCTTTTTTCATGTGCAGTTTGTCGCCGACTGCGATCTCCATGTCCGCGCCTCCTATTCCGCGCCGTCCGGCTCCGCTTCGCCTTTGACGGCGTCCCAGTAGCGCTTCGCGGCCTGTTCCGTCCGGTTGTCGCCGTATTCATAATAGTGCGCGTCCCGCAGGTTGTCCGGGAGGTACTGCTGGCGCACCCAGCGGTGGGGGAAATCGTGGGGGTAGCGGTAGCCCTGCTCCCGCTCGAAGCCCGCGCCGTCGGCGTGGACGTTTTGCAGCTCCCGGGGGATGGGCCCGGCCTTGCCCGCCCGCACGTCGGCCCGGGCGCGGCTGATGCCCAGATAGGCGGTGTTGCTCTTGGGCCAGGTGGCCAGCAGGATCACCGCCTCGGCCAGGGGGAGCTGGGCCTCCGGGAGTCCCAGTTGAAGGGCACTGTCCACGCAGGCCTTGACGATGGGCACCGCCTGGGGCCAGGCCAGGCCAATGTCCTCGCTGGCGGAGCAGAGGATGCGCCGACAGGCCCCGGTCAGATCCCCGGCCTCCAGCAGCCGGGCCAGGTAGTGCAGCGCCGCGTCCGGGTCGCTGCCCCGCATGGACTTCATCAGGGCGCTGACCGTGTCGAAGTGGCCGTCCCCGTCCCGGTCGTAGCGCATGGCGCTGCGCTGGCTCACCGCCTGGGCGTCCGCCAGAGTCAGCGAGACCGCGCCGTCCCGCCGCCGGGCGGCGGAGAACAGCAGCTCCACCGCGTTCAGGGCCTTGCGCACGTCGCCCCCACAGGCGGAGGCGATGTACTCGGTGACGCCCGCCTCCACCTCAGCGCGCAGTGCGTCCCGGGCGCAGAGATAGGCCATGGCCCGGTTCACGGCGGGCAAGACCTCCGCCGGGGGCACGGCCTTGAACTCAAAGATGGTGCTGCGGCTGAGAATCGCGTTGAAGACGTAGAAATAGGGGTTTTCCGTGGTGGAGGCGATGAGGGTGATGGAGCCGTTCTCGATGAACTCCAACAGGCTTTGCTGCTGCTTTTTATTGAAGTATTGAATCTCGTCCAGATAGAGCAGCACGCCGCCGGGGGTCAGCAGGGTGTCCAGCTCGTCGATGATGGCCTTGATGTCGGCAATCCCGGCGGTGGTGGCGTTGAGCTTGCGCAGGGTCCGGTGGGTCTGCCGGGCGATGATGCGGGCCAGGGTGGTCTTCCCCGTGCCGCTGGGGCCGTAGAAGATCATGTTTGGGATGTTCCCGCTCTCCACGATGCGCCGCAGCATTCCGTCCGGGCCGAGGATGTGGGACTGGCCTACCACCTCGTCCAGGGTTTGCGGGCGGATCTCGTCGGCCAGGGGTCGGTACATGGGGCTCACCTCCGCTTGTGTATCATATAGAAAAGTATAGCACAGGAGGGGGGAATACTCAATGGCGGTGAGGGGGATTTTTCAAAG
>Ga0310697_10002702_pt1 | contig 18524 bp, 14 predicted proteins | sample 172DNAGHGlowgp2_FD_203883 | JGI IMG/M metagenome (GOLD analysis project Ga0310697, IMG submission 203883) | Sheep rumen microbial communities from Palmerston North, Manawatu-Wanganui, New Zealand - 1728 DNA GHGlow gp2 (v2) (version 2) | ecosystem: Host-associated > Mammals > Digestive system >... | reverse complement strand
AAAACAGAAAGGAGAAATAACATGAAAATGTCCCGTTTAGTAAGCATCGCTCTTCTTGGAGTGGCTTTGACACTTACTCCGGTATATGCACAAAGAGGTGGTGGCGGTAGCCGCGGTGGCGGTGGTGGCCATAGTAGCGGGAGCAGCGTGAGCAGCAGCCGCGGTGGCGGCGGCGGTTTTTCGAGCAGCCGCAGCAGTGGCTCAAGCTACTCGGGCAGCCGCAGCAGCTCCAGTTTTTCAAGCCGCAGCAGCAGTAGCTCACCCAGTTATTCCAGCCGCAGTTCCTCAAGTTATTCCAGCCGTAGCAGTTCGGGTGTGAGCGATCGAGGCAGCAGCTTCTCATCCAGCCGCAGCGAGTCTTCGTTCCCCTCCAGCCGCTCATCCTATCGTAGCGGCGGTGACGACTCCGGAGAATCCACAATGCGTTCCAGCGGTATGCGTTCCCGTTCGGGCAGCGTTCCCGACCAGATTCGCAGCCGCAGCGCCCAGTCATCACGTAGCAACAGTGTAGGACCCCAGCGCAGTGCAGGTTCCCGCGTCGATGCCCCCAAGGAAGGCGGCAGAGTTGTTGGAACCAGTGGTCGCCCCAGTGGCATTGCACCGGCTCCACAGGGTGGATATGCCCGTCCGGGTCATCCGGGACCTATGCCTCCGTCACACAGACCCATCCATCCCGCACCTTACTTCTGGCATCCCCATCACCACTGCATGGTCCATTGCCACAGACTCTACTGGGATCCTTTCATCCCGAGACCCTACTACTGGCCTGGCTTCTGGGTGTATTGCGATAGCTACTGGTTCGACTATCATGTAACCGATGTGGTTGTGGTGCGCCAGTATGTCAAGGAGACCTACAGTCTGGATCTGATTACCTACGCCATGAGTGGAAACTATATGTATGCTCTGGTCAACGACCCCGATGGCCACACCTACCTCCAGATTTACGACAGGAATGACAAGCTCTTGGCCGAACAGCAGGTGAGCCGCAAGTACTGCAAAATCGAGGTCGATCCCGAGAACGGCGGCTGCTGGATAATGAAGAAACGCGATAAAGATCCCCTCCTTTTCTTCTACACCGAGGACGGTCAGTTGCTCATATACGAGGCCGATTAATGCCCCGAACAATCGAATCAAGAGTGTAAAGTTATCTTACTATAGCAGGAGGTCGACGAGACTTCCTGCTTCTTTTTGTGCCATGCGCTCTGCCATTCCTCCCCGCCGAAGTCTTAGTGCAACAGCACTCACGCTACCCGAATTCCACACCGCTCAACTATTTTCGCTCTAATCGAAATAAATTTTGTATTTTTGCAGTCCGATTTCATCATAGGGGTACTTGATAACCCCCTTTAACAAAACAAGATAATGCAGAATAAGACCCAACCGGTAAGCACTTTGTTCGTCGTCTTGGCAACGGTGTTTACCTCATGCCTGATAGCGGCGAACCTTTTCGCATTGAAACAATTCAGCTTTGGCCCCGTCAATTTCACTGGGGCGTTGCTGGTATTTCCAATCAGTTACATCATCAACGATGTTGTCGCCGAAGTGTGGGGCTATCGCCGAACCCGTAAGCTTATCTGGCTGGCCTTCGGGGTCAATTTCCTGTTTGTGTTGCTCGGTGCCTTGGTCGACTTCCTGCCCGGTGTGGGGGACAATGTAGAGAGTTTCCACGCCATTTTCGGCCTTGCTCCCCGTGTGGCAGCCGCCTCCTTCATTGCTTTTCTTGTCGGCTCGTTTGTCAATGCCGCCATCCTTTCGCGTATGAAAGTGTGGTGCAGAGGCCGTTGGTTTCCGCTGCGGGCTGTGCTGAGCACGCTGGGTGGCGAATTGTGCGATTCGCTCATCTTTTTCCCCATTGCGTTGGCTGGCCTTGTGCCTTGGCAGGCAATGCCCAGCTTTGTGCTGTGGCAGGTGGCACTCAAAACCCTCTACGAGATAGTGATTCTCCCGGTCACCGTGAGGGTCGTCAAGGCAATCAAGCTTCGTGAGAATGTCGATGTCTACGACAACGGCATCTCCTACAATATTTTCAAGTGAAGTTACACATATAAATCAAATACGATGGACAGAACCAAAGATAATTTGCAAGTGTTGGGTCATCACACCGAATACAGAACCGATTATGACCCCGAAGTGTTGGAGACTTTCGAAAATCAGCATCCCGACCATGACTATTGGGTGGAGTTTCTCTGCCCAGAGTTCACCACTCTGTGTCCCATCACCGGGCAGCCCGATTTTGCCGAAATCCGCATTCGCTACATCCCCGACCAGCGCATGGTAGAGAGCAAAAGTCTCAAACTCTATCTTTTCTCTTTCCGCAATCATGGCGACTTCCACGAGGACTGTGTCAACATCATCATGAACGACCTCAATCGCCTCATGGAGCCACGCTATATCGAGGTGCAGGGCCTTTTTGTGCCACGCGGAGGCATCGCCATCCACCCCTTTGCCAACTTCGGCCGTCCCGGCACCAAGTACGAGACCCTCGCCAACCACCGCATGATGAACTACCGTCTCAACTAGTCCACATACTCTTGCTGCCAGATTCCGGTGTGTGGCACTTTCCTCTCGGGCATCCCTCTTCTCGTGTGAATAGGGATTCCCGAGTTTTTTTGTCCCGTTTATAAAAAAGATTTGTCTATTTGAAAAATAGTTAGTAATTTTGCAAAATCAATATGGCCAGAAACAATCAACATATTAACGTCCGTATGAGTTTCTTAAACATTAAGAAAAGAGACGTTTATGTGTGTCTGTAGGTTACATTCGGCATTGCCGGTGTGGCCTTTTTCTTTTTGTCGCAACAGACAATTTCATCATTCAATAAGTTAATATTTAATCTTTAAAATCGTTATATTATGGAATTACCATTTGCAGAAGCGTGGAAAATCAAGATGGTTGAACCTATCAAGAAATCCACCCGCGAACAGCGCGAAAAATGGCTCGAAGAAGCCCACCAGAACATTTTCATGTTGAAGAGCGATTACGTCTACATCGACCTCCTCACCGACTCCGGCACCGGCGCCATGAGCGACCGCCAGTGGAGCGCCATGATGATGGGTGACGAAAGCTACGGCGGAGCCCGCAGCTTCTTCCACATGAAGGACACCATCACCGAGCTCACCGGCTTCGACTATGTCATCCCCACCCACCAGGGCCGTGCTGCTGAGAACGTCCTGTTCAGCTACCTCGTAAAACCCGGCATGGTTGTGCCCGGCAACGCCCACTTCGACACCACCAAGGGCCACATCGAGAGCCGCAAGGCATTCGCCATCGACGTCACCGTCCCCGAAGCCTACGACACCCAGCTCGAAGTCCCCTTCAAAGGCAATGTCAGCCTCGAGAAACTCGAAAAGGTGCTCCAGGAAAATAAGGGCAATGTCCCCTTCATGGTCCTCACCGTCACCAACAACACCGTCGGCGGTCAGCCCGTCAGCATGAAGAACATCCGCGAAACCTGCGAACTCTGCCACAAATACGGTGTCCCCGTCAACATGGACAGCGCCCGTTTCATCGAGAACGCCTATTTCATCAAAACCCGTGAAGAAGGCTATGCCAACAAGACCCTCCGCGAAATCGCCCGCGAAATGTTCAGCTATGCCGACAGCATGACCATGAGCGCCAAGAAAGACGGTTTGGTCAACATGGGTGGTTTCATCGCCACCAACAAGAAAGACTGGTACGAAGGTGCCAAGCTCTTCTGCATCCCATTCGAAGGCTTCCTCACCTATGGCGGTATGAATGGCCGCGATATGGACGCCCTCGCCGTGGGTCTGAAAGAGAACATTGAGTTCGACATGGTCGAAACTCGCATCAAGCAGGTCCAGTACCTCGCCGCCAAACTCGACGAATACGGCATCCCCTACCAGCGCCCCGCCGGTGGTCACGCCATCTTTGTCGATGCCGACAGAATCCTCACCCAGATCCCCAAGGAAGAGTTCCCCGCCCAGACCCTTACCTGCGAGCTCTACCTTGAAGCCGGTATCCGTGCTTGCGAAATTGGCTACGTCCTGGCCGACCGCGACCCCGTGACCCGTGAAAACCGCTTTGGTGGCAACGACTTTGTGCGCCTCTGCATCCCCCGTCGTGTCTATACCAACAACCACATGGATGTCATCGCCGCCGCCCTCAAGAATGTGTTCGACCGTCGCGAAACCATCAAACGCGGTCTCGAAATCACTTGGGAAGCCGAGCTCATGCGCCACTTCACCTGCCAGTTCAAACGCCTGAAATAGTTTCACGTCGTTTTCTGACACACAATAAAAAGCGGGTGCCTCAATCCTATTTGGGGCACCCGCTTCATTATATTGTGGTGTCTACAGCAAGTGTGTCTACGGCTCTTCCAGCGCCATAATACAGGCCACTCTCTGGCTCAGCCGTCATGCGTGCCGGGCTCATCTTCCGCTATATCCTCCTTGGTGAGCATGCTGTTGCATTGAGGGCATCGCCCCAGCGCGTCTGCATCGAAAGTCCCGCTGCATTCGCATGTGGGGTCCCAGCCCCATCCGCCGCTGAAATCCACCGCCTGCGCCCGTCCGCAGCGCACACAATACATCGTCCCCTGTCCGTTATAACCCACGCCGTAGTTCCGGCTGAACGTATGTCCGCACTTGCGGCACCTGATTCGATATGTAACTCCCATAGTTCTTTTTCTTTCTTGCACACCATCCATATTGTATGTAAGAATCTACAGTATGAATTGGGTCTCGTTAGTCATTTTCCATTGTGATTATTATTTCAAAAACCATGCCTGTATTTCAGAAGGTCTTCCGCCGTCGAGAACATAGGTTCTCCTGTGGTATATGAACCAAATTCTTGTTTGTGGTTTTCGCGAAGATCATTAAGCAAACGCACCATGTCCAACCGGCCGATATTCACTTCCTCATCAAAACGGAAAAAGAAATAGTTGCCTTTCACATCCAAGGGATACCATGTGTTACGCATTCTTTCTTCTGTAACTTTGCCAGCGGTATCTTTCACATGGAACACCCGATACTCGCCCGTCTTTTCAACGTCATCAGTGTATAAAATAACGAACTGTATGTTTCTTTTCTTATAAAAGCCTTCGGTATGGGCTCCAACTCTTACTTCTGTATCGGTTTGTAATTTCAGTCGGACATTATACACCAAGGACCCTTTGTCATTGTTGCCTAAAATCCACTGCAATTGTTCTTTCTTATAATATCCCACGAGAATACCTTTTGTCTTATCCCGCTCAAGATAGTGTATAGTCAGCCATTGTGGAGTAATAATAGGCTGTTCTAGTTCTTGCTCCATATCTGCCTTCAATACATTCTGTGGGTCTTGTCCCATACTGCAAGGTTGGATAATAAAGTATTTCTCCAACTCGTTGTATTGTCTCTGTGTTTCTTCTAATTTATTTGCAGGACGAGCATAGGCAAAATACATTGTTCTTTCTTCCCCATAGGGTTGGAATACACGTCCGTTCAGCTCATAGAAATGTTGTTGCAGATAGAGCTCTCCATCCACACCCAGACGAGCTCGCATGGCGTAAATTTTGTACTCGTTTTGTATCACTTCTCGTATTTCCTTCCGGAATATATCGCGTACATGTCTCTTCCATTGTGACTTTTCGTTTGTCCTGTTGCGGGCGTAGAGATAGAGCACATACAAGAAGTTCACATCATAGTGTGACAGAAACAGTGTGTCTCTGTCAAATAATCGGTCGGGGAATTGGTAGGATACTTTTGTGCAATGTTGCCCATTTCCATCACAATGCTTTACGATGTTTTCCTCTGCATTATATTTATGGTCATCGTATACGAATGCACTGATAAAGAAGTTTGGTATCACATCGTAGCCTTCGGTCACAGTGTCATCTTGTAGACGGATGTCTTTAAAATTCTCACTGTCTTCTTTTCGTCTTTTCTTGTCTTCCTCATCGAAAGCTGTTTCATCTGACAAGAACAGATTAATGTTCCATTGTATCACATTTCGTGCATAGGTGTATTGTTTATACACGGATTCTGAGCTTAATTCATGGCCGTTCTTGTAGTATTTGCTGTCGCCTATATAATACACATCGCGCGATGTTTGACTATCTGCAGCGGTCAGTGCCAAGTCGGTGTACATGTGGTCAACTTGCTTGCCGTCCGGCTGGTCGGCTAACCCTTTGGGAATCCTGTCGTGGGGTGTACCTATCAACTCGTCAATCATTGCCTCGAACACCACGTTGAAACTCTTGGCCAATATATACTCTTGGGCGTGGGTATTAATGGCAATGCGGTAAGCGTTATCAAAGAATGCATAGCACAAATCCCATAATTGAAGGGCTTTGTCAGAGAAGTATTTGTACTTTATCTGCATCAGTCGCATCTTGCCCATACCATGCAGATATTGGCGGAACTGCTTGCCTTGTATCAACTCATATTGGATGTTGATAGGTGTATTGAATCCGTATTCCTGATTCAGATAGTTTAGAATACTGAAGAAGATAATGAAAAGCTCCTCCTCATAATTAACAATACGTTTCTTGTTTACTGGATTCAGATACACTATATCATTCTCTTGGACAAATGCCTGAGAGTGGCTAATGGTTCGTGTCCAGTTAATCTTGTTGTTCCCTCTATGCAGGTTTTTGATGGTAAAGAGTACGAAGTCTCGATTCTCTTGATTGAAGGCGATTAGCGACAGCACAATGTCGAGATAAGTTTCGGCTTTGCTTCGCCTGCCTTTGCCTGCTTGTGGCAGACGCTTGTAAAGTATTGCTTTGCTTTTGGAATGGGTTTTATAGAAAACATTTAGTGCACGGTATATCCACACCGAGAACTCATAGATGAACTTCCTGTATTCTTTACTCAGCTTTTCCTGCCCCTCAGGTTTGAGTACCATTTCTGGAGTCACCTCAATTTCGCCTTCTTCAGTCTTCTGTTTTATTCCCACTAACGTCTCCTGCTCAGTCAGCAGTACCTTGGGCAGGATGAATACACAGTCGTGCAAGTGTGGATTATAAAAATACCCCACATAATGCACGCTCACCTTCTTGTCCACATCCTGAAGCACGTAGATGTCCTTCAGAATCTTCTCCACAAGGTGGCTCTCATACTGGTGTTCTTCAAACAGGATGTACATTAGTCTTCTCCTTTGTTTACTCTTTTTTCTATCTGCTCCAGTTCCTCAATGGTGGGGATGGTGCCCTCCACCTTTTCAGGATATAGTTTGGCTAACTCATATTCCGAAATACCCAACGGTTGGCTGCTGGCCTCTAAAGCATATTGAGCCACAAGGTTGTCTTTCTCCTTGCATATCAGTATGCCGATTGTGGGATTGTCCCTGCCCTCTTTCTTCAGAATATGGTTGCAGGCGACCACATAGCCCCCAAGCTGTCCGGCATCGGCAAACTCAAACTTGCCTATTTTCACCTCAATCACTACATAGCATGACAAGTTGAGGTTGTAGAATAGCAAGTCGATAAAGTTTTCTGTATCGCCAATCTGCAGACGATAATCCTTGCCTACGTATGCGAACCCTGTGCCCAACTCCACAAGGAATTGTGTTATATTGTTGAGCAATTTGTCTTTCAGCAGCCTTTCGTTATATCTGCCCGTGATGCCCGTGAATGCGAAGTCGTAAGGGTCTTTAGTTAGTTCCTGAGCTAGATCGCTTGTTTCTTCGGGTAGGGTACGGTTGAAGTTGGTTAGCGCCTTTCCCTGTCGTTCGTAGAGATCAGTGCCAATGAAGTTCAGCAGCATATCGCGGCTCCAGCCGTTCTGCACTGTCTGATGGACAAAAAAGAGAGCTTTCTCAGGGTTGTTTCTGCACATGTCTATCATCAGTTTGTGATGTCCCCATGGTACAGAGAACAAGTCGGCAAGGATATTATCCAATAATTGTGGATGCCTTTCGTCTTTTGCGACAGGTTGCTGCAATATTTGTCCCTCAAGTTGGGGGACATTTTGTCCCTCAGGTTGGGGGATTAATGTTTTACACTGGGAATAAAGCAAATAGAAACCTCTAATGTAATACAGATTGGTGCGTGAGAAACAATGGGCATCAGGGTTCTCCCGTTGCAAGTCAACAGACAATGTCTTAATAACGTTATCACCCCAACGTTCTTCAACGTGCATCTCGACAATGTCTCTGCCCAGTTCCCAATAGAACCGTAGCATCTCCTCGTTCACCCTCACCGCAGCCTTAATCTGGCTCCTGCGGTAGCGTGAGCCAAGATCCTTCACCCATTGCAGGTACTCCTTGTCCTGAATTGTAATCGCCTTACCCATACCTCAATAGAGTTATCGTTTGCTCTCTTCGTCCTTCTTCCAGTTCATCACGCTGTCAAGGAAGTCTTTCAGTCGCACCTCATTCACTTTCTCACCATCCTCATCGTAGAAGTCGGGGAAGGTCAATTCTTTTGTCTCTTCCTTACCATCTACAATCTCCTTATAACTGAATAGGGATTCATCCTCGAAGCCATAGTCTTTGAACACATCGTTCCAAAGGTAGAAGATTACCTTGCTGACGAAGGTCTCAGGGCTGATGGTACCGTCACCTGCGGCCTTGCAGAAGAAATAACCCAGCTGTTTGTCGGCGCTGGAAGTCATCGAGGCGATAATCTCGTTGATTCGCTGGATGAACTCCCACCAGTCGTATTCTGTATCGGCGAGTTTGATTTTGTAGTTCTCTTCGGGGTGGTTCCTTATCTTCATGTATTTCCAATCCCAGCGGCGTTTGAAGGCGCTGTCGATGGGGAAAAGGCTTTGGTCGCTGGTGTTCATCGTCGCCCAAATATATAGGTTGTCGGGCAGCAGCAGCACTTCGCCGTTCAACACTTGGCTGACGATGTCCTTGTCATAAATCTTGTTTATTCGGTCGGCATCAGCGATGGTCAAATCTTTAAAAGCCTTCGCCAACGGCTTCTTCATATCTTTGTCGGCAGTGATGGGGTAGTCAGAGAAGCCATAGCGGTTGCGGTCGAGCAGTTGGAAGAGGTCGCCGAAGATTTGTGCGCAGTTGCCCCTGTTGATTTCCTCGATAACAAGAAATTGCTCTTTGGCATACTCGCCGGCAGCCGTTTCAGCGTATGCCTTCCATGCTTTGGTGTAAGCTTGCAGGAAAGCTTGTTCCACAAATTCATAAACGATACGGTTCTCAGTCACCTGTTTGCCGTTCTCAACAATCACCTTACCCGTTACGTCTCTCACAGGGATTTCGATGGATGTGGGCTTATATGCTCCTACGAAGGTAGAGTAGTCGCTATCGGGGTGGAACGTAGTACGGATTACCACTTTGTCCTTTGTAAGAAGGTTTATCTCGAAGGATTTGCCTGTACCAGGAGCACCGTAATAGATTTGCTGGAGAGGTAAGGATGAAAAGATACTTTTAGGGTTAGTAAGCATTTCTTCTCCGATTCTCATAAAGAAAACAGAAGACGGATAAATTGTTATTGATCCCTTCTTATAAAAATGAATATAAAAAGATGTCTGGGAATTGTCTTCTCGGCTCTCAATACAAACGATGTCTCCTTCTTGGACATTATGTAGTTTAAATATCTCGCCTAAGCCTGGTATCCGTTTTTCTTGATTAGAGTTTATGAAGTACACAAACCTAAGATTGACAGAATTGTAATTAGAATCTGTAGTATCAAAAGCAGTAAAGTTGATTTCTAATACAGATCCATTTTCTGTGGCTTTATTGCCAAAGAACGCTTCGTGATCAAAATTATTTGGCAAACGAACGTATATTTCATGTGTTCCAGTGTTCCCAACTTCAGCTGGAGTCAATTCTTTGTAGAAGAAAACAGACTTTTTCATATATATTTCTTTATTATTGTTGCAATTTGTTTTGCCATCAATACTGGTACAGCATTACCGATTTGCATGTAGGTTTTAAGATATGCTCCGAGAAACAAATAGTCGTCTGGAAATGATTGAACCCTTGCAGCCTCACGTGGGGTTAAGCTTCTTATTTGAAGAGGGTGTATATGCGACAAACAATCCATCTTCATGTGAGCAGTGATAGTTCTACAAGGCTTATCGATGTATAGCTTAAAATATTTGTCTTTGAAAATGCCATTTCTATGCGCATATGGCATAATATCTGCAATTTTTGGATTGGTGGCATCTTCTCCTTGTTCCAAACGTTTGAATATTTCGTAGTTTACATCGCTACAGTATCGTGCTTTATGGTTAAATACATATGGCAATATTCTTCCTTGGTTAATGCTTTTTAAATATGCGTTTCCACAGCTGTCATAAGTATTTAATGCAATTTTCATTCCAGTCATTTCATCATCGGTTTCGGTCATTCCCTTTACGCGAGGAGCCTCTAACGGTTTTATGAATTCAAGAGCTGCTCTAAGATTGTATTGCTGGTTAGTTGCACAGCTATTACATATCTCTTGGAAAATGACTTCGGGTGTAATGTGCTTGACCTCTGCAATATCATTACGAATAGCAATATAGATGAGTCTCTCGCGACTCTGAGCAACTCCAAAGTTTACCGAATTCAGCAAACGATATGCAACGTCATAGGTGTATTTCTTACCGTTTTTCTTTATTTTGATTGCTTTGTAATCTTCTACAACTTGATTTGCAACAGAGAGCATTCCTCGAACATTCTCCATCACAACAAACTTTGGGCATATTCTCTTTATCGCTTCAATATAGTATTTATAGAGCTCATTCCTCGGGTCATCAATAATGCGGTGCTGATTTGCGCTACTGAAACCTTGGCAAGGTGGTCCACCAACAACAATGTCAACTTCTTCTGCTACGTAGTCCTCTATTTTTGAAACAATTCTTCTAATATCTTCTTTTAGAACTCTGTCAGAAGGAAGTTCTGGATGATTGTACCGGTAAGTTCTAACACAAACCTCTTCAAAGTCATTTGCAAAACAGACCTTAAAACCCGCTTGTGTAAATCCACAGCTAAGTCCTCCTGCACCCGCAAAGAAATCAACCATTTTTGGCTTATTTGATTTTGCTTCCTTTTTTTGTAATTCCTTGCGTTTTCTATTGTTCAGTTTATCGAGTTGATTGCCGTATAATTTTTGATGAGCCAAATAGAAAGATAGCGCCGATAAAAATCTAGTATAATTTCCCGCAATTATTTTCTTTAATAATGGAACATCCTCTTCGGAAGAGATTATTCCCATATCCTTCATTTCATCAATCATTTCACCGGAAGGAATGGAAACTTTAGGTATGATAATATTATCTCGTTCTGCGAACACCTCAACTAAACGAATATAAACCAGAATTTTTTCTGTAAATTCTTCTTTGCTGGTTATATGTCCTACAATCTCAAATATCATAACACAATATCATCTAAATTCTTTCGAATGGATTTAGCCAAAGCTTCTGCAAAGAGGGGAGGAACAGCATTGCCAATTTGTTTGTACTTTTCACCGCGTGATCCCTTAAATTCAAAATCATCAGGGAATGATTGTATTCTGGCAGCTTCTCTTACTGTGAAAGTGCGCCTCTGATTTTCATCTGGATGAATAAATTGAAACCCATCCTTATAAATATGAGCCAGGATGGTTTTTGATGGTAAGTCCCACCATTGGACCACATAACTATTATCGAACACCCTTGCATGTTCATGCTCATATTGGGGCATTAAACGTCTAAGCTGACCAAAAGTCCAGTGATTATGAATCATTACTTGAAATCTCTCTCTGTCCAAATCATTATGATTTCGTGCAACATGATCCATCAGAGGGTGCTCCCCCTTCTTTCCAACTCTTTTTAAGAACTCATTATCGCATGGATAAGAGTACTCTTGAGTTGACTCATCACAACCGGGCTCTACTGGGGGTAAATCACCGATTGCTTTCTTGACATCAACAAAGCGTTTTCTACCTTTTCTTTCTTCTTCAGAGGTTTCGGGATTCCAGTGTGTCTTTATAATGTCTTGATAAAGCTGTAATGGGTTTTTGTCGATATCTTTACGGACTCCAATAATAATCACACGTTTACGAATTTGGGGAACACCATAATCAGCAGTATTATGTACAAGTACTTCCGGATTACCAATCACTTTGTATTTCTTTCCGAGTGCTTTAAGCACTTTTGGGAAAATTGGAGCTCCGTTGACTTGTGCGGAAAGAAGCCCCGTTACGTTTTCGAAAACAAAAAAAAACGGCTTGTAATGATTCAAAATCTTTACATAACTCTCAAAAAGATAGTTGCGGGGGTCGGTTGCCATTCTCTTTCCGTCGCGAACTCTTCCGGCAGTTGAATATGCTTGACAAGGAGGTCCTCCAATAATGATGTCAACAGTCCTTCCATTTACAGCATTGTCAATTCTTTTTAGAATATCTTTTGAGGTTATATCGTGCTCTATTACTTCTTTCTCGTAGTCTTTATACCCATAGTATTTCATTCTTGTCCGCAATGTTTCACAAGCCCAGTGGTCTATTTCCACATGAGCAAGAGCCTTGAATCCTTCTCGGTAGAATCCTTCCGAAAGTCCTCCGCAACCTGCGAACAAGTCTATGAATGTATATTTCCTTTTTTGGGACATAATCAACTACTAATTACATCTTTATAAACGTAATATAATGCATCAGCAACAAGTCTATAATTTGGTGTCTCTCTTTGCAATAGGATTCGTACAATTCTTCTGCTTATATAGAACTTCAATCGCTCTTTAAACAAATGAAAATCAGCCATTGTAGTATTAGACAATGTATTGATTAATGCATCTACTAAAGCAGTATTATATTTTTCAATGTCGCTCTCTTGTAAATGTTCAATGCGCATACTATGAAGTTTTCTTATAGTTCTTGCGTCACGAAGACTTGTAGGCAAAAAACCAAAACCAACAGCACAATGCAAATCGTACTTCTTTATAAATTGATTGGAATTACAAGCCAATAACAAGAGCCTTTTATTGCATAACAAATCGCATTTTTCTTTTTCAAAGACATTGTTTTCAAAACGACTACCGCAAAGCCTATCACTTGTCCCATGGCCAAGAAATACAACACTTTCGGCATCATGAATCTCCGCGTATATCTTATCTAAAGCATTCTCTTCAGTAGTATCATCATGTATGCCAATCGCGTGCATATTATTGCAAATGTGCTCATACAACGGCAGCAGAAAATCTGTTGTCTGATCTTCTGGATATATGCAAACATTTTTTTTCATCGGTTGACTTCGGTGAGGTATGCAATGGTTTGGGTTAAAACGGCTTCTATCCATTCCTCGGAACGGGCATCGGATTTGTTGTCTATCATCTCTGCAATTTCTAAGAAGGTCTTTCTCTTTAATTCTGGGCAACAGGAACTAAAAACCATTTCGCCATTTGCCCGTAATAAAGCGCACAAACGATGCTCCATACTGTCTTCGTTATCATGTCGCAAATACTTAAGGAGGTCTTCTTGGTAATCGACCCTACTAATGCAATCTATTATCTTATCGTGAATCAATTGATTTATACCCTCAACAAGTTGTTCTGACGATGCTTTTTGATAGTCTTCTCCGATAACGCTATTAATCACTTTATTCCAATTGCCAGAGTACACGAAAAAGTTCAAGTTTCTACGAAATTCGTGAACCATGTGAACTACATCCAATCCATTCAGATAGTCACAATCCAACCCAAAATCTGTAAGAGCTATGTCTATCTGTTTGTCTTGGATTTCTAAAGCTATTTTATTTTTCAGCTTTGCGACATCCAAATCCTCAGAATCATCTTTTTTCAATTCGGCGGAACTTGTTCGGATAAATATGAAATTCAAATCGAATTCTTGCCTTGTTGAGAGCTTGATGCTATCTATGATTTTTGTTTGGTCTTTATCATCAAATAGTAATATGCATTTTGTCTTCTTCATATCTTCTAATTATTCAAAAAACAATCTAAATGTGGCACCGGTCTCAAAATGTAAACCATTCCCCACAAACTGAATATCTCCGTTTAGTTCGTTTTTCATTCGCTCTTTAATCGTGCTTAGACCTATTCCTGATCCACCTCTACGATTAGTAACGCCTTCCTCGAAAATGCTATCTGCAGTAAAATGGTCCAGATCAACCCCAACACCATTATCTGTGAAATCAACGATATAAGTTCTTCCATCTCGAGCAAAATCTAATCTGAACTCCGTGGCAGTGGCTTTTTCCGAGTTGCTTACCAAATTGTCCAGTACAATGGACAAGTCCAAAACCGGAATTTTTTTCTCCAAAACCTCTGTGATGTCGGAATGATATTGAACTTTACACTTTGGCTTGTAATTTGAGAAATACTCTTTGATATAGTTTTCTATGTCAATTAGCTGCGATTCAGCCAATAATGCTAAATCTGCCTTGGTGATCATTTTAGATAGCAGGTGGATTCTATTGATATCATAATCAAAAGAGTCAAGCGATTCTCTTAAACCGACAAGGTTATTGTCTGCAAGTTGGAGTTTCGCGGTCTTTATTAAGCTGATGGAATTTGTAGAAGATATGAGAACCGTATGAATTAAATCCAAAACATCTTTGGAGGTGTTTCTGGTTGCTGCCAGATACTTGTTTTTCTGTATCTGTACATCTCGTTCTCGTTCTGCTTGTTCTTTTGCAATACGCTCAGCCTCAGCTTTGCGTTCTGCAGCTTCTTTCGCTTTACGTTCTACCTCAGCCTTGCGTTCTGCCTTGGCTTTAGCCTTGCGTTCCTCTTCTGCGATGAGTTCCGCCTCTTCCTTTTGGCGACGCAACTCGTCCATGTGCTTCTCAAACTCCGCAATCCTATCCTGCAAGTAGGGATCGTTGGTTTTTTCTGCCAACTTACGGACATCATCAATCATCTGTGCCTGAATTACCTCGGTGTCCGTAGGGTCAGCTACAATGTTGGCCAAATCTTCATTGTATTGAATTACATTGATGGACTTGTCGTTGACAAGAGATTTTATGAGTTGAAGGAAGTCGACTTTGCTACCGATATTTGAATATAGATGTTTTGCGGAATCGGAATCTTTATCATCTTCCAATTGTTTCCGTGCATCCAATGCGTGACCTTGACTGACGAAATATTCCTTTCTCAGGAAGCCCTCGCCCCACAATACACCGACTACATATCTCTCCAACCGACGATGGATTAATGTGAAATATTCCATCAATTGTTGGGATGCTTCTGTTTCTATCAAGCCACCGTCACGACTGGAAACCTCTTTGATTAATTCGGGATTGTCCGTTTCGATATCAACCCGGCCAAATAAATCACGGGTGCCAAGGAAGCGATTGTATCCTTGCTGTTGGCGTTGATTTAATCCCCAACTGTCATCGTTCCATTCGCCATAAGGCAGAATACGAAATCCATTTCTAAATAGTAATACATTCCCATAACTGACTGGTTGAACTCCCATCATTGAAGTAAATGAATACTTGGCAGCACGATTCAAGAAAAAAAGACTTATAGAAGCGGAATCTAATTGGGAGAAATCGGTATTGGGTTCTTCAATTTCGTACATGAGAATTCCTCTGTCTTTTAGAACCGTGTGAATAGTTCCGCCTTGAATATGGCTCTCTATCTGGGTGGTTTTTAGTTTCAAGACATCAGCGATGGAGTTTTCAATTATACCATTCACTTTGTCGTGTTTAGATTCCATCTGAGAGTCTTCTTCTCTCATCTCTGGAGCGATTATTTCTATCTGGAAGTTATCATCTGTTCCTGAGAATGGATTAATCATTTTCTCCAGAGACTTCCGAAGCCGTTTGATGTCATCTCGACTCCAAGGAGTATGTAATCCAGTAAACTCCAATATTGTTCCAGTCAGATACCCTAATGGAAATTGAGGTATCGTGTCCAATGTCTCATGAGGAATATCTACTGTGTCAAACTCGGTCTGCCTATTTTTTTCAAACACACTCCAATCCACGTGAAGCACCTCGGTTGTAGACTCCTCACCGCGTGTGGTAAGGGTTAGATTTTGTGCTAGACGGTCGCACGACATTCGACCGATGCCTTTGGCACCTGCATAATGACGTTTGAATTTGCTGCGATAAGATTTGTCTTCTGTTCCGTCGCTCTTGGCAGAATAGGCGACAAATAGCCATTTATTGATTAAATCGTCTTTTGTCATGCCCTTGCCATTATCCGCAATGCACAGATAATCTTTATCGAATGTGATTTCCACTTTAGTGGCGTGGGCATCGTATGAGTTTTTGACCAACTCCAATATGGCGATGTCGGGACTTGTTATCAAATCCCGACCCAGAATGTTTTTCAGTTCTGCACTAACACGGAATTGTAGGTTATCTTTCATTCAGTAACATCTCCTTTAAAACGATTCCAGCCTGTTCTGCAAACAACGGGGGTATGGCATTGCCGACTTGAGAGTAGCGGGGGACTTCAAGCTTTCGCATCTTGCCACCAGTGGTGTATTTTGCTCTTATCTCATACCAATCGGGGAATGACTGAATACGTGCACACTCCCGGACTGTCATAATGCGGGGTTCGGAATAATGTAGGTAGTCATCTGGCAACCCGGTAATGGTTGGCGAGACGGTATTGGGGTCTAATACTGTTATTCCACGCTGCTTGATGCCCCAGGCTTCGCGGGCTGTTCCATCAATACGCTTGCCTCTGGGTTGGTATTCGGACAGAAGGCGTTGGAATAATGCAGTCTTTTCAGATGTGTGGTGGGCAAAGCTATGACTGTCGGGAATGGTATGCATCTTTGGATAATCCCCACGCATCACCTTTGCGTAATTGCTGATTCTCCCTTTGCCATAGATTCCCGAATTGAATCCTTTTCGGTCTGGCGTAGGTAGCTCTCCATTGCTGCGTAGCAAATCGGATATGGCCTCATGTAGCGTAGCCGTAGATTTTAACCCTTTGCTTTTTAAGAAAGCGTCACGATGAGCCAATAGCAGTTGTTCAAAGTTGTCGGGAGACCCTAATCCTTCTTGAATTCCCACAAGGATGAAGCGTTTGCGACGTTGTGGAACTCCATAGTTAGAGAAGTCAAAAACATGGGGCATGACGTTATACCCCAACCCTTGTAGTCCTCGAATCACCTTGCGCGAATAAGGCTCAGCGTTGCTAGCGTTCTTTCTGTCGAAAGCATAGGTAAAACCCTTCACATTCTCAAAAAGGAGCATGTGGGGACGCACCAAATCGATGAACTTGATGTAGGAGAAGACCAACTGGTTGCGCACATCGTCTTCGACTCGTTTTCCCGCCATAGAAAACCCTTGACAAGGAGGTCCGCCAGCCACCAAATCCACCTTGCCACGCAAGGCTCTCAGTTGGTCTTGGTATTTCTCAAGCACCTCGTTAATGTCGTGATTGGTTTGAGGAAGCCAGTCAGGCCAATCGAAATGCTTCTTATTGTCGACAAGGTTGTGCTTTAGCGTCTCAAAAGGGAAAGCATTTTTCTCAATGGCAAAAATCCCTTGCCATCCAGCAAGGTACAGACCGAGGGAGAGCCCTCCGCAGCCCGCAAACAGATCTATACACGTTGGTTTCGCCATTTTTTTACCTTATTACAATAAGGTAAAACGTATTTTTTCTTCATTTATTGTTTTGGACTGAAAAAAACAATTTGATAGGAATTGTAATCTGTTATTATGATGATTTTAAATATGTGTATATGAGTTTTTACATCAATCAGTTATTATGTAAACCTACACAAAGGAGGGAAGAATACAGATATATTACATCCCTTTCTAATGAACGATTATGTAATATTGTTACTTTATCTATCTCTATATTGTCCCCAATTATGTACAGCTTCGTTGCCCTATCTGATTCAGGTCTTTTTTATCCTATTTCCTATTTGACAAGCCAATCAGTTTAACCAGCAAAAAACTGTCAAGCGATTTCAGGAAAACACAGGGTTGCAGTTTTTTGATGTTATGTCCTATTTGGGTTCGCAACATGTTAAGCTTTTAGTCACTTCTTAGTAAGGTTTTCTTGATCTTGGGGGTCAAAAAGTTTTTTTTATGGAGTTGCTATGAGGTGAAGGGTGAACGGAAATTGAATATAGATGGATAGAATCCTGAAGGGGAATTGGTTTTATTAAACAGATAGAGACAGACGGGCTGCTACCGCGCGTCCCCTCTTTCAGAGGGGTACGGCGGAGCCGGGGGGTATGTATCGGGAAACAGATGTGGAAAGTCCATTTATTATTTAAAAGAGGACTTTTGTGATTTGTGCTGGCTCCGCCAGCGTGATACATACCCCGCCACTGTCGTGGCACCCCTTTGAAAATGGGACGCTTCCGCTGTGCCGCTTGTACCCTTATGCTGGCGCGGTGACGTTTGTATCCATATTCAGTATCCTTAGGAAAATGGGACGCTGACGCGGTGACGTTTGTACCTTTATGCTGGCGCGGCGACATAATCCATAGAAAAAAGCGGGAAGGAAGTACCTGACTGGGTATTTCCCTCCCGCTTGTGGCGAAGGCCAAAGGCCCGGGACGGCTGGTTAGCGGTGCAGAGCGGCTTGTTGCCGTATCTCTGCATCGGTCTGGAAAAGGTCGTCGAGCGAGGGCTTGGCTATGAAGTGCCCTTTCTGCATCTGTGCCTCTACAAAGTCGGCAATGCCGAGGAAGGGTATTTTCCCTTCGATGAACAGCTGCACGG
>Ga0310697_10002700_pt1 | contig 18528 bp, 31 predicted proteins | sample 172DNAGHGlowgp2_FD_203883 | JGI IMG/M metagenome (GOLD analysis project Ga0310697, IMG submission 203883) | Sheep rumen microbial communities from Palmerston North, Manawatu-Wanganui, New Zealand - 1728 DNA GHGlow gp2 (v2) (version 2) | ecosystem: Host-associated > Mammals > Digestive system >... | reverse complement strand
AAAGCTAAGCAGCTCGCAATCAAGTCTATCCTCAGCTCACATGCTCAGGGTGACAGACTTACAGTTGTAGAAGATTTTACTATCGAAAGCGGAAAAACAAAGGATCTTGTAAAGATTCTTGATTGCTTTGCAAAAGATGAAAGAACAGTTCTTATCCTTAAGGATGATGACGGAAAAATCAAGCAGGCTGCCAGAAACATCCCTAACTTGACTTTCCTTTCTTATAATCGTCTTAATGCACACGATTTGTTCTACGGAAGAAAGGTAATAGTACTTGAAAGTGCTGTTAAGAATCTTTCAGACTTCTATGCAGATGATAAGGAGGCTAAATAATGAATTACGAAGATATTCTTATTAAGCCTGTTGTTTCAGAAAAAGCAAGTGCTTTGCGTGAACAGAATAAATATGTATTCGTTGTTCATCCGGATGCAACAAAAACACAGATTAAAGAAGCAGTAACACGCTTGTTTAAAGTAAAGGTAGTTGGATGCACAACAATGAATGTGCTTGGAAAAATGAAGCGTCTTCGTGGTAGACCTGGACGCACAACTTCGTATAAGAAAGCTATTGTACGTCTTGCAGAAGGCGAAACAATCGCAGCATTCGAAGGTGTTTAATCCAAGTATTAGGAATTAAGGGGATATAAAATGGCTCTTAAAGTATTTAAGCCAATGACAGCAGGTACACGTGGACGTGTTGACTTGCGCAGAGACGAACTGACAACCGATAGACCCGAGAAAACTTTGGTGTCAGGTCGCAAGTCTCATGCAGGACGCGGAGCCGGTGGTCGTATTTCGGTACGTCATCAGGGCGGCGGACACAAGAGACGCTATCGTGAAATAGATTTCAAGCGTGACAAGCATGGAATTCCAGGAACAGTCAAGACAATTGAATATGATCCTAACAGAAGTGCTAACATCGCTTTGATTTATTATGCAGACGGTGATAAACGTTATATCATCGCTCCAAAAGGATTGCAGGTTGGACAGAAGATTCTTTCTGGTGACAATGCAACTCCAACAGTTGGAAATGCACTTCCTCTGAATGCAATTCCAGTTGGTTTCACTATTCATAACATTGAATTGACACTTGGTCAGGGTGGACAGCTTGTTCGTTCTGCTGGTGCCAGCGCAATGATTGCAGGTCGCGAAGGGGACTACGTTATCGTTCGCTTGCCTTCAAGTGAAATGAGAAAGATCAATGGTAAATGCTATGCAACAATCGGTGTTGTAGGAAACGAAGAACACATGAATGTTAAGCTTGGTAAAGCCGGACACAAACGCTGGTTGGGTATCCGCCCTACTGTTCGTGGTATGGCTATGAACCCTGTTGATCACCCACTTGGTGGTGGTGAAGGTGCTGGTAAAGGACGTAATCCTGTTACTCCTTGGGGTCAGCCTTGTAAAGGTTACAAGACTCGTAACAAGAGAAAGACTTCTAACAATTTCATTGTTAGCCGTCGTAAGAAGTAGTCGCAGAGGAGATAATCGTGTCAAGATCTGTTAAGAAAGGACCTTTTGTAGAAAAGTCACTTTACAAAAAGGTTCAGGCAATGAATAAAGAAGCAGACAAGAAAATGATTAAAACATATTCTCGCTGCTCTACAATCATCCCAGAAATGGTAGGTAATACTATTTCTGTGTATAACGGTAAATCATGGATTCCTGTATATATTACAGAAAACCTGGTTGGTCACAAGCTTGGTGAATTTGCACCAACTCGTACTTTCCATGGCCATGGTGGTTCAGACAAATCAGCCGGTAAGGCTTAATGATAGGTGGATATTATGGCTGAAGTTAAAGGTTATGTAGCCACTACAAAATTCCTGATTGCATCTCCAACAAAGGTTCGCCCTGTTGCAAATGTAATCAAGCAGAAGTCCTATTCGGAAGCTATGGCAATTCTTGCTAATATGCCTCAGAAGGGTGCAAAGCTTATCAGCGCTACTCTTAAGTCAGCAGCTTCTAACGCTTTGAACCAGAATAGCAAATTAGATGAAGATATGCTTTACGTTAAAGAAATCAGAATCGACGAAGGTCCACGCCTGAAGAGAATCTGGTTCCGTGCTCGTGGTCGTGCAGATCAGTTGCTTAAACGTATGTGTCATATTACCGTCATCGTTGACGAGAAGGCGGGGGAATAAAGTGGGACAGAAAGTTAATCCAATCGGTTTACGCCTCGGTGTAAACAAGACATGGCAGTCACGCTGGTATGCCGATCCACGTGAATATGCAGATTTAGTTTTGGAAGATATCAAAATCCGTAAAATGGTTTCTGAAATTCCAGAATGCAAGAATGCTGATATAGCTGAAATTGAAATTGTACGCCATCCACAGCGCGTTACAATTGTTATTCACACAGCTCGCCCAGGTGTTATCATTGGTGCCAAAGGTGCATCAATCGAAAAAATTAGTGCTGATATTCAGAAGCAGCTTACTAAGAAAGTTCAGATTAAGATTAAGGAAATCAAGCGTGCCGATTTGAACGCAAACTTGATTGCCCAGAATATTGGTCGTCAGCTTTCTGGTCGTGGTTCATTCCGCAAGGCTATGAAACAGGCTGTAAGCAATGCTATGCGTGCAGGTGCACAGGGTGTTAAGGTTCGTCTTAGCGGTCGTCTCGGCGGTGCAGATATGTCTCGTACCGAAGAGCACAAGGAAGGACGAGTTCCTCTTCATACTCTTCGTGCCGACATCGATTATGGCACATACGCAGCTCCAACTACTTATGGTAAGATTGGTGTTAAAGTATGGGTTTATAATGGTATGAACTACGGTGTTGATCATAACGAAGATGCTGGTCAGCTTGTAAAGAAGCCACGTCGTGCAGTACGTGCTTCTTCTGATAAGGCTGAGGGCGCTGAACCTGCTAAAAAGGCAAGGAGTTAGAAATGCCACTTAGTCCAAAAAGAGTAATTCACCGTAAGGTGCAGCGTGGTCGCGAAAAAGGAAATGCGACTCGCGATAATAATATCGATTTTGGTGACATCGCATTGGTTGCTATGGAACCAACCTGGTTGGATGCCAGAGTAATTGAAGCTGCCCGTGTTGCTATCAACCGTAAGCTTGAACGTAAGGGAAATGTATGGATTCGTATTTTCCCTGACAAACCAATTACAAAGAAACCAGCTGAAGTTCGTATGGGTAAGGGTAAGGGTGCTCCAGATCATTGGGCTGCCGTTATCAAACCTGGTATGATTTTGTTCGAAGTTGGAGGCGTAGACCTCAAGATTGCTCAAAGAGCTCTTGAACTTGCAGGTGATAAGCTTCCTGTTCTTACAAAAATAGTTGTTAAGCCAACAAAGGACTAGGAGGAATAAGATGGCTGATTCAAAGAAAAAGAATGACAATGAACTGTCTTATAAAGAACTAGTTGCTAAACGCGATGAGCTTAAAAAGGAATACATGGATCTCCGTTTCAAGATGGTAATTTCTCATGTAGATAACCCAATGCAGAAACGTACAATGCGCCGCGAAATTGCACGCTTGAATACGTTCATTCGCCAGAAAGAAATTGCTGGCGAAAATAAATAGGAGCTGAACCGTGGAAGAGAATACTGTTCAGACTGTAAAGAGCGCAAAACGTTCATTCGTTGGACTTGTTACATCAGACAAAATGGACAAAACAATTGTCGTAACAATTTCATCAAAGAAAATGGACCGCCTTTACAAGAAGTATGTTACTAGATCTAAGAAGTACATGGCTCATGATGAAAATAATGAAGCTCATGTAGGTGATACAGTAAGAATCGTTGAATGCAGACCTCTCAGCAAGAATAAGTGCTGGCGTCTTGCCGAAATCGTTGAACGAGCTAAATAAGCGAAGGAGTAAAGAATTATGATTCAGATGCAATCTTGTATGACAGTTGCTGATAACTCCGGAGCAAAAATTGTTCAGTGTATTAAGGTTATCGGCGGTTCACATCGCAGATACGCTGGTATCGGCGATATCGTTGTAGTAGCAGTAAAGGATGCAATCCCAACATCTGCTATTAAGAAAGGTTCAATCGAAAAGGCTGTAATCGTACGCCAGGCAAAAGAATATCGCCGCCCGGACGGAACATATATCCGTTTTGACGACAATGCTTGTGTAATCGTAGATGACAGCAAGAACCCTAAGGGAAAACGTATTTTTGGACCAGTAGCCCGCGAGTTGCGTGATATGGACTTTATGAAGATCATATCTTTAGCTCCGGAAGTTCTTTAAGGAGAAATTGAAATGATAACTAAGTCAAAAATCCGAAAGGACGATACTGTACAGGTACTTGCAGGAAAAGACAAGGGAAAGCGCGGAACTGTAGTTCGCATTATTCCTAAGAAAGATGCTGTAATCGTATCTGGTGTAAACATTGTTAAAAAAGCAATGAGAAAGAAGAGTCAGCAGGATCAGGGCGGTATTGCCGAGATCGAAGCTCCTCTTAATATTTCAAATGTAGCAATCGTATGTAAAAAATGCGGTCCTACAAAGATTGGTTATAAAATCGACGGCGACAAGAAAATTCGTGTATGCCGTAAATGTGGAGATGTTCTGTAATGGCAAATTACGTACCTCGGCTTAAGAAAGTCTATAAAGACGAAATCGCACCAGCTCTTATTAAAGAGTTCGGCTACACAACTCCAATGCAGGTTCCTGCAGTAAAGAAAGTTGTTGTAAGCATGGGTGTTGGTGAAGCTCTCACAAATAAGAAACTCCTTGATGCCGCAGTTGCAGACTTGACCGCAATCACAGGTCAGAAGGCTGTTAAAACTAAGGCTAAAAAGAGTATTGCTAACTTCAAACTGCGTGAGGGCAACGAAGTGGGTGCAATGGTAACATTGCGCGGAGATATCATGTATGAATTCATGGATCGCCTTATTAATGTTGCTTTCCCACGTATTAAGGATTTCCGTGGAATCAAAGCTACTGGTTTTGATGGACACGGCAATTTCTCTGTTGGTATTACTGAACAGTTGATATTCCCAGAAATCGACTTTGATAAAATTACAAAAGTTGCTGGTATGAATATTACATTTGTAACAAGTGCTCAGACAGATGCTGAAGCAAAATCACTTCTTACAAAGTTCAATATGCCGTTCCGTAAGTAGGTGAAGTATGGCAAAGAAATCAATGGTTATTAAAGCAGCCCGCAAACCTAAGTATTCAACAAGACAGTATAATCGCTGTCAGATTTGCGGTCGTCCACGTGGATATTTGCGTAAGTATAAGATGTGTCGTATCTGCTTCCGCAAATTGGCAAGCGAAGGCCAGCTTCCTGGCATTACAAAATCAAGTTGGTAGGAGATAGAAATGAGTGCATCAGATCCAGTAGCAGACATGCTCACAAAGGTTCGTAATGCGGCTATGGCCCGCCACGAGAAAGTAGATGTTCCTGCTTCTAAACTCAAACTCGAAATCGTTAAGATTTTGAAGACAGAAGGATACATCAAGAACTTCAAGAAAGTTCAGGAAGAAGGAAAAAATATTCTTCGCATATTCCTTAAGTATGATGATGAAAATAATCCGGTAATCCACGGTGTTAAGAAAATTTCTACACCAGGTCGCCGTGTTTATTCTGGTTACAAAGATTTGCCACGTGTTTACAACGGTTATGGTACAATCATCGTTTCAACTTCTTCTGGTGTTACAACCGGTAAGAAAGCTGCTGAAAAGATGGTTGGTGGCGAATTAGTTTGCACAATCTGGTAGTAGGGGGCAGAAAGTATGTCAAAAGTTGGTAAACTTCCTGTTGCTATTCCAGCAGGTGTAACAGTAAATGTTGCCGATGGCGTTATTGCTGTAAAGGGACCTAAGGGAGAACTTAAACAGTCATTCCATAACGAAATCGACATTAAAGTAGAGGGAACTGAAGTTATCCTTACTGCAAAAGACAGCTCTAAGCAGACAAATGCTTATCACGGACTTTACAGAAGCCTTCTTAACAACATGGTTAAAGGTGTTACAGATGGTTTCTCTAAGACTCTCATCATAACTGGTGTAGGTTTCCGTGCAGAAGTAAAGGGTAAGGAGCTTGTAATGAACCTTGGTTATTCAACAGACTTTATTGCTATGATTCCGGACGGACTCACAGTAACTGCAACTCCAGATGGAAAAGTTACAATTGCCGGTATCGACAAGCAGTTGGTTGGTGAATTTAGTTCTCAGATTCGCAAGTTGCGCAAGCCTGAACCTTACAAAGGAAAGGGTATTCGCTACGAAGACGAAGTTATCCGCCGCAAGGTTGGTAAGACTGGTGTTAAATAAGGTGAAGCTATATGTTTAAGAAAATGAACGATAAAAACAGAAGACGCTTGCACAGAAAGATTCATATCCGTAAGTCAATTTTCGGAACTGCTGACAGACCAAGAATGACTGTTACACGCAGTAACAAGAATATTTCTGTTCAGGTTATTGATGACGTTGAAGGAAAGACTTTAGCTTCTATTTCTACTATGGAAAAAGAGTTTGCTTCTCTCAAGCCAAATACTGAGGGAGCTGCAAAACTTGGTGAAGCTTTGGGTGCACGCCTTAAGGATAAGAATATCGCTAAGGTTGTTTTCGACAGAAATGGTTATTTGTACCATGGTGTTGTTAAAGCGCTTGCTGATGGTGCCCGTAAAGCCGGTATCGAGTTCTAGGAGATATTATGGAACATCAGAAAAACTTTGATAAAGAACCAAAAGAGAAGGAATTTGTAGAAAAACTCGTTACTCTTAACAGAACCTGTAAAACTGTAAAGGGTGGACGCCGTATGTCTTTCTCTGCCCTCACTGTAGTTGGTGACGGAAAAGGTCGCGTAGGATACGGACTTGGTAAAGCTAATGACGTATCTGAAGCTATTAAGAAGAGCATAGATAAAGCAAAGAGAAATCTTGTAACTGTTCCTATGAAGAACGGTACTTTGCCACACGAAATGACAGGTAAATACAAGAGTTCAGAAGTTTTGTTAAAGCCAGCTTGTTCCGGTACTGGAATTATTGCTGGTGGTACAGTCCGTGCTATCATGGAAGCTGCCGGTGCAACAGACATTCAGTCTAAGTCATTGGGCTCAAATGCTGCTGTAAACGTAGTTCGCGCAACATTCGACGCAATTTCTAAGATTATGGATGCAAAAAAGATTGCAGCTAACAGAGGTAAAACTCTGGATGAATTGTGGGGTTAATTTATGGCTAAAGATAAACAGATTAAAGTTACATTGATTAGAAGTGTAATCGGCCAGAAACCAGACAAGAGAGCTACAGTTCGAAGTCTTGGTCTCAAGAAAATCAGTTCCTCAAACATTCTTCCAGATAACGACGCTGTTAGAGGAATGGTTGCTGCAGTATCACACTTGGTAAAAGTGGAGGAAATCTAAAATGGCAGAATACAATCCAATTCTTAGCGCTCCTCAGGGTGCTAACAAAAAACCTAAGCGTGTAGGTCGCGGTTCATCTTCTGGACTCGGTACTACAGCTGGTAAAGGTAATAAAGGACAGCAGTCAAGATCTGGTAAGGCAGTTCCTTATGTAGGTTTTGAAGGTGGACAGATGCCGTTGTACAGACGTATCGCTCACAAAGGATTTTCAAACTATCCTTTCAAGAAAGAATACTACTGTATCAACGTTGATATTCTTGAAGCTAAATTTGAAGATGGAGCAACTGTAGATAAGGCTGCTCTTATCGAAAAAGGATTCATTTCTTCTAAGACTACAACTTTGGTTAAGATTCTTGGTAATGGTGAAATTACAAAGAAGCTCAACGTAGTTGCAGATAAAGTATCTGAATCAGCAAAGGCTAAAATCGAAAAGGCTGGCGGAACAGTAAAGATTATTGAAGCTGCTGCAGAAAGTAAATAATTCGGAGTAAGGACATGGCAAGCAATCCAATTGTAAATATGTTTAAAGTTAAAGAACTTAGAGATCGTTTGTTCTTTACATTGCTCATTCTGATTGTATACAGATTGGGATGTACTCTCACAATGCCTGGCATTGATGCAAACGTTCTTATTAAGTACTTTGACGACTTGGCTTCGCAGAATAACAATGCGTTCGCCAGTTACATGGACTTCTTCGTTGGTGGAGCATTCTCCAACTTCTCCGTTTTCATGCTTGGTGTTATGCCATACATTTCTATGCAGATTATTATGCAGCTTGCTGTAATTATTTTCCCATCGCTTAAACGCATCTCTCAGGAAGATGGTGGACAGCGCAAGATTGCACAGATTACAAGAGTTGGTACAATTGTTGTATGTTTAGTGCAGTCTTGGGGTGTTACTGTTTACGCAGAGAGCATTCCTGGTTGTGTACTTATTGAAAATGCAATTGCTTTCAAAGCTCTTGCCATTCTCGTTGTCACAACAGGATCTATGATTACAATCTGGCTTGGTGATCAGATTACAGCTCGTGGTATTGGAAACGGTATTTCAATGATGATTTTTGCAGGTATCGTAGCTCGTCTTCCTAACGCAATTGTCTCTCTTGGACAGGCAGTAAAGGCAGGCGATGTACAGCTTGTATTCGTCATCCTTATTTTGATTTTGTTCATAGCTATTATTGCTTTGGTAATCTATGAAGAATCTGGACAGAGAAAGATTCCTGTACACTATGCAAAACGTGTAGTAGGAAGAAAGATGTACGGTGGTCAGAGCACATATATTCCGTTCAAGGTTAATCCTTCAAACGTAATTCCTTTGATCTTCGCAAACTCTTTGCTTACTCTTCCTTTGTCAGCAGTTTCTTTGTTCTCAAAAGGCACTAATGCAAAGCCGTGGGTAGGAGCAATTTCTCGCTTCTTAGTTCCTAACGGTTGGGGATACAATGTTTTGTTGGTACTTCTTATTATCTTCTTCGCATACTTCTACACTCAGGTAACACTGAACCCTACAGAGATTGCAAAGAACATTCGTGAAAACGGCGGCTCCATTCCGGGTGTTCGTACAGATAAGACAGAAGAATATCTGACAAAAATATTAAATAGACTTATATTACCAGGCGCTTTGTTCCTTGCTCTGATTGCTGTTGTACCAACAGTTATTCAGTATGCATTCCATTTCCCACAGTCAGCTGCACAGTTGATGGGTGGTACATCACTTATCATTATGGTAGGTGTAGATTTGGATACAATGAGTCAGGTTGAAGCTCTTCTTAAAATGCATCATCATGAAGGACTTACAAAGAAGGGCAAAATCAGATCACGCAGTCTCTAAAAAAATAGCAGATTTCGTGAATTAGCTATAGAAAAGATATGGGAATATGTGATATATTATTTGTTACCGAATTGCTCTCATTGCGAGGTGCTTAAGATTCGGTAATAATATTCTCATGGGGGCTTTTATATGAAAGTACGAACCAGTGTAAAACCTATCTGTGATAAATGTAAGGTTATTAAACGTAATGGTATTATCCGTATCATTTGTACAAACCCAAAACATAAGCAGAGACAGGGCTAAGGCTTAAGGAGAAACAGATGGCTCGAATTGCGGGAGTTGACATCCCTAATAAACATGTAGATACAGCATTGACTTACATCTACGGAATTGGCCGTTCATCGGCTATGAAAATTTGTGAAGAAGCCAAGATTGATCCTCTCAAAATGATGAATGATCTTTCACAGGACGAACTCACAAAGATTCGTGAAATTATTGACAGAGATTATAAGGTAGAAGGTCGTCTTCGTTCAGAAGTAGGTCTTAACCTTAAACGTCTTATGGATATTGGCTGCTATCGTGGTCTTCGTCATAAGAGAGGTCTTCCAGTACGTGGTCAGAGAACTCGTACAAACTCTCGTACTCGTAAGGGTAAGAAGAAGACAGTTGCTAATAAGAAAAAGGCATAAGGCGGAGGAATAATTAATGGCTACCGTTAAAAAGCGAAAGGAAAAGAAGAGCGTATACGAAGGTAACGTTTACATTCAGGCTACGTTCAATAATACTATCGTAACTATTACAGACTTGAAGGGAAATGCTCTTTCTTGGGCATCTTCAGGTGGACTTGGTTTCCGCGGAGCAAAGAAATCTACTCCGTTTGCAGCTCAGTCTGTTGCAGAAACTGCAGTACAGAAGGCACAGAGCTATGGTTTGCGTGAAGTTCACGTATATATCAAGGGACCTGGAATGGGACGCGAAAGCGCAATCCGTTCTTTGGGAGCTATGGGACTCAAGGTTAAATCAATTTCTGATGTAACTCCAATCCCACACAATGGCTGTCGCCCTCGTAAAACACGTCGCATGTAAGGAGATCAGGGAAAATGGCTAGATATACAGGACCTGTTTGCCGCATGTGTCGTGCAGAACAGAGAAAATTGATGTTGAAGGGAAGCCGCTGTACAAGCGACAAATGTCCTTTAAACAAAAAACGCGGTGCTCCAGGAAAAGATCCTAAAGCACGTGCAGGAAAGAAGAGTGAGTATGGTATTCAGCTTGCTGAAAAGCAGAAGCTCCGCCGTATGTATGGTATGCTCGAAAAGCAGTTCCGTCTTACATTTGACAAAGCTGCCCGCATGCCTGGTGTAACAGGTGAGAACTTTATTCAGTTGCTCGAACGCCGCTTGGATAACGTTGTTTACAGAATGCACTTTGCTGTTTCAAGAAATCAGGCTCGTCAGATTGTTAGTCACGGACATATTCTTGTAAATGGAAAAGCTGTAAATATTCCAGGATATGTAATTAAAGCTGGAGATGTTATTGAAGTTAAAGAAAAGAGCAGAAAGCTTCCTTTAATTCAAGAAGCATTGAACGAGGTTTCAAAGTCAGGAACTATGCCTTGGGTAACTGTTGATGTTGATGCCGTAAAGGGTACATTCACTGCAGTTCCACGCCGCGATGAGATTTCTGATTTAGCAGATATTAAAGAACAGCTCGTAGTTGAGTTCTATTCTAAATAATAAAAAGGAGTTCAGATGGCTCGTAAAAACTTGCTTAAAGGCTTTAAGAAACCTAAAGGCATTACATTTGAACATATTAGTACAAATCCGAACTACGGAAAGTTCACTGCGTATCCATTCGAACCTGGATTTGGTACAACTGTTGGAAACACACTCCGCAGAGTGTTGTTGTCATCTATTCAGGGTTATGCCGTATCTTCTATCCGCATAACTTCTTATGATGATAATGGTATACCACATGTTATTTCTAGTGAGTTTGAAGCTATTCCACATGTTTCAGAAGACACACTTGAAATAATCAACAGTCTTAAACAGATTCGTTTACGATTGCCAGAGGATAGTGAACAGGAAACTATCATGTACGAGTTCAAAGGTCCTGGCGTTGTAAAAAGCGATGATTTCGCTAAAGAAGGTCAACTTGAGATTATGACAAAAGATAAGCTCGTTTTCACAATGATGGAAGGTGCTCATCTTGATGTTGAAATTCAGGTAGATCTTGGCCGTGGATATGTGCCTGCTGAAACAAATGAACATTACATCGAAGTAGTTGGAACTATTCCAATGGATGCAATTTTCACTCCGGTTGAAAAGGTTAAATATGCTATTGAGCCTTGCCGTGTAGGCCAGCGCAATGACTATGATAAGCTTGTCCTCGAAATCTGGACAGACGGAACAATTACTCCGGAAAATGCTTTGGGTGAAGCTGCAAAAATTGCAAAAGAACATTTTGCAATCTTTATCAACTTCAATGACAAAGACGTTATCGGAAATGATGACAGCGATGAAGGCGATGAGAGCATTACAAGACTTCTCCAGACTCCTGTTGAAGAACTTGAGCTTTCTGTTCGCTCGTCAAATTGTTTGAAAAATGCAAATATTCGTACAATCGGCGAATTAACTAAAAAAACAGAAGATGATATAGCTAAAACAAGAAACTTCGGAAAGAAGAGTCTTGCCGAAATTAAAGAAAAGCTCCAGGAATGGAACCTTACTCTTGGCATGACAGACTATAGTCATCTGAAGAATGCTGCCAATTTAACAAAGCAGAAGGAAGAAACAGATGAATCATAAGAATGGTTTTAATCCGCTTTCACGTACAACAGCACATCGTCGTGCTATGTCACGCAATATGGTAACATCACTCTTTAGATATGAGCGAATTACTACAACTAAATCAAAGGCCCTTGAAGTAAGAAAATCTGCTGAAAAGCTTATTACAAGAGCTAAAGAAGATACTGTTCATAACCGTCGTGAAGCAGCTAAATTTATTTCGGATGAAAAAATCCTTAATAAGTTGTTCACAGAAATCGGTCCACGCATGAAGGAAAGAAACGGTGGTTATACACGCGTTCTTAAGCTTGGTTTCCGCCAGGGTGATGCTGCTGATGTTGTAATCTTGGAACTTGTTGACTATAAGCTTGAATCAGAAGATGAAAAAGCAAACAAGAAAGAAGCTAAAAAAGCTCCTGCTAAAGACGACAAGTCGAAAAAAGCTGCAACAAAGTCAAAGGAAGCTGCTCCTGCAAAGAAATCGGCTTCTAAGAAAACTTCTGAAAAGAAGGAAGAACCTAAGGCTGAATAAGCCCACGGTTACGTATAAGGAGTTCGTATGTCTAAGAACCATCGTGGATCAGGTATCAGATCACTTCCTAAACACGGAAGAGGAACTTGTGCAATCTGTGGAAAAACAGATATTAAAGTTCTCTACGAAAAGGAAATTAATGGTCAGAATGTAAATATTTGTAAGTTCTGTAACGCACATCTTAAGAACGAAGCAAGAAACGCTCCAGCTCCTGCACCTGCTGCAGAAGAAGCTCCTGCTGAACAGGCAGAAGCCCCAGCTGCTGAATAATCAGTTTAGCGTTTATTTACATTAGCAAACCGTCGGACCTGCGTGCCGGCGGTTTTTTTATGCTTTTTTATGTATTTAATATTGCTTGAAATGGCAGTTTGATATAGAATAATAACGATATGGGTATTGCTAATAGTCATCAGATTTCCAGATATTATGATTTTTTCAGAGATAAGGAAATAGTTTTTACAAAAGCCAATGTACAGATTCTAAAGATGGATCCCCGCCAGATATATGTAAAATGTGCTGGTGGACAATGGCCTTGCCTTATAAACTCATCTTCATTACAGTCTGCTAAAATCATCATTGGAACAAACAGTGGTGCTTTTCTTGCAATTCAAAAAGACAAAAATATGTCTATACAGCTCCGTTACTGCTTCCTTGATGCAAATGGGGCTCCTATTCATTTCTTTGTAAACTGTACAGTCGGCGAAATAAACAAGTATCAGAATACCGAAGAACTTGCTGTTGTAACTCTTAACTTTACACAGCGTCCGCCTGATGATTTGATTTTTAAGATTGGTGAATTTCTTGAAGCAAACGAGAACTTTTACCATCGTAAAGAAGAGCGTATTGATATTAACAAAAACTCAATCCGCAAGCTTGGCCTTGAAAAGGAAGAATCTATCATTTTTGTAGAAAATGTTCCACGCCGCTGTATTCTTAAAGACTTGTCCTTCAGTGGTGCAAAGGTAATGCTTGTAGGTGTACCAAAGTTCCTTGTAGGAAAAAATATTGCACTTAAAATTGATTTTATAGATACAAATGAATCTGTTCTTGTTCCTGGAATTATTCCTCGTGCAGAGTTCCTTGAAGGTCGAAAGGATATTACTTCGGTACACATTGCCTTTAATGGCGATACTGTTCCAATGGTATACAAGATTCACATCAACAGCTTTATTACTACATACCAGAAGACAATTCTTAATAATCAGCAGACAAATGCAAACTCTGTTATGAATCAACCTGTAATTAATTCTGCTGCCGACGATATGGCACCTTCTGTTGCAGATGCAATTCCAAGACAAGCTGCAGATGCCGCCAAAAATGTTCAGGCTCAAGCTCAGACACAAACAGTACAAACAGCTCAGCCTGCACAAAATCCAACAGCATAACAGGAAAAATTTATGAACCCAAAAAATCCTCTTGATTCTATTTATTTTATTGACTTGCCTGAAAATTTTAGTTTGTCTGATGCCGCTTTTCCAATTGATAAAACTATTCAGCTGCCGGTACAGCAGAAAGACAGCGATGCTCCGGGCGTTTTTGATCCAAAAGAAATTACAATGGAGCAGATTCTTGCAGGTATTCTTACTGTTTTAGCCTACGATAAGAAAAATCCTCATCTTGATTATTACCGCTCACTTTTGAAAAAGGCAAAACCAAATATTAAACAGGAGCTTTGTGAGGCTGCAATCCTTAAAACAAAAAATGAGGATTTTGATCTTGCAGAAGAAATTTTTCTTGCCCTGCATGGACTTGAGCCGGATGATGAAGCTATCATTTTGAATATGGCTCTCTTCCTTGATCAGCGTGCAGATAATTATCGTCGTGCAGGTCTTTTTGAAGATGCCGATGCTTACGACGCAGATGCAGAAAGTTATTATATTCAGGCAATTGAAGCAGAACCTCCGCTGCCGGATGCATATTTTAATGCAGGATTTTTCTATCTTAAGCAGCATAAATACCGTGAGGCAAAGGATTGTTTTGAAACTTTTGTTGCCCTTAATTGTGAAGCTACCGAAGAAGAACTTGGTGAAAACGGAGAATACAAGCTTAATCGTGCAAACGAAATCCTTGATATGATTAAAAATCAGAACATGGATGATGAGCGCTTTAAGAACGCCTACGATTTAATTTCGAGTGGTCAGGAAGAGAAGGGGCTTGAAGAAATAAAAGTATTCCTTCAAAACAATCCAAAGGTTTGGAATGCCTGGTTCCTTCTTGGCTGGGGGCTTCGTAAGCTTGAAAAATTTGACGGAGCAAAGCAGGCCTTCTTAGAAGCCTTAGAGTGTGGTGGAGATAAAAATGCCGACACCTATAATGAACTTTCTCTTTGTCTTGTAGCCGAAAAGAAGTTTGATGAAGCAAAAGCTGCCCTTCAAAAGGCTATGGCAATTGATCCTGACAATACAAAGATAATTTCAAATCTTGGATATATTGCACTGGCTCAAGGCAACGAAGAAGAAGCACGAAAATGTTTTTCAATTGTTCTTGAATTAGATCCAAAGGATGCAATTGCTGCTGCTGAGTTGCTTAAATTAGAAAAAAATAATTAATTCTTTTTCCAGGAAACAATATCGCCGACATTAATATTATTTTTTTTATACCAGCCTTGAGGTACTTCAAGAGCATAACGTACAGAACTTGTGCTCTTGATAGGTGTAAGGCTAAAGGGTGTCATGTCGTAAATATTGCGGATTTTTCCACGAGAATCTATATAGGCTATTGAAAGCGGGTGAGGGGTGTTTTTCATCCAGAAAGAAAGAATCTGCTCTTTTTCAAAAACAAAAAGCATGCCTGTTCCATCTGGAATGTTTTTGCGGTTCATAAAGCCGTAATTTCTTTCTTCTTCTTTTTGGGCAACTTCGGCTTTTACAATTGCACTTGTTCCGTCTGAGCGGGTTATGGTGATGTCTGTTACAGGAAGTTTTTTTGATTTACAGCTTGGGGTCCAGAGAACTGTAAATAAAACTGCGAATGTAAAAATTGTTTTTTTAAGATTTGTTTTCATATTAAAACTCTTCAAGGAAGCTTTGAGCATTTTTTTCTTCGTATGATTTTTCTACGGTTGCCGAAGTTTTAAGCATGTCAAAGGTCTCGTTATCGATGTATTTTACCGAAAGAGGTTTTTCCAGCTGCATTGTAATTGCATCATTTTTCCATACGGCTTTCTGCGGATCAAGACTGTCAGGTTGACCGTATTTTTTACATAAGGTTGTGAACATTGAATAATAATCAATTTTATTTGTATTGATATTTATTGTAATAATGTAAAGCTGTTCATTGTAAAACTGGAACCAGCAGTTTGATAAATATGGAGAACCGCGACCTCCTGAAGCATTTGTTTCTATAAGCACTTTTGCATCTCCCGGAAGAAGGGAAACATCTCTGTCTCCGGAATATCCAAAATCGGAATTTTTAAGCAGCTGGATTTTAGCTTCTTTGAGTGACATTCCCAAATGAACGTCGCCATAGCCGTCTGGTAAATCTTTAGCAGAAAGAGAAAATGTTATTATTGCGAGAAAAAAACAAAATAAAAAGCTTTTCTTACTCATATAGAGTTTATCGGCAGAATTTTACTCTTCATTACTCTGTTTTCTGTAGAAGGCAGCCTGCTTAACAAGTTCCGGTACATCCTTGATATAAATCTTGTTGTCTACAAGCTTAACGTGTGCAGAAGAAGAGAAATCAAAAATAGCCTTGTGCTGAGCTTCCTGTGGCAATCCACACATGTTTGCAATGTCTTTTGGAGTAAACTCTGTCTGCATTGCTTTTGATGTAAGACGGTCAATATTAATGCGCTGTTTTTCAAGCTGAAGCGAAAGCATATCAATCATCTTTTGGAATGGGTCTCGAAGGTTTGCGTTATCAAGCTGACGGTACATAGACCAGAGTCTTTCGGCAAGTGTTGTTGTAAGGCGTGAAATCAACTGAGGCTGGGTTGTTACCATCTGATTAAAGTTTTCGTGGTTTACTACCATAAGGCGGCAGTCTGAGTGGGCAATTGCATTTGCAGAACGAGGTTTGTTCTCCAGAAGTGCCATTTCACCAAACATATCACCTTTGTGGAGGAGGGCGAGTGTTACTTCGTTTCCATCTACAACTTTAGAAATTGTAACCTCTCCGCTCTGAATAATAAACATATCTGAACCGCTCTGGGCCTCTGAGAAAATCATTGTATCCTGAGGGTATTCGCGGCTAAGTTCTTTTGAAGGTTCAAAATAAGGTGCGCGTGTGCGAGCTTTAAGGGCTACAAACTTCTGTTTTGCAATTTCGGCATACTGACCTTCCGGTTTTGTTTTAAGGTACTGATAGTATGCGTAAACTGCTATATTGTTGCGTGAAGCTTTTTCGTAATACTGTGCAACACGTAAGATTTGTTCTGATGTATCTGAAACAACAGTGTTCAAGGTTGCCTTTGTAAGCATTTCGTTCATTTGACGCATGCGGGCAGCAAAAGTTTTAATGATTTTTAAAGCAACAGGTGTATTGTTTACAATGAGTTCCGGATACTGTTCTTTGCGAACGGCGATTGCCTGAACATCTGTTATTGCAACTGCAGTTTCAATTTGAAGGTGAGATGCCATACATGGTACAACGCCAACGAAGTCTCCTGGTCCAAGCTTAAATGGCTGAATTCCTGCGCCTGATGATTTGAAGCACTGAACCATACCCTTCTGGATAATGTAGAAGCGGTCACTGTCGGCCTTTCCTTCTACTACCATGTACGAGCCCTGCTTGAATGTAACTATTTGCAATTGTAACATATTAATCTCACTTTAAATGTTATTCTATAAGTATAATTTCACAAAAGGAATTTGTCTAGTTAATTTTCGACAAAAATTATCTCCGGCTCAAGCGAAAAACCAAACTTTTGATAGACTTTAGTCTGAACCTCTTCTACCAGATTTTTGATATCACGGGCACTTGCATTTCCTGTGTTTATGATGAAATTTCCATGAAAATCGGCAACTTTTGCACCGCCACAGGTTAGTCCTCTAAGGCCTGCTTCATCAATAATCATGCCGGAAGGCTTTCCAAAGTCGCGGTTATTCTTAAAAACGGAACCTGCGCTTGGAAATTTAAAATGTCCCTTGTTTACCCGCTCTGCAATATATTTTTTGCATTCCTGGCGGATTTTTTCCTGCTCTGAGGCATTTTTTTGTATAAGGCGGAAGGTTGCAGTTGTAATAAACTTTTTTCCTGTCTGATAGGGAGATTTTTTGTAGGCCCATTCCTGGGGATTATAAAGCTCCTGGTGCAGTTTGATTTTTGAATCTGAATAATCCTGATAGCTTACTGAAAAAATTACATCTGAAATTGATTTATCAAAACAGCGGGCATTCATAAAAACGGCGCCACCAACCGTTCCCGGAAGCCCTGCAAACTCTTCTACGCCGCTTATACTGTTTTCTGTGCAAAAGTTAACAAAGGCCGCCATTGGAGTGCCCGAAAAGCAGGTTATTAAAACTTCGTTTTTTGCCAGGGTGATTTTTCCAAACTGTGGAGAAATATTTGAAGGAGGGTAATAGGCTGTATCATTAAAATTACAGGTAGAAATTACAGCACCTTTAAAACCTTCATCTGGAAAAACAATATTACTGCCGCCACCCATTATAAAAAAGCGGACATTATTTTTAAGCAAAGCTTCTAGCGCAATCTGGAAAGAATAAAAGTTCTGCGGCGCAATAAAAAGCTCTGCCGCCCCCCCGATTTTAAAAGTAGTTTTAGGTCCCAGCGGCTCATTTTCCAGAATATCGCCAATAAAGGCATCGTGATTTTTTAAGATTTCAATTATAGATGTGTAATCGCTCACAATTCAATTATACCAAACCCCACCATCCCGCGCAACACGACAAAATTGATAATTATGGAAATCAATTATATATGAATAGATTAAAAAAAATAGCGCGAGCTGAATTACAGCTTACAAAAATGCTCTGAAGTGCGGCCGCAAGGCGGCCATGTTGATAATTACAAGGCACTTCAGCGCATAGCGGGCTAGACAATATGTTGTGTCTCCTGATTTGCAAAAACGTGGATTTAGCTTCAAAATGGAGACAACTATAAACCAAAATGAAGCATTACCAAAATGCAAAAGGAGACACAACATGGAA
>Ga0310697_10002699_pt1 | contig 18528 bp, 5 predicted proteins | sample 172DNAGHGlowgp2_FD_203883 | JGI IMG/M metagenome (GOLD analysis project Ga0310697, IMG submission 203883) | Sheep rumen microbial communities from Palmerston North, Manawatu-Wanganui, New Zealand - 1728 DNA GHGlow gp2 (v2) (version 2) | ecosystem: Host-associated > Mammals > Digestive system >... | reverse complement strand
ACGGTAATGGTGAAGGGATGCACCGTCTCTTCTGGCTCAAAGTATATCCTCTTGCCAGCCTCGACGGTCATACTCTTCGACTGATTACGTACGGGCTGTGGTTTGCCTGCTTTGATGGCATCGAAGAGCGAAGGCACCATCGCGTACATGAACTCTGCATGACCTGCTGTGTTCTGATGATATGTGTCGGAGACATAGCCGTCTGCCCATTGGCCGTTGCCCTTGTCGATAGAGCCCAGCACGTTGGTCGAGGGCACGTCCCACTCGTGAATGAGCAGGTTGAGTTGCTTGACGTAGTAGTAGTCGTCGTTATTGTAGTCGCCACGCGTGTAATTATTCATCACCATAGGGATCTTGCCGTCAGCGCGGACCTTACTGATTAGCGTCAGCATGTTGTCGCGCCACTGGTTGAAGACAGCCTGCTGATTGCTTGCGCCATGAATGCCTTCGTTACCGAGCGAAAGGCCAAAGATGACGTAGCGTCCGAAGTCGCGAATGAGGTCATCATAGCGATTCAAGAGGTTTGTCGTCGTATTGCCACCGATGGATACGTTTGTTGTGTAGAAGGCATTGTCGCTTCTGCCTTCATTGTGTCGAGCGATGAGTTGCTGACCATAAAGATAACGATAGCCCTTCCAGTCCGTAGCGCCTTGTCCGTTGGCAACAGACGAGCCAAAGACAGAAATGCGATTCTCGTCGATGGGCGCTGCAATGTCATAAACCATATCCTTCATGTTGACGGTAATGGTATATGTACCGGCGTTCTGATAGATGTTCTCTACGCTCTGCCCCTTCTCCGTTTCGCCAAGGACGTACCTCGTTGCAGCACCTTGCAGACGTTTGATGGCAAAAGCATCATCATTGTTAAGGGCAAAGTACATCGTCTTATCGACCCATTGCTGGGAAGACGTTTCCTGAAGTGTGACTTCTCCTTCGAAGACGCCGTCAGCCTTGTAGGGAATGACAGGACTGCCTGCACCCATGTTGCCACGAATGTTCATCGTAACGGGCAGGACAATTATGGTCTTGTTGCCAGTATCGACAGTGATGCGTGCCACACAGTTTTGTGCAACGGTGAATGGTGTTGTGCCTTCTGTGGCAAAGGTGCCATCGCCATTGCTTGAGAGCGTCACTGCTTCGCCATCAGCAGTGCCAGACAAGACAAAAGTACCTGCATCAAGACGTGCGTAGGCTTCATAAAGGTTGCCGCCAAGAGCTTTGAATGTGACGTCCTCCGCATTGCCGCCAAGCGAGAGGCTTGTGAACACGAGGGGCTCCTCAGGTCGAGTGCCGCCCTCATACTCTTCCACACGCATCGCACTGATGTGCGCCATGCCAAAAACACGTTGATAAGTGATGACGATGTTGCCGTCCTTGTCAGGATAGAGGTAGTCTGTCTGCAGGATGTTGCGCAGGTTGCCATGATAACCTTCACCGCCTATGTCAGAACCCGATGTTGTTTGTCCGCCCGTCCAGGTGCGCTGGCCTGTTATGTTGTAGAGCGTACAACGGTTGTCGGTATGGTTGCGCGAGCCGTAAATGTATAAGCGATAGCAATGGTCGGTGTTGAGTTTCGTGAGCTTGAAGGAACGGACATCGCCGTTATCGATGAAGACGTAGTCCTCTGTGGCCGTCTTGATGGCGAGGTCTCCAAGATCGTCGGCAGAAGGGTCGTTGTTGCCGCCTGCATCAATGCCGTTGGTATAGGTCTTTTCCACGACGATGAATCTGTAACCGGTCGAGACGTTTTCGCTATTCCTGACAGAGATTATTTTGTTGGCAGCAATGGCGTTACTGCTGCTTGAGCCGGACGAGATGTTGTTCCAGCGGTTGCCATTGGCGTCGGTGGTAGTGGTGTGACCTCTCGTGTTGTTGCTTGTCTCGCCGAAATCGAAGTACATCTTCTGCTTCAGCGTGAGCTCTTGATTGGGCCGCTCCACGCCGGAGACTTCTTCGATCTTCATACAATTGAGATAGACCATGATGCCCGATGACTTCTTGATGATGGTAAGGTCGATATTGCCGTTGCGATCCGGGAAGATAAGGTCGGACGTCAGAACGTTGTTATTGTTGCCGTTGTAGCCTCCATTGCCTATCCCTGTGCCGGACATCGCCATCTCTTCTCGCCAAGAGTTCTCGCCTGTCAGGTCGAAATTGGCAGCTCGTGTGTCGGTTGCGGTACGCGAACCGAAGAGAAAGAAGCGATAGCCTTTGCTGAGGTCGAGTCCCTTGAAATGGATGACGCCGTAGTCTTGTCCGCCTTCAAGGAAGATGTAGTCCTGCGTGGCACTCTCGATGGCAAGGTCACCAAGCAGTGATTTCGACGGATTCTGCAAACCGCCATTGGTGTAGCCATTGGTTGAGAATCGCGTCGAGATTTGCAACTTGCAGTCGGTAGCTGTATTATCCGACGTCACGAGACTTATCGTTTGCGGATAGGCTTTGTCCGGTGCACCTGTTCCTTTGCCGAAGATATTGTTCCAATAGTGTCCGTTCGCATCAGCTCCGACGGTCTTATAGCCCTGACCGGAAACGTTGTTCTGACCGTAGTCGATATAGAAGGAGCGCTCCACAGTCTGTGCTCCTGCGCTCAGGCAGCCTGCCATCAAAGCAAGCGTCAGCAATGTCTTTGTTGCTTTCATGAGTAGAAAGAATTATGTATCCTGTTTATAATTTGCTGCAAAGATAATATAATTATCTGTAACACGCAAGATTTTCAGCGGAAAAATCATCCGCGACACAGGGCATAAAAAAACGCCGCCTGCGGAGATTGCAATCCCCGCGTGCGGCGTTGGGCATTTCCGCGTGCGGCGATTGCAATCCCCGCACGCGGCGTTTTGAGTCCCCTACTTCACCCTGAACTTCTCGCCTGCTGTATTCGACTGATATTCGGGTGCATAGAGGCAGGTCAAACGGGCTGGTGGCAGGAGATAGTTGCCGTCGCGACTGACAAGCCAATCTTCCTCGATAACATACGTGCCTCGAGGCAAGTGGTCCATGAAGTACTCTGTGCTGGCATCGTGCATCGCCTGATAATAGCCGAGACCGCCTTGCCAACGATAGCCCGAGAGCTGTTGGGCAGGTTCGGTAGCAGCCGGACGGGGTGCACGAAGGCAGACGTATTCGTAATCGCGATCGGCAGTGATGGTGTAGCGAACATGGATGCGGTCGCCCTTATTCGGCTTGCCCAGGTTATCCACTTCTCGGCGGATGGTCATGCCTTCACGATGGTTCTCCACATCAGCTGCGGGCAACTGGTACTGCGCATAGACCGCTCCCCAAGAGAGGCCTCGCTCGCTACCCTTCTGCTCGATAGTAAGTTCCTTTGCCTTCGTTTCGGTCTGAATCACTTTGCGCACATAGCCGGAGAACGGTTCCTGCGCTTGAAGCCTATGTGTCTGGCCTTCGAAGATGACTTTACCATTCCATTCGCCGCCCTCACTACGGAGCTCGCTCTGCATCAGTGCATAGATGGCATCAGCCGACTGAATGGGCTGCTCCCATTCCTGTGTCCGCTTTTGCTGGATAAGCCACTCTGCCATCTTGGCAAGCAGGTCGGTTTCCTTAGGCTCGACAGTACGGACGGCCTCCATCAGGTTGACGTGCGTCTGGACTTTGCGGTCGATGCTTGTGAAACTGCCGCTTGGGTAAGCGAGGTACATGCCATCACCATGGCGCAGCAGCTCGTGGATGCGTGGCATCAAGGCCTGTGCCTTCTTCTCCTCTCCCAAACGTTGCAGCACGATTGCCGCAAGAGCTCGTGGCTCACGGTCGAGGTCTTCAGCCTGCTTCTTCAAAAGCGACAAGAGGTATTTGGCATCCTCGTTGCCCTTTCCCTTATACATTATATATATATATAGGTATCGGAGTTCGGAGAGCGACAGTGTCGGGTTCTTCTCTTTGCGCAAAGCCTCGACGTCTTTGTGCATTTCCTTCTCGAGGTAAGACATCGCCTTGTCGAGGAGTTGGGTTTCCGGTACTGTCCAACCGCCCTTGATGGCTCCGAGCCTCGTCAACAGCATGGCAACCTGCGAGGTCATCCATGTGCTTCCGCTCATGCCCGGGAACCAGCCGAACGAGCCGTCCGAGTTCTGTCTTGCAGAAAGGGTTGCGAGCATCGTCATACGTCTTTGTTCCTGCTCCATCTCAGCAAAGAGCGAAGACAGACGTTGCCTGCTTGCCTTTTGCTGACGGGCCTCCACCACCCAAGGTGTTTCGTTGAGGAGGATGTCGGCAAGCTGTTGGTTCTTGACAAGCGGGCTTTCCAAAGCCTGTGGGTTTTCTTCCTTTGCCCAAGCATCGATGGCCTCGCGGACGTTTGGATATTCGTGGGCAATGTGATAGGCAACGCTGCCACCGTAATAAGCCGAGGCAACCGAGAGGACATCGCTATGCGTCGGTGCCGTCAACGAAGGCAAAGCCTGCAAAGCGAGATAAAGCGGCTCGGCAACATGTTCGACGGTCAAGGTCTTGTTCACAGCCGCATCAGCAAAGAGTTTATCGAGCTTCATCGTGAGTGTCGTGTCGCCTCTGAGGAGATATGTTCGCGTCTCGGTCACGTTCTGCATATCGGAAAGGACTGGCATATAGCGCACCTCGCCATCGCTGCTTCCCTTGCCTTTCGCAACCCATTGCACGGCAAGGGCTGGATGGTCGGGAGTAACTTTAAGCTGCATACTGTAAACAGCCGTCTTGCTTGGTTCGACGTCGAAGGATACTTTCATCTGCTTGACGAGTCGGTTGTCCTCGGCATCATAGACTTTCAGGATGGCGTCGCCTTTCTGTCGTTTCTCCGAGGCATTGCGGATGCTGGCCGTCAGCGTGACTTCATCACCGTTACGCACAAAGCGGGGTAACGTCAGCTCTGCCATCAGTTCCTTCTTCGCAACAACTGTCTCCTCCCACTCGGCGATCATCATGTCCTTCGTGTGTGCCAATCCATGCAGATGCCAAGAGGTGAGGCCTTCTGGCAAGGTAAACTCGATGGACGTCTGGCCCTTGCTGTCTGTTCGAAGCTGCGGATAGAAGAAGGCAAGCTCGGAAAGGTTGGAGCGAACATAAGCCGCATCATCTGTCTCCGCTTCAGCCGCCTCTTCATCTGTCTCTAAGCCATAGCCTCTAAGCCTCATTGATGTACCATCGCCCAAAGCTTTGCTATTCTGCACAACGTCAAGTCCTGCAATCTGACCTTGAAGAGCTTGGTCAACGGACTCGAACTCAAGGCTTTCCACCTCTGCCATATTGAATTTCTTGACAGCACCAGCATACTCGCGAGCAGGGGCAACCATGTTGAACACTCTTTCTTCCATCCTGTTTGCTCCAACGCCACGAAGGCGCATGCCTTTTCCGCCTCGTGTCGGGCGAACGCTCTGGAAGTATTCTTCGTTCCAATATGCAAAGTCATAGCCTTTGTAAGGCAGATATTGGAGCGACATCCTCAGTCCCGAATAGCTCGTCCTGTTGAACCACTCGTAGCAGCTCGCACGAAACAGCACATCGCGGTTGCAACCACGATAGACTGCAGCGCGCATATAGTACGGCGACAAGGCATCGAGCGATGCATCGTACATGCCAACCATGACGTTCGCGGAGGCAGGACTGCCGTCGGGTCGCATCAAGATGAGTCGCCACTGCTCTTTCTGCCCGGGTTGCAAGTGGTTGCGGAATGTGTCCCAATGCATCGTGAGCCGTGTGTCGGGCTCTTCATACCGGAAGTCCAACACACTATGTTCGAACTCGCCTTCGTGTATGAGCATCATCGAGACACCCAAATGATGGCGGAAGCGCTCTTCGTATGGCACTTCGAACATCGTAGCTTGGTCTGAGAGATGCAGTATCGTGTCGCGCACAATGCCGTTCTCGCCAGTCATGATGCAGTATATCCATGCGTCGGACAAGGTCGTGCCCACTTGGAAACGTGCAGGCTTTTCTGCCGAGATGAGTTCTTCGGGCGTATAGAGCCAGAGATTGTGCTTGCCGATGAGACGTTTGTCGGTGATGGAGAAGATGGTAAAGCTTGCCTTGAACGATGCGGTATCGCCTTTGACTTCTGCCTTTGCACGAAGGTCGTACATGCCGGATGGCAAGCTGCGAAGCACGTCGGGAATCGTGTCGCGATTTGCTGGAATATAGAAGTTCTTCACTTCCCTGCCGTCTTGCATCAGGACACAAAGCACATTGCCATCAACCGGCTTGTCGTTGCTTGAGTAAAGGTCGAAGCGCAATGGCTGGAGCTTCTCGCGGTTTTGTTGTTCCGGGACGTCGCCCCTCATTCGAAGCGGCGTACTGCAAAGCGGCACACGGATGCTGCCCTGCTGTGTCTCGCCTTCCGGACTAAGCACATCGACCGAGAGCTGCAAGGTCTGTCCCCATTTGAAGTCTTCATCCGTAAGCTCTTTCGAAACAGGAACCCGGATGCTGAACTTGCCTTCTTCGTCGGTATAGAGCGTATCGATGTCGTGCGATATGCTTGGACTGAAACGCCTGTACCACCAGCTTTGCTGCCATCGATAAGTTCCCGTAACACGAGCATTTGCCACTGGCCACTGGCTGTACGTCATCGCCTTTCCTGTCAAAGTAATGCTGTCAACGGGAAGCGTGATGGCCGGAGCCTCGTCCATCTCGACTTGGAAAGTCGGACGACGATACTCTTCAACGCGAATGTAGATTGTGTTGTCATCCACCCCAATGCTATAATTGCCGGGCAAACCCGTTTGGGGCAACTGCAAGCTGTCCTTCACGGTGCCGAACTCGTCGCTCTTCAAGGTGTGCTTTGCCAGTTCCTGACCATTGGCATCGGTGAACGTTACGGTAAGCTCTGCTCCTGCCTCAACCCTTGGTGCTTCGTCGTGACCCTTGGTGTAAGCGATGCCGCCCACATAAACCGTTTGCCCCGGCCGATAGATACTGCGGTCGGTGTAGATATTGACGTGATGCTCCAGCTTGTTGTCATAGTCGTGGCTATAACGCCATCCCAGACTTTCCTTGCCGAAGGCATTGTCTGCGCCTTTCGACAACTCGACATAAAGGTAATTCCTGTTGCCACTATAAGCTATTTCGGCAATACCTCTCTCGTCGGTTGTTTGTTCTTGAAGGAGAACATACTCTTGCCTTTTCCTTTCATAAAAAGACACCTTCACGCCGCTTTGTGGTTCGCCTGTCATGGCATCAGTTACCATCAATCGTTCCTTGCTGTCGGGTAAGGCAGCAGCCATGAAGGTGAGTGCCGTCACATCGAATTGCACTATCTGCGGCTCAATGGCTTGCTCGAGTTTCTCCTTCGTGGTGCCGTCGAAGACAAAGGCATAGTGTCCGAAGCTCGGCGAGCGCCAACGCAAGGTGTCATCCTTCGTCTCGAGTGCCTCAACGCCATCCATCGAGATGGGCAAAGTCTCGACAAGCGTACCACTTCGCTTCACTTGCTCCAGCTTCGTGCCTTGCTCCTCCTCGTCCTTGAACTCAAAGCCGATCGGCAAACGGTAAACAGCGATGCTGCCCGACTCCATGTTCTTAATGCGGAGAGGTATGTCGTAGTCCTTATCGGGATAAAGCGTTTCGTGGAACCTGCCCATGAGCCTCGGTGCTCGAAGCTCAGCGAGCCGGTTCTTCAGGTTGTTTGCCTGCCAACTCTTGGGATAACGCTGCAAAGCCTCTTCCAAGAGCTCTTCCCTCTCCTTGTTCGTTTTGTCGGGCAACTCTGCAAGCAAGGCATAGACGTCTGCACAAGCGGGCAAGTCGATGTATTCGTCACGAAGTCTCAGCAAGATGTCTTCCTGCTTCTGCCCACCTTTTTCCTCTAATGAATCTACCCTGAGCAGCAAAGTCGCCTCGCGAAGTCCGTGCCTACGATAGACATTGATGATGTCCTCATAACGGGGCACGAGATGCGTCCGCCTTTCCTGTTCGGTAAGGTCGCTCAGGCAAGTCTGCCAAACGAGATAGAGCAGGTCGCCGCCAAACACAGCATCGTTCTTGCCCGGCAGTGTCAAAGGCTTTGTGTCAGCAAGCTTAACGGCATGAAGCGCCTCGACATCTTGCAACGCCTGAGCATAGAGGTCGGCCGAATGACGTCGGTATTCATCGTGAGTCCACTCCTGCAGGCTGTCCGGATGGCTCTTTGTCTTGCTGTCATAGCGCTGCGAACGCCAGGCATTGCCGACAAGCAGGTGAGCCATCGCAGCACGATAGATGGCCTGAGCCGTCGGGTCATTCTCTCTCAACATCTCTGCTTTGAGCTCCCGCCAATCGTGGTAGAAACTGTCGGGCGTGATGTCTTCGCGCTTCTGATTCTCTGTCAAGACAGCCGCCAAACGCTTTGCTGCCTTCTGACTCGCCTTACTCTTGTCCTTATCATTTTGCAGAACACCTTGCCAAACGGCTCGCTGCAGGTCGCCCTGTTCGTTGTCGTCGGCATATTCCCAATACATCGCGCCTCGCAAGCCTTGCTCCTTGATGTAGGCACACTTCATGGCAATCGAGCGCGGACTCTCAAAGCCGATGACCAACTCGCCGTCCTCATCCATCAGGAACGATGCCTTCGATGTGTTGCTCCACACCTCCTTCTCCGTGTGCTTGTCGCGGTCGCGATACTTCATGTACACGCCGCTCTTGCCCCTGCCGTAGAATGGCATGCCGAGGACAATCTTTTCGTCGGGCACGCCTGCCTTGCGATGGGCTTCGACACACTCCGAGGCACAGAGCCAGCCGACGATTGTCGAGCGGTAGAGCGCCGAGTGGTGCTTGGGGGCGCTGCCCATGTCGTAGGCCATCACGTTGACCATGTCGAGGTACTTCTCGCAGCTCTTGAAGTCGATGAACTGTGCGCTGCCCACACTCGCCAAGGTGAGCCAGAGCTTGCTGCCCAGAGCTTGTCGAAGGTCGCGCATCAAGAGGGTGAAGTTCTCGGTGTCCTGCGGCGAGGCGCTGATGCCGGCGCTCTTCTGCGTGGGATACTCCCAGTCGATGTCGATGCCGTCCAGCCCAAGCTCGTTGCAAATGCGGCGGCAGTCCTTGGCAAAGGCGAGGCGGTTCTCGGCGGAAGCAGCCATCTCGCTGAACCTGCCGCTGCCCCAGCCGCCGATGCTCAGCATGACGCGCAGCTTGGGCTGCTGCTTCTTCAGGCGGACTATGTCGCGAAGCCGCTGCTCGTTGTCGATACGAACGCCGTTGAACTGGTCGTTCACGTGCCCGAAAGCGTAGTTGATGTGCGTCATGACCGTAGGGTCGGGCATCACCTGCGTCCACGAAGTGACGTAAGCCACAACGACGGGGTCGGCCTTTTTGCCTGCCTGGGTACCTGCCCAACAGAAAAGAGCCATGAGGAAAGCAAGAAGATGTTTCATATTCTCAGGAAAGATATTCAACCGTTTGTGCTATGTAGAAAAATGCCGCGTGCGGCGATGGCAATCCCCGTGTGCGGCGATGGCCATCCCCGCGTGCGGCGTTTGGATTTCCCCTGAGGGGGGTTAGGGAGTCCGCCACTTACTGCTCTCTCAGATTGCTTCGAGAAGCGCTTTGAGGAAAGGCCAGAACTTGGCAACCGACGAGATGGAGCAGCGCTCGTCGGGCGTGTGGGGACTGCGCAGGGTGGGTCCGAAGCTGACGAGGTCCATGTTGGGATAGACGCCGCCTATGATGCTGCACTCCAGGCCGGCGTGGCAGACCTCCACCTTCGCCTCCTCGCCAAAGAGGTTGCGATACACCTCGACCATCTTCGCCACGATGGGACTGTCGAAGTTCGGCTGCCAGGCGCCGTAGTGCCCGCCAAACTCGACCTTCATGCCAGCCATAGAGAAGCAGCACTCCTGCATTTCCAGGATGTACTCCATCATCGTCTCGCTGCTCGAGCGAGCCAGGATGAGGAGGCTCGCCTCTTCAGCCGTGATGTTCACGATGCCAAGGTTTGAGCTCGTCTCTACCACGGAAGGGATGCTGGGAATGTGGCGCAGCACGCCGTCGTGGCAAGCCATGATGGCGTCCACGAGGTTGTCCTGTATCTCGAGAGGCACTTGGCCGGTCGGCATGGCTGCAAGCTCCACGGTCATCGTGATGCCTTCCTCCACGCCGCGAAGCTCGTCGCTGAAGACGTCCTGACAGTACTGAGCCAGCTCGCAAAGGTCGTCGTAGTTCTCCATCGGCACGGTGAGCACGACGGTTGCGGTGCGAGGGATGGCGTTGCGCATATTGCCGCCCTGCCAGGAGCAAAGGCGTGCCTCGTCGTCGGCAATGGCCTGACGCACGAATCGCGCCATGAGTTTGTTGGCGTTGCCGCGGCCCTCGTTGATTTCCAAGCCGCTGTGGCCGCCTCGCAGACCCTTGAGCGATACCTTCACCGTCATGTCGCCCTCCTCCAGGGGAACGGGCTTATACTGCATCGTGGCACTGATGTTGACGCCTCCTGCCGAACCAATCACGAACTCACCCATCGTCTCGTTGTCGATGTTCAGGAGGATGTCGCCCTTCAGCGTGTCGGCGGAGAGGTGGTCAACGCCATACATGCAGGTCTCCTCGTCGGCCGTGATGAGGGCTTCCAGCGGGCCGTGCTTGATGTCGGTGCTTTCCATGACGGCCATGATAGCTGCTACGCCCATGCCGTCGTCGCTGCCCAGCGTCGTGCCCTTTGCCTTCACCCAGTCACCGTCGATATAGGTCTCGATGGGGTCTGTCTCGAAGTTGTGCGTGCTCTCGTCAATCTTCTGCGGCACCATGTCCATGTGCGCCTGCAGCACGGCTGTTTTAGCATTCTCCCTGCCTGGTGTGGCGGGCTTGCGCATCACGATGTTCTCGGCATTGTCCTTGAAGGCTTCTATGCCGTGCTCCTTAGCCCAATCGAGCAGGAACTGCTGTATCTTCTGCAGATGTCCGCTTGGGCGCGGCACCTGTGTCAAGAGATAAAAGTTCTTCCAGATAATCTGAGGTTCAAGGTCTTTAATAAGCTTTTCCATAGTTTTATGTTTAATTGTTTGCGTTGTTCTCTGCTTTGCAAAGCAAAGATACGAATTATTTTTCAATTTCGCGCTTTCAATTTTCAATTATTAAAGTTTTTTGTCATAACTTTGCAAAAGCTGAAACGAAAGGCGGAACCTTTCTACACATTATTTATAATATACGCGCGCGAATGAGGCTGATTGCCGACTTGAAAGACTTGTTGCTGCCACGGCTCTGTCCGGTGTGCGGTAAGCTGCTGATGGAGAGCGAGGATGTGCTCTGCGCATTCTGCGCGATTGGGCTGCCGCGCTATAGTGTCTCGAACTGCGAAGACAACGCCTTGCTTCGAATGCTTTGGAACAGGTCCGACATCAGGCGCGCCACAACGTTCCTGAGCTACAACCACAACTCGCCCTATCACAATCTTATCATCGACTTCAAGTTCCACGGCAAACGCGAACTCGCCGTCAAGCTCGGCCGATGGGCTGCCCTCGAGGCAACGAGACACGGCTTCTTCGAAGGCATCGATGCCCTTGTCCCTGTGCCGCTGCATTGGTGGCGACGCCTGGGACGCGGCTATAACCAGGCTGAGATGCTGGCACAGGGTATGGCAGAGGTGACGGGGCTGCCTGTGGTGAACCTGTTGAAGCGCACGAAGTACCGCAAGCCGCAATCGACGCTGAAGGGCGAAGCACGTCTCAAGAACGCAGAAGGCATCTACGAAGCCATTACCATCCCAGCGGAATGGCAAGGCAAGACGTTCGCCATCGTGGACGATGTAATGACGACAGGTGCCACGCTCGCTGCTTGTGCACGAGCTTTGCAATGTGCCGACAAAGATGCAACAATATGCGCTTTCCCACTGTGTTATGCAGAATAGTGTAACAAAAAGCAACCTTTTCTTAACTTTTTCTTTCAAAAAGTTGCACAATTTCGCTTTTTGATGTACCTTTGCACACGGATAACAACATAACCATTAACGTTTAACATTATATCATTTATGGACGCAAAGAAAGTCTTGGAAGATCTGAAAAGACGCTTCCCCAACGAACCAGAGTATCATCAGGCAGTAGAAGAGGTGCTGGGCACTATCGAAGAGGAGTACAACAAGCACCCCGAGTTTGAGAAGGTTAACCTCATCGAACGTCTCTGCATTCCCGATCGTGTTTATCAGTTCCGCGTGACTTGGATGGACGATAAGGGCCAGATTCAGACCAACATGGGTTATCGCATCCAGCACAACAACGCAATAGGCCCCTACAAGGGCGGCATCCGTTTCCACGCAAGTGTGAACCTGGGCATCCTGAAGTTCCTTGCCTTCGAGCAGACCTTCAAGAACTCGCTGACGACGTTGCCTATGGGCGGCGGCAAGGGCGGCTCAGACTTCTCTCCCCGCGGCAAGAGCAACGCTGAGGTGATGCGTTTCTGCCAGGCCTTCATGCTTGAGCTGACGCGCCACATCGGCCCGGACGTGGACGTACCTGCAGGTGACATCGGCGTAGGCGGTCGCGAGGTCGGCTATATGTTCGGCATGTATAAGAAGCTGACCCGCGAGTACAGCGGTGTGCTGACGGGCAAGGGCCTTGAGTTCGGCGGCTCGCTGATTCGTCCCGAAGCAACCGGTTACGGCACCGTTTACTTCCTCCGCGCTATGCTGAAGACGAAGGGCGACACCATCGAGGGCAAGAAGGTGCTCATCTCCGGTGCAGGCAACGTGGCTCAGTATGCTGCCGAGAAGGTGCTGCAACTGGGCGGCAAGGTGATGACTATGTCAGACTCCGACGGCTACATCTACGATCCCGACGGCATCGACCGCGAGAAGCTCGACTACATCATGGAGCTGAAGCAGGTTTACCGTGGCCGCATCAAGGAATACATCGACCACTATCCCACAGCCAAGTATGTGGGCGACGGCGCAAAGCCTTGGTTCGAGAAGGCCGACATTGCTCTGCCTTGCGCTACGCAGAACGAGCTGAACGAGGAGCAGGCAAAGGCTCTGGTTGCCAACGGCTGCATTGCCGTGGCCGAAGGTGCCAACATGCCCAGCACTCCCGGTGCAATCCGTGTCTTCCAGGAAGCTAAGATTCTCTACTCTCCGGGCAAGGCCAGCAACGCAGGTGGTGTGAGCGTATCAGGTCTCGAGATGAGCCAGAACAGCGAGCGCCTCAGCTGGAGCGCCGAAGAGGTAGATGCCAAGCTGCTTTGGATCATGGAGAACATCCACGAGAATTGCGTGAAGTACGGCACACAGCCCGACGGCTATGTCAACTATGTGAAGGGTGCCAACGTGGCCGGCTTCATGAAAGTCGCTAAGGCTATGATGGCGCAGGGCATCGTATAAGAGCCTCCTCCAACTCCCCCTCAAGGGGGAGGACAAAATTCAAAATTGAAAATTCAAAATTAAGGGAGCAGCAATGCTCCCTTTTTTGTTGCACGTCATAAAACGCCGCACGCGGAAATTAAAACGCCGCACGCGGGGATGACCAACGCCGCACGCGGAAATTAAAACGCCGCACGCGGGGATTTAAACGCCGCCTGCGGAGGATAAAAAAAGCCCGCCCATGCTTCTGTGCATAGGCGGGCTTCATTATACTATCTCCTCGCCGCTCTCTTGGGAGAGGGCTTGGGGGGTGAGACTACTTAACAAGAACCTTCTTGCCATTTACGATGTTGACACCCTTCTGCTTCTTGGCGAGGCGCTGGCCTGCAACGTTGTAGATGATCTCGTCGCCTGTCTCGCTCTCAACTGAGCCGATGCCGGTCACGTAGTCGTTCGTGCCGTCGCCAGTATTCACAAGAATCTGGTCGAAGCCTGTAAGGTCGCCATCATAGTAGAAGTAGGGCTGGAAGGCGTAGAGCCAGCAGCTTTGATACAACGTCTTGAGCTGCCTGCCGAAATCAGATACATATAAGTTATAGGGATAGTCTACATCACAATAGTACTCTTTGTACAGGGCATACCAGAATACCATGTCATTAACGTAGTAGTTGTTCCGAGTCGCGTTGATTGTGACATTATTGAAGACGGGATCTACAAGGTTGCCGCCATCACCACGATCCACCTTGACGAGGTAAGGAATGCCTGCCTGCATGGTTGTCACAGGTGTAAGGAAGTTCACGAGAAGCGTAGAGCCCTTCGTTTCATAACCATCCATCATCCTTGCTTCAGTGAACGGGCTGCTTGCCACATCAAGGTCGAAGGGCAGAGTAACAGGTACCCACTGTCCGTCGGGGAAATAGAGGTTATTGATGGTGACATTGGCCAAGGCGCCGTCGTTTGCGGAGATTGTGCTAGTATTGTCCCCATAGTTGTCGAGCGTGATGTCAACGGGATCGGTTGCATAAGTTGTGAAAAGGAATGTGGATGTAGCGTCAGGCTCGCCGCTCATCTGGCTGGTGACTTGCACCTCGTAGGACGTGCCTGGCGTCAGGCCCGTGAGTGCAATCTCAGGCTTCGACACGTACTTCGTCACCCAAGGACCGCCGCCTGAGATGTTAAAGTTATCGACATTGAGGCGGAACATATCGGAGATGTTGTAGTGGCGGATGGCAATGTGGCCCATCTGACCTGCGTAAGCACTGAGGGCGGCGGTGTATTCTGTCAATTCGTCTTGAGCAACTGTCTCGCCTACCAATGTTACGTTGAAGTCAGATACGTCGGTAATGGTCGTTGCCGTAGAGAGATAGATAGCGAAGTGCTCGCTTGCATAGTTGGGATCTTGTCCGCGCAGCCATACGCTCAAAATGCCGTCGAGAGGCACAGCCGGCGAAATGAGCCAGTTGTCGGGAGTGAGAGCGACGCTGCTAACCCAGCTTGCAGAGGTAGCGGTCGTATTACCGAAGTATCTCGGATTACCGTTGCCATCATTATTTTCACTACTAGTATGTGTATACCAAGTGTTGCCGTCGCCGTCAGCATCGATAGTCGTCCAGCCTTCGGGCAGGGTGCCATCTGTCTTGCTCTCGAAGTCCTCGAAGAAGCTGCTGCCACTAACCGCTCTGTACTTGACCTCGTAGAGATTGCCGTAGCCAGTCCAACTTACATTGGCAGTGGTGGAGGCAGCGTTGACAGAGAAGTCGAAGGGAGCGGGATGCTTAGCAAGCGTCGTGAAGGTTGTGGTGCCCGTCGATACGGGTTCCTGGCTTTGCATCAAGCCAAGCACCTCGACCTCGTACTCTGTATCAGCGTCAAGGCCTTCGATGGTCACGCTCTTCTCCGTCGTCTCATTGAGAGTCTGCCAAGGCTCTTGCCCTGAAAAGTCGATGATGCCGAAGTCGTCGATGAACAAACAATACTGATCGGTAGATACATGGTGGAGGGCGATGTAGCCCTGCTGCCCTTCGTAGGCACTGAGGTCAATCTCGACATCCGTCCATTCGGTAGTTGGTGCATGCATCGGGAGGAGCACCGTCGTAAAGTCTTCCTTGGCCTTACCTGTCGTGGAGAGCAGCACCTCGTAGGTGTCAGGATAACTCGAGCTCCTGTTACGCTCCTTGAACATCAGGACACCCTTCAGGTCAACTTGCGGTGTAATGGCCCAGCAGTCGGCATTGTATGATGTGCTGTTATAACTGGGTGACCAAAGCACCGCATTGCCTTCATTACTTGCAACTGCCCATCCAGGAGAGTTGCCGTCGTTAATGCTAACGTCCCAGCCGTTGGTGGTGAGGTCGTAGCTCTCGAAGTCGTCGAAGAAGACAACTTCTCCTGGAACATACTTCCTGTAGCGAACCTGATAGCTGCTGCTGCCGCCTTCCCAAGCGATGGTGGCAGAAGAGGGCGTAATGTTGTCGATGCCTGCGAAGTGAATGTCGGGATTAACCTTGGGCGTTGTGAAATTAGCATAGTCTTCGCTCCAGTTACTATAGACTTCGTTCTCCTCGTCGATGACGGCGCGAACCCATACATAGTATTGATGTCCTTGCTTGAGGCCAGTGAGAATGAAGGGATTGCTATCGGCAAAGTCTTTCCACTCACAGAGATAAGAACCCGACAAGCTACATTCATACATATAGACTTGCCACCTCTTCGCGTCGCAGTTGTCCTGCCACTTGATGATTGCGCTGTGGGACGTTATGTCGCTGGCCTCAATATCCGTGGGCCTGTGGTATTGCTCGTCGGTCGTGAACGCTGAATAAGCCCAGTCGGAGAGCTCACCGTTGTGGTTGGTCTGGACGCGAACCTGATAGTCTCTCTCGGGCGTGAGGTCGTGGAAGGTGAAGGTCGGCTCGGTGAGTCCTTCTGCATATGTAACCCAATCGGCATAGCCTTCGCCAAAGAGCTGCAAGTTCCACTTCGAGCCGCGGCTTGTCCAGCTGACGGTTGCGCCGTCCCAAGTGATGTCGCTCACCTCGATGCTCGTGGGCTTGAAGTTGAGGCCCTTGTCGTTGACGCGAATGGCGTTGAGATAGTTCCCGACTGTGCCTTCATAAGAGCTTATGTTGCTTGCCGTATAGTTGCTGCTGCCGGATAAGATATTGGTCCTTGCGTACGAGGAATAGAAAGCCGAGAACTGCACAGGATCAGCTGCCGCACCAGTGTTGTCGTCGATGATGAGGGCGACGTAACTGTTGCCGTCGTAGTCGAAGTATTTGTCGAACTGTATTGCTGTCCACTCATCTTCTCCGAAAGTAACGTTGCCGCTGAAGACCTTGTCGTTTTCCGTGAAGGGAATCCAGTCGGTAGCGCTCTCGAACTTGTACTTGCTGGTGTGCACGAGATAGAGGTCGATGTTGCGCGTTGTCTCGGCGCCCTTGTTGTAGAAGCTGATGCTGGAGATGGCGTTCGGCGTAGTGATGAAATCGGTCGGAAAGTAAATCTGCTGAGAGAGCGAGTAAGCGTTACCTGCATTGAATGGCATAGTAGCCTTCATCTCGCCGATGATGTCGCCATTATTAATGCGCATCTGGGCCTTTGATTGGCTCCGTCCGTGAGTGGCGTCAGTCGCATTGGACGCACCTACGACGAAGTTGTCGGTATATGAAAACAGGCCTTGATAGGATTCCGCAGGATATGCCAGGAAGTATCGCGTTGTGTAGGTGCCTGTCTCGTCGACAAAGATGACGGCGAGGTTCTGTGTACCGTTATACGGGAAGGCGACATCGAACGTAATCGTTGTCCAGTCACCAGGCACGAAGTTCACGTTGCCCTGGAACACCATATTGGAATTCGAGTAGCTCAGGAAGTCATCATCGTTATCGAAGGCCTCCTTATCGGTATGCATCAGATAGAGTTTGATGTTGCGCGAATACGCTACGTCAGAAGTCATGAAGAAGCTGAGGCTATTAATGGCTTTTGCCTCGCCCACTTCTGCCGCGGTGTAGATCTGCTCGGTCAGGCAATAGTTATAATTGGTGTAAACGGGAAAGGCTCGGGACTCGTACAGGTTGTTGACCTCGAAGTTGACACGTTGTACGATGTTGAACTTCACATAGTTGTGCGCCTTCATAGGCATTGTGCTTCCCGAGTAGCTGTTGATGCTGCTGAGGTCGGGCACGACATCGTTGCTGTAGTAGGCCAGTGCGGAGTTCTCGGTCGTGGTGACGTAGTAGAACTTGTTGGTGTTGGCCTCTGTCTTTTGCGGATTGGTGTCGTAGAAGGCAATCAACAGATTGTCGGTGCCGTTGTACTGGAACGGCTCATCGAGCTCGATGGTGACCCAGCCCTTGTAGTCGACGGAAGGAGCTGTGAAGTTTCCTTCCCAGACAAGGTTGCTTTCGTTGAGCGCAATCATGTCGGTGTTGTTGTTGAACTTCGAGCTGGTGGTGTGCTTCATGTAAAGCTTCAGCCCAGGCATGTTGAGTTCATCGACCGACTCGCTTGTCCAGTCGCGATAGAATGAGATGGAAGTGATGCTTCCGTTCGTACCAATCTCTGCGGGCGTGTAGATCTGCTCGGTCAGAGAATAAGCTGTGTAGGGATTGGTGGGGAACAAGTTCGTCAGCTTGTTCGATTCCTGTGTACCAACCACAACATCTGTTGCATTTGCAAAGCTGAAACCTATCAGCATGAGCAATGTCATGAGTAATGTTTTCTTTCTCATAATCTTTACGTTTATGGTTAATAATACAACTTTCCAGCCGTAAAGTTACAACTTTTTATTCACATTTGCCAACTTTTTTTTATAAAAAATAACATAAAGCGACAAAAAAAATAGAAATTCGCCCAGACGAACTGCCAAAGAACGCACATTTCCATATTTCTCAACAAGGTTTGCATTTGTCAGATAACGAACTGACTAAACTGACAGAACTGACATCGTGAGAGAAGTGCGAGGGCTATCTATTATTATATACATTATATATTAAATAATAGTAGCAAACTCAACACATTGAAATGGCAAACTCAGCACGTTGAAATGACAAACTCGACACGTTGAAATGGAAAACTCGACACGTTAAAATGACAAACTCAGCACGTTGAAATGACAAACTCAGCACGTTGAAATGACAAACTCAGCACAGAGAATGCGTGATTACTTCTCGTGTACCCAGCCGTCCTCACCGATTTCAAGGCGGAAGAGAACGGCTTTGCGACCTTCTTTGTAGTGACCTACATAGTAAGCATGGCAGAGGTAGAACATCTCACCACTCGGAGTCCTG
>Ga0310697_10002698_pt1 | contig 18529 bp, 18 predicted proteins | sample 172DNAGHGlowgp2_FD_203883 | JGI IMG/M metagenome (GOLD analysis project Ga0310697, IMG submission 203883) | Sheep rumen microbial communities from Palmerston North, Manawatu-Wanganui, New Zealand - 1728 DNA GHGlow gp2 (v2) (version 2) | ecosystem: Host-associated > Mammals > Digestive system >... | reverse complement strand
TCTCCGCAACGCACTACGCCTCGCCGAACGCGAAAAGCGCGGTCGTCGATTCGCTCGACGTCGTCATCCTCGGCGCGACGCAGGTCGACACCGACTTCAACGTCAACGTGCACACCGACTCGAACGGCCGCATCATGGGCGGTTCCGGCGGTCACAGCGATACGGCGGCGGGCGCGAAACTCTCGATGATCATCGCGCCGCTTTCGCGCGCGCGGCTTCCGATCGTCACCGACCGCGTGACCTGCGTGTCCACGCCCGGCAGCACGATCGACGTGCTGGTGACGCAAAAGGGCGTCGCCGTCAATCCGAAGGACAGGGAGCTTGCGCTGCGCTTAAAGGACGCCGGCGTGCGCGTGGTCGACATTCACGAGCTGAAAGCGCTTGCCGAGCGCGCAAGCGGCGTGCCCGAAAAACCGCGCTTTACCGACCGGGTCGTCGCGGACGTCATCTATCGCGACGGCACCGTGATCGACCGCATCCATGCGGTGGAGGAATAAACCATGAGAGAAATTCAAACAAGCGTTCTGACCGACGCGATCGCAAGACTGTGCGTCGAGGCAAACTGCGTGCTGCCGCGCGACGTCATGGCGCGCATCGAAGCGGCGAGAGCGTCCGAGCCGTGGGAAACGGCGCAGGGCATTCTGGACAAGATCATCGAAAACGACCGGATCGCCGAACGGGATACGGTGCCGATCTGCCAGGACACCGGCGTGTGCTGCGTGTTTCTGAAGATCGGACAGGACGTACATCTACAGGGCGATCTCAGGGAGGCGGTCGACGAAGGCGTGCGCAGAGGGTATCGCGACGGGTATCTCAGAAAATCCGTGGTCGCCGATCCGTTAAAGCGCGTCAACACCGGCGACAACACGCCAGCGATGCTTTACACCGAGCTCGTGCCGGGCGACCGGATCGAACTGACCGTCGCGCCGAAGGGGTTCGGCAGCGAGAACATGAGCCGGCTTGCCATGCTGAAACCCTCCGACGGCGTCGAAGGCGTCAAGGCGTTCGTGCTGAAAACCGTTGAGGAGGCGGGACCGAACCCGTGTCCGCCGATCGTGGTCGGCGTGGGGATCGGGGGCACGTTCGACAAGGCGGCGTATCTGGCGAAAAAAGCGCTGATGCGCAGCACAGACGCGCGCAGCGACGATCCGTTCTACGCCGATCTCGAAGCGGAGCTTCTGGAAAAGATCAACGCGCTCGGCGTCGGACCGCAGGGACTCGGCGGGCGCACCACCGCGCTCGCGGTCAATATCGAGCGGATGCCCACGCATATCGCGGGACTGCCGGTCGCGGTCAACATCAACTGCCACGTGACGCGGCACAAGACAGTCGTGCTGTGAGGTGAATCAAATGGAAAAACACATTCAGCTGCCCATCACGCGCGAGACGGCGCGTACCATTCACAGCGGTGAAAGCTGCCTTCTTTCCGGCATCATCTACACCGCGCGCGACGCGGCGCACAAGCGCCTTTGCGAACTGCTCGAGGCGGGCAAACCGCTGCCGTTCGACGTGAAGGACGCAACGATCTATTACGTCGGCCCCACCCCCGCAAAGCCGGGACAGGTGATTGGCTCGGCGGGGCCCACGACGAGCTACCGCATGGACGCGTACTCGCCGGCGATGATCGAAGCGGGCGAGACCGGCATGATCGGCAAGGGCAAACGCAGCCCCGCGGTCATCGAAGCCATGAAACGGCACGGCGCGGTGTATTTCGCCGCGATCGGCGGCGCGGGCGCGCTTCTTAGCAGCTGCATCAAGGAAGCGGAGATCGTCTGCTACGAGGATCTCGGCGCGGAAGCGGTGCGCAGGCTTCGCGTTGAAAACCTGCCGGTCGTCTGCGTGATCGACAGCGAGGGCAACAACCTGTACGAGACGGGAAGAAATGCGTATCTCGCATCCCGTTCCGCGGAATAAACAAGCGGATTCCCGCGGGCCCGCCCGCGGATAATATACCGAAAAAAGTCCCTTTGTACGGTTGACTTTACGGGGGATTCGGCGTATGATTGCGGGTGTATGAACCGACCGGAGCGAGGCTTCGGCAACCATCAGTTTATTGTGAGGTCGGAAATGGAAAAGCAAAAGAAAACGCTGGTCATCGGCGTCATCGGCGCGGACGTGCACGCGGTGGGCAATCAGATTCTGTATCATGCCTTCACCGACGCGGGCTTCAACGTCGTCAACCTCGGCGTCATGGTCTCGCAGGAGGAGTTTATCAACGCCGCCATCGAAACGAACGCCGACGCGATCGTCGTGTCGTCGCTGTACGGACAGGGCGAGCTCGACTGCCGGGGGTTGCGCGAAAAGTGCGACGAGGCGGGACTCGATCATGTGCTGCTGTATGTCGGCGGCAATATCGTCATCGGCAAGCAGCCGTTCGACGAGGTCGAAAAACGCTTCAAAGCGATGGGCTTCGACCGTTCGTTCCCGCCGGGAACGCCGCCCGAAGTGGACATTGCCGCGCTCAAAGAGGATCTGCACGTGGAGGACTGATCTCCGGAGTAGCTGTACATGAAACCTGTTCTTTTGATCGATTTCGGAAGCACCTATACCAAGGTCACCGCGGTGGATACGGACGCGCCGCGCCTTCTGGGCACGGCCAATTCCTATACCACCGTACAGACCGATATCAACAACGGGCTTGCCGACGCGCTGCGCCGATTAGAGCAGCAGACGGGCAAGCTTGATTTTTGCGCGCGCTACGCCTGTTCAAGCGCGGCGGGGGGATTACGGATGCTTGCGAGCGGGCTCGTGCCCGAGCTCACCGCCGAGGCGGCAAAGACCGCGTCTTTGGGCGCGGGCGCAAAGGTGCTGAAAACCTACGCGTTCAAGCTCAACGAGGACGACGCGGACGAGATCAAAGCGACGAATCCCGATATCTTTCTGCTGGTCGGCGGCACGGACGGCGGCAATACCGAGTGCATCATCCATAACGCGAAGGTGCTGAAGGAGATCGGCGGCGATTACCCGATCATCCTTGCCGGCAACCGCAACGCCGCGCGCACCTGTGAGAAGATCCTCTCTGGGCGCGAGGTGCATATCACCGAAAACGTCATGCCGTCGTTCGGCGTGCTGAACACCGAGCCGGTGCAGAAGGAGATCCGCGAGGTGTTCTTAAACCGCATCATTCAGGCGAAGGGACTCTCGAAAGCCGCGGAACTGATCAACGGCATCCTAATGCCGACGCCGAGCGCCGTCATGAAGGCGATCAAACTGCTCGCCGAGGGCACCGAAACGCAAAAGGGGATCGGCGATCTCGTGGCGGTGGACGTCGGCGGCGCGACGACGGACGTGTATTCCGTCGCGGAGGGGTTGCCGGACGATCCGAGAACCGCGCTTCGCGGACTTCCCGAACCGTACGTGAAACGCACGGTCGAGGGCGATATCGGCATGCGCTACAGCATCAAAGGCATTGTGGACGCGGCGGGTCTCAAAGCGACCGCCGAGGTCGCGGGCCTGTCCGAAGAACGCCTTGCGGAGATCGTCGAGCGGTTTGCGGCGCACACCGATCTATTACCCGACGACGACGAAACGCAGCGCGCCGACGAGGCGCTTGCGAGCATGGCGGTGCGCGTTGCCATGACGCGGCACGCCGGACGGCTTTCGGAGATCTTCGGGCTCGGCGGACTGCAGCTTGTGCAGACCGGAAAGAACCTTTTGAACGTGGAGCGGTTCATCGTCACCGGCGGATCGCTGATCCACACCGAACACACGGGACGGATCGCGTCCTACGGCTTCTATGACGAGGCGGATCCGACCTCGTTAAAGCCGAAGCGCTGCGACGTGCTCGTGGACCGAAGCTATATCATCGCCGCCATGGGTCTCCTTTCGGAGTACGACCCCGATGCGGCGCTCACCATTTTGAAAGAGGAGTTAGTGAAAGATGACGGTACAAAATAAGCGTATTCCCGACGACGAATTCAACGCGATCCGCGAGGACGTCTTAAAGCAGTGGCCGACCGGCGCGGAAGTCGATCTCAAAGAAGCGATCGAATTCCACAAGTCTCTGCCCGATCACAAGGTCTTTTCGAAAAAGCTGATCGACGCCAAGAACAACGGCGTCACGCTGATCCAGCCGCGCGCGGGCGTTGCGCTGATCGACGCGCAAATCGAGCTTCTCACGTACCTGCAGGACAAGGGCGAAGCGGACCTGCTGCCCACCACGATCGACAGCTATACGCGTCAGAACCGCTACCAGGAAGCCGAGAACGGCATTCGTGAATCGATGAAGGAGCGCCGCTCCATGCTGAACGGATTCCCGGCGGTCAACCACGGCGTCGCGGGCTGCCGCAGACTCATCAACGCGCTGGACACGCCGATCCAGGTGCGCCACGGCACGCCGGACGCGCGGCTGTTGACCGAGATCACCTACGCGGGCGGCTTTACCAGCTACGAGGGCGGCGGCATCTCCTATAACCTGCCCTACGCGAAGAACGTCCCGATGGAAAAGACGATCGCTGACTGGCAGTACGTCGACCGGCTGACCGGCATCTATGAGGAAGCCGGCGTTTCCATCAACCGCGAGCCGTACGGACCTCTGACCGGCACGCTCGTGCCCGCCTGCATTTCGAACGCGGTCGCGATCATCGAAGCGCTGCTGGCGGCCGAGCAGGGCGTCAAGAACATCACCGTCGGCTACGGCCAGTGCGGCAACCTCGTGCAGGACGTGGCGGCGATCCGCGTGCTCGAGGAGCTCACCAACGAGTACCTCGAAAAGAGCGGACACAGGGACGTGTGCGTCACCACCGTGTTCCATCAGTGGATGGGCGGGTTCCCGCAGGACGAAGCAAAGGCGTTCGGCGTCATCAGTTGGGGCAGCGCGACCGCGGCGCTAAGTAAAGCGACCAAGGTCATCGTCAAAACCCCGCATGAGGCGGCGGGCGTCCCGACGATGGAAGCGAACGCGCAGGGACTTCGCTGCACCAAGCAGGTCATTCATATGCTGTCCGATCAGGTCTGCAACGCGAAAAACCTCGAAGAGGAAAAGGAAATGATCCGTATGGAGACCCGCTGCATCCTCGACAAGTGCTTCGAGCTCGGCGAAGGCGACATCGCCGACGGCGCGGTGAAAGCGGTCATGTGCGGCGTACTCGATATCCCGTTCGCGCCCTCGCGCTTCAACGCGGGCAAGATGCTCCCCGCGCGCGACAACGACGGCGCCATCCGCATCCTGGAAATGGGCAATCTCCCGTTCACCGAGGAGATCAAGGCGTACCACCGCGCAAAGATTGCGGAGCGCGCCAAAGCCGAAAAGCGCAACGCGTCGTTCCAGATGGTCATCGACGACGTCTACGCGATCAGCAAGGGCCGGCTCGTCGGTCGTCCCCGCAACTGACAGTTCGATCTGCGGTAAAGCCTTCCCCTTGAGGGGAAGGTGGCAAGGCGAAGCCTTGACGGATGAGGTGTTTCAATGAACGAGTTTCACAACCAGAAGCTGAGACCCTTTTCACGGAAACTGCGTTGTGAAATGACCAAGGAAGAACGGCATCTCTGGTATGACTTTTTGAAGGATCTGTCCGTTACCGTCAACCGCCAGAAGGTGCTTGGCGGATATATAGCAGATTTCTACATTGCTTCACGGAAGATCGTCATCGAGCTGGACGGTTCGCAGCATTACACGGAACCCGGCAAGGTGACCGATCAGGACCGAGATGCGTGGATGTGTGATAAAGGGATCACCGTTTTGCGATATACCAATTTGCAAATCCAAAGGGATTTCGAAGCGGTTTGCTCCGATATCCTGCAAAAGCTCAAAGACACCTCATCAGTCACCTAACGGTGACAGCTTCCCCTCAAGGGGAAGCCTTTGAACAAACGTAACCCCGAAGAGGGATTTCAATATCACTTATCAGAAAGGCGAAAACTATGAAAATCATCGACGTAATCTGTTCCGCAGGCCGTACCGGCTTCTACTTTGACGATCAGCGCGCCATCAAGGCGGGCGCGGTATCTGACGGCGCCGCGTACATCGGCGAACCGAAGACCGCGGGCTTTACCTCCGTGCGTCAGCCCGGCGAATCCATCTCCGTCATGCTCATCTTAGAGGACGGACAGATCGCAACCGGCGACTGCGCGGCGGTGCAGTATTCCGGCGCAGGCGGACGCGATCCGCTGTTCCTTGCAAAGGACTTCATCCCGATCATCGACAAATACATCAAGCCGCAGCTGATCGGCCGCGAAGCGGACAACTTCCGCAAGCTCGCCGCGGATCTCGAAGCGATCACCGTGGACGGCAAGCGTCTGCACACCGCGATCCGTTACGGCGTGACTCAGGCGCTTCTGGATGCCGTTGCAAAGGCGACCCGGCGCATGATGTGCGAGGTCGTGGCGGATGAGTACGGCTGCACGATCGAGCAGAAGCCGCTGGACGTGTTCACACAGTCGGGCGACGACCGCTACACCAACTCGGACAAGATGATCATCAAGGGCGCGCAGATCCTGCCGCACGCGCTGATCAACAACGTTAAGACCAAGCTCGGCGAGCACGGCGAAAAGCTTCTCGAGTACGTCGCGTGGCTCCGCGACCGCGTGCTGAAACTGCGTACTTCCGAGGACTATAACCCGATCTTCCACATCGACGTGTACGGCACGATCGGCGCGGCGTTCGGCAACGACAACTACAAGGCGATGGCGGACTACATGGCGAAGCTCGAAGAAGCCGCAAAGCCGTTCCACCTGCGCATCGAAGGCCCGATGGACGTCGAGGACCGCGAAAAGCAGATGCTCGCGTTAAAGGCGATCACCAAGGAGCTCGACGATCGCGGCATCAACGTGGAGATCGTCGCGGACGAGTGGTGCAACACGCTTGAGGACATCAAGTATTTCGCCGACAACAAGGCGGGACATATGGTCCAGATCAAGACGCCCGACCTCGGCGGCATCAACAACACGATCGAAGCGGTGCTCTACTGCAAAAAGAAGGGCATCGGCGCGTACCAGGGCGGCACGTGCAACGAGACCGACCGCTCCGCGCAGGTCTGCGTGCAGTGCGCGATGGCGACCCGTCCCGATCAGATCCTCGCAAAGCCCGGCATGGGCGTGGACGAGGGGTACATGATCGTCTACAACGAGATGCAGCGCATCCTCGCCTACCTTGCGGCAAAGAAAGCAGACCGTCGATAACGGCACCAGACCGTTTGCGGCGATAAAAAAGGATAATCCCGGCATGAGAAAAGGGCTTCGCGCCCTTTTTCTCTATTTGTTCGCCGCAAACTAGCCGACGTTTTCGGTCCTTCGCATACGTGAGTATAGCTCGGACCGAAGAACGCGGCTTCTGATACCATTCTCACCGGTCTTGCTAAGGGCGGCGCTCCTGAAACAGGGGCGCCTTCTTGCCTTTTGCGGAGATTCACCGTATAATGAAACAAACGGAGGTTTTTTATGATCCTGTTCATCGATGCGTGCGTGCGGCCGCAGTCGCGCACAAGACGGCTTGCAAAGCGGCTTTTGGAACACCTGAGCGGACCGGTCGAAACGGTGCGGCCGGACGCGGTCGATTTTCCCAAGACCGACGCGGCATTTCTCCGTAAGCGCGACGCGTGCATCGCGTCGGGCGACTTTTCCGATCCCATGTTCGACCTTGCGAAACAGTTTGCGCGCGCGGACACGGTCGTGATCGCCGCGCCGCACTGGGATCTTTCGTTCCCGGCGACGCTCAAGCAGTACGTCGAGCAGATCAACGTCGTCGGACTCACGTTCCGCTACGACGACAGCGACGTGCCGATCCCGCTCTGCCGCGCGACCGCGCTGTACTACGTCGCCACCGCGGGCGGTCCGGTCCGCGATCACGCGTACGGCTACGGCTACGTGCAGGGGCTCTGCCGCGAGTTCTACGGCATCGGCGAAACCACGCTCGTTTACGCCGAGGGTCTCGACCTTCCCGGCGCGGACCCCGAAGCGATCCTAAACCGCGCCGAAGCGGAGATCGACCGCCTGTTTGTATAAGGCGGTCTTTTCTTTTTGCGCCGGATATGATAGAATAAAACGGTTGAGAATCGAAAGAAAGGAGCCGGTCATGCGGGAATCGCTGCTACGGGAGATCGAATCGGTCAAGACGCTGTCCATCGTGGGTATGTGCAAAAACGCGGGCAAGACGACCGTATTGAACCGGCTTTTGGAGCTTGCCCCCAAAGGGCGTGTTTTGGGACTGACCTCGATCGGGCGCGACGGGGAATCCGTCGATGTGGTGACCGGCACCGAAAAGCCGGGCATCTTTGTGCGCGAAGGCACGCTGATCGCGACCGCGAAGGACATGCTCTCCCGTTCGGACGTCACGCAGGAGATCGTATGGAGCACCGGCATTCCCACGCCGCTCGGCGAGGTCATCGTTGTGCGCGCAAGAAGCGCCGGAAACGTGCAGCTCGCGGGTCCGTCGATCACGACGCAGCTTCGTACCGTGACCGACACGTTCTTTGCGCTCGGCGCAAACCGGGTGATCATCGACGGCGCTTTGGGGCGAAAGTCGCTCGGGGCGCGGACCGTTGCGGAGGGTGTGATCCTCTGCACCGGCGCAAGCTACCACGCGAGCATGGAAAAGACGGTCCGAGATACCGTGAACGCGTTTCGCATCCTGAACCTCAAAAAAGCGGAAACGCTGCCCGAACCGTCCGACGCGCCGCTGAAGGACGTATTGAAACAGAACGGCGAAGCGAGAATCTCCGGCGCGCTGACCGATTCTCTGGTGCTGCCGCTTTTACGAAGCGGGGCGTTGAAAAACGCGCGGCTGATCGTGAAGGACCCGAGCAAGGTGCTGCTCTCCGCCGACACCCTGGATAAACTCGACGCGCGGGGCGTGTCGCTCGAAACGGAGGAAGCGGCGAAACCGCTGTGCGTAACCGTGAACCCCGTGTCCGCCTACGGGTGGAAGTACGATAAAGACGCGTTCATGCGCGCGCTGACCGAGGCGCTCGACGTGCCGGTCATTGACGTAAAGGAGGAACGGTATGATCAACGTCAGCTTTGACGACCGGGTGCAGATCGGGCTGCAGTATATTCTCGAATCCCTGCACGGATGCAGTCCGTTCGGACAGGAGCGCATCCGCAAACTGCGCTTTTTCGCGCCGTCCGAGCGGGAAGCGCTCGAAACGGAGCTCGGCAATACGGAACGCGCCGCGGCGGCCGCCGATGCGCTCAAAGACGTGTACGACGCGATCATGCTCGAACTGTGCCAGATCAAGGACATCCGCGCGTCGCTTTCCCGCTGCAGGGCGGGCGAGACGCTCGATCACGTGGAGCTGTTCGAGATCAAGGGGTATCTGCTGCGCATCGAAGCGCTTCTGCCGCTGCTACGGAAGATGCAGGAGACCGTGCACGCGGACGGGATCGCGCTGCACGATCCGGCGCCGGCGCTTTTAGTGCTCGATCCCGAACAGACGCGTTCGCGCGGGTTCTATCTGCCGGACGCGATGAGTCCGCGTCTTCAGTCTATCCGCGCCGCCAAGAAACGGGTCGAGGAACGCCTGTTCGCGGCGTCCGACGCCGAAAAGGACGCGATCCGCATCGAGCGCACAAGGATCTGCGCCGACGAGGAGGACGAGGAACGCCGGGTGCGCGCGGACATGTGCGCCGCGCTGAACCCGTACGTCGACGATCTGCTTTCAGACGCGGAGACGCTCGGCAGGCTCGATTTTCTGATCCAGAAAGCGCTGTTTGCCGTAAAGTACGGCGGCGTGCGGCCGACGATCACGGAGACCGCGCTGGTTCTTGAGGAGATGCGCAATCCGGAGCTGAGCGATATTCTGAAGGAGAAGGGACGCGCGTTCGTTCCGGTCTCGATCGCTCTGGATCGCGGGGCGACGGTGATCACCGGCGCGAACATGGGCGGCAAGAGCGTGGCGATGAAGACCGTGGCTTTGAACGTGCTGCTGTTTCACGCAGGATTCTTGGTCTGCGCAAAGCGCGCTTCGATGCCGCTGTTTTGCAGCGTTCTGATGCTCTTTGACGAGACGCAGTCGATGCGCTCGGGTCTAAGTGGCTTCGGTTCGGAGATCGTGGCGTTTGAAAAAGCGCTCAGCGAGGTCGAGCAGGGGTATGCGCTGTTTCTGCTCGATGAGTTCGCGCGCGGCACAAACCCTGACGAGGGCGCGGCGATCGTGACGGCGGTGACGCAATACCTGAACGGCGTGAACGCGATATCGGTGCTCTCGACGCACTACGATCAGGTCGCGGCGGCGGCGAACGCGCATTATCAGATCATCGGGCTAAGGGACGTCGATCCGGACGCGATCCGCGCGGCGGTCTCGCCCGACGCGGACGGCATTGCCGTGATCGCGCGGCATATGAACTACGGACTGTACCGCGTGGAGGGCAAAGCCGACTGCCCCAAAGACGCGCTCAACATCTGCCGGATGCTCTCGCTGAAACCCGAGATCCTCGAGCTGATCGAGCGAAATTATAGGTAAAAAACCGGTTCCGCCGCCGACGTCGCGCTTGACAGGAGAACGGAATTTCGGTATACTTTGAACTACGGAAACACATATCGTCATCAATAGAGGCGCGGAGAGCAGGGTACCTGTTCGGAGCGGGGTGGGCGCCCGATTCGAGCCGGCAGGGAAGGGGCTTTTCGCCGAAAGGCGCAGACGTTTGCCTGCCTGACGCCTTGGTAGCGACGTGTAAGCGGCGTTACTGTCATGTTTACAAGCATGGAGCGCTATTGGTCAACGCATCTGACCGACGCGCTCTTTTTTGTACCCGCGCCGAGAGGTGCGATCCGAACATCTTTTTTAAAGGAGAAGGAATCCATGGAAAAACTCACGTCTCTCATCCGCCTTCGCATGAGCGCGAAGGACGCGCATTACGGCGGAAACCTCGTCGACGGCGCGCACATGGTGCATCTGTTCGGCGACGTCGCGACCGAGCTTCTGATCAAATGCGACGGCGACGAAGGGCTGTTCTGCGCCTACGACAACATCGAGTTTTTAGCGCCGGTCTACGCGGGCGACTACATCGAGGCGTACGGCGAGATCGAACGCGTCGGCAACACCTCGCGCGGCATGACGTTTGAAGCGCGCAAGGTGATCCAGGCGCGTCCGGACATCTCCCCCAGCGCGGCGGAAGTGCTGCCGGAACCGATCGTGGTGTGCCGCGCGCACGGCACCTGCGTGACCCCGAAGGACTGCCAGCGCATCAATCACAGCCAGGACAAATAACCGGGAGGCAAGCATGGAAAAACTGATCATCACCGCCGCCATCTGCGGCGCGGAAGTCACCAAGGCGAACAACCCCGCCGTACCGTACACCGTCGAGGAAATGGTGCGCGAAGCGAAGCTCGCGTATGACGCGGGCGCGGCGATCATCCACGTGCATGTGCGCGAGGACGACGGTACCCCGACGCAGGACCGCGAGCGGTTCCGCGTGGTCATGGACGCGATCCGCAAGGAGCTGCCCGACGTCATCATGATCCCGTCGACCGGCGGCGCGACCGGCATGACGCCCGAAGAGCGTCTGCAGCCGACTGAGCTGATGCCCGAAATGGCGACGCTCGACTGCGGCACCTGCAATTTCGGCGACGAGGTGTTTGAAAACACCATGCCCACCATGCGCGCGTTCGGAAAGCGCATGATCGACAATGGCATCAAGCCCGAATACGAGTGCTTCGAGCTCGGACACATCGACACGATCCTCTCGATGGCGAAGAAGGGCGAAGTCCCCGGCGCGCCGATGCAGTTCAATTTCGTTCTCGGCGTTGCGGGCTGCGCGCCCGCGACGGTCGAAAACCTCGCGTTCATGGTTTCAAAGATCCCGGCAGGCTCGACCTGGACGGTCACCGGCGTCGGACGCTCGGCATGGACCATGGCGGCCGCGGGCATCATCATGGGCGGCAACGTGCGCGTCGGCTTCGAGGACAACGTATACCTCGGAAAGGGGCACAAGGCGGCTTCGAACGGCGAACTCGTCGAAAAGGTCGTGCGCCTCGCAAAGGAACTCGGCCGCGAGATCGCTTCGCCCGACGAGGCGCGCGCGATCCTGGGCTTACAGCCGCGTCAATAAGTTCGAACTCAATTCAAATCTCATAAAATCATTTTCAGGAGGAATCAGTATGGAACAGTTGAAAGGCAATAAGTACGGCACCCACCGCGTCATCGAGCCGAAGGGCGTTCTGACCCAGGCGGCATGGAAGATCGACAACGACATGACCAAGCGTTACAGCAATGAGATCATCTGCGACGTTATCTCCTTGAACATCGACTCCGCATCGTTCACGCAGATCGAAGAAGCGTGCGGCGGCGACGAGAAAAAGATCGGGGACATGATCCTCGGCATCGTCGCGGAGCGCGGCAAGCAGCAAAACCCGGTCACGGGAAGCGGCGGCATGTTCATCGGCAAGGTCGCCTACATCGGCGAAGATCTTCTGAAGAAGCCCGGTTTCGACCTCAAGGTCGGCGACAAGATCGCGTCGCTGGTGTCGCTTTCCATGACGCCTTTAAAGATCGACCGCATCAAGGCGATCCACAAGGACATCGACCGCGTCGACATCGACGGTCAGGCGGTGCTGTTCGAGTCCGCGATCTACGCGAAGCTCCCCGACGATATGTCCGAAGCGCTGGCGCTCGCCGCGCTGGATGTCGCGGGCGCACCCGCGCAGGCGCGCAAGCTCCCGAAGGAAGGCGATTCCGTGCTGATCCTTGGCGCAAACGGCAAGAGCGGCGTGCTCTGCGGTTGGGAAGCGCTGAAAAAGGTCGGACCGAACGGTAAAGTGGTCGGCGTCGTAAGGAACCCGAAGCAGGTTCCCGCGCTGATCGAACTCGGCGTGTACACCGACGTCATCGTTGCAGACTGCACCAAGCCGGTCGAAGTGCTGGAAAAGGCGCTCGAAGCGAACGGCGGCAAGGAGTACGACATCTCCATCTGCTGCGTCAACATCGAGTCCTGCGAGATGAGCGCGATCCTGCCGGTTCGTGACGACGGTCTTGTGTACTTCTTCTCGATGGCGACCTCGTTCACCAAGGCCGCGCTGGGCGCGGAGGGCGTCGGCAAGGACGTCACCATGATCGTCGGCAACGGCTACACCAAGAACCATGCCGAGATCACGCTGAACGTGCTCAGAGAGAATCCGAAACTCAGAAAACTGTTCGACGAAAAATACTGCTGACAAACGGCTGCGGGAGCAGGAACGAACCTGCTCTCGCGGTTTTTCCGAAAACGGAGGAGGAAAACCATGAAAACCCGCAACGGTCTTTTTGCCGACGTTCCCGAAGAACAGTGGAACGACTGGCACTGGCAGGTCAGAAATCGCGCGGAGACGCTCGACGATCTGAAAAAATACATGACCCTGACCCCCGACGAGGAGGAGGGCGTCAAAAAAACGCTCGGCAAGCTGCGCATGGCGATCACGCCGTACTATCTGTCGCTGATCGACCTCGACGATCCCTACGATCCCATCCGCAAGATGGCGATCCCGCGCGCCGAGGAGCTCGAGTACGCCGACTACGAGGACGCGGATCCGCTGCATGAGGACACCGACTCGCCGACGCCGGGGCTCACGCACCGCTATCCCGACCGCGTGCTGCTGCTCATCACCGACATGTGCTCCATGTACTGCCGGCACTGCACGCGCCGCCGCTTTGCGGGACAGAACGACTGCGGCGTTCCGATGGCGCAGATCGACAAGTGCATCGAATACGTGCGAAACCATCCGGAGGTGCGCGACGTCCTGCTTTCGGGCGGCGACGCGCTGATGGTCGGCGACGCGGTTTTGGAGAGCATTATTTCGCGTCTTAGAGAGATCCCGCACGTCGAGATCATCCGTCTCGGCTCGCGCACGCCGGTCGTATGCCCGCAGCGCATCACGCCGGAGCTGTGCAATATGCTGAAAAAGTATCATCCGATCTGGCTCAACACGCACTTCAATACGCCCAAGGAGTTCACGCCCGAAGCGGCGAAGGCTTGCGCCATGCTCGCGGACGCGGGCATTCCGCTGGGCAACCAGAGCGTGCTGCTGGCCGGTATCAACGACTGCAGCCACGTCATGATGGAGCTCGTGCACGGACTCGTCAAGATGCGCGTGCGTCCGTACTACATCTACGCCTGCGATCCGAGCCTCGGACTTTCGCACTTCCGCACGCCGGTAAGTAAGGGCATTGAGATCATGGAAGCGCTGCGCGGTCATACCTCCGGCTACTGTGTGCCCACGTTCGTGGTCGACGCGCCGGGCGGCGGCGGCAAGACGCCCGTCATGCCGAACTACCTGATCTCGCAGACGCCGAGAAAGGTCATTCTCCGCAACTTCGAGGGCGTGATCACGTCGTACACCGAGCCGGAGCATTACGTGCAGAACTGCCACTGCGACGTGTGCACGGGCAAGCGCAAGGCGGAAAAGACCGGCGTCGCTTACGTCGCCGAGGGCACCAAACAGCGCTATCTCGAACCGACCAAACTGCTCCGTAACGAGCGGCACGTCAAGCACTGATTCGCACAGACCGGGCGGAGCGCCGCTCCGTCCGGTCTGTATTTTCCCCGCAGAACGGAACCGAAAGGGACAACTATGGAAAGCAAACTCGGCTTGAACTTTGATCTGGTCAATGAAGCGCGCAAAAGCGCGGCGCACGTTGCCGACGACGTGCAGCGGTTCATCGACCGGCACACCACCGTCACGGTGGAGCGCACGATCTGCAGGCTACTTGGCATCGACGGGGTCAACGATCTCGACGTGCCCATGCCGAACGTGGTCGTGGACAACCTCATGGAGAACGCGCTGCTGCCCGTGGGCGCGGCGTGGGTCATCGGAAACGCGATGCTCGAAACCGGACTCGATCCGCAGGGCGTGGCGGAAGCGATCGATCGGGGCGAGCTCGATCTTACGAAGCTTCCCGCGCACGGCGAAACGGAGATCCGCAACGCGTTGAAGCCGTATCTGGACGCGACGATGGCGCGGATCAACCAAAACGTCGCCGACCGCAACGCGTACCTCTCTGAATTCGGCGACAAGCAGGGTCCGTACCTGTACATCATCGTTGCGACCGGCAACATCTATGAGGACATCATTCAGGCGAAAGCCGGCGCGAAGCAGGGCGCGGACATCATCGCGGTCATCCGCACCACGGGGCAGTCGCTACTTGACTATGTTCCCTACGGCGCGACGACCGAGGGCTTCGGCGGCACCTACGCGACGCAGGAGAACTTCCGCCTGATGCGCAAGGCGCTCGATGAGGTCGGCGAGGAGCAGCACCGCTATATCCGGCTGTGCAACTACTGCTCGGGTCTGTGCATGCCCGAGATCGCGGCGATGGGCGCGCTCGAGCGGCTCGACGTCATGTTAAACGACGCGCTGTACGGCATTCTGTTTCGCGACATCAACATGCAGCGCACGATCGTCGACCAGTATTTTTCGCGCATCATCAACGGCTACGCGGGCGTCATCATCAACACGGGCGAGGACAACTACCTCACCACCGACGACGCGATCACTTCGGCGCACACGGTTCTGGCGTCGCAGTTTTTGAACGAGGCGTTCGCAAAGTGCGCGGGCATGCGCGAAGAGCAGATGGGTCTCGGACACGCGTTTGAAATGGACCCGTCGGTCGAGAACACGTTCCTCTACGAGCTTGCGCAGGCGCAGATGGCGCGCGAGATCTTCCCCAAAGCGCCGCTGAAGTACATGCCGCCGACCAAGTACATGACCGGAAACATCTTCCGCGGACACATCCAGGACGCGCTGTTCAATATGGTCACGATCCTGACCAATCAGAAGCTGCATCTTTTGGGCATGATGACCGAGGCGATCCACACGCCGTTCATGTCGGACCGCGCGCTGTCGATCGAGAACGCGCAGTACATCTTCCGCACGATGAAAGACCTCGGCAGTGAACTGACGTTTAAGGAGGGCGGCATCATCCGCACCCGCGCAAACGAGGTGCTGACCAAAGCGGCGGAGCTGTTGAAAGAGATCGAATCGCTCGGACTGTTCACGACGCTCGAGAAGGGCATCTTCGCGGACGTCAAGCGCCCGAAGGACGGAGGCAAGGGTTTGAACGGCGTCGTCGTCAAGGACGGGAAGTACTTCAATCCGTTTATTGAGGTCATGAAAGGCAAGGTGGCGGCACAATGAGCAGCGGACTGTACAACACCCATAAAATCGACTTTGACACCACGCTCGACCTCACGCGCTTAAAGCCGTACGGCGACACGATGAACGACGGCAAGGTGCAGACGAGCTTCACGCTGCCGGTCAAGGACGACGAGCGCGGCGTGGAAGCGGCGCGGCAGATCGCAAAGAAGATGGGCCTTGAGGAACCGAACGTGGCGTACCACGCCGCGCTCGACAAGGAGTTCACCTTCTACGTCGTGTACGGCAGCTGCGTGCATTCGGTCAACTATGAGGACATCCACGTCATCACCGTCGAGTCGGATGTGATGAGCATGGAGGAGACCAACGACTACATCCGCGAGCACATCGGCCGCAAGGTCGTCATGGTCGGCGCGTCCACCGGCACCGACGCGCACACCGTCGGCATCGACGCGATCATGAACCGCAAGGGCTTTGCGGGGCATTACGGCGTGGAGCGCTACGAAATGATCGAGGCGTACAACCTCGGTTCGCAGGTCCCCAACGAGGACTTCATCAAAAAAGCGCTCGAGGTCAACGCCGACGCGCTGCTCGTATCGCAGACGGTCACGCAGAAGGACGTCCATATCCAGAACCTCACAAACCTGATCGAACTATTGGAGGCGGAGGGACTTCGGGACCGCTTTGTCGTGGTCTGCGGCGGACCGCGCATCACGCACGAGCTTGCAAAGGAGCTCGGCTTTGACGCCGGTTTCGGCGCGGGCACGTACGGCGACGATGTGGCGAGCTTCGTCGTCACCGAAATGGTCAAACGCGGCATGAAATAAGCCGCACGATATACAGAAACGCAAAAGGAGGATTCCAATATGGCAAAGAAACCGGTACTCACTGCCGAAGCGGCAGCGAAAATGATTCCCGACGGCGCAACGATCCTATGCGGCGGCTTTCTGGGCTGCGGTCAGGCGCATGCCGTTGTAAAGGAACTCGTGAAGCTCGGTACCAAGAACCTGACGCTGATCGCCAACGACATGGGCCGCGCGGTCGGTCCGAAGGGCGAGGAGTTTTTCGGGATCGCGGCGCTCATCCATAACCGGCAGGTCAAGCGCGTCATCGCGACGCACGTCGGCATGACGCCCGAGGTCGGCGAGCAGATGAACGAAGGCACGCTCGAAGTCAACCTGATCCCGCAGGGCTCGATGGCGGAATGCGTCCGCGCAGGCGGCGCTGGCTTAGGCGGCGTTTTGACGCCGGTCGGCGTGGATACGCTGATCGAAGAGAGCCCGCTGTGCATGGGCAAGCAGGAGATCGACGGCAGAGAATACTTGCTGATGAAGCCGATCCGTGCGGACTTCGCGCTGCTCGGAACCTACAAGTGCGACGAAGCGGGCAACTGCTGGTACAAGGGCACCATGCGCAACTTCAATACCGTCATGGCGACCGCGGCGGATACGGTCATTGCCGAGTGCGAACATCTCGTGCCGGTCGGCGAGATCGAGCCGGAGAACATTCACACTTACGGAATGTGCGTCGACTACATCGTGGAAGGAGAAGCAAAGTAATGGATAAGTCTGAAATCAAAGCCTTTATCGCAAAGCGCTGCGCCAAGGAACTCAAAGACGGCGACGTCGTCAACCTCGGCATCGGTCTTCCGACCATGATCCCCGCGTTCCTTCCCGAGGGCGTTGACCTCGTGATCCATGCCGAGCTCGGCATCGTCGGCGCGGGCGCGACGCCCAAAGAGGGCGACGCAAACTACGATCCGTACCACGTCGTCGACGCAGGCGGCAACGTCGCGTCTGTGGCGTTCGGCGGCGGCTTCATCGACTCCGCGACCAACTTCGGTCTGATCCGCGGCGGTCACGTCGACGCGTGCTTCTTGGGCGCACTCGAGGTCGATCAGGAGGGCAACCTCGCCAACTGGATCATCCCCGGCAAAAGGATGCCCGGCATGGGCGGCGCGATGGACCTGTGCGTCGGCGCGCGCAACTGCATCGTGTGCATGGAGCACACCGCAAAGGGCAACCCGAAGATCCTCGAGAAATGCCGTCTGCCGCTGACCGCTTCGCACTGCGTGAAGAAGATCATCACCGAAATGTGCGTGCTCGAAGTCACCCCCGACGGTCTTCTGATGACCGAGATCAACCCCGAGTTCACCGTGGACCAGGTCAAAGCGGCAACCGCCGCGCCGATCAAGGTCGCCGAGAACCTCAAGGACATGACCAAATAAGCGGCTGCCGATAACGGCATCAGACCGTTTGCGCGTCGTCGCGGGCTATACTTGGCTCGCGACGACTTTTTCTTTCAGAAACAAGTCGTCGCATCGCCTTGCTCCGCCGCTCCTCCTTTCCGCAAGCGATCCCGCTTGCTGCGGCTGCTCGGTTGCAAGCGCCCTCGCGACGCCTCCGCTGCGTTACCAATCGCTTGCGGTGCACGTTCGCCGCAAACCAGCCGATGTTTTCACCCTTTCGCATACCCTGGTATAGCTCAGGGCGAAAACACAGCTTCTGATACCATTCTCAACAGCCTTGT
>Ga0310697_10002697_pt1 | contig 18535 bp, 11 predicted proteins | sample 172DNAGHGlowgp2_FD_203883 | JGI IMG/M metagenome (GOLD analysis project Ga0310697, IMG submission 203883) | Sheep rumen microbial communities from Palmerston North, Manawatu-Wanganui, New Zealand - 1728 DNA GHGlow gp2 (v2) (version 2) | ecosystem: Host-associated > Mammals > Digestive system >... | reverse complement strand
CGGAGATGGTGGCAATGCCGCCTGCCATGAAGATGCCGCCGCCTGCGCCGTTAGCACCAGTGGCCTTGTTACCGTCGGCGGTGGTGCCGCCCACGGTGCCGCCCGTCATGGTGAACGTGCCGCCGTCCGCCACGTAGATGCCGCCGCCCGAGGCAGTAGCTTGGTTGCTCTTAACAATTCCGTTGTTCTGCAAGGTGACGTTACCGCTATGATATGTGCCGCTGATGGTAGTGTCACCTACAAAGATGCCGCCACCAGAGATGTCGGCGATATTACCGCTGATTTCTGAGTTGTCAAGTATGAGTTGGCCACCTTTGACACAAAGGCCTCCACCGTTTTTGGCATTGTTGTTGGTGAATAAGGTACCCAAATCGAATTGGACATTACCACCTGATGCAAAGGCACCGCCACCATCGCCGTTAGGGGCATGGTTATTGTCGATGCTGCTTCTGTTCACGGTAAGGCTACCATTGGCAACCACAAAAGCACCGCCGTCGCTTTCGGTGGAAGTGTTGTTAGAGATGGTGGCGCCTGTGATGACGACATTGCCGCTGTTGGCATACACTGCACCACCTGATATGGCTTGGTTGTTATCGATAATTGGGGATGATACATCATCGTTGATTGTCGTGGTGTATCCTGCACCTGGGTCAACATAAAAGCCGCCGCCGAATTGATCTGCTTCGTTGTAATTGATACTTCCACCGTTGATTTCCACTTGGCCACCTGAAACATAAAAGCCAGCGCCATTGCCGCCATTGCTCCCAGACTTTTGTGCCTTATTGTAGGCAAAACTACCTGCATTCATTGTGAAGTTTCCGCTACTTACAAAGATTCCTCCTCCATTACCACCATCAGCAATGTTAGGATGGTCTTGTTTTCCGATGCTACCTCCATTGATTGTTAGGAAGGCAGAATTGAGATAAAGCCCACCACCGTCTTTATCGCATTTGTTGTCATAGATGTCAGGAGTGCCTTTGATCTCAACATTGCAAGTGCTATTGTATTGATTGTTTTCTCGAAATTGGTCATGAATGGCAAAAGCACCTCCATAACCATAGCCTGAATATCCTTCACCTATTTCAGCTGTATTATCATGAATGTCTCCTCCTTCGATGGTAACAGAAGTCAATCCCGCTCCTCCTCCATTAATAAAGTCGTATGCCGATAGAGACGAGGGGAGATATTTATGGATGAACACACCTCCTCCGTAAGCAGCATCGCCATAGTCGTTGGTATAGGCATGGTTTCCTGAAATGACTCCGCCAGAAACAATAACACTTCTATTATAAACATCTGTCCAGCCATGGCCTTCAGCATAATGCTTTTTTGGCATCTCATCGCGAACAGCCAAACCACCGCCTCTCAATGCAATATTGCCTGTGATTTGGCCTCCATTCTTTAGTTCAATAGTGCTCGTGGCATCCACTGTTTCCCATGTGGGGCCGAAGCCAACAAAATCACTGCCGCGTAGCCAAATGCACACGCCACCACCATCATATCTTGCAATATTATCGTGAACCGATACATTCTCGTCCATCGCGAAATCAACACCCTTTCCTGAATACTCTCTTTGTGGGCCTAAGTATGTTGAAATACAAATGCCTCCTCCACAATCTTCAGTTTCATTGGCATATATTTCGGCAGATAAAATCTCAGCCTTTGCACCTGTACGGATACCACCTCCACGACCAATGGAGTAATTGTGATGTATTTTGGTGTTTCCTTGTATTCTAAGGAATGATTCTTCATGACCACCAGCATACCAACAAACACCACCTCCTTCACCTCTCTCGCCTGTTTTATTGTAGCATATCTCACAATCGGTGATGGTCATTTTTGAAGCCGATCCACCATAACAGCGAATCGTGCCTCCTTCACTACCCTCGTAGTCTGCTACTGAATAGCACTTGCTTACCTTTACCCTGGTAAGACGGGCATCGAACTGGCAATTCTCAACAAAGTTCATTGCTGAACCGTTTCTGTGGCAAAGGCTTCCTCGAATGGCGCAATCTGTCATCTTGAAATCTCTCCATTCCCCAGATTGCTGATAGCAGTTAATCATTCCTGCATTATCTCCTCCATATTGGACATAGTTGTTTTGCAAAACCACATATTGTAAATCCAATGAAGAATAGTTCCCCAAGTAAATCATAAACCCTGTGATAGCGCTTCCATCACAGCTGGGGCTCAATCCACTCCTTGCATCACCTGGGGTGTTGAACACTGCACCTCCGTCAATAAATATGGAATCTGTTGCCGAGCCTATCATTTTCAATTCATAATTGCCCACAACTTCAAACATCGAATATTTACAACCTCTATGGATTGTTTTAGGGCCGTTAGAGCCAATATGGATGGTAAGATTTCCATCGAGTATTACCTTAGTGGTTAATGTCACATCACTATTCAATGAGTATTCTCCACTCGTTTGGCCAGAATAGTTAGTATAAAAGTAGGCTTTATAAGTCCCGCCTTGCTCCACCTTGAAAGTATAGGTGGGGGAATAGGAGACAATGGTTTCGTTGCCATTGTCGATTCTTACCCAACGCGTGAATCCGCAGCCGTCTTTTTCTGTTGCAGTCAGCGTACAGATCTCACCTTTGGCAAACGACCTGCTTTCCGAAACCGTTCCGCAGGATGGGTCGTTTGAGATGGCTGTAATTAATACATTCGATGCAATCACCTGTTGAGTCAATAATAACGACAACACAACAATCAGCATTGCCTTGCATCTCTTGAATTGAAGCAATCGCATTCTCATGATGTTTTTCTTCATTTGATTTAATCTATAAGGGTTATTTATTTAGTTAATTTCTTCCTATTTTCCTTCTTGGCAATCAGATAGCTTCCTCCAAACGCTGCCAATATTAGAATGCCACTACCCAATGGCACCCAGTTGGGCTGGTCCGCTTCTGAGCCGTGGTATATAATATTGCCGTATTGTCCATTTAGCTCGTTTGCGGGACGATTAGGGTTCATCTCGTCTTCCATAGTATAGATCTGAGCTTGGGCCGTCAGCGACAATGCGACCATGATTGTCAGTATGCCGAATTTCTTTTTCATCGTATCACTATCTTTTGTGTTTTACTTCCATTGGAGCCTGTGAGTTGCAGCACATATACGCCTGCCATCACGTCGGGGAGCATCGTCACCGTCTGCGTTCCGCTGACGATGTTTTCCATCATCATTCTACCTGTCACGTCGTACAACCGCAAGGTACCCTCGCCGTTCACTACCAGTTGGTTACCCATCATGAAGGCGAAGTTGCAGGTCTCTGAGCCTGTCGAAGCACCGTTCTCTTCTGGTTCGTCAATGCCCGTGTAGCCGAACACGAGGCGGAAACGGCTACTGTAGTCGTCCGCTTTGGCCGTGAAGCGGTATTCGTCCGTCGCGAGGCAGTCGATGTCACTGCCTGTCAAATTGTCGATGAGGTGCAGATAGTGGAAGTCACCGTTCTCGGTGTCCCAGGTGATGGTGAAGGTGTCGTCCTCCGGGGTTTCGAAGCGGATTCCTATCTCGCTAAGGCCGGGTTGCGTGAAGACGATGGCCCAGTCTTCGTCGTCATAGTGGCAGTAGACGCTGCCCTTGCTCGCTTTGACGCCTTTTGCCTTCACCAATCCTCCCTTGTTGGGACGGCCCAGCTCCACCGTGCAGAGGTCGCAGTTGCCGCTGGCCTCGGTGACGATGAGGTTCACCAAGGGATAGTTGGGACGATCGCCCCTGAATGGGGCCGTGGCCGTAACGCTGCGCATGTCTTCGTTGAAGGTCGCCGTGAGACCTGTCTTGCAGGCCATCACGATGAAGCCCTGGTGCGGGTGGATGTATTTGTCGCCACCGTATGGATTGGCAGAGGATTCGTAGGCATAGTACGCATAGCCCTTGATCGGGGCATCCTCGTTGATGATGATGTATCCTGACTTTTCAATGCCGCCTTTCCAAATGGCACTATTAGCGGTCGCAAATTTGTCGAAGTCGAGGTAGCTCTGGTAGGGGTTACCCAGCACGTTGAAGCCGTCACGAGTGGTGTGTGCAATTTCGGCGGTGTACGACAACGGATGCGTGATGCCGTCACCTTTCATCAGCTTGCCGTAGCCTTGCAGGAAGCAGTCCTCTGCGGTAGCCACCAAGTAGCCGCGACCCGAGACGAAATGGTCCTCGTTGTCGTAGAATATCTGCCAAAAGTCGTAGTCGCTGTGCCAGTGGTCGTCGCTATTGCGCTTCATGTTGACCCAATGGTAATCTAGCTCGGAGTAGGAGTAGAAGTCCCACTCGGAATAATATGTATCGTTGTCATCCAAATTGATGGGGAAGTAGCCCGTCTTGGATGCACCGAAATTCACCTTTGGCGGCGTGTGGCCATAGCCTGGGGTGTAGCCTGAGGTATTATAGGTGAAGCCTATCGGCAGGTCGTCGAGTGCTGAACTGAACAGGTGCCAGTCGATGGCATCGGTGCCGCCTTGTGAGGGTTGTGCACCTCCGGAGCCAGCCGTGTTGTCGAGCCACACGCCGACGTAGGCGTTGACATCGCCCGCTTGGGTAACGGCCGCATCGGGGTCGATGTAGAGTTTGGCCAACGAACTTGTGTTGCTGGTAATATTGGCAGCGCTTTCGTAGAGATAGATGGCCTGCGAGGCTCCTGTAAAACCGCTCAATAAGGTATTGATGCTTCCGTAATGCAGTTCATTTGGTGTGCCGCTGGCGGCTGCCACGGCATTGCTGCCTGGCATCTTCAGAACGGGGTAGTCGCCATTGATGGTAGGTGTGGTGGGGCGACCCCACTTGGCATAGGTCGGATTGGCGCTCACCCAATTGTTAAGTGTTTCCACAAGTTGCTTGTTGCTACGCGTCGGGATGTAACTATTGCCCGAAACAGCGGTCACCTGCTCGTCGAGGGATCGATAGAGGAAGGTGCTTGTCGCCGCTGTGAATGTGCTGTTGGTGCCTGATACCGAGCCGCCCTGCGTATAGCAGTAATTCACAGTACCTGAGCCTGAGCCAACGAGAGTGGTTGCACCGCCACTCAGGTAGCAGTTCTCAATCGTTCCTGCATTGCTGCCAGCTAAACCATTGCCTGACGACACGATAGCATAGCTGTTTTTGAGGCTACCGCCCGAGGCGATGGCACCGATGAGGCCGGCCATACTGGTGCCGCCAGTGGGGGTTGCAATCGCGGCGCAGTTATATACCAAACCGCTCTCCAAGTAACCCACTAGTCCACCGAGGCAGTCTACAGCGCTTGAACTTGAGCTGAGCGTGCTTGCCGCAACCAAGGTATTCTTGACCGTGCCGCCGTCGACCCAACCAAACAGTCCTATGTTGTAATATTGGTAAGGGCATTTTATACCTGTGATGATATGGCCTTGGCCGTTAAAGATGCCCTTGAATGCTTTTCCGGAATTGTTCACACAATTGTTTAGATAGCCAATAGGTTCCCAGTTATGGTCCTTCAAGTCAATATCTGCACTAAGTATGACAGTCTTGCCTTCGTAGTCCTTGGTGAGCACGTCTTTCGAGAAATAGGCCAAACCTGCCGCAGTCTTCACCTCGCTCACGAAGCCGTCGCTAAGTACATAATCGGTTCCAGAGGAGGCCGACTGGTTGTGCCATGAGTCCAGTGCTGTATTAGCAGTTGCGTTTTTCACCAAATAAAGACTCGTTCCAGTAGTGTTGTTATAAAATGGCGATGCATTGGTGTTGAACACCTGGCTCTCCTCCTTGTCGTCGAAGAAGAAGTGGTTGCGGTAGGCATAGAGGCAGTGGGGGGCCGTGCCACGCGCTATCTCCAGGGTGTTGTCGGAATAGCCGTTGTCGTTGCGGACACCTATGAGGGAACCGCATTCCAAACCACCATTTCCGATTTGGATGTATTTTGTGTCGGCTTCCGCGGAGATATACACATCGTCCTTCCTTGAAGAAGTTCCAGTATTGCCTGTGACTTTCACTAATCCGGATATCTTAAACGCACCATAGTCAGGGAAAAAAATGCCGCCACCTGATTTTTTGCTGCTGTTGTCATAAATTTTGACATTGGAAAGGTCGAGGTCAGCAACAAAGTCTGAACCTGATCTGACATGAATGCCGCCACCTTCATTTAAAGCATAATTGTCATAAATCTCAGTGTTTGTGATAGAAACCTTTGCTCCTGTGGAGATGCCACCACCTACACCACCTCGTGTATCTCCAGATGGCCAATCCTCACCATGATAAACCCCACCGTTGGGACGAACACCTGCTCGGTTGTGGTGAATCTTTGAGTTCTTAATGGTTAAAGACGAATTCGCATCTCCTTTTGCATACCAACAGATACCTGCGCCATCCCCATATTTACCGGTGGCATTATAGCAAACCTCACAATGATCCAGGGTTAGTTTTGATTTTGCAGCTGCGTAGCAGCGTATCGTACCCCCCTCACTGCCATTCCAGTCAGCATGTGAGTAACACTTACTGACCTTTACATAAGAGAGTTGAATATCGAACTTGCTGTAGTCTTGAATGTTTATTACACAACCATTTCTGGTTGCAAGGCTGCCCCTAATGGCACAATGAGTCATAGTAAACTCATTAAAATTACTAGGTGTTCCTGAAGAGTCGTATCCATCTTTAATCAAGCCGCAATTATAGTAATCTCCCTCAGCAACATAGTTGTTTTGCATGACAACGTATTTAAAATTCAAAGTAGATCCAGTATTTAGCCAAAACATTGGACCGGATATTTTTACTGCATCAGCATGATTTTTTTCAAGCGTTCTGGAATCGCCTGAGTTGTTGAATACAGCACCTCCGTCAATCACTATGGAATCACCCAATCTGCCTTCCAGTGTCAATTTATGTCCACGTAATTCGATGAATGTGTGTTCACTTCCTCCGGGATACGCTTTTTTCTTGATGGTTCTGTTGCCGCATCCCGCCGAGCCACCCATATAGATGGTTAGGTCTCCATTCATATCCACCTTTTCTATATCAAGATTACTACTCAACGAATATTCACCACTTGTTTGCCCTGTATAGTTATCATAGAAAAAGGCTTTGTAGTTGCCGTCTTCTTTCGCTTCGAAGGTGAAGGTCTCGTAATAGGAGACAATGGTTTCCTCGTCTCCCTCAATTTTTTTCCAGAAAGTGAAACCACAGCCTTCCTTCGCTTTGGCTGTCAGGGTTATCGTCTCGCCTTTGGCGCATGAGCGGGTGCCTGTCACCGTGCCACGGCTGGTGTCGTTGGACTCAGCGGTAATGGAGACGCTTTGGGCCATGGCCCCGTTTGCCATGCAGCACAGCAAGGCCATGGCAAATGCCATTAATATTATAATAATGTGTCTATGTTGCGTTTTCATTTCCAATCCTATGTGTTTGTTTTCCTTATTCATTCAGTTCTGTTGTTTTAATTAGCCACTTCAGCAGGCTGTTTCCCGAAAATCACCTCGTCCATCCGCTACATGAGCAGCGGTTGCAAGAGCAGACCCCTATGTACGAAAAGCTCGGCATCCATGTCGGGCTGCTCGAACAGGGCTAACAAATTAATAAGGTGTCGTTGTAGTTGTGTTTTCATCTTCAGTCGTTTTTTTATCTATCTTCTTGTAATACAGTTGTTTTTTTATTGTCAATTCACCAATTCTGCCTCCCCGAAAACCATCTCATGCACCCGCTGCATGAACAGCTGGCCCATGGGCAGGCCCAGGCGCACGAAGAGTTCGGCGTCCATGTTGGGTTGCGTTAATATGCAGTCGAGGATTTCGACAGGCACTTTTGTCCTGGCGGCAAGCCATGCCAAGTCGTGCCCCTCTTCCTGCAAGATATTGCGCAGGAAATCGCCGGCGTGGAAGTCGCCAAAGTCTCCGTGGAAGTTTGCTTTTCTGTTGGCCATCATGCGTTCTCAGGTCTTTTCAAAAGTTCAACAATAACGGCTTGCCTTGGCCAACACACAAAAAGCGTGGACATTATCATCATTTTTGCCAGAAGGTCCTGAGAATACCCGTTACGGAAAATGCGGGTGTACCTTAATTAATTAATTAATTGTTTGGGGTGTACACCAACAATGTCCACACGTAAACGTGTGGAGCATTTTGCCCTCTTGCCGTAACGAAAATTTCTCAGGTTTTCTGGTGCAAGAGATAAAGCATAACGCTTCATTATGTATCGAACTGGCGAGCCAATTCAGGGCGCAAAAGTACGGAATAATTCTTAATCCGCAAGGGGAAGGGAAAAAATTTATGTTTCCACGGGTCCGAAATTATCTTGTAGGTATTTGAACAATTACTTATATATAAGGTGTACATTCCATGCCTAATTTTTCCTACCCGAATATCGTTTGATGTATTGAAAACAATAGTTTTTTTTCTTACTTTTGCATCCCGAAAACGAGAAATCAAACCAAAATAAAAACATAAGGAATAAAACACTATGTATCAAATTTTTAAAGACCAACTCGAGAAATCGAAGATGATTATCGCTAGCATCAAGCGCAACCATCGCATCGGGCGCGACTCGGGCGTTGAGCCAGAAGCCCTGCAAAAAATGGAAGACGACTGCAAACGCCTTGAGGCCATGTCGGCAGAATTGGACAAGATTCAGGAAGAGTACCGCAAGAAGAGCGACATCGCCCATGGCGTACTCAACGACCTGAAACAACACACCAAGGAGGTGAAACGCACCGTCAAGGCCAAGTATGACCAAACTTGGTGGGTCAAGTTCGGTATTCCCGACAAGAGATAATTATCCCTGCCCATGTCATTTCGAGGCTTTTGAAGGCACAGATACACTCGCCCAAGGCTCGGTATGACATGCCTTCTAAAGACGAAGAAATCTGTTGGTAGCTTTGCCCATGTCATTTCGAGGCTTTAGAAGGCATAGATACACTCGCCCAAGGCTCGGTATGACATGCCTTCTAAAGGCGAAGAAATCTGTTGGTAGCTGTTGTCAATGTCATTTCGAGGCTTTTGAAGGCTCAGATACACTCGCCCAAGGCTCGATGACATACCTTCAAAAGGCGAAGAAATCTGTTGGTAACAAATGTTTATCGAAATCCGCTTCAAAACGAGGCGGATTTTTTTGTTTTTATCACCACTTTCCGCCCGTTGCGCAAGGTGGTGCCGAAAAGATAAACCTCACCACCTTCGCCCATCTTCAAAGCCTTCCGGAGTTCGTCGACGCTCAGTGGGAAATTGCGCACCGCCAAATTGGCCTTGTCGACATCGGCCAAAAGGGTTGATTTCACCTTTTTATTATAGTCGGCCCAAGCTTCCACCTCGAAAATGCGCCCAGGAAAGTCGGCAACCAAAGTCTCCGAAGTATACAAGTGACTGTTTTTGTGCAATTTAAGCACTCTATAATGTTCAGCTACCCATTTATAGGCTCCGGCCTTCATCAAAGCGGCATTGGGTTCGTAGAGATAACGGCGTGGTTCGTCGGTCAAATGCAACTGGCAGTCATGTTCCTGCCCAAAGGTGAAAACCAGCGTGGGCTGGGGGGTCAACAAATTGGCACAATGCACTGTAGGCTGTCCCGAAAAGTTTCGTTCCATGATGAAAACCAATTCCTTACATTCGTTGTTGACGGCAATCACATGCACATGACTCACGCAACGAAGTTCAGCCAAAGCCTTGCTGATGTCGAGCATGGGCGACAATTTGACCATCACGCGCTGGACTTTTTGCAGCAGCAAGTCTTGCATTTCGGCCACATTGGGAGTGCAATCGCCGATGCAGACGGTTTTCCGTCCGTTTGCATCGCGACGGGCTGGGTCGAGATAAATCCAATCCAGGTTTTGAAGGCATGTCATACCGATTGGAGCAGCCCATAGATACACTCCCTCGTTCCTCGGTCGGTATGACAGGGGCTGCGGAATGAGCGTATCTATGCCTTCAATATTCTTTGAAATATGTTCTAAATAGTCTTCAGCAGTTACGTTATGCACCTCAACATTGACTCCCAAAGCCGCAAAATTATGTCGCGCCAAATCGCACAGCTCTGTTTGGCGTTCCACATAGTGGGTTTGCCGGAAGCCTTGCGACAGATAGTAGGTGTCGATACCCAAGCCTCCAGTGAGGTCGGCGAAGGTGTGGCCTTGCATCAGGTTAGCCTTGTAGCGCGCCGTGGCTTCCGACGAGCATTGCTCGATGGAGAGACGTGCGGGAAACAGCAAGTCGTCGTTTTGGCTCCATTCCGGCACTTTCTTTTGCAGCAGTTGCCGCGCCTCGATTTGTCGGAGGGCCAATGAAAAATCGATGCCGACGGGTGCCTTTTTCAAGGCAAGCGTCGGCACGTCGTCGTTCAGGTGTTCCCTGATGAACTTTTTGGTTGTTTCGTTCATAAGGCGATTTCAAATAATAGCATAAAAGGAAACTCCTACGGAGTATAACTCATTGGTTCATTGCGTTTTTGTTATTAAAAGAAAGCTCCTACGGAGCATTTTTAGAAGTTCCCATAAGTTGTTCCAAACTCTTGTCAGAATAGATACGCTCACCTTTCTGTGCATAGATACACTCCCTCGTTCCTCGGTCGGTATGACATGCACAGAAAGGTTCGGTATGACATGAACAGAAAAGTTCGGTATGACATGCACAGAAAGGTTCGGTATGACATGCACAGAAAGGTTCGGTATGACAATCTGACAAAACCCTTCAGCAATCAAAACTTCTTCAAGTTGACCACTTCGAGGTCGGTGAGGAAACGCCATTCTCCGCGAGGGAGTTTATATTTGTCCAAACCGGCAAACATCACGCGGTCGAGTTTCAGCACTTCGTAGCCAAGGTGTTCGAAGATGCGGCGCACGATGCGGTTGCGGCCTGAATGAAGCTCGATGCCAATGCTTTTCTTGCTGTCGTCATCTTGGTCGTAGGCGATGCTGTCGGCGGCAATGGGGCCGTCGTCAAGCTCGATGCCTTCCGAAATGCGAAGCATGTCGTTTTTGGTCATGGGCTTGTTGAGGGTCACATGATAGAGTTTCGGCACTTCGCTGCTCGGGTGGGTGAGTTTCTTGGCCAAGTCTCCGTCGTTGGTAAACAGCAGCAGGCCAGTGGTTTGCTTATCCAAGCGACCCACAGGGAAAATGCGTTCGGGGCAGGCATCCTCAACGAGTTGCATCACGGTGTCGCGCTCGTAGGGGTCGTCGCTGGTGGTGATATAGCCTTTGGGCTTGTTGAGCAGGATGTAGCGCAGCTTCTCGCGGTTGAGTGTTTGGCCGCCATACACCACTTTGTCGTCGGTTTTCACCTTATAACCCATCGTGGTGACCACTTCGCCATTCACCTCGACGCAGCCGGCCTTAATCAGGTCGTCGGCTTCGCGGCGTGAGCAGATGCCACAGTCAGCCAAGTATTTGTTGAGGCGGATTTCGCCTGTGGCTTTCGGACGGTCGTAGAGCGGGTCTTTTTCCCTCACATAGCCCTTACGGCCACGACGCGGAGCCTCTTCTTCTTCGTCATTGAAACGACGGCGCGGACGGTCGTCATCATTGAAACGGCGCGACCTTGGACGGTCGTCATCATTTCTGCGGCGCGGACGCTCTTCTTCATCATTGAAGCGGCGCGACCTCGGACGGTCGTCATCATTGAAGCGTCGTTTTGGACGGTCGTCGTCGTCGAAACGGCGGCGCGGACGGTCGTCATCATTGAAGCGGCGTCTTGGACGGTCGTCGTCGTCGAAACGGCGGCGCGGACGGTCGTCATCATTGAAGCGGCGTTTTGGGCGATCCTCGTCGTCGAAACGGCGGCGCGGAAGGTCGTCATCATCATTGAAACGACGTCTTGGACGATCCTCGTCGTCGAAACGGCGGCGCGGACGGTCGTCATCATTGAAACGACGCCTTGGGCGATCCTCGTCGTCGAAACGACGTCTTGGACGGTCGCTGTCGTCAAATCTGCGACGTGGGCGGTCGCCAAACTTGCGGTCGCCACGGTCGTCATGTCGGCGTTCACCTCTCGGCTTACCGCCATACTCGTTTTCTTCTCGTCCTTCTTCGTCACCGTCGCGGTGATAAAATTTGAAGGACCTTCTCTGTTGGAACTTCTCTGGTTCCTCTCTTCTGGTGCGCGGACGCTTGCCAGATCTTTCGTTGTCAGTCATTGAATTAATTATTGTTAGTTGCTAAACTTTAAGATGCGAGACTTCGGGACGCAAGATGCAGGCTTCCGTTTCCACGGAACGACTGTCCCTTGTCCCAAGTCTTTTTGGTCACGTGTCCTTGTTTTTGGGGCGGCAAAGGTACAACTTTTTCGGCAAACCACACATTTTTTCTATTTTTGCAGGCTCAAAACGCAAGAAATGGAACAATTCGACAGGACTAAAGAGTTAGAAACCAAGAATATAGGTGCATTGTTGTGGGCATACGCATTGCCTTCCATCGTCAGCCATATCATTGCTTCGATTTACAACATCGTCGACCGCGTGTTTCTGGGGCAATATGTGGGGGCTTTGGCCATCGCAGGCTTGGCCATCACCATGCCCATCATGAACATCATCCATGCTTTTGGCTCGTTGGTGGGTGCGGGTTCGGCGGCCCGAATGTCGATTATCTTGGGTAAGAAAGACTACAAATGGGCCGAGGACATCTTGGGTAACAGCCTCTTGCTCACCTTCTTCTTCGGCTTCCTTTTCGTCACGGGAGGCTACCTTTTCATGGACAAGATCCTGACCATGTTTGGTGCCTCGGCTGACACCATCGCCTACGCCCGCGAATACATGTACATCGTGCTTCCCGGCATGTTCATGACCACCCTGTCGTTCAACCTCACGGGCTTGATGCGCGCCACGGGCTATCCCAAAAAGTCAATGTGGATCATGGCTGGAGGAGCAGTGCTCAACATCTTTTTGGATGCGTTGTTCATCTACGTTCTGGATTGGGGCATTGCTGGCGCGGCTTGGGCCACCACCATCTCCATGTCGTGCACGGGTATTTTGGCTGTATGGCATTTCCTGAAAAAATCGTCGTTCATCCGTTTCCGTCGCCATGCCTGGAAACCTAAGTTCTACATTTTCAAGAACATCCTGATGATTGGCATGAGTCCTTTCTCGATGAACCTTGCCGCATCATTGGTGGTGGCGCTGCTCAACAACCAACTCCTTCGCTATGGCGGCGACCTTGCCGTGGGAGCCTACGGCCTCGTCAACACCTTTGGCAGCCTCAGCGTGATGCTGATGGTGGGCCTTTGCCAAGGAATGCAGCCTATTGCGGGCTACAACTACGGTGCAGGACATCCTCTTAGGCTCAAGGAAGTCTACACCTTGACGATGAAACTCAACGTCTTGGTAGGCTTCGTTGGCGCTTTGCTTGCCTTGGTCTTGCCTCATGCCATGCTGCGTTTGTTCACCAAAGAAGAAGAACTGATTCAAATCGGTATTCCAGCCATGCGTTTCATGATGGTGATGTTCCCCTTGGTAGGCTTCACCATCACCAATTCCAACTTCTTCCAGAGCATCGACAAGCCTTGGATTGCCATCGTCACCAGCCTTTCGCGCCAGGTGCTGTTTCTCACCCCGATGATTTATGTCATTCCACCTTTGTTCATCAACGCAGGTTCGGCCGGCCTGACCGGTGTTTGGGCCTCGATGACCATTAGCGATGTGCTTGGCGCTGTATTGGCATTTCTGCTCATGCTCACGCAACGCCATGTCTTTAGAACCGCCGAATTATCAAAATAAAAGCCCAGAGCCTGCCAAAAGACCATCTCGCGTTCCGCAGTCTCGCCCCTCATAGTCAAAAAAATGGACATCACAAACGCCATAACCACCCCTACCAATACCCACATCGTTGATTCGGTGACGGTAACGACAAAAAACGACATACGCCAGTTTTTGGCACAAGTACGCGCAACGGCATCGCCAGAGATGGCGGTCAACCGGCGCGACTTGGAATCGATGGTCAGGGAATGGCGGTCGCACAACCTGTTTTATGCGTTGCATGTGTTTCGCAGCCGCATGAAGGATGTCGACTTGGAACTGAAACAGCCGTGGTGGCGCGAGCTGTTTTGCCGCGTGGTGAGTTTCTTTTATTTCTGGGATTAATGTGATAAGGAGCCATTTGAAGGCATGGATACACTCCCTGCGGTCGGTATGACATGTCTTCAAACGGCAAAAGCCCATGTCATACCGACTGAGGAACGAAGGAGCGTATCTTATGATTTGCCCTCAAACGGCAAAATCAACCTATACCTTTTCTTCTCTCCAAAGTTGGCTGAACGACTTGGGCGCCAACTCGGGCATTGTCCGCCTTTCGCCCCAAACGGGACCCAAAAAACGCTTCAACTCAAACTTCTTGAAAAACATGGGACTATCCATCTTCTTGCGCGACTTGCAATGCCAAATCATCGCCTTGAACATGGCATCCAACCGCTGATTGCCAGCCCTTTCGGCATGGACCAAGTTACGGTTTTCGACCACCAAGTCGTCCAACGGAATCTTGACGGGACAAACTTCAGCACATCTGCCGCACAGGGCGCACACCGAAGTAAGGTAGGCGTATTCGCGCAAGTCGTCCATCAAAGGGGTCATCACCGCACCAACAGGCCCAATGTGGCTCGAACCGTATGCATGACCGCCAATGTTTTTGTAGATAGGACACACGCTCACGCAAGCGCTGCAATGGATGCACGACATCACGCTGCGCTGGGCTTCGTGGGCCAACAGGTCGCTTCGTCCATTATCGAGCAAAATGACGTAGGTGCGCAATGGACCACTCCCCTGCTTTGGCGAGCCAAACGTAATGGTATTGTAGGCCGCCATAGGCTGACCTGTGGCATGGGCCGACAGCAAAGGCAGCAAAACGCTCAAGTCGTCCAAATTGGGAATCACCTTGGCAATGCCGGCCACCACGATATGGATTTTAGCCAAAGATGTGGCTTTGAGTATATTGCCTTCGTTTTCGGTAAGCACTATGCCCCCTTCGTCGGAAAGCAGGAAATTGGCTCCCGTGATGCAAGCCTTCTTGTCGCTCAGGTTTTGGTTCACCTTGAAACGCGCAAAGTTGACCATCTGCTTGGTCGTGCTGTCAGGTTTCAACTTGTATTGCTCGGTCAGGATACCGTTGACCTCTTCCTTTGAAAGATGAATGGCCGGCGAAAGCGGATGGTAAGGCTTCATCTGCCCCGATTGCAACACGAAACGTGCCGTTGAGGTTTCGGCCACGTCGATGTTTTTGCGTTGCAGGAAATCGTTCAGCCCAATTTCATCCAAAACCATCGAATTGGAGCGCGACACTGCCGTGATTTGCTCCATCATCAGCAGTTCGAACACCAACGAGCGGGCATCGTCGGCATTGCGCGCCCAAAGCACCTTGCCGCCGTTTTCGTTGAAGTGGGTTTCAAAGTCGACGAGCAGCTTCTCCAATTTCATCAGCGACTTGTTGCGCAGCGTAAAGGCTCGTTGCTTTTCAAGTTCCATGTTGCGATAGTTGACCTTGCCTTTGGCAAACATGTTCTCGAAACAACCCGTGCTGTAGTTCATCTTCTGCCAATGCTCCTCGTTGAAGGCAATCTCACTTTCTTCGTTGAAATTCTGTTTGTTATAGTCAGCCATGGTCAATTCGTTTGCTCTATTTTTTCCACTCGGCGTGTGTGGCGACCACCCTCAAAATCGGTGTTTAGGAACGCTTGCACCATTTCCCAAGCCAATTCATTGGGGATAAAGCGTCCGGGCAGGGCAAGAATGTTGGCGTCGTTGTGCTGACGTGCCAACTTGGCCAACTCGACGTTCCAACACAGGGCGGCACGCACATTGTGATGATGGTTGGCCGTCATCTGAGCGCCGTTGCCGCTACCACAAAGGATGATGCCCAAAGGGTATTCGCCCTTTTCGATGGCCTTCGCCAAAGGATGGATCATGTCGGGATAATCGACGCTTTCGGGGCTGTGGGTGCCAAAATCGCGCACTTCGTAGCCCGCCTCACGCAACTTTTCAATCAAAAACTGCTTCATTTCGAAGCCACCGTGATCGCTCGCTATAGGAATAATTCGGTTCATTTTTCAGATGTTGATAAATAATTCGCAAAGGTACGTTTTTTCGGCATTATAGACGGGATTATTCCATTATTAATGAGTGATTTGCACCTTGCTACAGTATTGACGATTTTAAGATAAATAATTGAAAATAAACAAATTAAAGACTTATCAACAACTATTTTGTTGATAACTTTTTCATTGGTGTGGATAAAGCCGACCCATTGTTGACAAATGAATCCGACCCCCTGTTTTTCAACCTTCACACACGGCAAAATGAACATCATTTTTGAAAAAACAACCGCATTTTAGCCACTGAATCGGATTTCGTCGGATAAATGAAAAACTACAAATCAAATTGAGAACGAAACTTTTGATGAAAATCGGAATGACATTCTCAGCACAAAAACCATTAATGCAAGAAATTTATTGGAAAGTTTTCAACCAATTCACAGAGGTATAAACATCATCATTTTTTCTTTTATTAATTAAAAAAGGAATATAATATTGATGATTTGGGGCTGTTGAAAACATCGGCTTTGAACGTCGGCAATCCTTAGATACGCTCCCTCGTTCCTCGGTCGGTATGACAAGGACTTGTCATGGTTTTGAAGGCATGTCATACCGACCGCAGGGAGTGCATCTATGCCTTCAACATGGGCTTGTCGTGTTTTTGAAGGCATGTCATACCGACCGCAGGGAGTGTATCTATACCTTCAAAGCCCAACAAAGTTTTTTTCTTCACGTTAGGCCAAAAATGCCTATCTTTGACCGCTGAAAAAATGCAATATGAAAGGCAAAACAAGACGCATAGTATGGGTAGCAGTGCTGATGATGTTGAGGTTGGAATGTTTTTCTCAATCTGAATATCAACGTTTTACCTATCCCAACGGCCAGGTTTCGAGCGAAGGCACATTGCGCGAAGGCAGGCCTGACGGGATGTGGAAGACCTACTACGAGAGCGGACAGCTGAAGTCGATAGGCAAGCGCACCGACTTCCTTTTGGACAGCACTTGGGTGTTTTTCCGCGAGAATGGCGACACCACTTTGGTGATTAACTACCGCAAAGACCTCAAAAACGGGCCGCGTTTCACTTATAGTGAAACCGAGGTGTTGATGGAACCTTTCATCAACGATGTGAAACAAGGCGAAGGCAAGCGTACCGACCGAAAAGGCCATGTCTTGCAGACGATGAATTTCGTCAACGGCTTTGAGGAAGGCATTTCGCCCGTGTTCGACACGAATGGAGTATTGAAGGAAATCGTCAATTATCGAAAAGGCTTCGTGATGACTCGCGAGGCCCTGAACCGCTACGACCGCGAAGGCAAACGTCACGGCTATTGGAAGACGTTCTATGACGACTTGAGCCTGCACACGGAGTGTTACTACCGCCATGGCCTCCGCGACGGCTTCTACAAGGAATACGATGAGAAAGGCAACCTCAAGAAAATCACCAAGTTCGTCAACGATGTGGAACAAGTGCTCACTGGCGACCAAAAGCCGCTTGTGGTGCAACGCGAGTATTTTCCGAGCGGCAAGGTGAAGCGCGAAGCCTCGTTCCGCGACGGTAGACGCGAAGGCGTGTGGCGCGAGTTTGACGAAGACGGCAACGTGGTTAATTCACAAACCTATAAGAAAGGTGCCTTGGTGAGCGAAGGTGTGGTGGGCACCGATGGCAAACGGCGTGGCGAGTACAAGGAATTTTTTCCCGACAGTACGCTTCGCGCCGAGGGTTTGTTTATTGACGGTTTGCGCTCGGGCGAATGGAAGTTTTATTACCAAAACGGTAAGATTCAGGAAATTGGCACTTATAAGGAAGGCGACCCCGACGGCCTTTGGATATGGTATTACGACAACGGACAGAAACAGATTGAAGAACAGTTCTACAAAGGCCAGCCCAACGGACCTTACAAGGAATACGACTCGAAAGGCAATGTCATCGTTTCAGGTACTTACTTCGACGGAATGAAAAACGGCAAGTGGACCGAGCAGATCGGCGACATGCGCACCACGGGCGAATACCGCAACGACAAGCAAGTGGGCGAGTGGACGTCGTACTACGACAACGACAATATGGCTTTCAAGGGCAAGTTCAATGCGGGCTATCCCGATGGCGAGCATTTCTATTACTACGAAAACGGCAAGTTGCGCGAGATCCAGGTTTATGCCGCTGGCGTGAAAAACGGCGATTGGAAGAAGTATTTGGACACGGGCGAGCTGTATTTCACCGTGACCTACAAGCAAGGCGCGGAGGTGAAATACGACGGTGAGGCGTTGGATGATGACGAAATCATCAAGGAGTAAATAATGAACAAGTGCTTGAATGTCATGGGAATATTGTTGGTGCTGCTGCTTTTCCCCTTTTGTGGAAGACAGGAGGCACGACAAATGGAAGGGCAAAGCAGTAGTGCCCATGCGGCATTGGCTGGGATTGACTCGCTGATGTGGCGGCAGCCGGATAGTGCTTTTGCCATGCTTCAGGAGTTTGCTTCAAGTGCGGCAGCGGATAGCCTGGACGAGTTTAACGGGCATTACTGCCAGGTGCTGATTTCGGAGCTGCTGTATAAGAATTATTATAGACAGAGTAACCGAAAGGATCTGCTGAAGGC
>Ga0310697_10002696_pt1 | contig 18537 bp, 12 predicted proteins | sample 172DNAGHGlowgp2_FD_203883 | JGI IMG/M metagenome (GOLD analysis project Ga0310697, IMG submission 203883) | Sheep rumen microbial communities from Palmerston North, Manawatu-Wanganui, New Zealand - 1728 DNA GHGlow gp2 (v2) (version 2) | ecosystem: Host-associated > Mammals > Digestive system >... | reverse complement strand
CTCGACTCCTATATCGTCACCTTCTGCTTCATTGCCCTCATCGTCTTCTGCATCAAGATGCACAAGAATGCCCTGCGCAAAATCAAGGAGCAGATAGCTCGCGATGAGGTGGAACCCGACTGACCACCGCCCGTTGCTTTGCAATGGCATCCATATCGAACTACACGTCTCCTTGCCGTGTGTTCGCAAACATTATCTTTGTGCACGTCTGTGCACAAAGATTTTTTCTTTTTTCTTGGTTGTTCTATTTTTTATTCCTATCTTTGTCGCATCGCTTGTTAGCCCATAGTGGGTAAGCGGGCGGTCTTATATATAAGAAAGACGTTTTCGGACGTTTGTCATTGTGGAACACGAATCTCGCAAGTTCCAAACCCACAGCTGGCAGATGACAACGAGGCGTCTACGTTGTACGTTTATTACACACCCTAATTTTGTATAATTAGTGGCTTATGATATGTACGTACTGGCGTGGGCTAACTGCGTTGTCTATCCTGTGTGGGTTGGGCAATGCGAGAGCCTGTGTTCCCAGGATGGGCAGAAGAACAGCACCTACGCCTTTTTTGTATCATAAGTAAAAACCTAAACCTTATTATAAACAAGCGCCGAATCAGGGGTGTCAAGGAGGTGATAGATACATGTTTTACAGAGAATGGGGATTTTTCTCCTATAAAATGCTGTTTGTTAAATAATAATTTCACCAGTTTTAATTACTACAATATGGAATATACCTTAATTGCTAATTCAGGCATTCAGATGATGACATTTGATATGACTATTGATTTGAATTCTAAGTCAAAACATATTTTCCATGAATGGTTTGATGAAGAGGAAGTTCAAACTAATTTGGAATTTGCATATTTTTTAAAAGAGTCAGAGAAAGTAGTTAGAATGGCAGATCTTGAGTCTTGTCGTTTTTTGAATCCTGATGGGACTTTAAATGTTAGGGAAGAGGAAGTTCTTGCTAATCCCAATATGGAAATTTTATATGAAGGAGATATTGAAGATTCAGATGAAATTTTTTCTCTTAAACTTAGTGACGAAAGATATTGCAAATTAGATGCTATGTTTGGGCATTGGCTTCCATTGCCATATTTTGAATTGGATGCCCTTGGCAATTGCAAATCTGGGCCCTATAATTGGGTACGCTGTAAGTTAATTAAAAAAGGCGTCTGTTCTAAAGGAGAAATTCCTGTTACAATATTGTTGGCATTTGATACACGTTCAATTTATGAAGAGCCTGATGATTATGTTGAATGTCCATCCTTTATTAGTGATTCAGAAAAGGAAAAACATTTTAAGCTGAATGCTGATGCTCTAGGATTATTGGATTTTTGTTCTGGTCAAAATTCATGGATTAGAACATATTTAATGAATATGGTCCATGGCGTGATTGAACTTGACGATATAAAGGTGAAAGAAAATGAGTATAAATATTCTTTTTTAGCAACTTATTTGTTACTTGTTGACTATATTTCTAAATCTAATATACTTCCTAACATACGTCTTATGCGTGATCGCGACGTGAAGCAGATAGACGTAGAAATGATTATTGATATAGGTAATTCTCGAACAGCTGCGATTTTGTTTGAAGACGGAGATTTTACAAAAGTAAAACCACTACGTCTTCAAAACTTTACAAAACCTATAACAGAAACAGGAAAGTTAAACCGAACCCAGGAGTCATTTGATATGAGAATCGCCTTTCAGAAAGTTTCTTTCGGTGAAAACACAATGGTTGGTAGTTCGCAATTTATTTGGCCAAGTCTAGTGAGATTGGGGTCAGAGGCTGAGCACCTAACTCATGAAACAGTTAGTTTAGCGGAAGGAGATGAAATATTATCAACTTATTCCAGTCCAAAACGCTATCTTTGGGATTTAAAACCAAGACAAGAAGAGTGGCGTTGTGTGAGGCATTCTATAGAAGGTCGGAATGAAGAACCGATAATAGAGGGAATCAGTAACTTTTTTAGCGATGACGGAAGAATAGATCAAGATGGATTTGGAGTTGGTCTGCATTATTCTCGGAAAACTTTGATGACATTTGCGTTTATGGAAATTATTTCTCAAGCGCAAGTTCAAATAAATAGTTTCGAATACCGAGATTTTCATGGTAAGATAAGTACTCCTCGAAGGCTGGATAGAATTATTCTCACATGCCCAACAGCTATGTCAAAAAATGAACAACTCTCACTGCATGGGAGCTTGAAAGATGCATTGTATGTTCTAAACCAATTTAATGGAAATATTGATAGCACTTCTATACCTATTAATGTTAAGGTGGTACCAGAACTGTCCAAAAAGAAAGATAATCCTCAGTGGATTTTTGATGAGGCGACATGTTCACAATTTGTCTATCTTTATGGCCAGTTCTCCGAAACCTATTTAAATAATAGTAAGGAGTTTTTTGATATTTATGGCAGCAAGAGAGAAACGGAGAATGGGACAATCGGTGATTCATTAATTATCGGATCTTTGGATATTGGTGCAGGAACAAGTGATATGATGGTGTGCCGTTATGAATACAATTCAGATAACCCATCACGATTAAAGCCGATACCACTGTTTTGGGATAGTTTTGATTATGCAGGTGATGATATGATGAAAGTCCTTATAGAGAATATTCTCATACAGGGTAAAAACGGTATAATAGAGAAAGAGTTGTCAAAACGCGCTATAGATGATATTGATATTCGGAAAATGTTATACCAATTCTTTGGAGGTGACAACAATCATTTGTCTTTTAAGGATCGAACTCTTAGACGTGACTTTAATCTTCAGGTATGTGTACCGGTTATTTCCTATTTCCTTGACTTATTAAGCCAGGAAGAAGTTTATCGTGAAATATCATACGATGAGATTTTTGTAGATAACAGTCCGAGCGATCTGGTATTAGAAAAATTTGAAAAACATTTTGGCTTCTCTTTAAAAGAAATAAGGTGGACATACGACAGTTCAATTCTTGCTCAAAATATTGAGCATACAATGAATGATTTATTGGAGAATGTTGCAACAATCATGTATTCACAAGATTGTGATATAGTCATTTTGTCTGGTCGTCCGACTTCCTTATATCCTATTCGAGATATATTCTTGAAATATTTTAATGATACTCCGAATAGGCTTATCATTCTGAATAAACACAGAATAGGTCGTTGGTATCCGTTTGCAAATGAATTTGGGTATTTAAGCAATTCTAAGAGTGTTGTGCCTGTTGGTGCTATGATAGGATATTTGGCTTCGAATGCTGGAGGAATGAATAATTTCTCATTAGATTTATCTAAATTAGGAGAAATGTTGAAACCAACAACAGAATATTTTATCTTAAAAGATTCCATCGTTCAACAAAATAAATGTTTTATAACTCCTGAATCAAGAACAGGACAGCTGATTCTTAATTCATTTCCTGCATACATCGGATGTAAACAGTTTGATTTACCACTTTATCCCGTTAGACCCTTTTATGTATTAGAATTGAATGATAATAATATTTTAAAGAAAATACAGAATTCTCATCCAGATAAAGTTCTAACCGATAGTGAAAAACAATATTTGATGAGAGAGTATAAAGATAAATTAATGTCAAATGCACCTCTTACATTTACGTTGGAAAGAGATGACTATGAAGAAAATAAAGAGCATTTAGTAATTTCTTCTGTTGAAGGTGATGAATCGGGAGACGTCTCGACAAATGACTTTGTTCTGACTATTCAGAGTTTAAATGATCCAGATTGTTATTGGCTGGATTCGGGAGCATTTAATATCAACATAAAATCAGGTCGATAAATATTTCTGTTATGAATATACAAAATATAGATAAGCAACTGGCATATATCGGTCAGGCAATGGATTGGACAAAAAATGTCCCAGTATCCGAGCAACTTGAGTATAGAAAGAAGTTAATAAACATACGGCGCGAACTCAAGAAAATTCGTTATGCAGTTAGCGAACCGTGTTCCACTGCAGCTTTCGGGGAAAGCCAAATGGGTAAATCATATTTGGTTAGTGCAATGCTTTCTACCCCAAGTCATCCTTTTTCGGTTACTGATGGTAAGGAGCAATATGATTTTATTAGTGAGATAAACCCCAGTCGACCAAACTCCACTATTGAAGCAACGGGAGTAATTACACGGTTTACCACGCATTCTGAAAATAACATCCCATCTGGTTACTTGAAGGTTCAGCTTCTATCTGTCCCTGATATTATTCTCATATTGTGCGAAGCATATTATAATCAGGTTGACTATGCAAGGGAGAGTATTCTACCAAAAGATGTAATCAATGAGTATTTAAACAATATAGTTCCAGAAAAACCATCAATCCCTGTCACTTATCTTACAGATGACGACATACTTGACCTTAGAGACTACATCAATAATTCCTCAATCCTTCAGAAAAAATGTAATCATATACTTGAAAGCGAGTTTTTTAATTTTTTTGTTTTAAATATTGCATATTTAAGTGATGAACAAGTATCTCAGCTAATCCAGCTCCTATGGAATAAAGATGAGTTCATCTGTAAATTGTGGCAAGATATGCAGGCCACATTTAGGACATTAAATTATGAACAGCGAATATATGCTCGCTTTGATTCTGTACTGAAAAGAAAAGGAACACTCCTTGATGTTGCAAGGTTGGACGAGATGTATGGCTCTCCTGAAGATATAGGCAGTGATTATGAACCTTTTGCAGAGATAAAACTGGCATCCGATGGAACGACTATAAAAATCGAAAAATCCTTTTTAAGTTCATTAATAGCAGAATTAAGTTTTGTTTTGCAAGACGAGTTGACAGTTTCACGTCCATTCTTGAAAGATTTGGACATTCTTGACTTTCCTGGCGCAAGAAGACCGGAACAGATAAAACAATCTAAATTAGGTGAAGGAAAAAATCTGTCAACAGTACTAAGGCGAGGCAAAGTATCATATCTGTTCAATAAATATTCTGCAGCTAAAAGAATAAATACTTTACTCTTTTGTCACAACAACAGTATGAGTGGCGAAAGCTCCATGGGCGGATTGCTTGATAAATGGGTAAAAGGTAATATAGGTGTAGATGCTCGTGAACGTGAGGAATATGTGAAAATATCTGCTATTGCGCCTCTCTTTATTATAGGTACATGGTTCAATAAAGATTTGGAATATCAAGATGATGCCCCCAATGATGAAGACAACTTAAATGCTCGTTGGAACCGTAGATTTAATGTGGTGTTGGAAAAAGAGGTGCTTAAATCATTAGGAGATGATTTCCATTGGTTTAACATGTGGTCAACATCAAAACATCCATTCCAGAATATTTATATGTTAAGAGACTTCAAATACTCTAAGATGATATATAAAGGATATGATCCCAAGAGCGGACAACCAGAATCAGGTGATCCTATAGCTCCTCCTACTTATCCTTCTTTCTTTGAAGATTTGAAAAAATCGTTTATAGATAATGATTTCGTAAAATTACATTTTGAATCACCTTTAGACACATGGAATGATGCAGCATCATGTGCAATGGATGGCACAAAGCGTATTATTAATAGTTTGAATGTAATCGCTCCAAATGTCTCTCAAGCAAGAGAAGATAAATTTGCAGTAGATTTAAAAAAGGTGGTTAAAGATTTTGTTTCTTTGCTAGAACAATATTATCATCCAGAAAGTAGTGATGAAAAATTAAAGTTGGCAAAAAGACAATCAGGTGCAGCATGTATTCATTTAGATAGAATGATAGGTAAGGATTCATATTCATTTGGTCGTTTAATGGATACGATGATGGTTGCAGAGTCTGAAGTCTATGAGCTCGTCCATTCCCAATTACTTGGCGAGGAACGTCCAATGCCAATGAGTGACGAAGAAAGCCAAATTTTTATGTCTGCTGGTTTGGATTCTTCCTTGTCGCATGTCGAGAACATAGAGCGTTTATGCGATTATCTCGGTGTTGATGATGAAGAAGAGTGTAAGCAGATGCTTGCTGATAGTGGTGTTGATCTTGAAAAGTTATTGTCGCAAAGTCAAATGATGGCAGGCAAGGCAGATAATTTGATAGTTGCAGTTGAAACGATGTGGCATGATAACGTATTAATGAATCGTACTGTTCGGTCGTTTGAAAGTGTTCTGCCTTCAGTTTCTACCATTGTGTCATCCTTATGGAATTTATATGTCTTACTGGGCACACGCAGGGAACTCATTCACAAGGTTAGAGAATATATTAATAATATAGATAAGGAGACGTCAATTGGTATTATTGCCGATTATTTGTCTATGCAGTTGAATGAATTTACCAGTACCTTTGGTTATTCGTTCTATTCTGAAGAGATGAAAAGCAAGTTCTTAGCGAAAAACGAAGATCTAAAACTGAACTTAGATGAAAAAATGCTTAATCCTCATAAAAGTGATGTTGGCATAGAATTACTTTCAGACTTGTATAAACAAAAGGAAATGCTTTCCAGTTCTTCCTTCGTTAGCAAGGATCGCGAATTCTTAGCAAAATTCCCTCAATTCATGCGTGTATGGAGATGGGAGCAGCAATTGCGACTTGGCTATATCTATGCAAGTGAATTGCCAGATTATGATGTAAAAGCTAATGGTGTGTTGAAAGGTATAATTGAGAATATAAAGAGTTAATACGTATGGCTGAAGTAAAAGGAAAGATTAGGATTTGTCAGTCCAGCATTGGCGATTTTAATGTTGATCAAATTAATGGTTCTGCATTCTATAAACGTTATGTAGAGTTTATGCGTGTGTTTCAAAAGCACATTCATGAGTATTCTCCTGATATTATTTTTGCACAGCCTGAAGAAAATGCAGTAAAAGGAACCATTGATTGGTATATCCCGACTCCAGATAGCGTACCGACAACACTTGATAGTTTAAAAGAGATAGACCCGCAGGAATATCAGTTTTATGGTGACCTTCGTAATAAAGTAGTTAAGTACCTTAAAAATATTGAGCAGCAAATCATTTCTCCCCAAGAGCGGCAGTATTTTGCTTGTGCGTTGAAATATCTTGATTCAGAGTATGCAGAGAAAATAACCTATTGCTATAATGACAAAATATCATTTGCAGTATGGGGAATGGGACTGCGAAAAGGACGTACTTTGGAAACAGTCATTACTGATGATGTAAAAGAACATCGTATTCATACTATTACATATGTTGTTGACGGAAATGGTAGCATTAATGGGAAGTCTTCAATACTTCGCAAGCACGGTCATGTGTTACAGGGTATAAAAGACGTACCGGAGATAGTTCCTGCAAAGCATTTTTCTTTTATCGAATGGAAGCCTTGTGCGCCCCAGGGTAAAACTGTAGATAAGAACATTATATATACAGCTGTTTGTGTTAGAACAGACGATTATCAGATAGACTTTGTTGCTAGCGAAGGTGGCATAGTTGATGGAATCACTTCAGTAATGAAGAAACCTGGAGACCTGTTGGTAGAAACAGACGTGCCATCGGTTAGCGCTGATAACGGTTATAGGTTTGTTGGTTGGAGTCCACAACTAAAACTTAATGAAACGGTTGCGGATGATGAATTATATACAGCACATTTTGAAGAAGTGCCGCCGATTCCGCCAGTACCACCAACTCCCACGATGTATAAAGTTGTATTTACATCAGGAGACAATGGCGTATTAGTGGGGCAAGAGTCTCTATTTGTTCATCCTGGAAGCCTCCTCTTAAATGATCAGATACCTTCTGTAAAAGCAAATAAAGGCTACACATTTGATGGATGGGACAAACAAACAGATGCTCCAATAAATAGTGATATAACATTTACAGCTATTTATTCTAAGAAAAAGTTGCCATGGTATCGTAGATTCTGGCTTTGGTTGTCATCTCTATTTGCAGGAAAAGGATGCCTTAAATGGCTTTTGTGGATTCTGCTCCTTCTTTTAGGGTTGTGGTTACTCTCATTCTTTATGAAATCTTGTGTCGGTTGTTCTGGATGGGGTTCTGTTAATGGAGTAGTCCCCATTGATAGCACAAAAGGTGGAAAGGATAATAATGGTGTGGTCAGACCAATAACCGGAGATGGTGGTAAATTACCAAAAGACAGCAGAATTGTTGCACCTGTTATTGGAGGTGGTGGAGAAGAACCTCCAATTATTAGGCAACCGGGGGCCCCCAATATAATAGCAAATCGTTTATTCCTATTTATGGAGGATGAAGATGGAAACATAGAGGATTTGGCGAGAGAGTTTAAAAAAGTTTATCAAGATGATAAATACAGTATCATCGGATATGATAGAGAGGTCAAACTTCTTGTTGTCCAAATACCAGAAGCAGAACGAAATGAGATAAGGGAAACGATTAATAGTAAAATACCTAATCTCAAGTTTCTTGTATTTGATGAACAGGTATACGAACTAAGAGGAACAGTTAGTACAGCTTCAAGTGCCCCGGGGTGGCATCTCAAGGCTGTTCATTTGCAAGAAGGTTGGAAAATCACAAAGGGAGATAATACGGTTCGTGTTGCGGTTGTTGATGATGGAATCCAGGCAGATCATCCCATGTTTGCAGGACGAATAGTCGATGCATATAATGTGTTTACGCAAAACAATCACCTAAGTGTTGGACAAGGTCATGGTACTCACACAGCAGGTTTGGCTGTAGGATGTTCTGACTTTTATCAAAAAGGTGCGTCGGGCATAGCGCCTAATTGCCAGTTGATACCAATTCAAGTTTTCGATAATGGCCAATGCCCATTATCGGCGTTGGTTGCGGGTGTGATGTATGCTGTTCATCATGATGCAGATGTCGTGAATCTGTCTGTTGGTCCCTCATTTAAGGGACTTAATCAGCTACCTGTTGAGATGCAAGATCAGATTGCGCGTCAGCAATTTAAAAATGTGGAAATTTTGTGGAATCGGGTATGTACCATAGCAGCTCAGAAAAACTGCATTTTAGTATTCGCAGCAGGCAATGATGACATTCTGTCAAGTATTCCTCCAGAAAATCGGAATATGTCATCCATTGTTGTTACTGCCGTAAATGAAAAGTATTATCCGACCGATTTTACCAACTATGGACCATGTTCCGATATTTCATCGCCAGGAAAAGGAATATATAGTTCTTTCCCTACCAGTTCGTTCCAATTCTGTGATGGCACAAGCATGGCAGCACCTATAGTTACAGGTACAATCGCATTGATGAAGTCCATTCACAAAGGGTTGACGGTTGAGCAGGCAAGAAATGTGTTGCAACGAACAGGGGCTGATGTATATGGCTATATTCCTCCCATGGTCTTGGTGGATAAAGCTCTCGCCGCAACGAAGCGTGGTGATTTTTCTCCGCCTAAAGAAAGACCTGTGCGTCCTGTTCCAGAGGGCTTAGGTGATGACTCTTCCGCAGGGAAGGTCCCAGAACGCAATATTTCGAATCCTGGTACGCCTCCTCCGAATACGGCAAAACCTTCTGTTCCAGGAAATGAAACGGATTATGATGCTATTCGTAAGCTTATAAAGGAATACGAAGAGAAAATTAGAAAACTAAAAGAACAATTACCTGAAAATAAATGATAAATAATATGCAGACTTCAAATTTTAATTTTGCCTCAGTGTTCTCAATAATGGTGTTGTTGGTTTTTTCCTACATCACCTTCTTGGGATTAGTTTATTGGAAAGAGGGAGAGCTATTTCTTCCTTTAGTGTTAACGTTGTCGATGATTGTTATAGTCATTGGTTGTGTGTTTGTCATGTGTCTCTCAAAAGCAACAAGGTGGAAAAGAATAGGAACAATTGGACAAATTTTCTTTGGAATAATAATTCTTGCAACTCTTCTACTGGCAGCTTTCCCATTTACCAATTTTTTGCGAGTCGCAGAGGCTTCAGATGATATCAAGAATAAAATCGCTACCACATGTGATGCCGCTGTTAAATTGGATGAGGCATATGAAGAATATGTAAATACACGTCTTGACAATTATAAATCTAATCTTGTGCTCATCAGTAAGGGGAGAAACATCAACCCTTCGCAATATAAAGAATGTTTGGGAGGTGCTTCAGGAAGTTCAGATGAAGCCAAAATAGAAAGTCTAAAGAAGAGTCTAAAAAATAAACTTTACCCCGACTCAACATCTAATATCGTAAAAGAGCGCCATGAGTGGCTGGACAAAGCTCGTAATGCAAATGTTTGGAATCCTCTTACATCTTCTAACATTTCAAAAGTGAATAAAAGTGTTGAGGGGTGGCAAAATAATTATAAGCAACTATCTTCTGTTTCATACAAAGGAGAAGAGTCAGAGCCTTTTGCTTATGAAGAATTCTCCAGTCAGTTAAAAGAACTGACAAAAACATACGCAGAATTCCAACGTCCTTCATTTTTTTCTGTAATAATATCGTTAATTTGCTTTTTTATAATGATGCTCCCTTACATCATTACACGTGAAAGTTTAGCAGGGGCAGTAAGTAAAGGAAATCGCAATTCACCATTATACGAATAAAAGCCATGAAAGAAAAAATATTACAAAGCTGTAAAAGCATTCCTCCTAAGAATCTTGTTAATTATATTAGAAAAGGAGTTGTTACGCTTTCTGAACTAAAAGATGCAGGGCTTTCTGCAGAAAAAGTATCCATGATTCAAAATTTGCTGAGGGCAGATGATGATAAACTTTGGCTTGCAGCAAAGAATGAAAATAGTGCTAAGTCATTTCAAGACTACCTTTCTCGATTTCCTGATGGGCTGCATAAAGCAGAAGCATTAGAAGCATTGCAAGAAAAGGAAGAGAGTGAATGGGAAAGAGTTCTGGCCAATTTGACGGAAACGACATTAAGAAATTATATGGAATGTTTTCCATATGGCATTCGCGCTTCAGAGTGTCAAGATTTACTAGAAGATCTGCCTTGGTTGACGACAAAACAGAGAAATACTATTCGAGATTATCAGAATTATATGTCGCAATACCCAGGAAGACATGACGAGGAAGTTAACCAAGCGATTCTTGTTTTAAATGATGACAATGATTGGAATAACGCATGTCTTATAGGCAATTCAAATGCTTATAAAAACTATTTGAATATCCATCCGGATGGGAAGCATGCCGCTGAAGCCAATAATCGAATCCAGTCAAGTGCTGGAAGAGACGCTTTCTTGGATAAGTTAAGGCATAATCCCAATGCTTATGGTGCTCAAGAAATACAAAATAAGGTAAACAACAATGTTGCTTCTTGGGAAGATATCATGGATATTTTTGGCTTTGAAAAAACTGAAGCAATTAAACTATTTCGAATGCCTTCCGAGTTACCTGAAAGCTTTCCACCAGAGTCTTTAACAGAGGGCTCTACGGAGGTTTACTTTTGGGGAACTCCATCCTCTGGTAAAACCTGTGCTCTCGGATCCATTATAAGTAGTGTGCAAAGTAAAGGGATTTTTGAACCTCTTCATTGTTCTGGCTATGACTATATGACGCGTCTGTCTAATATTTTTGACAGACGTGGGTTTTGCGTATTCCCAGACAGTACTTCTGTAGGTAATATACAGGAAATGATAATGAATCTTACAGATTCTAAAAAACGTCAGCACAAAGTAACATTAATAGACCTTGCTGGAGAGTTGTTCCGATCTGCTTATTTTAAAGAGAATAATTTGTTCTTGGATGAAGGCAAAGAGGAAACGCTCAACAAGGCAATGAATTATTTGAAAGATACGAAAAATAATAAGATTCATTTTTTTGTAGTAGAATATGGTGCACAAGATAAAAAATGGGAAGGATTGAGAATGGTTAACTATCTTGACAATATGATAGGTTTCCTTAAGCGCCAAAATATTTTCCGAAAGTCCACTGTTGGGGTATATGTCTTAGTAACGAAATGTGATATGATTGATTGTCAATCTAATGAGCGTCCTCGGCTGGCATATGATTATGTTTGTCAGGAATTACCTGCTTTTTGGAACACCCTTCAAAATACATGTAAAAAGGCAGGAGTCAGTGATGTTCGTGTTCTTTCATATTCTGTAGGTGATGTATTTGCCCAAAATCTGTGTAAATTTGATAGCCAAGATACAGACAAAGTTATAGAGAAATTGTTAACTAAAACCAATGCAGAAGGCAGTCGTTGGGACTGGCTTAGAGGTTAAACTTAATTCAAAATTATAAAATATGAATACAGATATAAAAATAGTAATCTATGGTCAAATCGAAAATGACACAAAAATAGGATTTACATATCCCGATTCTTTTGACCCTTCACATAGTTCTGCCCAAGATGTGTGGTTAAGAAGTATAACAGACTTGAGAGATGCTGTGCGTCCTTTTAATAGTAAAGAAACTTTTGCATATTGGAAGAATGAACTTGGTAACTATTACGCTATAATTATCCCTGCAATACGTGACGAGAAAAACCCATTTTTTGAGGGGGGGAATAGGCATGGAGTTTTAATGCTAACAGTCTTTACGGGGAAAAAAATTATTTCCTCGGGACAGGCTATCATAGATGCACTTCGGAAACTAAAAGAAAGCTTGATGATTAATGGAGAAGTCGATAATAAAGAATTAATTGAAGAAATAATTAAAACTATTAGAATTTCTCTTTCTGCTGATTACTATACAAACGAGAAATCCAAAAGCAATATGAAGGCTTTTAGGAGCTTTTCAACGGAACAAGAGTTGGCGCTAATATTAGGGCAGCCCAATCAGGCTGCTTATGATGAATATAAGCGTATTTTCGTTGTTCCTAAAAATGCTATTCCTCTTCAACAAATTTCAGGTTATAAGGAAATTACTTCTCCAATTAAGAAAACTTATACTCTTGATGGTAATTTGCCTAATGGTGTGTTTGTCGATAAAAAATATGTACGGGATGGGGATGCTATAGCTATCACGTATACAAAAGATAGTTATTTACCCCAAATAGAATCTGTTATAGTTGACGGAATCTCTAATAACTTTGTTGATTATAATGGAGCTGAAATTATGATAAAAGATGCTGCCCAAGCGGGTATCAAATTTAAGAGAGGGATTAAAATCCATTGCAGTTGTGATGGGAAGGAAATTACGAATTTTAGGGTTAAGTACAATAATCATTTCGAAACCTATGATACTCAAAAGGGGTATGTGTTTGAAGAAGATAATTTGGATTACGATATAACGATTGAAGCTTCTGGCTATGAAAAGACTTCAGTTGTTATTTCTGAAAATGATATTTTAAAAGGTTCTAAAAATGTTACTCTTTATCCTCAGGAAAAACCCATTAGGGTGTCATTAAACATTGATGGAGAACGTTATTCTGATACGATTACGATACGTTCTAATAGTCCACTATATTATTATTTGAAAGATGCAGATAAAAACAAAATTCCAATCAATAAATACAAGGGAACAAAATATAAGGATAAATCTATTCAGGGTGGTAATAGGAAATCTTCCTCATCAGAATCTAAAAGATGGTGGCGTTATTTGAAAATTTCACTTATATTTTTAGTAAGTATATATATGGTATATGTTTTATGTTGTTTGCTAGAAATAAAAACGTCCCCCTGGCCATTTAACAAGGAAAAGGTTGAAACTCCCCCAGAACCAATTGATGATAAAGAAGGTGACGGAAAACAGGAAGATGAAAATGTAGAAGAGCAAAAGGATATGGATTATCTAAAGGAAAAGGACAATTGGAATAAAGATGAACTTAAGTCTGACAAATATAAAGAATTATGTGACTACTTGCACAATGGCCAAATTGAAGAAATCTTAAATAAAGAGCCTTGGTTTGAAGGTGATGTTAATGGTTTTTGGTTGCAGATAATTCAATTGTTACATAATTTCCAATCGGATTCCGAATTGAATCAAAAAGCTTCAAAGGAAATAAAAAGACTAGCACAAAATTACACCAACATTGATGTGCGCAAAATACTTTCAAGTTTGCAATCCTTACAATCTTCAGATACTTCATATGATATTTTTCCACAGCAAGATAATGAGTTGTCTCCTCAGGTGAATAATAGGGCAACGCCCAATAGTGATGTGAGAAAATCTACTCAGAAAAGTACACAGAACGAAAAACAATCATCTGGAAAAGGTTCTTCTTCTGTCGAGAGCAAACCAAAGACCAAGTCCAAGAAGGAATCAGGTAAAAATCCAGTTAGTGGTGGAAGTCCCAAGCCGGGAGGAAGACCTGGCTCTCATGATTAAAAAGTTTTATAGTATAGATAGTTAAATAGATATGAAGAAAATAATTAAAATCGCATTAATAGCACTGGTCGTTGTCGGCATCTTGTTTGCTATCATCCATTTTGCTAATGGAATGGGAGATTCTGTTCAGAAACCTATTGCTACGACAAGTTTTGAAAAGCATGTTCAAAGCAGAACAGACTCTGAAATAAAAGGGAAAGAATATGCTGAAGCGAAAAAGGCGTATAGTTCTATTATACAGGAAATAAAGACCGAAGCATCTATTGTGTTAGGTGACGGAACTCCCAATCTATCCCATTCGGAAGTGTTGAGAGCCAATAAAATAGCCTTTTACGAATACGCTCCGATTTTTTCCGATTATGGCATTTCGTATTTCCGCAAGTCCTCATGGGATGATTCTGTGCTCAAGGAGTTACGTTCAGAAGCTGCAGCTTTAAAAAATCAGGGTATTGCAGAGCCTGGTACAACAGTATTGACGAATCTTGATAAGATAGTAACTAACGTTAACGAATACTATGCTGCATGGCAGATTGCGAAGAGTGCATCGCATTGTTCCTCTGTTAGTGCAATTGCAACGTTGAAGAATAGTGCCAATAAATATAAGCATAGTCCTTTGACAAACAATGCCAGTCTGTCAGCAGCTCTTAATTCTGTTGAAACGAATGCGAAGAATGCTGTCATACGTAATATTTCTGGTTATTGCAATAGTGTTGCTAATAGGTATAGCAATTATGGAAGTTATGAAGCATGGACCTCTGCTTATGAAAGTGCATGTAAGCGTATTGCGGATTATAAATCGAGCTATGGATATCCCCAAGAACTTCAAAATGCTCGCGGAGCACTAGACCGAGCAGATGATGCAGCTTTAAATTATTATTCATACTAGTAACAAAAAAACAAAGAATGAAACAGCTATTTTTTTCTATAATGATTTGTGGGTTATCTATTCCATTATTTGCGAATAATGATGGTGACGCCTTTATTCCAGAAGTTGAAAGTGCATACTCAATCGCTGATACAATTTCTGCATCTAACAAAGAAACTCCCAAGGATGCCCCTTCTGATGAAGTGAATGCATTATTACTCTCGATTAAGAGCATGCAAAAGGAGAATAAACTTTTACAATCTCAAATTGAGCAATTGAAGGCTGACACCATAAGACTTGCAAAAGCTAATGGGAAACAACTTGATAATATCCGTAATATAGAGAAGGAAAAATCTGAGTTGCAGAATAAACTAAATGAAAGAAATAAACAGTATAACGAAATCGTGGAGAAAATAAGAAGAGTAGATGCTATTATATACAAACAGTGTTTATTATATCCATTAGAAGGTAGATTTAACTCAGAATCTATTACAGAATCTCTAAATACGGTCGAGGCCTTTTCAAAGTTGTCAAATACACCCAGTGAAAAATTCATTAATTACAGGAAAGTTTACGAGCCTTTATTAAGGGACTATGAACGCTATAATAATGAAATTATAATTTTTCTTGAAACAAAAGTGAAGCCACGTATTAATAAGGATACTGGAATACTAGGAACATCTCATAAAGATCGTTTACAGAGAGATTTGAAAGCCCTATCTTATTACAAATTCTATTTAAGCCGTAATACTCCTCCTTACCGTTCAATTATATATCTGGACGATACGATTGATATGTTTATTGAGACGATAAAGAAGCAAGGAAATATAGAGAAAGATATTGAAAAGTTAATAAAAAGACTGAGCCCAAAAGATAGCGTAAATCCAAATTAAAGATGAATAAGATAATTGGACTAATTACAATAATATTTCTTCTGACCTGTCCTATTTCGTGTCAAAAAGATGCAGGGAAGAGCCAATGTGACGGGGATGTCGCTCAGGTGATTAGAGGGAAGTCTGTGCCGAAGAAAATTTCAATTTATCGGTATGAGAACTTTCCAATATCGATGGCAAAGGATCTTGAGGGTAAATTGAAAAAGTTTTTTCCTCAAGTGGAACTGAAGAAGAAAGTATTGACATTACCAAACAAGCATTATTATAAAGCAGGGAATAGGTATCGGGCAACAGGATTGCTTGACGACTTAAGCAAGTATCGTAATAGGGATGCCGTTCTGGGGTTGACGGATTATATCATATTTACTTCTAATGAAAAATCTAAGACGTGGGGGATTATGGGACTTAGTTATGTCGGGACATATAAAAGCGTAATATCTTCTATTATTCCAAAACCTGGTAGGCAGCAGACGGCTGACAACTTTTGCAAATTGGCACTGCACGAACTTGGACATGGTTTTGGATTGAACCACTGCAATAACCCACGTTGTTTCATGATAGATGCCGAAGGGGGAATGAAGTTTGATAAGACTCCTGCTTTCTGTAACTCGTGCAAGTCGTACCTGAATGCGAAAGGTTGGACAATTCCATAACAATGATGATTGCAATAATGGTTAATTGCAGATATGAGGTGTATCATATGTTTGTTGTCGGCTTTTGCTTTATGGTATTACAATAGGTAGGCGCTGAGCTATTTGCGAGAAACTTCTACTCAAAACAAAATAAGTTTGAGCAGGCTAATGCTTTTCAGTGTTGGACAAGGACGCAAAAAAGAGTTGTGGTACAAAAGGAAAGCGGACGATACCAGAGTTAGTGCAGAGTCCTATATGAAACGGGCAGAAAGGCTGTCGAATATGGAAAGCAAAGGTAGTTGATAGGGGCAGGCAGGGCTTTGCGTCGGGCATTACCTTAAAAGTGTTTTTTCCAAAAAACATTTTTACCTTCATTTTGTTTTTTGAAAAAACACTTTATCTTTGTATCGTAACACAGATAATTATCTGCCCTCTTGTAATTAAGGAAAGGGTGAAAAAACGATTAATATGGAGAGCGAGCGTATGAGTATTGAGGAGATGACGGGTGGTCTGTTCTATAGTTCTGGCACGGGAGGACACTGGGTGACACAGTGTAAGGATGCTGAGTGGAAGGTGATATACGACTGGGTGCAGAAGCTGGCTCACTATCCTTATTCCGTAGAGATCCGGGTGCCTGTTAAGCGGGAGGACTTCCGTCTGATTAGTGGCAAGTATGACTTGATAGAACATGCGATAGAGCGTGGTTATCTGTCGATGGATGCGCATACACGCTTGGATGATGCCATCGACCTGATGACGAATCTGGAGTGGGACTACGGCGATGCCGACGGATATGGTATGGAGGTGACGAACCTGTGGGCAACCATCGACCGTGACGGCAACTTTGTTAAACCGTTCCATGCCGGATAGGGATTTTTACCACTTTTTTGTCGTTTCTCTTGCTCTCAGGTAGCGACGAAGCAGGAAAGCAAGGGAGTAGGGGAAGGTATAGAACTTGCCATTGAACCCGATGTTTTTATGGCAGAACTTGATGCCGTATAGGATGTCCTGGTAATGGTTCTTGTCTTCAATGAGCTTGTTTAGTGAACGGGTAGCATTGTCTGAGGCTTTTACCTCTATAGGAATAAGAGATTTTTGGTCTCTGACAAAGAAGTCCATTTCTACTGTTGATTTTTCGTTTCTGAAAAAATACAAATCATATCCTTGCTTTGCCAGGATGTCTGCAATGACATTCTCATATATAGCTCCTTTATAGGTGTTGAAATTCTTGTTGCTACGCAAGTCTTCCTGTGCTTCTTCGTCAAGCGATGCAATAAGTAGTCCTGTATCCTTGAAATAAATCTTGAAGTTTTTGGGGTTGTAGTTACCTTTTAGTGGCAATGCAACCTGATCAAGGCAATAGCAAACGTTGATGATACCTGCGTCTGCCAGCCATTCTACAGTTCCGTTATATTCACGGTTTCTTGCCCCGCGTCCTATCTTTGATATTTGGAATTTTTTGTTTTCTTGTCCGAGGAATACTGAAATGTGATTGTAAATGTTTTTAATTCTTCCTTTATCCAAGCCTTCAGCATATCACAAAATTCCAATGATTTTATGGGTTAAAATCACAAAATTCCTGCTGTTTTAGCTTCGTTTTTCACAAAATTCCTGCTGTTTTAGCTTCGTTTTTCACAAAAATCCCGTTTGTTGGTTTTCCTTTTTTTGTCGTTTCTCTTGTTGGACTAATGGAAAAGGAGTATCTTTGGAGCATGATATAACCCCTAAACCATATATGATATGAAGATGAAGCGTTTTGTATTATTGAGTTTGCTCGCTGTTCTGATGAGCTTGCCTTCGGATGCCGCAACGCGGGATCAGGTGTTGAAACAGTTTTGTGGGAGTTATTTATATGTAGCCCCTGGTGAAACGAAAACGAGCACGTCGTGGGTGTATAACCTGCAGCTTGACCCTGTCAATTCATCGTGCAGATGGGTGGAAGACGGATTTGTGTTTATTCCGAGTAGTAAAGGTTGGTGTGGCACGGTGATGATGGGTGCTGAAGCATGGGAGGTGACCAGCTTCCAGTTGCATA
>Ga0310697_10002695_pt1 | contig 18544 bp, 10 predicted proteins | sample 172DNAGHGlowgp2_FD_203883 | JGI IMG/M metagenome (GOLD analysis project Ga0310697, IMG submission 203883) | Sheep rumen microbial communities from Palmerston North, Manawatu-Wanganui, New Zealand - 1728 DNA GHGlow gp2 (v2) (version 2) | ecosystem: Host-associated > Mammals > Digestive system >... | reverse complement strand
GAACTCATGCCCGAGACCTACAAGGAGCTTTGCGACATCCGCGATATCCTTGAGAAGAACTACCACGACATGCTCGACATCGAGTTCACCATCCAGGACGGCAAGCTGTACATGCTGCAGTGCCGCGTGGGCAAACGCACCGGCGTTGCCGCCCTGACCATGGCCATGGACATGCTGAAGGAAGGCCTGATTGACGACAGCGAGGTCGTCATGCGCATAAGCCCCGCCCAGCTCGACGAGCTGCTGCACCCCATCCTCGACGCCAGCGACGAGAAGAAGCACGAGGTGCTGGCCAAGGGTCTGCCCGCCGGCCCCGGCGGTGCCGTGGGTGTCATCGCCCTCACCAGCGAGAAAGCCAAGGAATACCAGGCTGCCGGCATCAAGAACATCCTCGTCCGCGAGGAGACCAACCCCGAGGACGTCGAGGGCATGCGCGCCGCCGATGGTATCCTCACCGCCCGTGGCGGTATGACCAGCCACGCCGCCCTGGTGGCCCGCGGTTGGGGCAAGTGCTGCATCGTGGGTTGCGACGCCGTGAAGATTGAGCTCGAGAAGGCTTCGGTCTCCACCAACGAGTTTGGCAAGAAGAAAGTCAACGTCGAGGAGCACGGCACCGTGACCATCAACGGCAAGGTGTTCCACGAGGGCGACCTGCTGAGCCTCAACGGCTCGAAGGGCTACGTCTACGACGAGGAGGTGAAGATGATCAACGCCACCGAGAACCCGCTGTTCCAGCAGTTCATGAAGATTGTCGACAAATACCGCAAGATGGGTGTCCGCACCAATGCCGACAACCCCGCCGACGCCCAGAAGGCCATCGACTTCGGCGCCGAGGGTATCGGTCTGTTCCGCATTGAGCACATGTTCTACGGCGAGAACAGCGAGGTGCCGCTGGAGAAGCTGCGCAATATGATCCTGGCCGACACGCTGGAGGCCCGCAAGGCCGCCCTGGCCGAGCTGGAGCCCTATGTCCGCGAGAGCGCTAAAGGCACGCTTAAGGTGATGGACGGCAAGCCTCTGACCTTCCGCCTGATGGACCCCCCGCTGCATGAGTTCGTTCCCCAGACCGAGGAGAAACAGCGCGAGGTGGCCAAAGCCCGTGGCATCGAGTACGATCAGCTGCATGCCCGCATCGAGAGCATGCACGAGGTGAATCCCATGATGGGTCTGCGCGGTGTGCGTCTGGGTATCATCTACCCCGAAATCACCGAGATGCAGTTCCGCGCCCTCTTCAGCGCCACTGTCGAGCTGATGAAGGAAGGCAAGCACCCGATGCTGGAAATCATGGTCCCGCTGACCATCAACGCCGCTGAGCTGAAGCACCAGAAAGCCCTTGCCGACCGTGTGAAGGAAGAGGTCGAGGCCAAGTACGGCATGAAGTTCGAGTACAAGTTCGGCACCATGATTGAGATTCCGCGCGCCGCCCTTGTGGCCAACCAGATTGCCGAGGTGGCCGAGTTCTTCAGCTTCGGTACCAACGACCTGACGCAGATGACCTTCGGCTTCAGCCGCGACGACGTCAACGCCATCGTCAAGACCTATGTCGACGAGAAGATTATCCCCGCCGACCCCTTCAACAACTTCGACTCCGAGTGCGTCGGCGAGCTGGTGAAGATTGGTATCGAGCGTGGCCGTGGCACCCGCGCCAACCTCAAGTGCGGTGTCTGCGGTGAGCACGGTGGCGATCCCACTGCCGCCGAGTTCTTCTACAAAGCCGGCATGAACTATGTCAGCTGCTCGCCGTTCCGTGTCCCCGTGGCACGCCTTGCCGCCGCCCAGGCCGCCATCAAGGAAGCCCGAGAGAAATGAACAAAAAACCACCCGTCCCCTCTCCCCCGAAAGGAGAGGGGAATGGGTGTTTGGTTAATAAATAATTTTGAAATATGACTATAAAAGTGTGTGTCGGCAGTTCCTGCCATCTGAAAGGGTCATACGAAGTGATTGAGGCCTTCAAGGAGGTACTGAAGAAGTACGATGTGGAGGATCTTATAGAACTACAGGCAAGCTTCTGCCTCGGCCACTGTGCCTTGGGCGTCACCGTTGGATGCGAAGGCTTGGAGGCGGTCGAAAAAGGTCCGCAGGTTGAGGAGACCCCCGATGGCTTCATCCTGCACAGCGTCAACGCTGGCAATGTAGAGGAACTGTTTGCCAAAGAAATCTACCCGAAACTATTTCTAAACTAACACAACAACTAAACAAAGAATCATGTCCGAATATCTGGAATTCAAAACCGTACGATGTAAAGACTGCTATCGTTGCCTACGCGAATGCCCGGTGAAGGCCATCAACATCAAGGACCATCACGCGCAAATCATCGAGGAACACTGCATCCTGTGCGGCCATTGCACCAAGGTGTGCCCCCAGCATGCCAAGATAGAGCACAGCGAGCTACCTGTTGTGCGCGAGTTGCTCAAGAGTGGTGCCCGTATGGCTGCTACGGTGGCACCGTCGTTTATCAGCAGTCTTGTACAGGATGATTTCTCGGTATTACGCATAGCGCTTGCCAAACTTGGTTTTGCCATAGCCGAAGAGACGGCCATCGGCGCACAAGCCGTCACCGAAGAGTACAAACGAGTGCTGGCCAAAGGCGAAATGCGCAATTTCATCACATCGGCTTGTCCTGCCGCCTGCCGCCTGATACAGATGTACTATCCCAAGGCGCTGCCTTTCCTGGCGCCAGTGGACTCGCCCATGGTGGCGCACGCCAAAATGTTGCGCCGCAACGATCCAAACCTGAAGATTGTTTTCATCGGCCCCTGTATAGCCAAGAAGCGCGAGGCCGACGAACATGCTATAGACGCCGTGATTACCTTCGACGAGCTGCTGCAGCTATTTGAAGAAAACGGCATAGACCTGAATACTATAAACAAACTCACGGTAGGCGACGAGTGCGACATCGCCAACCGCGCGAAAGCCTATCCTGTAACGCAGGGCATTATACGCTCTTTCGACGCTTTGCCGGAAGGCTACCGATACATGACAGTGGACGGAGTTGACCGTATTGCCGATGTGTTGGAAAACATTGAGTCTATGGATCACATGTTCATTGAGATGAACGTGTGTCCCGGTGGCTGTATCAACGGACCTTGCTCTATTGCACACGATGGCGGTATGATTAAGGCTGAGGCAGATATCGACCGCTATGTGGAACACGAGTTGGCCACACGCAAACATCTGCCTGCGGCCGACGCAGGGGTGTCGTTGGCTTACGCCCATCCGCGCCTGCGTGCCAAGAGTCGTCCCGCCAGCGACAAAGAGATTGAGGATGTGCTGCGCCGTACCGGCAAATTCACCAAAGCCGACGAGCTTGATTGTGGTGCCTGCGGCTATCGCACCTGCCGCGAAAAAGCCTGGGCCGTGGTGAACGGCTATGCCGACATCGATATATGCCTGCCCTACATGCGCAAACGCGCCGAGAGCCTGGCTGTTGACATCGTGCGCAACTCGCCTGAGGGCGTGATGATTGTCGACCCCGACATGAACATAGTGGATATCAACACATCGGCCATGAAGATGCTGGGTCTCAACGGCACGCCGGAAAGTGTGGTGGGTCGTCCTGTGGCCGAAAGTTTCCAGCCGATAGACTTCTATACGGCATACACTAAAAAACAGCGCGTGGAGAACCCGCAGCTGCACATACAAGCCACCAACCGCTATTTAAGCCTCACTGTGAGCCTGTTGAGCGAGCAGAACTTGCTCTTCGGCTTGATGAAGGACATCTCCGATTTGGTGAACTACGACAAGAAGTTGGAAAAGGTGAGGATGGATACCATTGCCACCACCGACGACCTCATCATGAAACAGATGCGTGTGGCGCAGGAGATAGCCTCGCTACTTGGTGAGACTACAGCCGAGACTAAGGTGGCGCTGCTGAAGTTGAAGAAAACCCTCTCAGACGGCGAGGGTGATCTTGGGGTTGACGGACGTCCGAAAGATTGGAAAACGGCAAAGGTTAGTGACAAGTGATTGGTGAATAGTGAAAGGTGAAAGGTGAAATATGAAAAAACTCTGTGTAGAATACGGATACACTTCGCTGAACCACTATGGCGAGGAACTCTGCGGGGACAACGTGGAGTTGACTTCGGATGGTGAGTGGACGACGTTGGTGCTTGCCGACGGACTTGGGAGCGGAGTGAAAGCCAACATACTCTCCACGCTCACGAGCAAGATACTTTGCACGATGGTGGCCGGCGGTGCCGATATAGATGATTGTGTCGGTACCATTATCCAGACGCTACCTGTATGCAAAGAGCGTGGCGTTGCCTACAGCACTTTCTCTATCATACACGTTAACAATGAGGGTAGGGGACACCTATTTGAGTTCGACAACCCAGAGGCTATCTGGTACCATCACGGTCATACCTGCGATTTTCCTCGTGAGGAAATGAACGTTTACAACAAGCGCGTGTTTGTCACTGAACTTGAACTGGATGAGGGAGACATGGTCTTCGTGATGAGTGACGGCACTATACATGCCGGCATCGGACAGATGCTGAACTTCGGATGGCAGCGCAAGGAAATAAAGGAACACCTCGACCACAACATCGATGCCCACATGTCGGCCCGAGCCGCGGCCTGTCTTCTTGCTTCGGCATGCAATGACCTATATCTTGACAAGCCGGGCGACGACACAACAGTGGCTGCCATTCGCATACGTCCTCGCACCATGGTACATATCATGGTTGGTCCGCCTGTAGACAAGGATAAAGACGAGGAATACGTCCATCGGTTCATGATGGACGCCGACAAACGTATAGTATGCGGTGGCACTACCTCGCAGGTGGTGGCTCGTTGTATCGGTCGACAATTAAAGACCAGCTTCGACTTTCCCGACAAGGATGTGCCTCCCATAGGATTCATTGACGGTATTGACCTTGTCACAGAAGGTGTTATCACGCTGCGACGTCTATTGTCGCTATCAGAGAAATACGTGTCAGCTAAAGACCTTACGCCAAAGACGTATGCCAAGAAAGATGGCGGTTCGCTGCTGGCAAACATCATCTTCGAGGAAGCCACGCATGTGGTGTTCTTTGTCGGACAGAATGTCAACGCGGCCCATCAGGGACTTGATATTGATATAACTATGAAACTCAAACTCGTCGAGCGGTTGGCCGCCAACCTTAGCAAGATGGGTAAAAATGTAACTGTGAACTATGATTGATTATGGAGCAGAAACTATTTGACACTAACGTACAATGGATTAAATATAAAGTCCTCAAGGAGGTTATCCGTCGTGCCTACGAAGGAGGTCTCGACGAGGCCTATATGGAGATACCAAAACTCATCAGCCCCGGCCCTAAGTCGGAGCTAAACTGCTGCATTTACAAGGAACGCGCTATCGTTCAGGAGCGTATCCACATGGCTATGGGTGGCGACAAGAATAATCCCAACCCCGTGCAGGTGATGGAGACTGCATGCGACGAATGTCCGGCTGCCGGCATGCTGGTAACGGAAGCCTGCCGTGGATGCATGATGCACTCGTGCAAAGAAGTATGTCCCAAAGGTGCCATCACCATCGTAAACCATCGCTGCCATATAGACAAGGAAAAGTGCATTGAGTGTGGCAAATGCGCCGCCGCCTGTCCTTATAGTGCCATCATTGCACAGAAACGCCCATGCATCAAGAGCTGTAAGCCCAAGGCTCTCAGTATCCGTCAGGAAGACGACAAGGCTGTCATCGACAATGATAAATGTATTTCATGCGGTGCTTGCGTGGTCAGCTGCCCCTTCGGCGCTATAACCGACCGTTCATTAGTGCTCGACATCATAGATATGCTGAAACAGTCGGAAAACAATTCCAAATATCGCGTCTATGCTGTTATTGCCCCTGCAATTGTCGGGCAATGCCGTTTCGGCCGTATAGAGCAGGTGGTCACGGCCATCAAGCGCCTCGGTTTCCATCAGGTAGTGGAAGCGGCTCTTGGTGCCGACATCACTCTCTATACTGAAGCTCGTGAATTCCAACATAAGGCCTCTGAAAGCGACAATCCCGTGATGACCACAAGCTGCTGCCCAGCCTTTGTAAGGTTTATTGAGACTAACTTCCCAGAGCTCAAAGATGCTATTTCCACCTCGCCGTCGCCTATGATTACAACTGCTCGTCTTATAAAGCGCAGCGACCCCACAGCAAAGGTGGTATTTATCGGTCCATGTGCCGCCAAGAAATTCGAGTATACGCTCGAGAAGACCCAGGGAATGATTGATTGTGTAATGAGCTTTGAAGAGTTGCAGGCATTCCTCGACGCACGTGGAATCGACACAACGCAATGTGATGACACCCACCTAGACAATGCTTCCTTCTATGGACGTATCTTCGCAAAGAGCGGCGGTATAGCCCAAGGTGTGGTCCATGTGGCCGAAAAGCTGGGGCTGGAAGGGGTGAACCCCTGCGTTATGAACGGAATAGATCAGTGCCGTCAGCATTTAGCCCTGTTGCGAGCCAAGAAAGAGACCGCCAACTTTTTCGAAGGTATGGCCTGCGACGGTGGATGTGTGGGCGGTCCTTTGAGTATCACTCGCTCGCCGAAAAACGTCTTCGACGTGGACAAGTATGGCAACTCTGCTGCAGAAAAGGACATCGATGGATCGGTCAATTTGTACAAGATGACAATGAAAGGTGAATAGAGAATAATCAGTGAAATCAACAATAAAAAAAATAATATGAACGAGAAAATCAGAAAAGACCTTGAAACACTGGGTATCACCGGTGTCAAAGGCATCCACTACAACCCCTCGTACGAAGACCTGTTCAAGTTCGAGATGGATCCCGCTCTCACGGGCTATGACAAAGGTCAGCTCACAGAGCTGGACGCCGTGAATGTGATGACCGGTATCTACACCGGCCGCTCGCCCAAGGACAAATACATTGTGATGGATGCACAGTCGAAGGACACCGTCTGGTGGACCAGCGACGAGTACAAGAACGACAACCACCCGATGAGCGAGGAGGTGTGGGGCAAGATGAAGAACCTGGCCGTCAATGAACTCTGCGGCAAGGAACTCTTCGTGGTCGACGCCTTCTGCGGCGCCAACAAGGACACCCGCATCGCCGTGCGCTTCATCATGGAGGTGGCCTGGCAGGCCCACTTCGTGCGCAACATGTTCATCAAGCCCACCGCCGACGAGCTCAAGGACTTCCAGCCCAGCTTCACCGTCTACACCGCCAGCAAGGCCAAGGTGGAGAACTACAAAGAGCTGGGTCTGAACAGCGAGACCTGCGTGGCCTTCAACGTCAGCTCGCGCGAGCAGGTGATTCTCAACACCTGGTACGGCGGTGAGATGAAGAAAGGCATGTTCTCTATGATGAACTACTACCTGCCGCTGCGCGGTATCGCCGCCATGCACTGCTCGGCCAACACCGATATGAAGGGTGAGCATACGGCCATCTTCTTCGGCCTGAGCGGCACCGGCAAGACCACCCTCTCGACCGACCCCAAGCGTCTCCTCATAGGCGACGACGAGCACGGCTGGGACGACGAGGGCGTCTTCAACTTCGAGGGCGGTTGCTACGCCAAGGTCATCAACCTCGACAAGGACAGCGAGCCTGACATCTACAATGCCATCCGCCGCAACGCCCTGCTGGAGAATGTCACCGTGGCCGCCGACGGCAAGATAGACTTCGCCGACAAGAGCGTCACCGAGAACACCCGCGTGAGCTACCCCATAGACCACATCGAGAAGATAGTGATGCCGGTCCACGGCAAGAGCGCCGGTCCCGCCGCCGAGAACGTCATCTTCCTCTCGGCCGACGCCTTCGGCGTGCTTCCTCCGGTGAGCATCCTCACCGCCGAGCAGTGCAAGTACTACTTCCTCAGTGGCTTCACGGCCAAGCTGGCCGGCACCGAGCGTGGCATCACCGAGCCGACGCCGACATTCAGCGCCTGCTTCGGTCAGGCATTCCTCGAGCTGCATCCCACCAAGTATGCCGAGGAACTGGTGAAACGCATGGAGAAGAGCGGCGCCAAGGCCTATCTGGTGAACACCGGATGGAACGGCACCGGCAAGCGTATTAGTATTAAAGATACGCGTGGAATTATCGACGCTATCCTCGACGGCAGCATCCTGAAGGCCGAGACGAAGAAGATACCCTACTTCGACTTCGAAGTGCCTACAGCGCTGCCGGGTGTGGACCCGAAGATTCTCGACCCGCGCGACACCTACGCCAACGCAGCGCAGTGGGACGAGAAAGCCCGCGACCTTGCGGCTCGCTTTGTGAAGAACTTCGACAAGTTCACCCACAACGCGGCCGGCAAAGCCCTCGTGGCCGCCGGTCCCAAGGTGTGAGTCGTCGAAACATAGTGTGACGAATGTCAGATCAAATGACAGAACGATGAAACGATTGTTTCTTGCCCTGTTGATGCAGGGTATGGTATGCTTTGCATGGGCCTTCGACTTCGAAGTGCCCATGCAGGGCTATTCCCTCTATTTCAATATTATCGACGAGGAGCGTAAAACCGCCGAGGTTTGCGCACCTAACGAGAGCGGCACCTATCGCTGGACGGGTCACAATGCCCCCAACGGGGTTCTCGACATGCCGGCTGAGGTGGAATACTTCGGCGTGAAATACACCGTGGTGTCGATTGGCGAACGGGCCTTCGCTGGATGTGCCAAAATCAGCGGCCTCACCCTCCCGACTACGGTGGTGGAGATAGGCTCCTATGCCTTCAGTAACTGCAGCGGCATAAAAGGTGTAGTGACCATCGGCGAGAACGTGGTCTCCATCGGCCGGTCCGCATTCTTCGGCTGCTCGGGCATCACTGAGCTGGTATACAACGCCGTGTCTTGCGAGACCATGGGCGGCAGCCGCAGCGGCGCCGTATTCATGGGCTGCAAGAAACTGCACAAGCTGAGCTTCGGCAACCGGGTGCAACGCATACCAGACTACGCCTTCGTAGGTATGAACATGGTGAACAGCGAGTGGGCGCTTCCGCCGTCGGTGGAGTACATTGGCGAATATGCTTTCGCCTTCTGCTATGCCATCAAAGGCGACCTGCGGCTGCCGGCATCGGTGCGCACGATAGGCCCCTATGCCTTCGCTCAGTGCCATGCTACCACGAGCCTCGAGATACCGGGCCGTGTGGAACGCATCGACCAGAGGGCGTTCTATCAGTGTGTCAACATGAAAGTCCTGACGTCGAAAGCCATAGTGCCGCCGGCGCTCGGAAGCGAGGTCTTCGGCGGACTGAGTCGCACTACGGTCCTCAACGTGCCGTGTATCAGCACCGACCGCTACGGCGAGGCTGAAGGATGGAGCAAGATACGCACCATCAAGGCCATCGAGCCCTGCACGGTCGACATCGTAGGTGCAGTGAGCAACCCCATGGCTGGCGAGGTCTACGGCGGTGGCACATACACCCCGGGCGACACCGTCACCCTCGTGGCGGTGTGCTACGCCGGCTACGGCTTCCGCGGATGGAGCGACGGCAACAGCGACAATCCGCGCCGCGTGGTGGCTGGCGATACAGCTACGTATACCGCCCTCGTGCAGCCCGCCGACGTGGTTCGCCAGACGGAGTATATACACGACACCATCTACAAGGACGGCATAGAGGTGATATATGAATATTACGAGGTGAACGACGTGGCGGAACCCATAGGCTCGCAAGACGCCGTGGTGTACAATGCCGACAAGCGACGCCTCGAGGTACCGATGGACAAGAACGACATTGTGAGCGTGGCACTTTACAACGACGCCGGCCTGTGCGTGCAGACCGGAAAGCCCCGCCGTGGCCGCATCAACATGCGCCGCTACCCGACGGGTTATTACATTATTCGCATCACTACCGTCGACAACGAGCAAGTGCTGCGATTCTTTCACAGGAAAAACAAATAAACAACATATTTATAAATGAAAAAGGATCATTTTGCATCACGTCATAACGGCGTCTCGAGCGATGCCGATATGCAGAAAATGCTTGGCACCATTGGTGTAAGCAGCTTGGATGAACTCATAGAGAAGACCGTGCCGGCCGCTATCCGCGCCGAGCAGCCTCTCGCCCTTGAAGAGGGCATCAGCGAGTATGCCTTCCTCAACCGTTGCCGCTCGCTGGCCAAAAAGAACAAGCTCTACCGCAGCTATATCGGCATGGGCTACTATGGCACAGTGACGCCCGCCGTCATCATGCGCAACGTCTTCGAGAATGCGGGCTGGTATACCAGCTACACTCCCTATCAGACCGAAATCAGCCAGGGCCGTCTCGAAGCCTTGATGAACTACCAGACCATGGTGGCCGACATGACGGGCATGCCGCTCAGCAACGCCAGCCTTCTCGACGAAGCTACCGCCGCTGGTGAGGCAATGATTATGTTCTTCAACAGCCGCAGCCGCCAGGCCCAGAAGGACGGCGTCTGCAAGGTGTTTGTCGATGAGGGTATCCTGCCTCAGACCTTGGCTGTCATGAAGACCAACGCCGCTCCGCGTGGCATCGAGGTCGTCACCGGCAAAGCTGCCCAGACCGAACTCGACGGGTCATACTTTGCCGCTTTTGTGCAGTATCCCAACCAATTTGGTGAGGCCCAGGATTGGACGGACTTCATCGCCAAGTGCCATGAGAAAGGCATCTTTGTCTGCATGGCTACCGACCTCATGGCTCTCGCCCTCATGAAGACTCCCGGCGAGATGGGCGCTGACTGCGCTGTCGGCAACGCGCAGCGTTTCGGTCTGCCGATGGGCTTCGGCGGTCCCCACGCCGGCTTCTTCGCCTTCACCGACGCCTTCAAACGTCAGTTCCCCGGCCGTATCATCGGATGGAGCGTCGATGCCAAGGGCAACCCCGCCCTCCGCATGGCCCTCGGAATGCGCGAACAGCACATTAAACGTGACAAAGCCACCTCCAATATCTGCACCGCTGCCGCACTCGTGGCCAATATGAGCGGCTTCTATGCCGTTTGGCATGGTCCCGAAGGCATATGCAACATAGCCACTCGCATCTGTGGTCGTGCCCACCGCCTCGCCGCCGAGTTGGAGCAGTATGGATACAAGCAGTGGAACAAGGTCTACTTCGACACCCTTGCCCTCCAGTGCCCCGTGCCCACCGCCAAAGTACGTGAAGTGGCCCTCAAGCACGAAATCAACTTCCGCTACATCTGCGACGAGTGCATCGGCATCTCCATCGACGAAACTACAGAGAAGGCCGACCTCGACGCCATCGTCGCCTGCCTCGCCGAAGCTGCAGGCAAGACGGCACAACCCCTCGAGTGCAAAGGCTGCTGCTGTCACATAGCCGACGAGGCCATCCCCGCCGACCTCAAACGCAAGAGCGCCTACCTCCGTGAGAAAGTCTTCAACTCCTACCACGACGAGACCTCCATGATGCGCTACATCAAACGCCTCGAGGAGAAAGACCTCTCCCTCAACCGTGCCATGATACCTCTCGGATCCTGCACCATGAAGCTCAATGCCGCCGCCGAAATGATGCCCCTCTCCTGGAGCAAGTTTGGTGGTATGCACCCCTTTGTACCCGCCGACCAGGCCGAGGGTTACCTCGAGATGATTCACGACATCGAGCGCCGACTCGCCGTCATCACAGGCTTTGCCGGTTGCTCGTTGCAGCCCAACAGCGGCGCCTATGGCGAATACAGCGGCCTCACCGTTATTCGCAACTACCACATCGCCAACGGCCAGAGCCAGCGCAACGTATGCCTTATCCCGGCTTCTGCCCACGGCACTAACCCCGCCTCCGCTGCCAAGGCCGGCATGACTGTAGTAGTTGTCAAGTGCAACGAACGCGGCGACGTCGATATTGACGACCTGCGCGCCAAAGCCGAGCAGTATAAGGACACTCTCAGCTGCCTGATGATCACCTACCCGTCGACCCACGGTGCCTTCGAAGAGGGCATTCTCGATATCATCAATATCATCCACAGCATGGGCGCTCTCGTCTATATGGACGGCGCCAATATGAATGCCCAGGTTGGCCTCACAAGCCCCGGCCGCATGGGTGCCGACGTCTGCCACCTCAACCTGCACAAGACCTTTGCCATGCCTCACGGCGGTGGCGGTCCCGGCGTCGGCCCCATCTGCGTCAGCCAGAAACTGGTCGACTTCCTGCCCACCCACCCCGTCGTCGAGGTCGGCGGTCAGAAGGGTAACACCATGGCCGCAGCCCCCTATGGCAGCGCTATGCTCCTGCCCATCACCTACGGCTACCTCCTCATGCTCGGTGGCGAAGGCCTCACCTCGGCCACCGTCCACGCCATCCTCAACGCCAACTACCTCCGCGCCCGTCTGCAGAAGTACTATAAGATACTCTACACTGGCAAGAACGGCATGTGTGGCCACGAGATGATCGTCGACTTCAGCGAGTTCAGCCTCAAGGTCAGCGTCGGCGACGTCGCCAAGCGCCTCATGGACTATGGCTTCCACGCTCCCACTGTGGCCTTCCCGGTGCACAACACTCTCATGGTCGAGCCTACTGAGAGCGAGCCGCTGAGCGAACTCGACCGCTTCTGCGACGCCATGATTGCCATCCGTCAGGAAATCGACGATATCATGACCGGCAAGAGCGACGAGAAGAACAACCCGATCTGCAACGCCCCGCACACTATGCAGGTGGTCTGCGCCGACGAGTGGACTCTGCCCTATAGCCGCCAGAAAGCTGCCTTCCCGCAGCCCCACGTCGAGAAATACTGGCCCACCATCAGCAAGATAGACGACGCCTACGGCGACCGTAATCTGCAGGCCGTATGGGCCGAATAAAAGGTGAAAACTGACAATGTGGGGGTGCGTATCACCGCACCCCTCGCCAGCTAACAAAGATGGACGCGGCCACCCGCGTCCATCTTTGGAAAACTGGCTCTACCGTACTGTAAAACATCATGGCCAAGCCATTATACAAAAGGATAGCACGCTCCATAATAGGAGACCCGTTGACCGACTACATGTTGTTCAGCAGCTACTGCTATCGTGCCCTGCGAAGATCAGGATTACCGACGGGTAGGGCGGAAGGCGAAGGTGAATATCACCGTCGCTGGAAGCGTCTCTTCCCGCTCGTGGACCCCTACATCTACCGCCTGTTTGTAAACTACTGTGGCCCGACTCCAGACATCATCCCCGAAGACATCCTGCACCGCATAATAGAAGAAAGGCTGAACCCACGTAGATATTGGGATGTATATGAAGACAAGACCATGTTCCCTCACTTTGTCGGAACAGAGAACACACCTGTCTCCGTACTTGCTCGCATCAACGGAAGCATAGTCCTTGGACACGACTTCACGCCTGTCAAAGAACCACAGCGGATTCTGCACGAGTGTCCTTATAACGCCCTTATCCTTAAGCCCTCTGTTGACACCTCATGCGGATACAAAGTAATGAAATTCTTCCGCATAGGAGACCACTATCAAGCCTCGTCGGGAGTGAGACTTAGCCCGGAGTTCTTGCAGCAGTACGGTCGCGACTGGATATTGCAGGAAGCGGTGGAACAACATCCGTTCACGGCTCGCAACTGTAACACCGCCACTAACACCATCCGCATTGTCGTCTACCGCTCTGTGGTCGACGAAGCGCCGCATGTCACGAGCGCATACTTCCGCTTTGGAGGCAGGGACGCTGTAGTGGACAACGCTCATGCCGGTGGTCGCTATGTGGCACTCGACATCGAAAGTGGTCGGCTCGCCAAGTCTATGTTCGACGAGTATGGTAACCGTTACCCATTCCCCGATGCCGATTGCATCATGCCCAGTTGGAACCGCGCTGTCGAACTTTCGCACCACGTGGCTCGCAGCATCCCTCACCACCATCTTTTCGCCATTGATATGGCAATTGACAAAAACGGTAAACCTGTCGTTGTGGAATACAACATCGGTGGATTCAGCTCCCACGCCGGCTATCATGTCGGTCAGACGGTCTTCGGCCCTTATACCGACGAAGTGATTGATTTCTGCCTCAAGAGATAATCTCGTCGAGCTCGAGCCAACGCATCTCTTTCTCGTCGAGCAGCGCTATCAGCTCGCCAATGCGTCGTGACGCCTCTATAACCTCCTCGGACGAAACCGCCGTACCCCCTGCCAACACTTGCTCTAACCGCATCCGCTCGGAGTTCAGACTCTCTATCTCTTCTGTCAGCGCTTCATATTCTTTCTTTTCCTTATAAGTCGCTCGTCTTTTGACTTCTCCACCCGTAGTCTCGGGTTCACTGGCTTTTTTCTTTGCTGTCTCCTCTTTGCGTTGGTCGGCAGCGAGACGTTCAGCTCGTGTCCGTTCAAGTCGGTACTGTGTATAGTTGGAATGGTAGTCGCGTATTCGTCCGCCTCCTTCGAAGACAAAGAGGTGGTCCACGATGTGGTCCATAAACGAACGGTCATGGGACACAATCAGCATACATCCTTTGTAGTTTTGCAGAAACTGCTCCAGTATCTGAAGCGTGTATATGTCCAAGTCGTTGGTTGGCTCGTCGAGAATCAGAAAGTTGGGGTTGGCTATGAGTACCTGCAACAGGTATAGGCGACGCCGTTCGCCACCACTGAGGTTGCCGAAGTAGTTGTACTGCGTGGTATTGTCGAAACCGAAATAGGTTAGAAACTGGTGGGCCGACATGCTCTTCCCTCTTTCAGTCTCAATCTCTTCGGCTATGTCTTTCACGAGGTCTATCACACGTCGGTCCTCGGGAGCCTTCATGCCGCCCTGGGTATAGTAGCCGAACTGTATGGTCTGACCGACCACCACATGACCGCTCGTCGGACGTAGCTGTTCAGTGACGATGTTCAGCAGCGTGCTCTTACCCACACCGTTGGGACCTACTATGCCAACCTTTTCGCCTCGTTTGAAGACGTATGAGAAGTCATTTATCAGGTTGCCATAGCTTATGTTGTACAGCTCCAGTATCTTGCCTCCTATGCGTTCCGTCTTCACCGTCAACTGAGGACGGCTGTCGTCGAAACGGGTGTGAGCCTTAGCCACTAGTTCGTAGAAGGCGTCTATGCGAGCTTGAGCCTTCGTGCCTCGAGCTTGGGGCATTCGGCGCATCCACTCTAGCTCGGTGCGGTAGAGACTACGAGCCTTCTCCACCTCTGCACGTTCGTTGGCTTCGCGTTCGGCCTTTTTCTCCACATAGTAGTCGTAACGGCCTCGATAGTGGTACATCCGCCCGTTGTCGAGCTCGTATATGTTGTCGCAGACATTGTCGAGAAAGTATCGGTCGTGGGTGACCATGAGGAGGGCAAGCCGCTGGCGAGACAGAAAGTCCTCGAGCCACTCTATCATCTCTATGTCCAGATGGTTGGTCGGTTCGTCAAGTATGAGCAACTCCACGTCGTCCATCAGCAGTCGGCACAGAGCCACCCGCTTCAGCTCGCCGCCGCTGAGCGAGTCGAGTGTGCGGTCTATCAGTCTGTCGACACCCATGCGGCTCATGACCTCTTCCACGCGCTGCTCGAAGGTCCACTCGTCCTCCTCCTCAGGACGCTTGATATTGTGGACATAATCCTTTACGCTTACTATACCGGCCGTGGTATGCCACTCGCTCTGCGGCAGGTAGGCCAACCTAAGCCCCTTGCGGAATGTGATGCGTCCATCGTCCTGCAGCGTGTTGTACCCTTCAAGGCCGTAGGCCGTCATGAGTATGTTGAGCAGTGTACTCTTCCCATACCCATTGCGGGCTATGAGGGCAGATTTCTGCCCGGCTCCGATGCCGAACGATATGTCCTCGAAGAGTATCTTTTCTCCGAAACTCTTCGTCAAGTTCTCTACGGTGAGCAGTGCATCGGCCATAGTCAGCCTTCCACCTCCTCGGACTCCGTGTTCATGACGGCTTCCATCAACTGTCGGCTGGTCTCGCCCTTCTCTACGTCGAAGCTGATCCTATCCTCGTCGGCGGTGATGTGTATGGTGTCGCCCGGCAGGATGTCGGTCTTGATGATTTCGTCGGCCAAATCGTCCTCTACATATCTCTGTATGGCACGTCTTAGCGGCCGTGCCCCGTACTGCTCGTCCCACCCCTTGGCCACAAGGAAGTCCTTGGCCTTCTCGTCCATAGTCACTTCAAAGCCCATCTTCCGGATGCGCTCGAAGAGGCCGCGCAACTCGATGTCGATTATCTTGTGAATATCCTCTCGGTGTAGGCTGTTGAAATATATGATGTCGTCAATGCGGTTTATGAACTCCGGAGCAAAGCTCTTCTTCAGGCTCTTTTCTATGACGTCGCGCTCCATGGCAGCCTGTTCGGCAACGCGCGCAGCGGTGTTGAATCCCACCCCCACGCCGAAATCCTTCAGCTGTCGGCTGCCTATGTTTGACGTCATGATGATGATTGTGTTCTTGAAGTCCACTTTGCGTCCTATGCCATCGGTCAGCACCCCGTCGTCGAGAACCTGCAGCAGCACGTTGAAGACATCAGGGTGTGCCTTCTCTATTTCGTCGAGCAACACTATCGAGTAGGGCTTGCGTCTCACTCGCTCCGTCAACTGGCCTCCCTCCTCGTAGCCAACATATCCTGGAGGAGCTCCTATCAGGCGGCTTACGGCGAACTTCTCCATGTATTCACTCATGTCTATTCGAATCATCGCCGCCTCGCTGTCGAAGAGGTACTTGGCGAGGACCTTCGTGAGGTATGTCTTTCCTACACCCGTGGGACCGAGGAAGAGGAACGATCCTATGGGGCGGTTGGGGTCTTTCAGTCCAGCTCGGTTACGGCGTATGGCTTTGGCTATCTGCCCGATGGCCTCGTCCTGACCCACCACCGAACCTTTCAGCTCGCTCTCCATGTTCAGCAGGCGCCCTTGCTCGCTCTCAGCTATGCGCTCCACAGGCACGCCGGTCATCATGGCCACCACTGCTGCAACGTCGGATTGGTGCACCACGACGCGCTTCTCGCGCTCCTCGTTCTCCCACTGGCGTTTCATGTCCGTGAGTTTGGCGTTGAGGTCGCGTTCCGCATCGCGCAACTCCGCGGCCTCGCTATAGCGTTTGCCGGCGAGCACCTCCTTCTTCTGTTCGGCCACGTGGGCCACCTCGGCCTCGAGGCGCAGTATCTCTTCCGGCACATGGACGCTGGCTATACGCACTCGCGCTCCGGCTTCGTCCATGGCGTCTATAGCCTTGTCGGGCTGCAGCCGGTCCGAGACATAGCGCTCCGTAAGGTCCACACAGGCCTGCAGTGCCTCGTCGCTGTATCTTACCAGGTGGTGGTCCTCATATTTGTCCTTGATGTTCTGCAGTATCTCCATCGTCTCCTCCGCCGTGGCGGGTTCCACGAGGACCTTCTGGAATCGTCGCTCCAGAGCCGTGTCTTTTTCTATATATTGACGGTACTCGTCAAGGGTCGTGGTACCCACACATTGTATGGCTCCACGCGAGAGGGCCGGCTTGAACATGTTGCTCGCGTCCAGACTCCCGCTGGCCGAGCCGGCTCCCACTATGGTGTGTATCTCGTCTATGAAGATGATAATCTCGGGGTGCGCCTCGAGCTCCGTGATGATGGCCTTCATGCGCTCCTCAAACTGGCCACGGTATTTTGTGCCGGCCACGAGGCTCGCGAGGTCCAGGCTCACAAGGCGTTTCCCGTAAAGCGTCCGCGGCACGTCGCCCGATGCAATGCGGATGGCCAGCCCTTCTGCGATGGCGCTTTTGCCCACTCCGCTCTCGCCGATGAGGATGGGGTTGTTCTTCTTCCGCCGCGACAAAATCTGCGCTATGCGGTCCATCTCCTTCTTGCGGCCCACTATGGGGTCCAACTTCTGCTGCTCGGCCAGCTTGGTCAGGTCTCGTCCGAAACTCTCCAGCGCCGGCGTCCCGCTCTTCTTGCGGCTCTCTGTCTTGGCGGCCGTGCGCTCCAGGTCGGGGTCGGCGAAGGGGTCGTCGTTGTCGTCCTCGCTGGTCTGCGACGCAAAGTCGGGTAGGGTAGGGGCTTCGTCGTCCCCCTGCGTAAGGCCACGCACAGCCTTGGCCATGCGGTCATAGTCCACCCCCGCCTTCTGCAGCAGGTTGCTCACCAGGTTGTCGCCCTCCTGAAGGATGGCCAGCACCAGGTGGTATGTGTGTATTTCCTTGGCCTTCATCTTGATGCTCTCGAGGTAGCTCAGCCTCAGCACCTTCTCGGTCTGCCGAAGCATGGGTATCTCGCTGTCCGAGGCATAGCGTATGTCCGCGCTGGCGGCGCTCACCTGGTGCTCTATACGGTCCCGCAGCTGGTTGCAGTCCACTCCCATCCCGGTTAGCATGCCTATGGCGCTCGCCTCCGGAACGCGCATCAGTCCGAGGAAGAGGTGTTCCACCCCTATCCCCCCGTTCTTTAGACGCATAGCCTCGTCGCGGCTGAAGTTCGTAGCCTTGCGGGTGTTCTCTGTGACGTTGGTATTCATACAGGTCGCTTTCTTTGCTTTTTTCGAAATGCAAAATTACTACTTTTCCACCTCGTGCAAATAACGTGCCAACACTTATTATCAACACCCTCATGTGAATACGCGCCGTCCCGCCGCCTTCCGGCCCGCGCCCATCCCCGTCCCCACCCATCCCCGACACCCCGTTCCTCGGACTGCCAGCCCGCCACTCCCCCCGCAGCCCCCTCCCTCTCTACCCCCTCTCTGGGTCCTCTCTACCCCCTCTCTG
>Ga0310697_10002693_pt1 | contig 18551 bp, 11 predicted proteins | sample 172DNAGHGlowgp2_FD_203883 | JGI IMG/M metagenome (GOLD analysis project Ga0310697, IMG submission 203883) | Sheep rumen microbial communities from Palmerston North, Manawatu-Wanganui, New Zealand - 1728 DNA GHGlow gp2 (v2) (version 2) | ecosystem: Host-associated > Mammals > Digestive system >... | reverse complement strand
CGGGTGTCTGTGCCTGTGTTGCCGATGCTGCCCATAGTGTTGCGAGGGCCAATGTAAGTCGTTGGATGCTGGTTGACATTTTTGGTGTGGATGATGTGATTTGTGTTGCAAAAGTAGAAAAAAAAGCCGTTATGCTTTAATTCTTCGCCAGATAATTCACGCAAACGTTTTCAGTTTCGCGAAAAAGTAGTACTTTTGTAGCCGAAACAAACTACTAATAACGATACTTGATATGACTTTTACGAAATCATTCCTTTTGTTCCTTGCTGTCCTGCTACCAGGCGCTGGCCGTGTCGTGGCACAAGTGACGCCATCGGCACAGATGGAGAGACTTAGCCGCGGAGTGGTAGCATTGCCGGCACAGAGTGGGAACGGACAGTTCGTCAGTTGGCGACTGTTAGGTACTGATGATAGAAACGTGACCTTTGACCTGCTGCGCAATGGACAAGTCATAGCCAGCGATCTGACGAACGTCACCAACTATACAGACCGTAACGGCACTTCGACGAGTACGTATCAGGTGGTGACGAAGCTTCATGGCGAAGTAGTAGCCACATCAGATGCTGTCAAGCCCTGGAGCAACATTTACAAACCGCTGACGCTTGACCTGCCAGCAGATGGTAGCGACTATACCTACTCGCCTAATGACTGTTCGGTGGGAGATGTCGACGGCGACGGAGAATATGAACTGTTTGTAAAGTGGGACCCGTCAAACTCGAAGGACAATTCACAGGGTGGTGTCACGGGCAATGTCTATATAGACTGCTATCGGCTCGACGGAACGAAGCTTTGGCGTATTGATTTAGGATGTAACATACGCGCAGGTGCTCATTACACCCAGTTTATGGTTTACGACTTCGATGGCGACGGGCGTGCTGAGATGATGTGTAAGACGGCGCCTGGCTCCATTGACGGCAAGCAGAATTATGTCAACCAGGCTGCTACAGATACGCAGATAAGGAATGCCCGCAACGACAAGAGCTGGCTTAACAGCGATGGACGTGTTAATGGCGGCCAAGAATACCTGACCGTCTTCAATGGACTGACGGGTGAAGCTTTACACACCATAGCCTATAACCCTACTCGTAATGCCAAATCAGAATTGAGCGAGGCCGAAGGAACGTTTAACTGGGATACGCGCAGCAACAAAAGCGATAAGGGTAGCTACGGCAACCGTGGCGAGCGCTATCTGGCTGCTGTGGCATATCTCGGTGGACCCGATGTCACCCCCAGCGGCATCTTCTGTAGAGGCTACTATACCTATGCCTTCGTGTGGGCTGTCGACTTCGACGGACAGTATCTCAGGCCGAGATGGCTGCATCGTTCCAACGACAAAGGCGGCAGCACCTACAGTCTGCTGACTTACGATACCAGCGGCAACACCACAACCCAGAACTTCTCAGGCTGCAAGCCAACGTCTGGTAGCGGTAGCGGCACGATGTTTGGTAATGGCAATCATAACATGTCTGTGGCCGATGTCGATGGTGACGGCAAGGATGAGGTATTGTGGGGCTCGGCGGCACTCGATGATGACGGACGCCTGCTTTACGCCACAGGCTTCGGACATGGCGACGCTATCCATGTAGGCAAGATGATTCCCGACAGCGAGGGCTTGCAGGTGTTCGAGGTACATGAGGAGAAGGGAACCTATTCTTGGGATCTGCACGATGCCGCTACTGGCGAGGTCATATATAAGGGAGGCAATAGCGGCGTTGATAATGGGCGTGGAATGGCAGCCGATCTTATTCCCACCAATTCGGGATATGAGTTCTGGTCGTCCGACGAGCGAAGTCCACGTAGCGCCGTCACAGGCGAGGTGGTGTCTGAGAAAAGTGTGTCCGTCAACTTCCGTGTCTACTGGAACGGCGACTTGCAGGACGAGCTGCTCGACGGTAACAAGCTCGATGCATGGAATGGCAATGGCACTTCGCGGCTTCTCTCACTATATAATTATGGTAATTCCACGTCATGTAACAGCTCAAAAGCAACTCCCAACCTACAGGCCGATCTTTTTGGCGACTGGCGTGAGGAGATTATACTTTGGGATGGCAATAACCCCAGCACCATCAATATTTTCACCACCAATATACCGTCTGATTACCGCGTGCCTACACTCATGCACGACCATACCTACCGCATGGGTGTGGCTTGGCAGAATACGGCTTACAACCAACCGCCTCATCTGGGCTACTACCTGCCCGACTATGCTGAAAGCTTCGCAGCTGGTAGTGAGCCAGAGCCAGAAAACCTGAAGGACGTCTATACCCAGAACTATGAAGCCGAGAGCAATGCCTCGTCCTGGCATTTTGGCGATATTGAGCGTGGTACACTTTCGCTGAAGACCGACAATACCAAGTATATAGAGTATGCCGTTAGCGATAGGTCCAACGCCGCCTATACCCTGTTTGCCGCTGATACCCAGACATCCTACGTTCTGCAGTTTGACGCCGCCCTCACTCCAGGTAGCAAGGATGGTTCAGAGTTCCACGTCATGAGCGACGGAGGACGCTACAACGTACCAAACAATAATTACTGGCAGAGTTATGCCAGCTACAACAACCAATACCACTCGCTGTTCAATGTCAAGTATGACAATTCGGGTGTTGGGGTCATCAACTATGACGAAGAAACCACTTACAATGTGCCCAGCGGGACGTGGTGCCACTATCGGCTGACGATTGACGGCGAGAATCGTAAGGTAGACTACAAGATAACCAACAATAGTACCAACGCCGTGCTGGCGAAGGGAAGCTACACGCTGCCACAAGAAAACAGCACCAAGGTGCAGGGCATCTACGTGTTGAACGGACGTTATAATGGCGCGTCGAAGGTCGACAATATCCGTATCTCCGTCGTCGACCAGACTGAGCCAGCTGTAGTATTGGGCGACGTCAACGGTAACGGCGGTATAGACATTGGCGACGCTGTGAGCATCGTCAACCGCCTCGTGGGTAAGCCTGTCGTGAACTTCGTGGAGGCAGCTGCCGATACCAATAAGAATGGTGGCATAGACATTGGCGATGCCGTCACCATCGTTAACATTTTGGTGGGCAAGACCCAGAGTCTTTCACGCCGTTTCGAATGTGATGAAAAAGAACCTCAGTAATATGAAGAAACAAATCTTAGCAACCGCATTGTTCGCCCTGCTCGCCCAGTCGGCAGAGGCTCGTGATTACAGCATCGTTGACTTTGGCGCCAAGAGCGACACGACGGTCAACAATACCGCCGCCATTCAGCAGGCCATCGACGAATGTTCGGCGGCTGGCGGCGGACGTGTTGTCGTGCCTGCGGGCAACTATAAGATAGGTACGCTGGTGCTGCGCAGCCGCGTCGACCTCCACTTGGAGGCGGGCGCCACGCTCTATGGAAGTACCCGTCTTGAGGACTATCGCCCGATGAAGACCGACTACCTGTCGCTACGCACCTGGAGTGAGACCATCCAGTTGATCTATGCCGACAAGGTGCAGGAGGTGAGCATCAGCGGACTCGGCACCATTGACGGACGCGGGGCGGCGTTCAAGAAGCTGTCGTGGAATGACGAGGGCATCACCCGACCCCACCTGCTCCGCTTCATACAGAGCCAGGACATTCGTGTGACGGACGTGACGCTTCGCAATAGCGGCTGCTGGATGCAGCACTATCTCGCCTGCGACCGTGTGCAGATACGCGGCATCAAGGTATTCAATCGCAACAACTACAACAACGACGCCCTCGACCTCGACGGCTGTCACGACGTCATCGTCAGCGATATGATAGCCGACAGCGACGACGACGGCATCACGCTGAAGTCAACATCGCCACGACTCTGCGAGAATGTCACTATCCAGAACTGCATCGTCTCGTCACATTGCAACGCCATCAAACTCGGTACTGAGACCAACGGCGGCTTCCGCAACATCAACATCGCCAACTGCATCGTCAAGCCGTCGGCTGACCAAAGCACCCAGTTCTTCGGCGACCCCTCGAAGCGTGGCACCTCTACCCTATCGCTCGAAATCGTCGACGGCGGCACGCTGGAGAATGTCAACGTGTCTGGCATCGTGGCCGAGGGCACCGAGTCGCCTATCTTCATCCGTCTGGGCAATCGTGCCCGCAGCTATGCACAGGATGTTCCCGTCACCCAGATAGGACGCATCAGGGGCGTACATATTTCGAATGTCATGGTGAATAATGCCGGGCGCACGGGTTGCAGCATCACGGGACTCGCCGGCCACCCCGTCGAGGACATCTGGCTCTCTGACATCACCATCCGTCAGCAGGGTGGCATTACGGCCGACGATCTGACGAAGATTGACGAGGCTCTGAAGGACGAGAAGGTGAAGGAATACCCTGAGGCCACGATGTGGGGCCCGCTGCCCGCCAAGGCCTTCTTCGTACGTCACGCCCGCAACATCACGTTCCGCAACGTCAGCGTCACCACCACCCTACCCGACGCTCGCCCCGAGTACGTCAAGGACGACGTGGAGTAGTAAAATTTTGGACGTAGCAAACGGTATGCGCGACGAAAAAACGACGTGAGACAAAAGGAAATTTTGAATAACCTCCCAACCTCACATTTTCTTCGGAAACGCCTTTGTACGCTAGGGAAACGGAACGGGAGGTGTCGTTCGGACACCTCCCGTCAACCCTCCCGTCAGAGGTCCCTGGTGTCAGGCTGCTTTTTTCGGCACTACCTGTAGTAGGCTACATATTAATGCCCTCTAATAATTTCTTGTTGCAATTATTGAGGATTTTTCTCTTCCGTTGGATTATTAATGCTACGAGACAAGTTTGTAGTCTTTCCAACTAAATAGTTTACTATGGTTACAGCATCGCCAATATCGATATTACCATTGTTGTTTACGTCACCTTTTAAGCTATTAATGCCACTAATTTCCATTGTTGCGATGTCACTATCTTTATAATCTTCTTTCGATGCATACACATTAACCGTGAATTTTGGCGTAAATAACACCTCACTTCCTGTACCGCTACTGCTTTTGTCATTAATAATGTTCCAATGGTACTCCACGCCCTCGGTTTTGCATTCAAATAACAGCTTACCGTTTGAATATAAGATTGTTGGTTTCTCACATTTCTCATTTGAGTTATTCTCATCATCATAGATGCCATGCGGAATGCCTTCTACAATATTAAGAAAACTTCGCCATCCATCAAATCTAGAATACATGTTATATGTTCCATCTGGAATGTACAAGGTGGCTGTTCTATAAATCTCTGTAAATGTATAATCATATCCGTACTCTGAATCAAGGTGGAAAGGCTCAGTTATTTTGGAAACGACTACTTTCAAATTATAGCAATCGTGAAAAGTCCCATACATATCATTAACTGTACTAGGTATAACAACCGATTCCAATTTGTCACAACCTTGAAATGTTTCACTAAGTGTTGTTATTCCTTCAGGAAGTACTATTTTCTTTAGACCAGAATTTCTGAAAGCATTACTTCCTATCCAAGAAACTGATTTAGGAATTTTAATTTCTGATAAATCCTTACAATATGCAAAAGCCCTATTTCCAATAGAGCGTAATCCATCCGGAAGAGTGACACTAGAAACTCCCTTGTCATAAACATAATTAGAATTTGTTTGCCTGTGACCATAGCATCTAAATGCACTCCCCGCAATAGATAGTGTCCCTTCTTTGATATCTACATGTACATCGGAGTTAATAATACCCTTATATTTGTAATATGTTTTTCCTATATAAATAGAACCGTCCGGTTGGTTTCTAAACCAAGCTGTACTATCTAAAGAAGTATCATCTATGTAAACATCTTCCTGTAGGAATATAATATCTTCAAGTTGTTTACAACCATCGAAGTTTCCAGCAGCCCCCACTTGGCTTACACTTTTTATCCCGGGAAGTACTAATTTCTTTAGCGAAGAGCAGCCATAAAAAACTCCTCCCTCCAATCTTTGTATACCATTTGGAATATTTAAAACTTTAATATTTGAACACCTCGAAAACGCTGCATTACTAATATATAATACTGATTCAGGTATTAGCAATTGGGTTAATCCACTACAGCCATTAAAGCAGCTGCCGTATAGTCTTATAATAGTATTTGGTAATTGTACCGATGTTATTTCAGAACAACGGTAAAATGCTTGACTATAAATACCAGTAACTGTATACTCATTATCTTCATAACAAACCTTTTCAGGTATTATGATATCACCACTATAACCTGCATTTTTATCACCCGTAGGTGTTTGTTTATATGTTACATATAGGGTTGAATCTGTTACCTTTTTATATGCAATTCCATCTACTTCAAAATCGTAAGCATGTAAAAAGGAACTTGAACATAGTGCAAGAATCATTAAAATTAGTTGAAAGATTTTTTGTTTCATAATCAATAAAAAAGGACGGAACTACTCTGCAGCTTTTCTGTTCGCTAGGCACCGCCAAGTAACCTTTACCAAAGAAAAGTGAAAGTAATTCACGCCCTATGGACGTGAACTCTCCATCACTTGTTCTCTTGGTTGTAAATCTTGGCGGATTCAGCGAACGAGAACAAGGACTTGAAGTCCAAGTTATATTTGTATGTGTCAGAGCAGTGGCGCCGCGAGTTAATATTAGGTTTTGTAATTCTCTTAAAAAACGCGAAGGCGCTTTGCTGCTATTCGTTTTGTTCCTATTTCATTGGCCATTTCGTTTTAAAGGATTCAACAATATAATATATCACTTGTTTTCTGGGAATAGCTGTTCATTGAAGAAGTCGATAGCTTTCTTTAGCGGTTCGAGGTCGTTCTTGATAATGTCGAAGACGGCATCGGGGTCAACCTCGAAATAGTGGTGGGCAATAATATCTCTGACACCCATCACTCCTTTCCAGTCGATTGATGGATATGTGGGTAAAAGTTTCTTTTCTGTCAGTTTGTCTAATGTCTTGACACTCTCACCAAGAGCAATCAATACCATACAGGCAGCATTGAGTTTCTCCATACCTGATGGCGACATGAGATAATCGTTAACAGAATGGATTCCCTGAGAACGTTCCTGCAATCTTGTAATTGCAATTGTGATATTCTTGAGGGTCTCATAAACCATCATTAGATCTTCAGTATATTGTAACTCCATATTTCAGAATTTGCTGTTTGAACAATTGATTCATAGTTTCTCTCATTCGGACGACATCAACGTTACATCCGAGCAGTTCCTGTAGGTAACTCTTTACGCCAGCCTGTTTGAAGAGGTTTGGTTTCATCTCCACGCATACGTCAACATCGCTGCCTTCTTTCTGTTGGTTCTTGGCAACGGAACCGAAGAGAAGCATCGAACTGACGCCGTAGTGCTCGCTGAGATACTGTTGTGTTGACTTCAGCTTTTCTATGGTCTGCGCTCTGTCTAACATAAGCTTTGATTCTTTTAATCGCAATTCGTTCGCAAAGATAGTGATTATTTCTGAAATGACAAAGGAATTTTAACAAAAGATTGAAATACCTCCCGTCAACGGGCGGAAATGCCGATGTACAGGGTGTTCTGCGTACGGCAGACCTCCCGTGATACCTCCCTTGTGACCTCACCTGACACCTCCCCCGACACCTCCCGGCGCGACGGGCTGGTGTGTGGGGGAATGCTGGCGAAGAATTGTTGTGTGAAAGAGCAGATTTTTCCTTGGAAAAATTTGCAGGGACGAAAGTTTTTTCGTACCTTTGCAACGACATTGACGCCATGAGAAACACTCTGAGCCAATCGCTGTCAGGATATCAATCTAATACTACACAATGGAAACAAAAGACATGAACTTGGAGGCTGTTATGGCCTCACAGACGGGAATGCTCGTAGTCGAGTCGTTCCTGCATGAGAATTATCTTTTCCGTCGCAACCTTTTGAACGGAAAGGTGGAGTTTATCACGAAGTCGGCTGCCGACGATGTGCGTGCCGATAATGATGCTGCCTGGCGAACGTTGACGGACGCTGCCCTGAAGAGCATCATCATCCGCGCCAAGCGCGAGGATGTGTGCGAGGGCGCCAATCCGAAGGGCGACATCCAGGATCTGCTGCAGTCAGAAGAGGTTCGCGCGTACGACCCCGTCAGCGACTATCTCCTCAGCCTGCCCAAGTGGGACGGACAAGGCCATGTGGCAAAACTCTTCAGCCGACTGCCCGGGCTGAGTTCTGAGATGCTGGGCTATCTCACCATCTGGCTACGTTCGGCGGTAGCACATTGGATGCAGATGGACACCCTTCACGGCAACGAGTGCGTGCCCACGCTCATAGGCCCGCAGGGCTGTGGCAAGACCACCTTCCTGCGCCGACTGCTGCCCCCACACTTGCGCCAGTACTATCTGGACCATCTGAACCTCTCGAACAAGTTCGACAAGGAGATGGCCCTGACCAACAACCTGCTGGTGAACCTCGACGAGCTGGAAGCCATACGCCCCAGCCAGCATAGCGCGCTGAAGCAGACACTCTCGAAGAATAAGGTGAATGGACGCCCCATCTATGGTGCCTCGCAGGAGGATCGTGTCCGCTACGCCTCGTTTGTGGCAACGACTAACAACCCGCATCCGCTGACCGACGCTACGGGCAGCCGTCGATACATCTGCCTGACCATCCCCGAGGGACATTTCATCGACAACACGGGCGATATTGACTACGACCAGCTCTACGCACAGGTACTCTACGAAATCCGTGAGCTGAAGTCGCCCTACTGGTTCAACAACGAGGAGGTGGCTCGCATCCAGGAGATCAACCTGGAATACATGGAGCAGAAGGACATTGCCGAGATGGTCGCCATCTGTCTGCGAAAGCCCAAGGAAGGCGAGAACGTCAAGACCCTGAACTGCGGACAGATTATCGGCATCATCAAGAAGGAGTACCCGTCGGTGAAGAACGACCACACGACAAAAATCCGACTGGGACGTGCGCTGACCGAACTGGGCTATGAGCACAAAGAACACTCACACGTGGCTTACTACAGGGTCGTGCCGACAAAGGCAGCCTGACGCCAGGGACCTCTGACGGGAGGTTGACGGGAGGTGTCCGAACGACACCTCCCGTTCCGTTTCCCCAGTGTACAAAGGCGTTTCAGAAGAAAACGGGAGGTAGGGAGGTTATTTTTACAGTCAACCCAAATCAGGAAACGTCAATGGACGTAGCAAACTCCCAGTTTGGACGTAGCAAAGTGTGAGTTTGGACGTAGCAAAATTTCAGGGAGGGGGGTGCTATTGTAAATTATCGCGTGACGTCGTAGCGGAAGTAGTCGAAATGCACGACGCCAGGGTTGACGCCGCTGTTGTTGTAGCTGTAGAGTCCGATGCGCGACCCCTTCCAGTAGCCCATGCGGAGGACGAAGGGCTGGCCGACGGGGGCGAAGTGGCGGCCGTCGTTGCTGACAGAGAATTCGTGGCGGTTTTGGCGACTGTCGATGGTGACGCGCAGGAAGACGGTGGGCTTCTTGCAGCGGTCGAGCAGACGCCGCTTGCCGTCCTGCTCGATATAGAATTGCGTCTGTCCGTCCTGCCGACACACGCCCACACCCATGAACTGTTTGCCGCTACAGAGCAGGCCCGCGTGGTCGCCCTCGGCTAATGCGGAGCAATCGACGCTTGTGGTGGCCTGACTTTCGTAGCCGACGGTCTTTTGTGAGAGCATGTTACGGCTCTCTTTGATGTTGTCGGCCGGCTGGATGTGGAAGGTGAGCCATCCGTCGCGCTCGCTGAGACTCCAGGCGGCGTCGACGGGATTGTGGCACCATTGCCACCAGGGGCCGAGCGGGCGCTGATGTTGGCCCGTCCAGTAGAGGGTGTCAGTTGAGAAGTGGTCGATGGTGGGGGTAAGGGGGTACGGGGGCGCGGGGGTGCGGGGGTGCGAGGATGCGGGACTTTGGCATTGGTCGACGGGCTCCCCTACCCCATTGCCGTCGATGTCGTTACCGATGAGTGGCCAGTCGTCCACCCAACGGGCGGGCTGCAGATGGACGATGCGTCCGGCGGGATGGGTCTCCTGGAAGTGATAGAACCACCAACTGCTGTCTGTCGCTTCAACAAGGGCACCCTGGTGAGGGCCGTTGACGGCGGTCGTGCCCTGTTCGAGTACTATGCGCCGTTCGTAGGGGCCGTAGATGCTGCGTGAGCGGAGGACGGTCTGCCACCCCTGCCCCACTCCACCCTCGGGAATGATCAGATAATAGTAGCCGTTGCGTTTCAGGAATTTCGTGCCCTCGGCCACGGGGCCGGTATAGACCGTCACCCCGTTGTCGAGCAGTTGGCGGCCGTCGGGACTCATGCGGTGGATAATGATAGGCCCTGCGCCATACTGGCTGCGGCCGAGATATGCCTGTCCGTCGTCGTCCCAGAAGGGGCAGGGGTCTTCCCATTTCGCAACAGCCTTGACCTGGTGGAGCTTGCTCCAAGGGCCGCTGGCCTGACGTGCAGTCGACATGAAGAGGCCCTCGTCGGGCGTGCAGAAGTAGACGTAGAACAAGCCGTCGTGATAGCGTATGGCGGGTGCCCATGAGCCGCCGGCATAGTGCTGGTTGCTGTCCCAGCCCGGCAAGTCGAAGCGGTCGTAGATTTGACTGACGATGTGCCAGTTGACCATATCGCGGGACTCGAGCACCTGCATACCCATGAAGTGGAAGTCGGAAGCAACCATATAATAGGTGTCGCCAACGCGGATGACGTCGGGGTCGCTGTAGTCGGCGTTCAGGACGGGGTTCTTATAGGTCCCGTCAAACTGGTCGCCCCAGTCCAACGGGCGCTGGGCATAGAGGCCCAATTGCAGCAAGACGGCTGCTATGGTGAGGCATACGTTGTGTTTCATTTTGCAAAGATAGTATTTTTTCCATTTACTCTGTATTTTTATGAGAAAAAATTTCGGGGTTTCAGGAAAATTCCCTATATTTGCAACGCATAAGTGGACTAGGCTATGAAGAGAGGAATATGTCTGATAGGGGCAGTCTTGGCCTTTGTCCTGGCAATGGCGCAGAAGACGATGGTCAGCGGCGTTGTACTCAACGGTACAACGGGCGACCCTTTGGCCGGCGCCAGTATATCGGCCAGCGGACTGACGGTGGTGACCAACGATGACGGTTTCTTCACGTTGAAGTGCGACGAATCGCCGCAGGCGGTTGTCATCTCGCATGTCGGCTACCGTTCACAGCGTGTCGACATACATGACCAGAAGACGGAGAAGCTGAAGATACGCCTCATGCCGACTACTATCCAGCTGAGCGAGGTGGTGGTGATGGCCGAGAATCCCTACGACCTCGTGCTGACAGCCATCAGCAAGATAGGGCGCAACTACAGTCAGCAGCCCGAGCGCTACCGCTGCTTCTATCGCGAGACGGCCATGAAGCGACAGCACTACATCTGCGTGGCCGAGGGCGTGGTGGATATGTATAAGACGGGCTACGGCCGCAGCAATTATCGCGACCGTGTGGCCATTGACAAAGGCCGGCGACTGATGAGTCCGAAGCGTAACGACACGCTCAGTATCAAGGTGTTGGGCGGTCCTGTGGTGCCTGTCCAGCTCGACATTGTGAAGAACTCGGGGATGCTGCTGACGCCCGAAGAACTGGGGTACTACACACTCCAGATGGAGGCGCCGACAACCATCGGCGACCGCTGGCAATACGTGGTGAGCCTGTCGCCCTGCGTGCCGCGACCCTACGCGCTGTATTTCGGCAAGCTGTATATCGACAAGGAGACGCTGGCCTTCACACGGGCCGACCTGACACTTGACATGAGTGACCGCCAGAAGGCGACGGACATGATGCTGGTGAGGAAACCGTTGGGTGTGCGCTTCCGCCCCAAGGAGCTGTCGCTGTTGGTAGACTACCGCCGGGGGGATGATGGCGTCACGCGTATCAGCTATATACGCACGACGTTCCGCTTCAACTGCGACTGGAAGCGGCGGCTCTTTGCGACGGCGTTCACCGCCTGTTGCGAAATGGCGGTCACGAGCACCACCAACAACGATGTGCAGCCCATCCGCGGCCGCGACTCCTTTGACCAGCGCGACGCTTTCTTCGACCGTGTGGACTACTTCCGCGACCCTGCTTTCTGGCAGGATTACAACATCATCGAGCCGACGGAATCGTTGGACAAGGCCGTGCATCGTCTGCTGAAGAAGTATTAAAAGGCTCCAAAGATTTTGGCCGTTCGGAAAAAAACAGTATCTTTGCAGTCCTAAAACAAAAAAGAGATGGCAAAGAAAGACGGGGAGCTGACCCCGATGATGAAACAATTCTTCGACCTGAAGGCAAAGCATCCCGATGCTGTGCTGCTGTTCCGTTGCGGCGACTTCTACGAGACCTACTGCGAAGATGCCGTAACCGCAGCCCGCATACTCGGCATCACGCTGACGCATCGCAACAACGGCTATAACAAGGGCGACGAGATGGCGGGATTTCCCCATCACGCCCTCGACACCTATCTGCCAAAACTGATACGTGCCGGCAAGCGCGTGGCCATCTGCGACCAACTGGAAGACCCGAAGCTGACGAAGAAACTCGTGAAGCGAGGCATCACGGAGTTGGTCACGCCGGGTGTGGCTCTCAGCGACAACGTGCTGAACTACAAAGAAAACAACTTTCTTTGCGCTGTTCACTTTGGCAAGTCGGCCTGCGGCGTCAGCTTCCTCGACATCTCTACGGGTGAGTTCCTCACGGGTGAGGGCACCTACGACTACGTTGAGAAGTTGCTGGGAAATCTGGCCCCAAAGGAGGTGCTCGTAGACCGTACACGCAAGCGTGACTTTGAGCAGAGGTTCGGCTCGAAGTTCTTCACCTTCGAGCTCGACGACTGGGTGTTTACCGAGCAGAGTGCGATGCAGAAGTTGCTCAAGCACTTCAAGGTGAAGTCGATGAAGGGCTTTGGCGTAGACCACCTGAAGAACGGCATGATTGCCGCAGGAGCCATCCTGCAGTACCTGGAGCTGACACAGCACACGCAGATAGCCCACATCACCTCGCTGCAGCGCATAGAGGAAGAGAAATATGTCAGGCTCGACAAGTTCACTATCCGCAGCCTGGAACTCATACAGCCGATGCAGGAGGACGGCAAGTCGTTGCTCGACGTCGTAGACCGTACGGTGAGCCCGATGGGCGGCCGACTGATGCGTCGCTGGCTGGTATTCCCGCTGAAGGACGAGCGGCCCATCAATGAGCGCCTCGACATTGTGGAATATTACTACCGCGAACCAGACTTCCGTCAATGTGTTGACGAGCAACTGCATAGGGTGGGGGACTTGGAGCGTATCATCTCGAAAGTGGCCGTCGGGCGTGTGTCGCCACGAGAGGTGGTCCAGCTGAAGACGGCGCTGCAAGCCATTCAGCCCATCAAGACGGCATGTCTCTACGCCTCGAACGAGGCGCTGCGTAGGGTGGGGGAGCGGCTGAATCTCTGCGAATCGCTCCGCGACCGTATTGAAAAGGAGATACAGAACGACCCGCCACAGCTGGTGCAGAAGGGTGGGGTGATACGCGACGGCGTGAACGCCGAGCTGGACGACCTGCGGCACATCGCCTACAGCGGTAAGGACTACCTGCTGCAGATACAGCAGCGCGAGGCCGAGCAGACGGGCATTCAGTCGTTGAAGATAGGCTATAACAACGTCTTCGGATACTACCTCGAAGTGCGCAACACGTATAAGGACCTGGTGCCGCAGGAATGGGTGCGCAAGCAGACGCTGGCTCAAGCTGAGCGATACATCACACAGGAGCTGAAAGAGTATGAAGAAAAGATACTGGGCGCCGAGGACAAGATACTATCGCTGGAAACGCGACTCTTTGGTGAGCTGGTGATGGCGATGCAGGAGTTTATCCCGCAGATACAGATCAACGCCAATCTTCTGGCACACCTCGACTGCCTGCTGAGCTTTGCCAAGACGGCTGAGGAGAACCACTACGTGCGCCCGGTGATTGACTCGACAGAGGTGCTCGACATCAAGCAGGGACGACATCCCGTCATCGAGCAGCAACTGCCGCTGGGCGAGCAATACATACCGAACGACATCATGCTCGACGACGAGCGACAGCAGATCATCATCATTACAGGACCGAATATGGCCGGTAAATCGGCGCTGTTGCGACAAACGGCCCTCATCGTGCTGCTGGCCCAGGTGGGCTGCTTCGTGCCGGCAGAGGCCGCGAAAATAGGCCTGGTGGATAAAATCTTCACCAGGGTAGGGGCCTCCGACAATATCTCGTTGGGCGAATCGACCTTTATGGTGGAAATGACGGAGGCGTCGAACATCTTGAATAACGTGTCCAGCCGCTCGCTTGTCTTGTTCGACGAGTTGGGGCGCGGCACCTCCACCTACGACGGCATTTCGATAGCGTGGGCCATTGTCGAGTACCTGCACGAGAACGTAAAGGCGGGGCATCCGCGTACGCTCTTTGCGACGCACTACCACGAGCTGAACGAGATGGAGAAGAACTTCAGCCGTATCAAGAACTACAACGTCTCGGTGAAGGAGGTCGACGGCAAGGTCATCTTCCTGCGCAAGCTGGAGCGGGGTGGGAGTGAGCACTCGTTTGGTATCCACGTGGCCGAGATTGCCGGCATGCCGCGCTCTATCGTGAAGCGCGCCAACGTCATCCTGAAGCAGCTGGAGGCCGATAATGCATCCGTCGGCACCGTTGGCAAGCCTACGGCAGAAATCGCCAACAGCCGCGAGGGCATGCAGCTCTCGTTCTTCCAGCTCGACGATCCTGTCCTCTGTCAGGTCCGCGATGAAATCCTCGGCCTCGACGTCAACAACCTGACGCCGCTCGAAGCCCTTAACAAACTCAACGACATCAAAAAAATCGTCTCAGGAAAGTGAGACGATTTTCTTTTTGTCTTTTTGTCGTTCTGTCGTTATTTCGACATGTCGACATTTCGTTATTTCGTTCTGTCGACATTTCGTTATTTCGACAGACCCTTCTTTGCCCTAATCATACAGACGACGCCCACGATGATAAACGGTATCGAGAGAATCTGTCCCATATCGATGGGCAGCGAGGCCTCGAAGGCTTCCTGAATCTCCTTGGTGTACTCGATGAGGAAACGGAACGTGAAGATATAGGTCAGGCAGAAGCCGAAATACCAGCCCGTGCCAATCTTCTCGGGCATCTTCTTATGGAGCACCCACATGATTAAGAAGAGTAGGGCGTAGGCGATGGCCTCGTAGAGCTGACCAGGATGGCGGGGTAGGGTGTCGACCTTTTCAAACACGAAGGCCCAGGGCACTTCCGTTGCCTTACCGATAATCTCAGAGTTCATGAGGTTGCCCAAGCGGATGAAACAGGCCGTCGTGCCTGTGGCGATGGCGATATTGTCGAGTACCGTCCAGAGGCTCAACTTCGTCCGCTTGGTGTAGAGCCAGAGGGCGAACATCAGTCCGGCGGTGCCGCCGTGGCTGGCCAGTCCGGCGTAACCCGTCATCTTCCATGAGCCGTCCTGCATGATGTGGATGGGTAGGAACATTTCTACAAAACCCTTGAACGACGTGAGGAAGTAGTCGGGCTGGTAGAAGATGCAATGGCCCAGGCGGGCACCGATGAGGATGCCGAGGAAGCAATATATGAACAAGGGGTCGAACAGCTCGTCCTTGATCTGCTGCTCCTTGTATAAACGCTTCACCACGAAGTAGGCTAAGGCCAGGCCGATAAGCCAGCACAGGGAGTACCAGCGGAACGTCAGAGGCCCTATGCTGAAGGCCTCGAGTGAGGGGTTCCAAATGATGTAGAGTAGGAGGTTTGTCATTATGATGATGTGCGTGTTGTTTACAATTCGCGTGCAAAGTTACGAATAAGCGGGCGAACTGCCAAACAATTCGCCCGCTTTTTTTGCTGTGCCGCTATTCATTGGAGAGGCCGATGATATAGAACGACCAGTAATAGTCATCACTATCCCCTAAGGCAGGGAATGCGCCGCGATATAAACTATGGACGCTGGGGTTGACTCCTAAATTATCAGAAAATGGCAGGTCAGTATCCTCTGCTTCTGTCAGGTCCATCTGCAGGGCACTCCCGGTTGGCGTAGTAATGGTCTTGATGCTGAACGTGCATACCTCTTTGTGTGGCTTGTCATCATAGGTTATGTTACCAACGTCGTCAATCCATTTCCTAGATGTATAGGTAAAGGTAATCTTATTGCTCTGGCTCAAAGTCCATGAACCTAGGTATTCGGATTGAAGCCCGTGGGTGCCTGGTTCAAGAATGGAGAGTGAATTTCCATTTACTTCTTCAGCCTCGTATTTGCGTATGTAGAAACTGCCGTCATCATGGAGGCGAAGCTCATAAAAATCATGGAAGTCCCATCCTTGAAGTACGGGTTGCGTGCGCCAAAGCCCTACCAGCCCCAGTGGCAACGAGCTGCCTTTCTGCTCTACTTTCACCTCGACAATCTCCATGTCGTCGCCGCTTTGTTCGTTCCAGGCACCGATGGCCAAGGTACACGAGCGGTTCTCCGAGCTGCTGTTCGGCATGACGAGCACCGTCACTTCGCCCTTCTCGTCGACATCTACGCGGCACCATTCTTCGGCCTCGTCCTCCTGCACAACGGCCGCAACGAACAATCCCTTGTAGGTCACCTTGAAATACTTCTCACCGCCGTCGGGCTCAAACTCCAGTTTTTTCGTCGTCGTGCTGATGGCAGGCTTCTCTGTTTGGTCTTTGTGTTCCACTTCCACGTTCATGGTTTCGGTGGTGGAACCCTCTATGACCACCGTCTTTCCGGCAGGCACGGTGACACGCTCCGTATGTTTGTCGCCCGACTTGTCGATGGCCGTGATGCTCATTTCCGTGCCGGCGGGCAGGATGACGGTGGTCTTCCCATTCTTGTCGGGCATGCCGATGCTGATGTTCTTGCCATCCTTGTCCACCGCTATCACCACGTCTGCTGGCGTCTGTTTGTCCTTGTCGGTAAATTCGGCAGCACCTTTCTTCGTATTGTTGGCTATTGATTCAGGCTCTGGATTGATGGCCGTTTTACTCACGAGGTTATCCAACGTTTCAGCTATGCGCTCCTCCACGTCGCCCGTAACGCCCAGCAGCAGTTCCTTCTGCCCGTTTTCAAGGATGTCGCCATAGAATTTATTGCCGCCGTCTACAGGAGCTTTCCCGTAGTGGTTGTAGACAGTCTTCGCAATAGAGGTTACCGTGTGGGTGATAGCCCCTGCTGTAGAACCGCCGCTTTTGATGCTGTCGGCCAGATTCGACACGTTACCCAGTATTTCCATCGTCTCGGCGGCGATGGTTCCCGTCGGGGTCAGGTTAAGCACCAGGTTCACACCCGTCATAATCATGGGAACGGCAATTGAGCGTATCGTACTGCTACGGTTCACGCCCAGCTCCTCGGCTGTTTCTACAAACTCGTAGTCGTTTCCACACATCATGTCGCCGAAGATGGTGCAAGCGCGGCTGTCGAATTCACCTCTGCTGAACTTGTTCCACCAGTCGGCATAGTCCGTGGCTCCGCGCTGGTGGGCTGGGTCAAGCAAGTCATAGCGTTTCTTCAGCCAGGCGGCATCGTTGGCGTGTCCCGATTGCTGCACGACGCCCACGATGGCGGCGCGACAAGCCTTGCCCGACATTTTCAGGTAGCCAAGCAGTTTGACGGCTGTGTAGAAGGGGATGTTGTCGAATCCGCGTGTGGTGGGCGAATTGGTGCCCATTGCTCCTGATGTCCCTAATCGTTGAATGGCTGTTTCATAGTCGTCAGCATTTTCTACGATCTCGCCCAGCACTTCATAGAAGTGTTTGGCCGAGGCATTGCTGAAGTCGTAGGTGGAGAAGAGCGGCTCCTTCCAATCGCCTGAGGCCATTTTGATATACTGCAACTCCAGCAATTCGTACTTCGACAACAGGTCCACCAGCCCTTGAGCATCGCTGCGAAGGCCGGTAGCTGATAAGTATTCTTTGTACTCTTTACTGACAATGGCCTTTGATGGCTCATCATTTGTGCGATCTTCTTCTTTATCTTTATCGCAAGCGGTGGCTAATCCAGCCATGCACAGCACCGTGAGTACTGGCAGCATCCAATGTTTAATGATGTATTGCTTCATAATCTTCAATCTTCAATCCTCAATCTTCTTGAGATGCTTTCTGTGCCAGGGTTCCATATCGCGACGGGGCTCAGCCCGTCGCCGTCGGTGCCGATGCTGATGTTCTCAATATTGCCGTCTTCATCAAGATCGACGTGAGCGAAGTGTAGGTTCTTGATGCTGCCGTTGTCAATCTCGCCTGTGATGACGGTGACCATAGAGAACTTGATGAAGCCGTAGTCTATCACTTGGATGTTCGACAGGGTGAAGAAGTCGCTATATCCGCCGAAGTAGCACAGGTAGTCGTCGGCAGCCGTGTTGATGTTCTGCTCGATGAGGTGAGAGTAGTAGCTCATACTGGCCCTGTCGGTTCTGCCTGAAATAGTCGAGAAGTTGAAGACAAGACGGTCGATATGCGCCGCTGAACCACCGCTCTCGTTATTGCTCTCATAGATGGTGTGGAGCGGCTCCATGATATATGTGCCATTGAGACGTGGCGGCTCGTTGCCTAAGTAGATGGGCATGCCGTGGGCCCTCAACGCGTCGAGGACGGCCTGCGAGGGC
>Ga0310697_10002692_pt1 | contig 18553 bp, 24 predicted proteins | sample 172DNAGHGlowgp2_FD_203883 | JGI IMG/M metagenome (GOLD analysis project Ga0310697, IMG submission 203883) | Sheep rumen microbial communities from Palmerston North, Manawatu-Wanganui, New Zealand - 1728 DNA GHGlow gp2 (v2) (version 2) | ecosystem: Host-associated > Mammals > Digestive system >... | reverse complement strand
GGACTGGTAAACGTGACGGTGAACGCCACGGTTGCAGGTACTACTGCAATGATGGAATCGTTTTTGACGCAGATTGGAACGCAGCGGTCAACATTGCACAACGTGCAAACCACCCGGCCACGACAGTTTTGCCGATTGATGGCAAAATGAAAGCCCTGGTCGGCAAGCCTAAGTCAACAGGCTCAACGTCAGTGGCTTAAACGCCTATGACAAGCCCACGAATTCATTCGTGGGTAGTTGACATTTTTTCTTTTATTATTAATATATACAAAAAAAATCAAAAATTCAAATAACTATTTATTATAAAATTAATAGTTATGAGCGAAAGAGTTAGTTTTGTTGTTGGCTCACACGCCTTTTTTTCTAAATTTCCTGATTTTGAATCAAAAGATAAGGATTTTTTTATAATGGCAGATAAAACGCCTAACAATAAAAAGCATACACATATAATGATTGGAAAAAAAGACTATTTCATATACAGGACAATGACAAAAATGGAGTTAATTGATACTTTTATTAAATCAAAATTAAGTATGCAAGCATCTTGTTTTCTTGTTCCTGAAGTGATAAAATACTTTGGAGTCACAATGACTGACCTTGATATTTTACAAAATGTTTTTTATCATATGGACTATAAGCATTCATATATTAAAATGATATATGACTATTACAGAAAAAATAATGGGTTCTTTTTAACAAGCAAACAATTAAAAACTGTTTATGATGACTATAAAAGCAAGCGTGTTAATAGCGTGGAGAATACAAGCGGCAAAAATCCTCAGTGAATTCGTGCAAATTCTTGTATCTTACAATACTTTCACAATTGCTTGAATTACATATATCATCAACAGATTTTCCTTCGTTATATGGTGCATCAATCAATATTCCATGCTTAGCGTTTGAACCTAAAAAGTTCCAATCGTTGTCATCAATAAGGTAGTCGCAAATTAATTTCGTCTTGTCCTTGATAAACATAATTCCATCATATTCAATTCCGTTTTTATCAAGCCATTCCAATGTTTGCACTTTGTTATTTGTTGATTTTTGGTATGTTATGATTATTATATTAGCCAATTTGGATAACTTGTTTATGTCTTCTTTTACATTATCAAATGGCTTTGCATTTAGGAATATTTCATCTGAATGTAATTGGAAAAACCAATGGCTCGCTGAAACGCCTGTCTCAGATTCAATCCTTGGAAACGTGATTTCCGTCCTGTAGTCATTTATGTCACAGATTTCCTTGTTATCTTTAAAGTTTTCGTTGTATAAATCAACCATGATTTGAAGGTTATTCCTCAAAACCCCATCAACGTCAATACCAATAGTAAATTCTTTCATAAAAAAACAAATTTGTATTAATATACAAAAATTGTTTTAAAAAAACAAAAAGCCCCAATTTTTATTGAGGCTTCTCTTCTAATATAAAAAATATCACTGTTCCTACTTGGTATATTTCTTTAATTGTTATTTCATCATTACTCCATCCTACTGACATGTATGGCCCACCTTCGGTATCAACAGACAAAATCTTTTTTGTTGATGGGTCAAAATTCAAATAAATTGGCATCCAAGATTCTTCTGGCTTGAAAAGATAGTTTTTCCCAAATGATTGTACAAAATGGTGTGTATGGCCATATCTGTCACTTTTTACATCGTAACTTTTTTCCATATTTGTAATTTTTTATAAATATAATTCAAATTTAGAAAATTAATAATATTCGCCAATAAATTTTCTTTCTTCAAGTCCGTTCTCGTTAGTTTGAAATCCATAAACATCAATAAATGAATCAGTTGCTGCGGTCCATTCACCATGTTTTTTTGATTCTTGAAGCATATCAGCTGAAAATCTAACCTCTTGAATGTCATCAAGTTCATATTCTTTAATGAAGTCAATGCACAATTGAACCATTCGTTCTTGCAATTCCTTTATGTTTGTAAATGTTGTTTTTGGGTTTTCGTATTTTTTGCATTCCCAATCAGGCCAATGTGTCCTAATTCTTTTAACAAATTCTTGTTTCTCTTCGTTTGAAAGATTAATGAAACTTTCTGCAAGTTGCTTTACGTTTTCCATTACAATAATATTTAATTTCTATATACAAATAAAATATAATATAAGCAAATTAAAAACTATTTATTAATAACAATATTTTTTTATGAGTTGGAATGTTTTTATAGTTAATGTTGTTTATGATGATAATAGTCCAGTAGAGAATGCAAAGGTTGTTTATAATTTTGATGGCCAAAACCAATATTATACTGGCTATACAGGCGGTGATGGACTACTTAAAATAGTAGCAGAAGGCGCTCAAACTAACTATACAAATTCTAAATTAAATATTTTTGACGAAGAATTGTATTTAGAATCAAGGGACAATAATATAACAATACGAGAAGGAAACACGTATACGTTTGTTTTAGATTGTAGTGATATTGGACTCACTTATAAAGCGTCAATTTGTCTTATTGATTATTTATATTATTCAATATCTATATCAGATTATCCGATAGTATATCAATATAAATTATATTACAAAAACGACCAAAATGATTATGTATATCAAACGGGAGGAACGTTGAATCATGAATGGCTTAATTTTAATAATTATAGAATGCCAACAAATTCCATTAAGATAGAATTAATAAACGATGAATATGTTTCATCTCCATTTGAAAGATATTTTGATTATTCTGACAATGGAGGCAGTGCTATTGTTTTTTTGAGGGTTCTAAAGTCATCTTATGTTTTAAATCTTATTGATATTAATGATACAATAGATTGGCATGAACGTGGAAAAAATTTACTTGAATGTGATGTGACATTTTTTGGATACGATGAACATTATAGCTTAATAGTTTCTTCTACAACAATATCAGCAAATCCAACTCGTATTAATGTTGATGTTAATTCATTATACTCAGTGTCACCCACAGCGCCAAATACAATATATAATTTAAAAAACCCACAAAAAAATTCATTTAAAGTTACTAAAAATCATTATAATGATTATCAAGCTAACTGTTTCATATCTGCAAATACAGATATAGAATTTTTTATAATCGAAAGCGGAAAAACAATAAATGACCCTGCTATAATTGAAAGAGAGCCTAATGTTTGTATGACAAATAAAGATTTGTATGATTATCTGATTTCATTAACAGGACTTAGGCCTGATTTACCTGAAGGATATGAACCAAATAGAGTTGGAATTTCGACTCGATGGTTTACATATTTATGGACAGATTCGATAAGAAGATATTTAGACCCTGAATATCAAACAATATATCCTGATACAGTTGAAAATTTTAAAACTTTGTTTGTTAATCAATTAAATACGCCAAGAGTGTCAACTGTATATACAAATCCAAGTTCCATAGAAAACAGTTATACATTAGACAAACTTCATGGATATGTTTGGGATAGGTGTTTTATACCTATTTCTTCTGATACGATTGATAATTGTCTAACTTTTGTTCCAATCCATGAAAAAAATGAAAATATTATTCCAACAGTTTCTTTAAATAAAATTGGCAATCCAAATGATGTACAAATTGAATATCGTATAGGAGAAAACGGGTCTTGGAATAGTTATGTTTTTGACACAGAAATATCATTTAATGACAGAATAAGTTTTAGAAGAGCTCTTTCAAATACAGGAATAACATTTTCAAGTGTTAATGGATATTATAATTTTCAAACAGAAAACAATGGTTTACAAATTGTTCTTTCAGGAAGTGTAACATCACTTTTAGATGGAAAAGGCAAAAACGATACGGAATTAAGTAATTCTTGTTTCATACATTTGTTTGATGGTTGTAATATAAGTCAAGCACGTTATTTAGAACTTCCAACTAATAATTTGACTAGTAGATGCTATGAGTCAATGTTTTTTAATTGTGATTTATTAACAGTGGGACCTGATTTACCTGCTATGGCATTAGCAAATAGTTGTTATCAAAGTATGTTTGAAAATTGCATATCATTAATGACTGCCCCTGAATTACCTGTCACTGATTTAACGAATTATTCAAGTTGTTATTTACAAATGTTTGCAGGGTGTACATCATTAACAGCAGCACCTAATTTACCGGCCACCGCACTTTCACAAGACTGTTATTGTAGTATGTTCATGGGATGTACTTCATTAACTGAAATTCCACAAGTTTTACCGTCACTAACGTTATCTCCACGATGTTATTTACAAATGTTTGAACATTGCAGTTCGTTAACAACTACCCCTTCGTTACCTTCTACAAATTTGGAAGGTGCTGATAGTTGCTATTTTAGTATGTTTTTAGGCTGTAATTCATTAACAGCAGCGCCTAATTTGCCCGCTACTACTTTATCACCTTATTGTTATGGACAGATGTTTAGTTCGTGTATAAATATAACAGCGATGCCTTCTTTATTAGCAGATTCGTTAACAGAAGGATGTTATCAACGTATGTTTCAAGGATGCACTTCATTAACTGGTGTTACAAATTTATCAGCACGACTATTGGCAGTAAAATGTTATGAATCAATGTTTGAAAATTGCAGTTCGTTACAAACGCCTCCGCAATTAAATTCAGCATCCGGATTAATGGATGAATGCTGTAAAAAAATGTTCAAAAATTGTACAAGTCTTGAAACAATACCGACAAATTCAATACAAAGATGGCAATCTTTAGGGGTAAGTTGCTTTGAAGAAATGTTTAGAGGATGTTCTTCTTTACAATTATTACCTCCAATTCTCCCTGCTATAACAGCAAAAGATTATTGTTACAAAGGAATGTTTGCCTATTGTAGTAATTTAAATGTTAGAAATACTGGCTTTTCTATTTTAGCAAACAATCTTCAAAACACTTCTGGCGCTTGCGAATCAATGTTTGAAGGATGTGTGTCTATGACTAGTGGTATAACAGCAGATTCAGTAAAAATTGGACCAGACTCTTATAAAAGAATGTTTTATGGGTGTTATAATATGTCTTATATAAAACAAAACTTTTCAGCAACAACATCTGGCGTATTTAGTTCAATTAATTCAGATAATTTTACTAAAAATTGGGTTTATAATGTTTCTTCAACTGGAACATTCATTACAGTAAATGAAACATGGTTTAATTCTTATGCGTTTTATGGGCCAAACGGAATACCAAATAACACTGGATGGAGAATCGGCGTTTAATAAAAAGATAAAAGGAGTTAATGACTCCTTTTATCTTTTTAACATTTTTTCATTGAAAAGTATTATTGCCTTTTTCATATCATCAGGAAGTTTGTTTTTCATATCTTCCATAATGAAATGTGGTAATCCGTAATATGGCTCTGCTATGCTACAAGCCATTGCTGCAATTGTATCTGAATCCCCGCCAATCCATATTGATTTTCTGATACAATCAATAAAGTCACGGCTTTCAAGAAAACAAATAATTGCTTCAGGAACAGTAACTTGGCAAGTTGCATCGAAATTATGTGATTTTGTCCCTATTTCTGTTATAGGTTTTGACAGGTCATATTTGAAATCTTCTTCCAAAATACGTTTCATATCTTGCTTACCTGCTCCACTTCTTGCAAGGTATATTGCTTCTGCTATTGCCTGAGCGCCTTTTATACCTTCTTCATGGTTATGTGTGACTTCAGCTGACTTTTTAGCCAAGTCAAGACATTCTTCAAGTGTGTTTGCATAAAATGCACAAGGTGAAACTCTCATACCGGCTCCATTGCCATAACTATTTATTGGCTTATCGGAATCACTCAGAACCCAAGTTTTAAACCTTCCTCCATACCCAGCGTCAGGATAGTTTGTTGCCCAATTTTTAAGATATTCAATTAATTCTTTGGAGTTTTCTCCACCTGTTGAAACAAGCCATTCCATAATAGCAACGGTAAGCACCGAATCATCGGTGAACTTACCGTTTTTTAATATCTCAATGCTATTAGGGCTTTCTTCGTGAGTATTGTTCCATTCGTAAATGGACCCACAATAATCTCCAATTAAAGCACCAATGTATTGCATTATTTACGATTAATTGTAATCTTTATTGAGCCAGTTTTTGTATGTGTTTTTCTATTATCATAATGTATCTTGTTTGAGACATCACGATTCTTGTCATATAATTTGGATTTGTCACTATCAGTGCAAGCGGTAAACCTCCCTTGTTCGTCTCTTGGCTGAGCTTTTGCCTTTGCAGAAAACACCTTACGAATCAAATCTTTATCAACGTCAATTTCAAAGTCCTTTGGGGTATTAACGTATTTTTTAATGTAATTGTTATTGTGGTCAATAACTCTTTGTGCTTTAGTGACAAATTTTATACCTGCCAACACAAATTGCTTTGCATCTCTAACGGCATTCTTAACCTCAGTTCTTACTTTCCAATAAATCTTGCTTTCAGCACGTGCCAATGCAATTTTCTTTCCAATTTCAGGATTGAATGTGTCTTTTTCATCGCATTTTGCATACCCTTTTGCAAATGTTCTGAAATTATACATAAATTGATTTCCAGAGATTCCTGTCGGGACAATCACATCACAGGTTAAATAACACTTAACAGTCTTGCTTTCCTCATCAATAGTGTACTGAGGCTTCTTGGTAAATCTTACCTTAAAATCATCTCTATAATTTTTCATAACAATAAAATTTTAGTTTTTCTTATTTATCTTCTTTTACTTCATCAATATACAAATTTTCTTTTTTAATTCCAAGTGTATCAACAAATTTTTCAAGTGTAAGGTCACAATATTCATCAATCCAATCTGTTACGTAGTACAGCTTTTTGGAACCTGCAATCAATCCAAATATAATCGGGTCTTTTCTTTTGGCCCTTTCGTATTCAGTCTCTTTGTATGCAGTCTTTGCTGGGTCATAATGTAAAACAACATAATTATCGAATATTTCAAGTTCATTTAACTTTGAAATTTTTTCAACAACTTCTTGTGGTATTGGCCTCGAAAAGTTTTTGATATAATCCAAAGAAAGCCCCTTTTCGCATTTTTTTATAAAGTCAACAATTGTTGGCTCATCAATGACGTAATAGTACCCCTCGGCAAACAATACTGATTCATATTTGTTTGTAATAAGTCCCTTTAACAGTTCTTCTTGTAATGCAGTTTGACCCATATCCACAGCGTTATGCAATGCCCTTAGATAATTGCTAACCCTATCTCTATATGTAAATGCTGATTCTTTCGACGTTGCCTTTACAAGCGAGAAAAACTTAATTGCATCGAATTCATAGTTTTCATCTTCTTTAGTATTCTTTTTAAAGATTTTAGAAAAGAGATTTTTAATCTTACTTTCTTTTCTTTCTTGTTGGTTGGTTGAATATATAACACTATCATTTCTTGTACTACCAAATGAACCATACCCAGCCATTACATATTTAATCTTTTTTTCTACAATTAGTTTTGTCAAGTCTTTTATTCCTGCTGAGGCAATTTCATCAAAATTAAGGCCCTCTGGCGTTTGATATAATGGCAACCATCTAGTGCCAACGCCAATGTCTGAATCAACATCTGAAGAACTTGTTTCTTCAATATTAGGAGTGCCTATGCTAAATGTGTCATTAAAAGTTACCGTATTTTCAATTGGAGATTGTGTTTTTTCTTCATCTTTTTCTGCATTTCTCCATTTTTGCAAATTTTTGTTAATACTAACACCGTCATCAAATAATTTAAGGTGACGTTTATCTTCTGTTAAAAGTTCCCTACTCATTGTCAATTAAATTTAATTCGTTAATCAAGTTATTTCTATTTTTTTCATTTGTCAAATCACATCCATTAAATGCTTCCCATACGTGCCTTGTGTATGAAGTATTATAAAGCATTGCCCCAATGTTTTCATCTTCATTAAGGTTAAATGTCTTTATTGTTTTCTTAATGAATCTTCCGTATTTTTTACCATCGTCAAACTCATTCCAATCAATGTTTTTTTCTTGCTTTAGCAATTCCACTTGTTCGTCTGAATTCTTTGACACAAGAACCTTGTGTGGAAGATATGTTTGACAAGTCTGTTGTTTACTATTTCTAATGCAGTCAATGTTTCTGAAAAGAAGCCACGCCATAGCATCGTTAGCGTTGTCAACATTCCACACTTTACAATCAAATTGATACAGTGGCGATGATTTTACGTTTCCAATACACATTGCCAACACATCACTTGAACTTGTACAAGTAGGTATATCCTTTAAACGGTTAACCATCATAACTTGTGAAAACTTCGATGTGGCAAGTGATGCAATAATACTTTGCATTTTACACATTCTTCCGCCAAAAAACACATCACCTTCTGGGTCATTCTTCTTGATAATCAACGAAATTTCATCGCTTTGCGTGTATGCAAAAATACATCCTTGGACTTCTTTACAAAGATATTTTGCTGTTTCGTTCATTGCATAGATAAAATCATCATCAAACGGCTTTTTGAATTTGTTCTTAATCATCTTTGAAAAAGAACGACCATCAACCATTGCAATTATATACTTATTTGTATCAAGAAAATAGTTTACTTCTTTTTGGTAAGCATAACATTTTTCTTTTAGTGACATATCATTTGTTTCCATAATTAAAATTTATGAATAATTGTTATATTTGGAAATTCATATTTAGTTGTGTTAAACAAACTATTTGTTGTAAAGACTTCTGTAATAATTTCATTATCAAGTCTTTCTTTTACTTTGTTGATTGTAGCATTAGAAATGCTGTTTTCAACGTGTGAGGCATATACATAGATATGGGATGCACCAATGGCTTTTAAAGCGTCTGCACTATATGCAAGAGTGCCACCATACGAAATAATGTCATCAATCATTAGTACAGATTTACCATCAAGGTAATTTTCCATATCATCAATACGTTCACCTTTTTGGCTGAAAATTTTAAGGCCGATAATCTTTCCAGTTCTCCAATCACGGTCTTTTTCTCCATATATGATGTCATAGCCCTTTAAACGAGGCAAATCCTTATATCTTTTCATTGCACCCGCATCAGGAAAATAAACAATAGTAGTTCCTTTGTAGATAGGCGTATCGTTTGTGTATTCGATTTCATCAAGAACGTCACCAATCATTTTATTTGGCGTAATGACTCTTACATTTTTAATTAAAGCAGGCGTAACATCTGAATGAGGGTCAAAAATCTCAACACGGTCAAATTCCAAATAGTTTATGAAATCACAAAAGTATTTCAACGTAAACACCTCACAATTAGATTTTGTTCTATCAAGCCTAGCATTTGGTACATATGGTAGTTTAAGAACCAATTTTGAATAAGTTTCAAATGTTTCTTTAATGTGCTTTGTTAAAAACAAAAGCATTGACATCTCATAATCACCTTCATACAGCCAAGTGATTGTTAGTTCTTTGTCCATTGGCCAATTAATCACGTCTTCATTGAAATTAAAAAGTCTCAGAGTGCTGTCAGGAAAATACTCTTTTTGAATTTCAAATCCATTTACTTTAATCATATTATAAATGTTTTAAGTTTATTGGAAATATACAAAATTGTATATAAAAAAACAAATTATTCAAAATTTATTTTATCAATATAAATATAGGACGGACTATTAGCGTCTTTTTCAGAAAGTATAACGTCTTTTCCGTCAATATAATCAGTCCACTTAAATCCGATTGAAGCTGGATTGAATCCAAGTTCACTTTCCTTATTATAGAAGTTATCGCATTTATATTGGAATATGGTATTATCTCGTAATGTTAAAAATCCATGCAAAAATCCTCTTGGGACAAATAGTTGCCTATGGTTTTCTTCTGACAAATAGGCAGTGTATATCTTATGTGTGCCTCCATATCTTGCATCAAGTATAACATCAAGAACTGCACCTTTTACTACATGTACTAATTTTGCTTGAGTAAATTGTCCAGTTTGGCAATGCATTCCCCTTAATACTCCGTATGAAGAACATGATTGATTATCTTGTACGAATGTAACGTTTGCCACTTTTTCTTTGAATTCTTTTTCATTGAATGATTCATAAAAATAGCCTCGTTCATCTTTAAAAATCTTAGGGCTAATCAATGCCGGCCCATTTTCAATTTTCCAAATTACTTCCATTTAATATTAATTCTGTTTCGATATTATCTCTTTCTTTTGAGATATTATCCATTATTTCGATTAAATTGTTGTATTGTCTAAGATATTTTGACGCTTTTCCGATTAATGAGCAATACACTTCATGCTCTTCTTTCAAATAAAACTTTTGTGCTTTTTCAAGATTGGTGAAGAAAATGCCTATGTTGTCTGAATCTTTACATGTGTCATAAACCATCAATCCACCTGAATCATCAAGGTTTAAATATTTGTATGTGTCATATACTTCAATGGATTTAACAACATGAGTTTCAAGTCTAATTCCAAAATCAGTCCCTTTATTTACGACATATATGTTGTCGCCTTCTTTTAAGTTTTTGAATTTCATTTTTCTTTCGTTTTAGTTTAATTTAAATACATTGTTATAATCGCTTAATCTTCTATATGTTTCTCTAGGTATCAATATATTAATTGGGGCTTCAGCGCCTTTTAACCATGCTGCAACGTTGAATTTAAGGCCATCTATTGTTTTTGTCCCATTCCATTTGTCAAAATTATCTATTATTTCGTTAACTTGTTCCCTTAAACGTTCTCTTGTCCATCCGAGAGATATAAGGTAGTTTTCTATATTGTCTTTTCTAACAACAATAACCTCAGCCTCTAAAATATCATCAACGCTTTCAATGTCCCCGCTTTTAGTTCTATCAATCCAAATTAGCACTAAAGAATTATTGACAACTTTGTCATTCATCCACCATCCATCGTGTCTTTCCCATTTACCATGTTTTTTTGCCCTCATTGACAATTCAAGGCAAAATGTGTCTAATTTTCTTCTTTCCATTGTTTCGCCTTCATATTTTGTTCCGGCATTTATGTAATTTTTCCTTGTTGCAGCTTTTTCGTCTGCTACATAATGAAACTTTCTTCCAGTAAACTCACAATCAACTCCAAGTTTTTGAGTTTCGGCATTTTCATTATGTGAATAATCAGGGAAACGAGAATATAGATTCTTTTCTAAAAATTCAGTCACAACATGTTCTTTACGCTTGTCTTCATTCTTCCTTTCATTATAACCCATCATTAAACATTTCTAACTCGCTTATTTTTATCCAAGCGGTAGAATGCGTGTCTAAAAATGTCATCAGTCCGCTAATACATCCTTCGTTTTTACGACAAGAAACTAAAAATCGTATGTTGTCTCCTTTCTGTTCATAGTCATATATGTACCATGAATCATTAAAAGGGTCAAAAATTTTTGAGCTTACATATGACGTTTCTGTCGAAATATTCGGAATATAAGGATTTGGATGAAGTTGTTTCCTATATTCTCCAACTTTTTCTAATTCTTTTTCACTATATGTGTCCATTATCTTTTCACACAAAAATTTGTAAAGCTTTGTTGACATAAAAATTTGGTCATTTAGTGAATTTATATTTTCTTGCGTCGGTTTAAGTTTTGATTGAAGTTCTGTAATTTCTTTATTAAGTGTCTGCTTATAAGAAAGAAGTTCAATCATTGTCTTTATCTTATTCATTTATCACGTTAATTTGGCATGACTTCATTGTTTCCAATGCAGCCTTATGTTTTTCAGGAGTTACACCTGCACAGCAAGAAGCATCAACTGTAATTGATGCCCTATCATATAAAATAGCCTTTTCCATTAGCACATTGCTAATAACACATATATCTGTGCAGAATCCTACATATTCAATTTCAAGTTCACCTTCAAACGCTTCATCGAGTTCAAGAAATTCAGCCATTGAAGTAGAACCAAACGTTGGTTTATAAAAATACATTACATTTTGGTTCTTGTAAACATCGGCATAAATAAGTGCGTCTTTGATATCAGGATTAATTTGCCATCCTCTTGTTTCTTTAATACAATGTTCCACAGGAAGCATTTTGCCTTCATTAGTGCTAAGGTAATTTTCATCGTGCGTGTCCATTGTTACAAGAATGTAATCGCCATCAAAGTCATTAATTTTCTTTACAATGTTAGGAACGGCTTTAATTGCATCCTCATTCCTTAATGAACCATCAATAAAATCGTTCTGGGTGTCAATGATAATTAAAATCTTCTTTTTGCTCATAATAAAATGATTTTTTCTTTAATATACAAGTTTTTGAAATAAAAACCAAATTTTTCAAAAAAAGTTTGTTTTGATTGATTTTGAGCACTAGTAATTATGGCAATCTTTTATTTAAAATTAAAATAAAAATTAAACTATAAAAATAAAAAAAATATAAGTTTTAATAGCACTAGTGCTGAAAAATAAATTTTTAGTTGACACAAAACGCATCCGATTGGGTGCGTTTTTTTTACAATTGTAAATATCATGCTATTTATATATGTAAATAAATTGATTAATTATGAAGATAAATCATCAAATGAACGATTATGGATATAACGAAGGCATTGAATTCTATGGACTAGTGCCTAAAGTTATGGAAGCTACTTCGATTAAAACAATTGGAGAAAATGAATTAGAAGTCATTGATTTTCAAGAAACTGCATGGGGGAATGCAGTGGACCCTGAACCAGAACCTGAGCCTGGACAACATGAATATGTTGACCTTGGCTTGCCATCAAAAACATTGTGGGCAAAGCACAACATACAAGATGCTGACGGAAATGAACTTTATTTCGCTTGGGGCGAGACAAGTGGATATACATCTGGGCAAGTTGGAACAGACAAGTATTTTTCATGGACTGGCGACAGTGCAGACTATAAGTATGGGATTTTTGATTTTGAAGCTGACCCCAATTATGGTATGACCAAGTACAACAGCGCTGATGGAAAGACTGAGCTTGTCTCAGAAGATGACGCTGCAACTGCAAATTGGGGTTCTGATTGGAAAATGCCGACAAAAGAGCAATTCGATGAACTAATATCAAGTGCAAATACAACCTCGGCTTTTACAGAGCAAAATGGAGTTAGTGGCTTATTGCTCACTTCAAAGGCAAATAATAATACCTTGTTTTTCCCTGCTGTTGGTCGCGTGGCAGACGGCGAAGTTGGCAATGTTGGGGACTATGGCTACTATTGGTCCGTTTCTTTGTATGACGATGATGTTTACTTTGCTTGGCTACTCTACTTTCTAGGCGAGAACTGTGTAGTGGACTACCTTTACCGTTGCTTTGGGTACTCTGTGCGCCCTGTTCGTTCAAATAACTAATAGTCAAAAGAATAATACGAAAGAAAAAAAGTGTTCCAAATTATTGGAATGCTTTTTTTGTGTCAATTGGTATATAGTTCCATATTTTTTTGTGTTTTTCCAAAAAAAATGTGTATATTAAAATTAAAAAATAAGAAATGAACGCATTTTTCTCGCATATAAGAGACTTTTTTAAAATAGTTGGGCACTTTATTAAAAACGTATTTAAACTTTTTAAAATAGCTTTTTTTAACAAATTAAAATATAATGTTGTTGATGAAGCATTAAATGGGCAATGGTTTGATTATGGATACTTATATAATATAGAGTTGGCAAAATTGATTGAAATGAGAGACGCTTTTAAAGAAAAAGGAATTTCTTCAGACAACGAAAAATATGTCAGACAAATGGATTTGGCTATTAAACTCCTTAAAATAGTAATTAAAGATTGTAACTATTTTCATTTTGATTGGACAAAGGGAGGATATGTTTGCGATGTGAAAGTTAATTTAAAAAATGCAAAAAGGTTTGTCAAAGATGAAGAAGTTATGGATTTTTATACGGAACGTTATCCTCACGAACTTTATAGGCTGAAAGCACAATATTTGTATCATAAACTTAGATTTTATTTTGAACAGTATTGGTGGGATTGATTTGCTTAATTTAAAAATAATTTGTATATTTGAATAAACTTAAAAATTTAAAAATATGTATAACTGCAATGCAATGTTACTCAAGGACTTCTATAAAATGTGCCATTTTTCTATGCTAGATAAAGGAATGACTAAATCTGTTTCCTATTACACGCCTAGGATGTCACGTGTTAATAGATGGAATAAAGTTGTGAATTTTGGACTTCAAGCGTTTTGTAAGGATTATCTTATTGATTATTTTAATGAAAATTTCTTTAATAGAAACGAAAATGATGTTTGTGCTGAATATAAATATTATGCAGATATGACAATGGGTAAAAACATTGTTGATGTTGAGCCAATAAGAAAACTTCACAAACTTGGGTATTTACCTATTGAAATTGTTTCACTTCCTGAAGGTGCTGAAGTTCCAATCCATTGTCCTATTTTTGGTATTACTAATACACACCCTGATTTTGCGTGGCTTGGACAAGCATTAGAATCATTAATTTCTGCCGAAATGTGGTATCCAATGATTTGTGCAACGGTTGGGCATACATATAGGGAAATTGTTAATAAGTGGTATGATAAAACATGCGATGACAATGTTCCACGTAGACGTGCTCTTGGAAATTTTGATTTCCGTGGTGACCAAGGCTTAGATGCTGCTTTAAAGGCAGGTGCAGGATGGTGTTTGTCATTTGTTAACACCGCCACCGTTCCTGTAATTCCTTATCTTGAAGAAAATTACAATTGCTGCTGTGGAAAAGAAGAGGTTGGATTTGGCGCTGTGTCTACTGAGCATTTTGTAATGTGCAGTAATTCAGCAAAAGATATAAAAGATAATCCTAATTATGAATTTTCAGATATTGACCCATATCGTGAACGTATTTTTATTAAAAGAATGCTAACAGAATTATATCCAAATACTTCATTTAGTTGTGTGTGCGATTCTTATGATTATTGGAATGTTGTTAAGAATATTCTTCCTACGCTTAAAGAAGAAATATTAAATCACAATGGGTGTATGCTTGTAAGGGGAGATTCTGGCGACTGCGTTAAGGTTGTAACAGAAACAGTATTTGAACTTTGGAAGATTTTCGGTGGTACGATAAATTCTAAAGGATATAAGGTTCTTGACACACATGTTAAAGCATTATATGGTGATTCAATCACAATTCAACGTGCAGAAGAAATTTATAAAATTCTTGAAGAAAATGGATTTGCTGCGCAAAATGTTTCTTTAGGCGTTGGTTCTTTTTCAATGCACATGATAGAAGAAGATGGTATTTTCAAAGGTTTTACGAGAGACACTTTTGGCGTTGCTATAAAGGCTTGTTATGCTGAATTTACAGATAAAAACGGAAGCGTAGAAAAACTTTCAGTGTATAAAGACCCTAAAACAGATAGGGAAAATGGTGGTGGAAATTTCAAAAAAAGCCAAAAAGGTTGTTGTATTGTAACATATGAAAATGGAGATTATAAGTTCACAGATGGGCACACTTGGGAAGAAGCATATCTTTCTCCAAATTTACTTAAACCAGTTTTTAGAAATGGTAAATTAATTGATGAAGAAACTCTTTCAAATATTAGACAGCGTTTAAATAAAAATAAATTCTAATAATGTAATAAAATTATCGAATAAAACTATTTATGTGATTAATAAATCATATAAATTAGTTGGTATGAAAATTATAATTGAGCGTTCAAATGATAACGAACATTGGATGGTAATGGTGCAAGATATGTTGGGCAAAAGGCCATATGTATCAACAAAATTTGACAATCCTGACAGAGCACTAGGTTATATAAAAGACGAATTTAGAGATTGTTCTGACTTTGAATGTGAAATAAACGAAAGGCTAAACGATGATAGAGATAAAAGCAATTGAGGAATTATCACTTAAAAATAACAAAGGTGATGATGATGTTTATGTTGAAGATGTTTCTGTTGAATATGGACAAGATACTGTAGATGAAGAAGAATATCAAACAATTAAATTGTCAACGGAAAACAACGGAGTAGCCAGATACATTAACATATCAACAGAAAAATGGTCAATTTCAGATATTGACGATTTGATACAAATATTAGAAGATTTTAAAAAGAGGGCATCTTTATGAAAGAAAATAATACTTATGCGGACATTGAAACATTGAAAAACATGTTTGAAACCATTAAAAGTGAATATCAGAAAAAATTCATTAATAATTATGGATTTGACGAAAAAGATTCTTATTGGATTGACAATGTTCTTTATATTTCAGATTATTATTTTGATTATTATGACGTGAAATATGCAGTTGATAATGACATTTCATACGAGTTTATAGATTGGTGGTACAATTATAGCCTCACCGTGTATGAAAATTTCTATGAAAAAGTATCTCTTAAAGAATACAAAAATGACATGATACCTTATAAAAAAGAAGATATAGAAAGGCTGCAAAAACTTCAAAAAGAAAAAAATCACATAGAAGCAGAAATTGATGATTTAATAACTGATATGAAAAAGACAGACTGAAAATTCAGCCCGCTTTTAATATTAATACGTTGTATATATGGAAATAAAAATTATAGAAGGCGATTTGTTGGATTCAAAAACCGATTTAATATTACATCAATGTAATATGAAATCAAAAATGAATAGTGGAGTTGCAAAAGCAATTAGAGAAAAATGGCCGATTGTATTTGAAAAATACAAGCAACTTTGCGATGCCAAAGGGCAAAAAATGGGTATGTGCCAACCTGTTAAAGTGTCTGATAGCCAAAGAGTGATAAACATGTTTTCACAAGACAATTATGGATATGATGGAAAAATGTACACTTCATATGATGCTGTTAATACTTGCCTTGGGAAAGTAAAGGAATATTGCGTTAAGAATGGATATAAAAGTATAGCACTTCCATATAAAATGTGTTGTTGCCGTGGAGGGGCCAATTGGGATGTTATAATGGCGATGATAAAGGCAAATTTTGAAGATACAGACATTACAATTGAAATATGGAAATTAGATAATGATTAACAAAGGCGTTCAATAGAACGCTTTTTTTTGTTTTTAATAAATTGTTTTTGTATATTACAATAAAATAATTTTATAATATGAGTAAAAGAGATTTATTGGTAGAACTTGGTTATGAAGATTCTATCGTATTTGAAAATCCGGATTATGATAATGCCATTATTGGCACTGATGATAAAATTATGTCATTTAAACTTGACAGTGAAGAAAAAGTTAAAGAAGTTACAGAAAATTGCATCCAATGGATTAGGAATTGGTTTGAAAAGAACGGAAAAGGATGCAATGCTGTTATTGGAATGTCTGGCGGAAAAGATAGCACTATTGTGGCCGCATTATGCTGCAAAGCTCTTGGCCCTGATAGAGTTATCGGCGTTTCAATGCCTGATGAAGGACAAGGAATTAATGGCGCTGAAGAAATTTGTAAATATTTAGGAATGAGATATATGTGTGTTCCTATTGATGGAATCACTAGCGTTTTTAATTTTGGATTTAACTTAGGCAATAATGCAATGTCAGAACAAACAAAGCAAAACATTCCTCCAAGAGTAAGAATGACAATGCTATATGCTATTGCACAAAGTATGAATGGACGTGTTGCAAATACTTGTAACCTTTCAGAAGATTATATTGGGTATAGTACTTTGTTTGGGGACAGTGCAGGCAGTTTTGCTCCGATTGCACAATTTACTGTTACTGAGTTGAAACAAATTGGAAGGTATCTTAGCATTCCAATCAATTGGGTTGATAAAACGCCTGATGATGGGCTTCCGAACAGCAAGCCTGATGAAGAAAAGTTTGGATTTACTTATTCATCCTTAGATATTTACATTAGAGGCGGTATAATTGACGAGACTACTGCTATGAAAATCGAAGAAATGCATAAAAAGAATAAGTTCAAGACAGACATTATAAGAATTCCATACTTCAATCCTTATGAATAAGTGTTTGGCATGATTTTTGATATATGACAGAGTTAGAATATTATTTAACTGCATCGTTATATGCAATGCAAGGAATGCAAGAAATGGGAGGTAAACTTGGAATAATTGCAGAATTAGTTCCAAATGAAGTTGCGGAGCGTTCATTTAAATTTGCAGATGCTATGCTTGAAGAGGCTAAAAAACGTAAAATATTTAGTGATAATTAAAAATAAATAAAAATGAAATATCCAAGAACATATCATTTACCATTTTCTCCTGGCACTACGAGTGATGACAGAATATTGCATGGAGACTGGTTTGCATTTTATAAAGGAAAAGAAGTTGTGTTTACAGAAAAATTAGACGGTGAATCAACCGCATTTAATGTTACTGATGTTTACGCACGTTCACACGGCGCTCCTACTCGCTCACCTTGGTCTCGCAACCTTTGGGACCCCGCAGATGGCTTATATTGGAAAATAAAACCATATATAGGCGAAAATGAAACATTATACGGAGAAAACCTATATGGAGAACATTCAATCCATTACAACAAGCTTACTTCATATTGGCATTTGTTTGGAATTAACGATGGCGAAAGATGGTATGGATGGGATGAAGTTAAGGAGTTTTCGCAAATAATTGGAGTTCCACATGTTCCTGAACTTTATAGGACAGTGTTAACCGATGAATCAGAAGTTAAGGCAATCATTGACGAAATTATGACACATCCTTCGACATATAATGATACTGAAAAAGAAGGTGTTGTTATGCGATTGACAAGTTCTTATGG
>Ga0310697_10002691_pt1 | contig 18560 bp, 16 predicted proteins | sample 172DNAGHGlowgp2_FD_203883 | JGI IMG/M metagenome (GOLD analysis project Ga0310697, IMG submission 203883) | Sheep rumen microbial communities from Palmerston North, Manawatu-Wanganui, New Zealand - 1728 DNA GHGlow gp2 (v2) (version 2) | ecosystem: Host-associated > Mammals > Digestive system >... | reverse complement strand
GCCTTTGTGCTGACACTTGCAACTATTGTAACCTGGCTTGTTCAGAAATATGTACTCGATGCCTTTGGACTGCAGTATCTGCAAACCATTGCTTTTATCCTTGTTATTGCATCGTTAGTGCAGATGGTAGAGATTGTTCTCAAGAAGGTATCGCCAGCTCTTTATCAGGCCTTGGGTATCTTCCTGCCACTTATTACAACTAACTGTGCTGTGCTGGGTGTTGCCATCCTCTGTATTCAGAAAGACTATAACCTGTTGCAGAGTGTGGTTTATGCTTTCTCTACAGCCATTGGTTTTGGATTGGCATTGACCGTATTTGCAGGCATGCGTGAGCAATTGGAATTGGTAAAGATTCCTAAAGGTATGCAGGGTATGGCCATTGTGATGCTCTCTGCAGGATTGTTAAGTCTCGCATTCATGGGCTTCTCTGGTGTAGATGGTGGACTGAAGATTCTATTTGGTCTGGATTAAGATTACATTATACATCATAAAAGAAATCCGCCTAACTTCATTAGCTAGGCGGATTCTTTTTATTTGTATTTCTCTATAAGCGTTTCAGCTTGGGTGTTCCCCATGTCTTTAGCCTTCTTTAGGTTTGGAATACCTTCTTTCTTATTTCCGTTCAAACATTGTGCTAAACCAAGGAACAGATACCCATCACTATCTTTAGGATTGATGCTGATACTTTCTTTTGCTGTCGTAATAGCATCGTCATAGAGTCCTACTCTTACTTCAAGTGAAGCCTTTTCAGCATAGTATAATGTTTCTTGTGGATTCATCTGTATCGCACGATTAATATCGTTGAGAGCCTGCTGGAAAAGACGTCCTTGGATTTCTGTCTGATGACGTACATAATAGAAGTTATCATTAATGGTAGCTTTCATCAGTTCCTCGTACTCATTCATATCACTTACTGCATCACGGTATTTTCCAGCATTACTTCGAGCTTGAGCTCTTGCCCATAAATAAGGGGCTGCTTCTTTCAAATAGGGTTTTGAAAACATATTAATTGTGCTATCCATCAATGCCAGCATGGTAGTGGTATCTCTTAGCATCTCTTTACATCTTGCAGCACTGAAGAACACCTCAGCACTTCTTAGTTCTGAAGTCGTCAGATTGTTGTAGATATCATATGCCTGATCATACTTTTGTTGGGCGAATAACACATGAGCCTCGAGTTGACGATAGACCGCTAATGGATTTACTTTGATAGCTTCGCGTACTTCTGAAAGTGCTTTATCCAAATTCCAAGCATCGAAAGGCTGAGCACTCTGGAAGATCTCTTTATGGTAAATCAGATTCGCAAAAGAGTAGTGGGCTTCATCTTTTTTTTCAGCTAATAGAAGTGCCTTCTTCATATCATTATCAGCAGCGGCAAAGTCACCGCCATTTGATGCTAATTGCGCACGATATGTATAGCCATCAGGTGCTTGTGGGAATTTCTGAATAAAGTCGTTCACCATCGTAGCATAAGTTATAGAATCTTGCTGGCTACTTGCAAGATAAAGTGCCAAAGTAGCATCTTTAATATTGTCAGGCAATTCTTTCTTGATCTGTGTAAGCTGGAGTGATGCCTCGTTCATACCAAAGGCTGAAATCTTCAGAGAATCTGCGAAAAGGGCACTGACAGCATAACTTAACGTATCTTGTGATGTTGCGGGTTGTTGCATGAGTCCAATAACCTCACCAGCATCATTTAGAAGTGGACAGCCAACAGCATTCTCTGGCATATTCATTGCTACCGTATAATAGGCATATTCGCTTTGAAAGGTCTCTGCTTTACGAATAACTCCTTTCTTCAAGTTCTTTACCTCATGATAAGGGAGCAACCATGTATTAGTACCTTCAGAAGCAATCGATGAGCTGATAGCTAAAGGCTGCGACTTGCCGTCAACACGGAATTTTACAACGTCATACATGTCGTTAACTCCAATAATACTCTTTACTTGCATTTCCTTTCCTTGGGCATCAATGATTAAAGCGCGTGTTGCACCCTTGAAAGGTGTATAGTTACTCACTGCTTCGCCGTTAGAACCTGTAAAGAATCCATTGCTGCTGGCTATGAGAGAACCATTAGCATCGAATGTTTTTAGAGTAAAAACTGATTTCGTGGTCTTTTTTACCCAAGAGGGTTGGGAAAATGATGTGACCAGTGCAAATTGAAATGTGATTAATATTAATAAAATACGTTTCATCTTTATTTAAGTTTAAGTAATTCTTTTGCATTCTGTATGGCGGCATTGGTAATATCACTACCGCTAAGCATCTGGGCTATCTCTGTCACACGTTCGTCAGATGAAAGCTGACGCATCCGACTTGAGGTACCCTTTGCTGTTTCTTCTTTTTCAACTTTATAATGTATTGAGCCGAGGGCTGCAATCTGCGGTAAATGGGTAATACTGATTACTTGACGTTCATGCATTCCCATCTCCTGCATAATCTGTGCCATCTTCTCTGCTATTTTACCGCTTACACCTGTATCAATCTCATCGAAGATAATCGTAGGTAGTTTTACAGCACCACTAATCATGGCTTTTAATGAAAGCATGACTCGGGCAATCTCTCCACCAGATGCAACCTGGCTAATAGGTTGGAGTGGGGTAGAGGTATTAGCGCTAAAAAGGAATGATACCTTATCTTGTCCATTGTGACCAAGCGCCTCTTTCTCTATCTGAATACTAAATCTCACGTTTGGCATACCCAATGGTATCAAGCGGGATAGCATTTCCTTTTCTATTTGACTAGCAGATTTTTTGCGAAGTTTCGTTAAGGTATCTGCTTCTTTTTGTGCTTGAACCTTAAGCTTCTCAAGTTTTTTCTGAAGCTCTGACAGTGCTTCATCACTGTTTTCAATATTGTTAATCTGATGATGGAGTGATTCTCGCTTTTCGATAAGTTCTTCAACAGTCTCTACGTGGTATTTCTTTTCGAGATCATATAACTTATCAAGTCGATTATTGATGGAGTCCAATTCTGCAGGATTAAAGTCGATATTTTCCATCTGATGACTAATCTCCTGAGCAAGGTCTTTCAATTCGATATAGCTGCTGTCGATGCGTTCAATCAATTCTTTAGCAACTGGAAGTACATTTTCGATGCCCTTTAGTGCTGAGAGTGCATTACGGAGCGACTGTACCACGCCATAACCTTCAGCATTCAGTGCATTATCGGCTTCGTAAAGGGCACTTTTAATGTCCTCAGCATGCGTCATTGTCTCGCTCTTTTGTTCAAGTGCTTCCTGCTCGCCTTCTGTTAGATGAGCATTGGTAAGTTCATCAAATTGGAATTTTAGAAAATCACTATTCTGACGATTACGTTCTATCTCTTCTTCCAAAGCAGTTAACGCTTTTTGTGTGGCATGGTATTGAGCGAAAGTAGACTGATACTGACTAAGTTCTTTATTGTCATCTGCTAGAATATCTACCACACTAAGTTGGAAATCCTGCTTGTTTAACAGAAGATTTTGATGTTGAGAATGAACATCTACTAATCGTTCGCCAAGTTCTTTCAACATTGAAAGCTGTACGGGTGTGTCGTTTATGAAGGCACGACTTTTACCTGTAGCCGTCAACTCACGTCGAATGATACACTCTGTATGATCAAACTCAATATCATTCTCTGTGAAAAAATCCTCCATACTGTATTTCGAGAGGTCGAATTCTGCTTCTATCACACATTTCTCCGCACCTTGCTTAATAGCCTTCGAGTCGGCACGCTGACCTAAAAGCAGCGCAATCGCACCAAGGATGATGCTCTTGCCGGCACCAGTTTCTCCTGTGATGACAGAGAACCCGGAATTAAATGCGATATCCAGTTCGTCAATCAGTGTAAAGTTCTTGATATATAAATGTTTAAGCATACTATTGTTTAATTGTGTCCCATGAATTGCTTTGCGATGCGTTAATCCCCATTAACAATTCATAGATGTGTTCTTTCTCTTTTTGAGTCCCTTTACCTTTATATATATTTGTCAGTTCGTCACGCTTAAAGTCTGTCCAGATCTGTGGTAGCAAACTTAATGGCTTGTTCTCGTGAGCCTTCTTTAAATTGTTTTCAAGAGCATCTGATATTTCTGTCCTTCCACGTTCTGCGTTATTTGCCATTTCGTCCAGGCCCTTACGATAGTAGTCATACTGCAATTGGCGTAGCGGTTTCATTGCTTCGTCCAGATAATCATTAATGATCGCATAGCGATTACGGGTATCTTCAAATGCCTTCCAACCAGAAAAACTCAAATTCTGCGTATTATTCACCAAATACATACACCGCTCAAGGATATCTGTACCACCCATCGGTGAGAAACTATCAAGATTCAGTCCGATGATGAGATAAGCGTAGTAGGCGAGTAGGGCAGTCAATTGATCAACAATATGTTCATCAGTATAATTCAGCTGATCGAATTGTTGATATACAAAATCGAAACTGGCATCTCTATTATTAAATAAGGTGGAAGTATAGGCCGAATTATATATAGGGCGATTGGCTTGTATCAAAGCCGTACACTCAAAACGGTTATCTTCGCGGATATACTTATTGACGGTAATATTTAGACTGCATTGAATCCTTTCGTTTTTCTGAAACTGATACTCTGTCCATTGTCTGTCGTTTACAAATTGCTCAATGGTCTGCTGCAGATTTTCGAATACGCTCACATCCGTACCTTGTATCTGACTATGGTTAATGTTTACCTTCATCTGCAATTCCTGAGCTGATGAAGAAAATAAAGAGCAGTAAAAGACGAAAAGTAATGGCAGAAATCTCATCCGTTTAATTTTGCTTCACGCAGACGTATACGCGTCAAAACTTGTTTTGTATTATAAGTAAAGTCGCCTGCAAGAATCCAACTGTAGTAACCTGGGTCGATATGGAGTACATCTGATACAGGTACACCTTTATGTTTACCGAAATTGAAAACTTCAACCATTCGAGGATTACCGTCCGGATCGAGTAGGGGATTACCCTTACTGTCTTTCATCTCAGCCCATACGATACGTCCGGCAAAGTCTACGTTGTTGTTGGTTTTTGAGAATTCAGCCAACTTTTCCATATTATTCTCCAGAACTTTCTCCTTGTCCTCGTTAGCACCAGGGGCATACTTATCCAGTTCACCCATCAGCACACGATAGGTCGCTTCGGTATCCTGATCAGCTCGGTGAGCCTCAAAGTCTTCCTCCATCTTGCGGCCACAATAGAACTTGTAAGCAGCAGCCAAATTACGACCCTCCATCTTCTTGAAGATCGTACATGCATCTATCAGTTTGCATTTCGAGAAGTCGAAATCGATACCAGCACGCAAGAATTCTTCAGCTAAGAGAGGAATATCAAAATGGTTTGAATTATAACCGCCAAAATCGCACCCTATAAATAGTTGATTTAGATGGGATGCAATTTGTTTGAAAGTGGGCTTACCTTTCACATCTTCGTTCGATATACCGGTAAGTTGGGTTATAAATGGGGGAATAGGAATTTCGGGGTTAATGATTTCATTACCCCGAATTTCCTCTCCATTAGGACATACCTTAATATATGAGATTTGAATGATACGGTCTTTGACTAAATCAAGACCCGTTGTCTCCAAATCAAAAATGACCAACGGCTTTGTTAGATTCAGTTTCATTTTTATCTATTCTAGCCATTGATAAGCATTGGCATCAACAACATCAATACATCCTGATTCTCTGGCTGTTCTGATGGAATTACAAGTCCTGCACGGCTGGGATCTGCCAACAGAATCAGCACATCTGCACAATCGAAATTGTTTAATACCTCTATAAATGCGGAGCCTTTAAAGCCAATGCTCATTGGATTTCCGTTGTACTCACATGTCATACGCTCTGTTGCGGTCTTTGAGAAATCGTAGTCCTCAGCATCAAGTTGCAGGGTAGAGCCGTCCACATGGAATCGAATCAGATTGCTGGAGTCATTTGCAAATGGCTGTACACGACGTAATGCAGCCAATAGCTGTAGGCGATCCACACGAATTTCATTAGGATTGTTCTGTGGAATTACTGAATTATAGTTGGGGAATCTACCTTCTATCAGGCGACACTGAAGTGTTCCGTCACCATAATTGATTTCAGCATTACGTCCATCAAAACGAATTAATACATCACCACCATCTTTACCAAGCAGATTCTTCAGCAAATTAGCTGGTTTTTTGGGTAAGATGAAGGATGCAGGCTGCTCACTTCTGATAGAGAACAACTTATTACGTACCAACTTGTGACCATCGCTGGCAACGATTGATAAGCAGTCAGCGGTTAAATCGAAGAAAATACCGTTCATTACCGGGCGAAGTTCATCCTGAGCTGTCGCGAAGATGGTACGTACGATATTCTCTGCTAAAATGGCGTTGGGAATAGACATTGTATAGGCATCATCGCCAATTGGCTGAGCCATAGGGAATTCATCTGCATTTTCAATAGGCAGATTGAACAGACCATTCTGATAGGAGATCTTTACGAGATTTCCTTCTTGATTCACGTCGAAGGTGATGGGTTGTTCAGAGAGACCTTTTACAGCCTCAAGCAGAAAATTGTTGGAAATTGCAAAACGACATGACCCGTCACTTTCTGTCAATTCTAACTGAGACTTCATCACATTCTCGCTGTCAGAAGCTGTTAGATACAGGATGTTGTCATTGATTTCAAAAACGAAATCACCCAAAATAGGAAGGGCGTTTTTGCTGTTTATCACTTTTGATAGTGCGGAGAGCTTTGAGCTCAGAGCGGTGCTTGATAATGTAAATCGCATAGTTTTATAGTTATTTTGTTCTTGATTACATATTTAATAATTGAGTACAAAATTACAAAAAAACGTTGTAATGAACAAAATATTCGGCAAAAATTTGTTCTATTCAAACTATTTTTAGTAATTTCGCGACGTGAAAACGAAAAAATCAACAAATAAAAACAATTAAGTAATGGAATTAACAGGTAGAATTATTGCCGTTATGGAACCCAGAAGTGGTGTTTCAGCCCGTACGGGAAATGCTTGGATGACCCAGGAGTATGTTCTTGAAGTACCAGGTCAGTACCCAAAGCGTTGTGTGTTTAACATTTTTGGTGAGGATCGTATCAAACAGTTCAATATTCAGAATGGAGACGAACTGACAGTTCAGTTCGACATTGATGCGCGCGAATACCAAGGACGTTGGTTCAATGATATTAGAGCTTATAATGTAGTTCGTGGTCAGGTACCACAGGCTACAGCACCTCAAGCTACGCCATTCCCACCAGCTGGTGGTGCTACAGCACCATTTCCTCCAGCTCCGGAAGTTACTTCTGAGGGTGGTGGTTCAACAGATGACCTTCCATTCTAAAATTCTCAAAATAGAAATCTTATTAGCCTCCAAACTTATGGAGGCTTTTTTTTAACTAATAAATAAGGTATTAGAGTAGTCGTTGTTTGTATTTATCATAATGTCGATTCTCGTAAAATAAGACTTAAAGAATTAAAAGATGATATTTATATAATATCACGATCGTCCAAAACTTTAAATTTTGAGCGTTTATGCTTGATATCTTCCAAATTTAGAAGAAATGAAGCGGTTGATGCTTCATTAATCGGACAACTGGCTTCCGTTTCTCCAATAGCGTTGATAATAGCACTCTGACCGATATAATGTGAATACTTATCCTTACCAACACGATTACAACCAATCAGGTAAGCCTGATTTTCGATGGCTCTGGCTCGCGTCAATATTTGCCATGCATTCTGTCTGCTTTCTGGCCAATTGGCAACTACGATAATGGCATCGTATTGCAATGCATCAGCATATCGGCTCCATACAGGAAAACGTAAGTCATAGCAGGTTAAAAGTAAAAATCTAATGCCTTCATACTCTACGATTGTATGGGAGGTTCCTGGCTCATAATACTGGTCCTCATGACCATATTTAAATAAATGGTGTTTATCATAATATGAAACGCTCCCATTCTTGCCGTTCACAAAATAATGGCGATTTTTATAGATTCCTTGTGCTGTTTTGATGGCCAGACTGCCACAAATAGCACATTGTAAAGCTTTGGCCTTCGATTTCATCCATTTTAAAGCTATGCTGTCATCTTCATTTTCAGCAATGCCTTGAGGTTCTGTGGCAAAACCCGTGCTCCACATTTCGGGCAATACATAAAGATCGCTATTTGGTGCATCCTGCATCAGTCGTTCTACATTTTCGATATTTTTTTGTGGATTGCCCCATGCAATATCTAACTGAATAATCGTAGCCTTCATCTTATGTAAAAATCGTTTGTTAATTCTTTATACCAATCACTCCTTGTATTTGGCGAAGTCTCTAATATGCCTTCACAAGTAAATAGTTCATTTACAGGATTTTTTGTAAATTCTATCAATTGTCGCTTTGACGGCTTCTTCGGCGTTGTTTTTATACAACAAACTTTACTTATAAAGAAACCTTCCAATCGTGCATAAGCCTCTAATTTTGAGCGCATTTCTGTGGGAATAACTACTGAAAAAGTGCCTTCTGTTTTCAGTAATCGATAGGCGCTTTTTATCAATGCCTCAAAAGTAAGTGTCACAGCATGTCTGGCTATACTCCGTTGCTCATCCGGACACGTTAGCGAATCTACAAAATATGGTGGATTACTCACAATGGCATCAAACTGCATCTCGGGTTTGTAAGTTGTTACATCCTGTTTCAGAATAGAGATTCTTTCAGTAAAAGGCGATGTTGCAACATTTTCAGTAGCTTGAGCAACAGCCGCATCATCGATGTCAATTCCCACTATTTGCGCTTCTGGATATCGTTGTGCCATCATCAGTGCAATAAGTCCTGTACCCGTACCGATATCCAAAATATATCGGCTTTGAGCAGGTGCAGAAGCCCATGCGCCAAGCAGTGTTCCGTCGGTGCCCACCTTCATAGCACAACGGTCCTGATGAATGGTGAATTTTTTAAATTCAAAGTACTTATTCGACATTTCTGGTGCAAAGATACTAATTATTTGTTAATTCTTTACCTTATCCTGCTACTTTCTTGAGAATTATTAGTAACTTTGCAGCCAATTTGCAAAAATATACGAATTAGTAATATGAAATTTGATAAGAATACATCATTCCAAATGATAGCTGATATCGATGGCGATATCAAAAATCTCTTCGATGATCAACAACCAGAAACAGCCCCTATCCTACCCGTTCGAAATCTGGTGCTTTTTCCGGGTGTTGTTAGCCCAATATTAATTGGCCGTTCTTCCAGCAAGACGTTGGTTCAGAAAGCTGAAAAACAAGGCACTATTATCTGCGTGATACCACAACGCGACCCCGATATCGATGATCCTCAGCAGGAAGATCTTTATGAATATGGTGTTTATGCCAAAGTGATGAAACTCCTGACGTTGCCCAATGGTAATATTACGACTATTGTGCAGGGTTTGGGCCGCGTCAGATTAAAGCGGGTCATCAGTACCTCTCCTTATTTAGAGGGTGAGATGGAACCAATGCCCGAGATTGATCCAGAGCCGAGAGACCGCGAGTTCAAGACTGCGATGGACGATCTGCGCACACAGGTGAGCGAATATATCAGTGTTAGCGATGAGATACCTGACGAGGCCACTTTCGCCATCAAGAATATCTCAAACAATATCATGGCACTCAATTTCGTTTGCTCTAATATGCCATTCTCGCTGAAGGAGAAGATGAAGTTGCTGGTAACCGAAACGATTAAAGAGCGCCTCTTCGGACTGCTCAAAATCCTTAATCGCGAAATCAACCTGCAGAATCTGAAGGCTGATATCCGCAATAAAACACGCGAGGATATCGATGAGCAACAGAGGAATTACTTCTTGCAGCAACAGATTAAGAACATGCAGGCCGAGATGGGCAATGGCGAATCGATTGAAAAGCGCGACTTGCTGCGTAAGGCCTCCACCAAGATTTGGCCCCACGATATCGAACGTACCTTTTATAAAGAAGCCGATAAACTCGACAATCTGAATCCTCAGAGCCCTGAGTATAACGTGCAACTTACATATCTTCAGACGTTTGTCGGTCTGCCTTGGGGCGAATATACTGAAGACGACCTCAACCTGAAGCGTGCCCAGAAGATTCTCGACCAGGATCACTATGGGATGGAGAAGGTAAAGGAACGTATCCTCGAACACATGGCCGTGCTGGCTTTGCGTGGTGATCTGAAGTCGCCTATCATTTGCCTCTATGGCCCTCCAGGTGTGGGTAAAACCTCTCTGGGTAAGTCGATTGCTGCTGCTATGAAACGTAAGTATGTACGTGTGTCTCTGGGCGGTCTTCACGATGAAGCAGAGATTCGCGGACACCGTCGTACCTATATCGGAGCGATGCCAGGTCGAATCATCAAGTCTATCCAGAAAGCAGGTTCTAGCAACCCCGTCTTCATTCTCGACGAGATTGATAAAGTGACGCAGATGACCCATAATGGTGACCCTGCTTCTGCCCTGCTCGAAGTGCTCGACCCTGAGCAGAACAATGCCTTCCACGACAATTATCTCGATGTGGATTACGACCTCTCTAAGGTACTGTTCATCGCAACGGCCAACAATCTCTCTACCATTCCACGTCCCCTACTCGACCGTATGGAAATTATCGAGGTAAGTGGTTATATCACAGAGGAAAAGATAGAAATTGCAAAGCGTCACTTGATACCTCGTGAACTCGAGAATACCGGTCAGAATGTAAAGGGACTGAAGCCTACATTCAATAAGGCTGCCATCGAGATGATTATCGAACGCTATACCCGTGAGAGTGGTGTGCGCCAACTCGAAAAGCAGATTAATAAGGCGCTGCGTAAGATAGCTTTCAAGCGCCAGATGGACGAGACCATCGATTACAAGAAGATTACCCCCGCTGAGATTGAAGATCTGTTGGGCAAACCACCTTTCTATCGTGATATTTATCAGGGTAATAACTATGCTGGTGTGGTTACAGGCTTGGCTTGGACTTCCGTTGGCGGTGAGATTCTCTTTATCGAAACCTCACTCTCTAAGGGCAAAGGCTCTAAGCTTACCCTTACGGGAAATCTGGGCGATGTGATGAAAGAGTCTGCTATCCTTGCCCTTGAATACGTCAAGGCCCATGCCGAAACGCTGAACATCGACTACCGCATCTTCGATAATTGGAATATCCACATCCATGTGCCCGAGGGCGCTACGCCTAAGGATGGTCCTTCGGCTGGTATCACTATCGCCACCTCTATCGCCTCTGCTCTCACTCAGCGCAAGGTTCGTAAGAATACGGCGATGACGGGTGAGATTACCCTGCGTGGTAAGGTGCTTCCCGTGGGTGGTATCAAGGAGAAAATTCTCGCTGCCAAGCGTGCCGGTATTACTGATATCGTGATGTGTCAGGAAAACGAGAAAGATATCCTCGAAATTCCCGACATGTACCTCAAGGGCGTTACCTTCCACTATGTAGAGAATGTACAAGATGTGTGGAATTTCGCCCTCACTAAGGAGATTGTAGACCATCCACTCGACTTCACCATCCCAGAGGAAGAAGATAAAAAGGATAAGAAATGACGTTCGAAGTACAACATAACGACCCCTCCAGCAATGCCCGTGCCGGACTGATTACAACCGACCACGGACAGATACAAACGCCCATTTTCATGCCAGTAGGCACGGTGGGTAGTGTAAAGGGTGTGCATTTCAGCGAATTGCGTGAGCAGGTTAAGGCCCAAATCATCCTTGGCAATACGTATCACCTCTACCTTCGTCCGGGTCTCGACATTCTCCGCAAGGCTGGTGGCCTGCATAAGTTCAATACCTGGGATCGCCCTATCCTTACCGATTCTGGCGGTTTTCAGGTGTTCTCGCTTACAGGCATCCGCAAACTCCGTGAAGAGGGTTGCGAGTTCCAGAGTCATATCGACGGGTCTCGCCATATCTTCACCCCTGAGAATGTGATGGATACCGAGCGTGTAATTGGAGCCGATATCATGATGGCCTTCGACGAGTGCCCGCCAGGACAGAGCGATTACCAATATGCCGAAAAGAGCCTCCGTCTTACCCAGCGCTGGCTCAACCGTTGCGTGAAGCGATTCAATGAAACCGAGCCGCTTTATGGTTATAAGCAAACGCTGTTCCCCATCGTTCAGGGCTGTACTTATAAGGATTTACGCCAAGATGCCGCCAAGCATGTCTGCGATGTGCTAGGCCAACTCAATGATGGCGGTGGCGCCTCTATCGGTGGTCTAGCCGTAGGTGAACCTACCGAGGTGATGTACGAGATGATCGAGGTGGTAAACGATATCCTGCCCAAAGATCGTCCTCGTTACCTGATGGGTGTCGGTACCCCTCAGAATATTCTCGAAGCCATCGAGCGTGGTGTCGATATGTTCGATTGCGTCATGCCTACCCGCAATGGCCGTAATGCCATGCTCTTTACTTATGAAGGTACGATGAACATGCGTAATAAGAAGTGGGAGGACGACTTCTCGCCCATCGACCCCGACGGTTGCGATATCGACCGTATTCACTCTAAGGCCTATCTCCACCACCTCTTTAAGGCGCAGGAGTTGCTGGCCATGCAGATTGCGTCTATCCACAATCTTGCCTTCTATCTCCGTCTGGTTACCGATGCCCGTCAACATATCGTAGCAGGCGACTTCTCTCAGTGGAAACGTAGTGTTATAGATCAATTAGGACAAAGAAGATAACATAGCCGCATGAAGAATTTCTTCAAATACATATCAAGACTCGACCGGTATATTATCGCCAAGTTTATTGGTACCTATATCTATTCGATCATCCTGATCATCTCTATCTCTATCGTCTTCGATATCAACGAGAATCTGGCGAAGTTCTCAACATTTGGTGCGCCGCTGAAGGCCATCGTGTTCGATTACTATGCCAACTTCGTGCCCTATTTCTCTAATCTGTTCTCACCGCTGTTTGTATTCATCGCTGTTATCTTCTTCACCTCTAAGATGGCGGGCAACAGCGAGATTATCGCTATGCTGTCGGCAGGTGTCAGCTTCAAGCGCCTCTTGCGCCCCTATATGATTTCGGCTGCCCTTATCGCAGTGGTAAATTACTATCTCGGTGCTTACATCATTCCTCACGGCAATGTGGTACGACAGGATTTCGAGGTAAAGTATAAGGATAAGGATCGTGTCAACTCTGCCATTAATGTCCAACTGATGGTGGCGCCGGGCACGATTGCCTATCTGCAACAGTACGACGACCCCACTAAGACGGGTTACGGTTTCTCGCTCGATAAGTTCGAGAATAAGAAGTTGGTAAGCCACATGACGGCCCCTGTCATCCGCTACGACTCTATCAGTGAAGCCCGTTATCACTGGAAGGTACAGAATTATAAGATTCGTACGCTGAAAGGCTTGCGCGAGGAGATTAAGTCGGGCGAGATGCTCGACACGATGATTATGATGGAGCCGATGGACTTGATTTTCAACTACGGCCAGCAAGAAACGCTTACCTCGCCCGAGCTCAATGATTACATCTCTAAGCAGGTGGAGCGCGGTTCGGTGAATGTGGTGCAGTACGAGGTAGAGTATCATAAGCGCATAGCCACCTCGTTTGCCTCGTTTATCCTTACCCTCATAGGTGTGTCGCTTTCCAGCCGCAAGCGCAAGGGCGGCATGGGTCTTTACCTTGGTATCGGTTTGGCGCTCTCGTTCTCTTACATCCTGTTGCAAACCGTCAGCGCCACGTTTGCCATCAATGCAGGCACCCCTGCACTGTTAGCAGCTTGGTTGCCTAATATCATTTATGCGTTCATCGCCTATTTCTGTTATCGACAAGCCCCTAATTAATGAAGTTCGAAGAAACATATCTCAATGATAACATCCTCGATGCGCTTTACGATATGCGTTTCGACGAGATGACCCCTATCCAGGAGCGTTGTATCCCCGAGATTCTCGATGGCTACGATGTATTGGGTGTGGCCCAGACGGGTACCGGCAAGACGGCTGCCTATCTCTTGCCCATCCTTTCGCAGCTCGATGACGGTGACTATCCCAAGGATGCCATCAACTGTATCATCATGTCGCCTACCCGTGAACTCGCTCAACAGATCGACCAGGCCATGCAGGGCTTTGGCTATTACCTCGATGGCGTATCGTCGGTGGCCGTCTATGGTGGCAACGATGCAGGCCGCTACGAACAAGAGTTGCGCGGCATGCGCCTTGGTGCCGATATACTCATTGCTACCCCTGGGCGATTACTCAGCCATTTGAAGGTGGGCAATCTCGACCTCTCTCGCTGTTCGTTCTTCGTACTCGATGAGGCCGACCGTATGCTCGATATGGGCTTTATCGAGGATATCATGAGTATCGTCCAGCAATTGCCTGCCCATTGTCAGCGTATCATGTTCTCGGCTACGATGCCGCCTAAAATCCGCGAGTTGGCCGTTAATCTGCTCCACGATCCCGTAGAGGTAAAGATTGCCGTGTCGAAACCAGCCGAGAAGATTCGTCAGAGCGCCTATGTGTGCTACGACCCACAGAAGCTCAAGATTATTAACCACATCTTCAAGCAGGGCGACCTCCAGCGCGTCATTATCTTCTCTGGTAAGAAAGAGCGCGTCAAGGAGATTACCCGTTCGCTGAAGTCGATGCACATTAATTGCGACCAGATGCATAGCGACCTCTCGCAACAAGAGCGCGACGAGGTGATGTATCGTTTCAAGGCTGGCAAGGTCGATGTACTCGTCGCTACCGATATCGTGGCGCGAGGTATCGATATCGACGATATCCGCACCGTGATTAATTTCGATGTGCCCCACGATGCCGAGGATTATGTACACCGTATCGGTCGTACGGCCCGTGCCGATCGCGATGGCGAGGCGATTACTTTTATTAGCGATACCGACATTTATAAGTTCCAGCAGATAGAACACTTCTTGGGCAAGGAGGTCGAGAAGATACCTCTGCCAGAGGGTTTAGGCGAGGCGCCCGAGTATACCAAACGTGAAAAGAAGCGTTCTAACACCCGTCGCCACGGTCGCTGGCACTCCAAAGGTAACGGCAAGAACAATCACCGCAAAGGCCCCAAAACTAATGTTTAATTTTTAATGTTTAATCTTTAATGTTAACATTTCCAATAGCTAAAATCAATCTTGGTCTCAACGTCGTAGAGCGTCGCCCCGACGGTTACCACAATCTCGAAACCGTGTTCTATCCTGTCCCCATCTGCGATGCCCTCGAGGTATTCCCCATGGACGAGCAGTTCCCCAGTGCCGTAGATTGCGACCTCAAGGTAACCAACATCCACATCGAGGGCGACGAGCAGCGTAACCTCGTGGTGAGGGCTTATCATCTGCTCAAGGCCGATTTCCCAAACTTGCCTCGCGTGCACGCACATTTATATAAAGGTATACCTACCCAGGCTGGTATGGGTGGCGGCTCCAGCGATTGCGGCTTTATGATAACCCTGCTTAATCGTCAGTTCCAGTTGGGCCTCTCCGACGAACAGATGATCGCGTATGCCGCCCGTCTGGGAGCCGATTGCGCTTTCTTCATCCTCAACAAGCCCTGCTATGCCGAGGGCATTGGCGAAAAGTTGCAGCCTATCGAGCTCTCTCTCAGTGGTTGGTATCTCGCCGTGGTTCGCCCCGATATCCCCGTGCCTACCAAAGAGGCTTTCTCGCTGATTACCCCACAGCGCCCTCCGAAGAACTGTCGCGACATCGTGATGCAGCCCGTAGAATCGTGGCGCGAAGAACTTACCAACGATTTCGAGCGTAGTGTGTTTGCCCTCCATCCCGAGATTGCCGCTATCAAGCAGCGCCTTTACGATCTGGGGGCCACTTATGCCGCTATGTCTGGCTCCGGTTCCTCACTTTTCGGACTATTCCGTCAGCCCGTCAGCCTCGACGAGTTCGATGCACTGGGCACGTTCAAGACGCTGATAAAACTCTAAAAACGAGATTTTTCATAAAAATCTTGTTCATATCGCTTATTTTTCCTATCTTTGCAATCTCAGAATTATAGATTTAAACTACATACGAATATGAAACAAACAATTTTGGTAACTGGCGGAACTGGCTTTATCGGAAGCCATACTACCGTTGAGCTGCAGGAAGCAGGCTATGAGGTAGTGATTATCGACAATCTTTCGAATTCAAATGCAAACGTTGTCGACGGTATCGAGAAGATTACCGGCATTCGTCCAGCCTTCGAAAAGGTGGATTGTTGCGATTTCGAGGCCCTCGAAGGCGTATTCAAGAAGTATCCTAAGATTGAGGGAATTATCCACTTCGCTGCCTCTAAGGCTGTAGGCGAGAGTGTAGAAAAGCCCCTACTCTACTATCGCAATAATCTTACCAGCCTCATTAATCTGCTCGAGCTCATGCCAAAGTATGATGTAAAGGGTATCATCTTCTCATCAAGCTGTACCGTTTACGGCCAGCCCTCACAGGAGAATCTCCCTGTAACCGAGAATGCACCTATCCAGAAGGCCATGAGCCCTTATGGTAACACCAAGCAGATCAACGAGGAGATTATCCACGATTATATCCACTCTGGTGCACCTATCAAGAGTATCATCCTGCGTTACTTCAATCCTATCGGTGCCCACCCCTCTGCCCTCATCGGCGAGCTGCCTAATGGTGTGCCCATGAACCTCATTCCTTTCATTACCCAGACCGCAATGGGTATCCGCAAGCAACTGAAGATTTTCGGCCACGATTACAATACCCCCGACAAGACCTGTATTCGCGACTATATCTATGTAGTCGACCTTGCCAAGGCTCACGTAAAGGCTATGGAGCGCGTGCTCGACCAGCCCGAAACCGATGCCGTAGAGATTTTCAATATCGGTACAGGTAAGGGTCTCTCTACCCTCGAAGTTGTTGAGGGCTTTGAGAAGGCTACTGGCGTTAAGGTAAACTGGGAATATGCACCCCGTCGCGAAGGCGATATCGAACAGGTTTGGGGTAATGTCGACAAGGCCAACAAGGTTCTTGGCTGGAAGGCCGACACACCAACCGAAGAGGTTCTGAAGAGCGCTTGGCGTTGGCAGGAAAAGCTCCGCAAAGACGGTATTCAGTAATCACAAAATAAGCTCCCCAATCTCGGGGAGCTTTTATTTTAAGTTTTTATAAAGCTAATCTTCCTTCGATTCTCTTTGGGGCGAACAGCGAAATGGACCCAGTAGCGCCCGTACTTGTTCTTTTCGATAAAGAGCTCATCGAATTCCGATTGCGACTCCTTCGCGTAATCGAGCAGGATATAAGCGAAAGTGATAGCCTGCTCTGCCCCACTACACCGTATGTCTACGGCGCAACCCGTAACGTGGTTCGAGGTCGCAACACCTCCTACTTTCTTATTGAGTTGCGGGCTCCGATAGCCCGAGTTAATGATGATAGGTGTACCTGCCCTATCTCTCAGTATCTCCAGCCATCCGCAAATTCGCTTCATATTCTCAATCGCTACGTGACTTGGAATGTTATACACTTCAGGGTAATTACTCTTTGTAAACTCTCCGAGCTGAAAGTGCTCGGAGAGTTGCATCTTACTATTACTTGTTACTTCTGTCATTGTTTCTCTTTTTCTTATTGACGTTAATCGGTGTACTATTAGGGAATGCGATGCTATAGGCCTTGTCGAGGGCTTTCAGATTGACTTTCCAATAGCTGATGCCCAGACGGACGGCTACGATTGCTCGCAAAAGTTCGCGGTGCTGCCGCGGATAGAGCGAGGGCGCTGGTAGTTCGTTCCAACCTTCCTGCTCGCACAAGTGGCAAACCTGCCAGATACAATCATCGGTGGCTTCATAACCGAACCACGTCTTTAACACGTTGCGGATGCAGAACCGCTTATACTGACCTCCGAGGAGGCGCCTCGTGCGCTCTAGCTTAAGCCAGAGCTGCACGAAACAATCTTGATTGTTTAGAATCTCTATCATAGTTCTGAAATCAAAAATGACCAAATGACCATGACCAAATGACCGCGTTATAACTTCCGATAATGACCATCCTCTTCCAGTACCACCAACTTCTGTTTCCGCCAGTTCTTCAACATCTGCCGGACGGTGTTGTGGTTCACGTTGGCACCCTTCACCGCCACCGAATGTTGCATTGCCTGCTCAAACGTGAACTGAATATCCAGTCGCTCAAAGATAGAATCGTTCTTGCCGCGTTTCTGACGCTCGCCATACTGCCCGCCTGCATAGTCGCGACTCAAAAAGGCATTCTCGATGCGGTCGCGAAAGAAATAGAGTGCATTCTCCAAGAGCGAGTCGGCTATCACGTCGTAAGCCTCCAACATCGTGGGTGTCTGCGCCTTCAGCAAGAGCTCGCGCCATAGGTTCGGCTGCTGCTTCAACTTCGTTTCGGCACCAGTCAGTCCATGCTTCTGAATCAGCCCCTCGCACACCTTGCAGAGCATCAGGCAGCAGGTCATTCGCTGGGTAGTGACGCACACACGGAAGCGCTGACGGGCACGGGTACGATCATCGTTCTTCATCGTTTCCAGTCGGATACGTTCCACCCACTCTCGACCCTTCGCCTCCAACTTGGGCAATACTACCTCGCCATACATCAGCGGCAACAGATGCGCTATCTGCTGAATGCGGTCGCGCTGGCGGTCAGTCAGCACGTAGGGT